>Ga0075425_100004555_pt1 | contig 14313 bp, 16 predicted proteins | sample SoiMethybrSBSTD4_FD_75300 | JGI IMG/M metagenome (GOLD analysis project Ga0075425, IMG submission 75300) | Bulk soil microbial communities from a Populus tree surrounding site in Tennessee, USA - Soil MetaG P. TD hybrid SBSTD4 | ecosystem: Environmental > Terrestrial > Soil > Tree plantation...
GTGATCGTGTAATTGCCGATGCTTGGCGTCAGCGACGTCGAGAGCGCCGAGAGATCGCACGCGGCGAAGGTGACCGTGTAGCCGGATTCCTCGTTCAACAGCGCATCGCCGACCGACGTCACACAGGTGCCGCTGTAGCTCACGCTTTTGGCGCCGTCGAGCATCTGCACCCTCACACCTTCCATCGCGTCATTGAACGACAAGCCACTGCTTTCGGGACGTGACGCACTGCTGTGTGCGCTGAAGCGCCGATGGTCTTTGTCTTCGCCTTCGCCCTCGTCGCGATCCTTTTCCCGCGGCTCCTCCGGTCCTCGACCGACCATCACGCCATTGACGTCGACGTTGTCGAGAACGGCCATGCCGAAGTTGTCAGGACCTGCGTCCTGTCCCTCGTCGAACACAATCGAGATCTCACGCACCTGGCGGCCGCTGATGTTTTCTGGCAGGCCCGTCGTCGCGTTGAAGGCTTCCAGAACGCCAGCGCCACCCCATCGAAGCCGCAGCCAACCACTGTCGACCACGAACTGCTGTACCGGGGCGACCGGAGAATTGCAGCCGAGAAAGAACGAGCTGCCGTCGCTGAGCGTGATATTGAAGCGTGGCGCGCCAGCGCCGCAGTGCGAGCCACGCGGATCCGCCGAGGCGCCAGGCTTTCTAATGTCATAACCCAGTTCGGTGATCGTGGTCCCTCGGACACCCTTGAGCGTAGCGCCCGCGGCGGCGACGTTTGCCGTTGGGCCAGTCTTCGCCAGGAGCAAGCCCGTATTGCGACGGTCGCTCGGATCGCCCGTCGGGCATGCCGGGTCGGTATAGGAGTTTGGAACTGCCGTAGTACCGTCGGGAGTCGTGGTGGCGTTGGTCGGACAACCGATTCCTTCTTCCCACTCGGACGCGACCAGATGAGTACCAACCGGATCGAACTCGAATGGGATGACGTTGAACCGAACGGCGGCAACACCCGATCGAAGCGTTCCGATCACGATCGCGAGCACGACCGTAAGTAGCCATGTCGAGTATTTCATCGCAGACCTCTACTGCCGCTCGCGTGCACGGTGCGGTATTGCTACGTGCTCAGGTGTTGGCGCATTCATCGCGAGCGCGTCGGCCAACGAGGCGCGCGACGTTTCAATACATGTGCCCGGAGCGGTCAGCGCGCAGATTGGAACAATGGAAGACAGCCGGAGATAGAAGCGCTCGAGCAGGCTGACGCGCGAATGCAGGAAACACGCAAGCCGCGCCAGCCTGAATCAGTGGCTACCCACTGGCGACAGCCTGCCGACCACACGAGCCTTGCCGCGATTCAGTTCCCGTCGAGCACACGCTTCAGTGTTGTGCGATCGATGTTGCCGCCGCTCATCACACAGACGACCTTCTTTCCGGCGAGCTGGTCGCGGAGCTTCATCGCAGCCATCAACGGCGCGGCGCCGGCGCCTTCGGCGAGATTGTGCGTCGCGCGCAGCGCGAGCCGCACGCCTTCGGCGAGCTCGTCCTCGGTCAGCGTGACGATATCGTCGAGCTCCTGCTTCAGGATGCCGAACGTGAGATCGAACGTGACGCGCGTCGCCATCCCTTCGGCGAACGTGTCGGCCTTGTCGCCGGTCACGCGCGTGGGGCCTCTCCACGATCGGGTGAACGCATCCGCCCGTGCCGCCTGAACGCCGATCACCTTCGCGCGGCTGCCGAGGCCGGTGCGGACGATGCCGCAGCCGCACGCGCCGCTGCCGCCGCCGATCGGCACGAGCATCACGTCGACGTCCGGAAGCTCGTCGAAGATTTCGAGCGCGTAAGTCGCCACGCCGGCGATCAACAGCGGCTCGTTCGCGGAGTGGACGTAGCGCAATCCGCGCGCGTATTGCATCTGCTCGACCTTCTCGCGCGCTTCGTCGAAGTCCTTGCCGAATTCGATGAGCTCGGCGCCGAAGGCGCGCATCGCCGCGTTCTTCTCAGGGTTGTTGCCGATCGGCGTGACGATCGTGCACGGCACGTGCTCGCGAAGCGATGCCAGCGCGATCGACTGTCCGTGATTTCCCGTCGTCGCGGTGATGACGCCGCGCCGCTCCTCCTGCGACAGGCTGGCAATGAGATTCAGTCCGCCGCGGACCTTGAACGCGCCGGTTGGATTGTGGTTCTCGTGCTTGACGCGGACGTCGAGCCCGGTTTCCTCGGCCAGCAGCGGGTGCCGCAGCAGCGGCGTCGGTTTGACGACGCGATACACGCGCTCGCGCGCGGCGTACACGTCTTTCAATGTCGGTGGTTGCATGGCATCAGATCGCCGTGAGACGCGCTGTCACGTCTTCACCAGAGGCACGATGATATCCGGTCGGTCGGTGATCAGCGCATCGACGCCCCAGGCGATCAACCGCCTGGCGTCGTCTTCTCGATCGACCGTCCACACCTGCACGCCGAGATTGGCGCCGTGCGCGAAGGCGACGAACCGCGGTGAGATGACGCGGGTGGCGCCGGCCCATTCGGGAATCTGGTAGCCGTCGTAGGCGACGCGGGAGACCGGCCAGCGGCACCACGATCGATACAACGCCCATCGCACTTCTTCGCGCGCGGCGCTGGTCGCCACCGCCGGTTCCAGGGCGCGGACCGCGCGCAGCACGCGCGTCCCGAACGATCCGAAACAGACGCGATCGACGGCGCCGGCCCGGCGTACGACGTCGACCGCCGCCGCCGCGAGCGCCGCGCGGTTCATCTTCAACTCGACGATGACGCGCACGTCGCGGTAGCGCGCGAGGACGTCGGCGAGGAGCGGCACGTTGGCCCGCGCCAGCTCGCTGGTTGTCCGAACGGCGATCGGTCCGCCTAACGCCGTCGTCCGGTCGAGCATGCGATCGTGGTGAACCACCACGTCCCCGTCGCGCGAGAGGCGCACGTCGAGCTCGAGGCCGTCGGCGCCGAGCCGCAGTCCGTTGTCGAACGCCTCGATCGTGTTCTCGGGGGCGAGCCCGCCGCCGCCGCGATGCGCGAAGACGAGCGGCCGCGACGCGGCAAAGAAGGGATGCATGATTGTTGGTCGTCGGTCGCTGGTCCCCGTGGAGGCTCAGTCTAGTTCGGATAGAATCGTTTCATGGCGGTCATCCAAACCCTCGGCGAACTGCGTCGGTCGGGCCATCGCTCCCGGCCGGTGAAACAAGAGATCCGCGATAACCTCGTGCGCAGGCTGCAGGAGGGCGATCCGCTCTTCCCCGGCATCATCGGCTACGACGAAACCGTCATCCCGCAACTGGTCAACGCCATCCTCTCGAAGCACAACTTCATCCTGCTCGGGTTGCGCGGTCAGGCGAAGAGCCGCATCCTGCGAGGTCTGGTCGATCTGCTCGACGAGCAGATTCCGGTCGTGCCCGGTTGCGAGATTCACGACGATCCGCTCGCGCCGCTCTGCGCGTCGTGCCGCTCGCGCGTCGTGAAGGAAGGCGACGACATGCCGGTGGCGTGGCTGGGGCGCGAGTCGCGCTTCGTCGAGAAGCTGGCGACGCCCGACGTGACCATCGCCGACATGCTCGGCGACATCGATCCGATCAAGGCGGCGCAGGCGGGCCTGAACCTCTCCGACGAGCTGACGATGCACTACGGGCTGCTGCCGCGGGCGAACCGCGGAATCTTCGCCGTCAACGAGCTGCCCGATCTCGCCGGGAAAATCCAGGTCGGTCTGTTCAACATCCTTCAGGAAGGCGACGTCCAGATCAAGGGCTACCCGATCCGGCTGAAGCTGGACGTGATGCTCGTCTTCACCGCCAACCCGGAAGACTACACGGCGCGCGGCAAGATCATCACGCCGCTGAAGGATCGCATCGGCTCCGAGATCCGGACGCACTATCCGTCGACGCGCGGCAACGCGATGGCGATCACCAAGCAGGAAGCGTGGATCGATCGGACGGCGCTCGGATCGCGCGTCGAGATCCCGGCCTACGTCTGCGAGGTCGTCGAAGAGATCGCGTTCCAGGCGCGAGCCGATCGCAAGGTCGACAAACGATCCGGCGTCAGCCAGCGTTTGCCGATCACCACGCTGGAGCTCGTCGTCTCCAATGCCGAGCGGCGCGCGCTCGCCAATCGCGAGACGCTCGTCGTCCCGCGCGTCACCGATATCTACGCCGCGCTGCCGTCGATCACCGGAAAGTTCGAGCTCGAATACGAGGGCGAGCTTCGCGGCGCCGAAACGGTGGCGCGGGATCTCATTCGCTCCGCGGTGGGCACGGTCTTCACCGGCGTGTTCGACGGCGTCGACACGCGCACCGTCGTGGAGTGGTTCGACCTCGGCGGCACGCTGCAGCTGAGCGACAACACGTCGGCCGACGACGTCATTGCGCAGACGCGCGGTGTCCAGGGTCTGCGCGAGCTGTCGGAGCGCGCCGGATTGGCGAAGGGCGCTGCCGCGCCGGCGGTCGCGTCGGCGATCGACTTCGTGCTCGAAGGCCTCTGCGCGCAGAAGAAAATCAGCCGCACCGACGAGCGCGGCTACGCCGCCGCCGACGCCACGCCTCGTCGTCCGTCACGGCGCGAGGAGCAGTCGATCGAAGAAGAGATCCAGATGCCGCGCGGGAAGAAGAAGTATTACAACTAGGCGTCATGAAATACCGGTACACGAGGTTCACCGGCGACGAGCTCGACGGACTGGATCTGGAGGATCTGGTCGCCAAGCTGTCCGACCTGCTGTTGTCGAGCGGGTTCGGGAATCCGTACGCCATGGACGACGAGGATCGGACGATGCAGGCGCTGCACGACGCGATTCTCGACGCGCTGTTCAACGGCGGCGTGCTGCCGGAGGAAACCATCGAGCGGCTGCTCGGCGACCCGGCGGATGCGGATCAGGGCGACGCGCGATCGAAGCTCGAGGAGTTGATTCAGCAGATCATCGAGCGGATGGCGCAGGAAGGCTACATTTCCACGCCGCCGGATCTCGAGGCGGAGCGCGAGCGCCGTCAGGGGCGCCGCGGCGGCGGCTTCGGTCCCGATCAACCGCCGGTGACCTTCGAGGTCACCGACAAGACGCTGGACTTCCTCGGCTACCGCGCGCTGCGCGACCTGCTCGGGTCGCTCGGCAAGAGCAGCTACGGCCGCCACGACACGCGCGAGCAGGCGACCGGAGTGGAAACGACCGGCGCGCCCAAACCCTACGAGTTCGGCGACACGCTCAATCTCGACGCCGCCGCGACGCTGCTCAATGCCGTCCAGCGCCAGCACGAACACGGCGAGGATACGTCCCGGATCCACGTCACCCACGAAGACCTGATGGTGGTGCAAGGCGAATATCAGAGCTCCTGCGCGACGGTGCTGATGCTCGACTGCAGCCACAGCATGATCCTCTACGGCGAAGACCGCTTCACGCCGGCAAAGCGCGTCGCGCTCGCGCTCGCGCAGTTGATCAAGACCCAGTACCCCGGCGACGCGCTGAAGGTCGTGCTCTTCCACGACTCGGCGGAGGAGATTCCGCTCGCCGAGCTCGGACGCGTGCGCGTCGGCCCCTACTACACGAACACGCGCGAAGGATTGCGGCTGGCGCGACGCATTCTCGATCGCCAGCGCAAGGACATGCGGCAGATCATCATGATCACCGACGGCAAGCCGTCGGCGCTGACGCAGCCCGACGGCCGCATCTACAAGAATGCCTTCGGCCTCGATCCGTTCATCGTCGCCGAGACCTGCGCCGAGGTAGCCGCGTGCCGCAAGAGCGGCATTATGATTAATACCTTCATGCTCGCGCGCGACTACGATCTGGTCAGCTTCGTCCGGCGGGTCGCCGAAATCTGCAAGGGCAAGGCCTACTTCACGACGCCGTACACCCTCGGCCAGTACGTCCTGATGGACTACATGGACAAAAAGACGAAGACCATCCACTGATATGTCGGATCTGCTGCCGATCTTTCCGCTGCCCAACGTCGTGCTCTTCCCGAACGTCTTCCTCGCGCTTCACATCTTCGAGCCGCGCTACAAGGAGATGGTCGCGGACGCCGTCGCCAGCGACCGGATGATCGGGATGGTCCTGCTGCGGCCGGGATGGGAGCGCGATTACGAGGGACGGCCGCCGGTGTATCCGGTCGGCTGCAGCGGCGTGATCACCCACGTCGAGCGGCTGGCCGACGGGCGCTACAACATCGTGCTGCGCGGCCTCGAGCGGTTCCGGATCCTCGAAGAGGATCACGCGCGCAGCTACCGCCGCGCGGCCACTGAGCCACTCATCGAGTACACGATGGCGCCGGACGACCGCGCCGCCATCCGCACTCAGCGAGCGAAGATCGAACACCTGCTCGCGCCGGCGGCGGAGAAGACGGGCACCGACATCAAGATTCCCTCGGCGATGTCCGATGAGGACCTCGTGAACGCGCTCGCGCAGTATCTGGATCTCGAGCCGCTCGAGAAGCAGGCGCTGCTCGAGAGAGACAACCTCCGCACGCGCGCCGAATCGCTGGTCGAGCTGCTCGAGATGAAGGTTCTGATGGCGCGCACGCCCAACGCCTCGCACGTCGCGCACTGATCGAAGTCGAGCTCAGAGCTCCAGCGCGACGCCGAGCGAACACAAATCTCGGCGTCCTGCGTTTTCGGATTTCTCTTTGCTCACGAACGCTCGTCGAGGAAGTCGTGGACGGTCACGCGCATGTCCACGGCCCGTCCGTCGCGAAGCGGAAACGTCACCACCTCGCCCGTCTCGCTGCGGACGGACACGTTCCATCCCGGCGGCGCGCTGCCGACCGACACGAACGTGAACGGCAGCGCGTGATCGACGATCACGCGGCGCACGAGACGCTCCACGTCGGACGCGGTCATGACGAGTGACGTGACATGCTGTCAGCTGGACGGCGACGCCGTGCGGCTGAGGCTTAAGGCGGCGCTACGCGGGCCTGACGTTCTCGCCGCGTGGCCCTTTCGGTCCCTGGCCCTTCTCGAAGGTGATTGCCTGCCCTTCTCGCAGCTCGTCGAACGGTACCTCCGTGCACGACGACTGGTGGAAGAAATATTCGCTGCCGTCTTCGGTCGCAATGAACCCGAATCCCTTGCCACTGACGATGCGCTTGATCGTGCCTTTGACTGGCGCCATACCATCCTCCTCAAGAGCGCGAGGCTCGCTGCCAGGGTGCGCGGTCCTGATACCGGTGACTCGCCCGAAGCCGGCCGACATTCCACAGCTCACCGCACGCCTCGCAGCGCCAATAGGCCGAGATGTCGTTGGGTTTTTCGCTCGCAATCCTCGCCGAGCCGCAAAACGGACAAGCCGTTGGCGCGGGCGGTGGCTCGGAACTCGTGATCATGTGCGGTCGCCTTTCTTCGGCGGGATTGCGCCGGCAGTGGGATTGGCCGGCGTGCCCTGGGCCGCGAGCAGAGCCCGCGTCCGCTGGCGGCGCAGCATCTTGCGCTTCCGATCCTTCTGAAATCGCGCGCGATCGCCGTTTCGTCTAGACATGGCTTTCTCCCGACCGAATCACGGCGTGATAGCGCTTCACGGTGTCGCCGCGCGCGCCGAACAACCGACCCGGCGGAAGCGCCGCAGTGTCCTCGAGGTGGCCGCACGCGCACCGATCCGGCACGTACCCGCCGCCACCAGCGGACCCGTCCGCTACCTGCAGGAACGAGACGAAATGGCTGCCACATCCAGAGCAACGAACCGGCGTCTGTTCATGCGTGGGTGGAACGAATTGCATGTGCGGCTCCGATCGGGTGGCTGAAATTGGCCCGTCGGCGCGCACTGTGATGGTGGCTCTAGTCGAACGCTGCCCGGCTCAAGATCGCTTGACGCTCCACTATACACGATTGCCGCCACCGGTGACCTGGTACTCGCGTGCCGGCGCCGGGAGCGGCGCGCCGGCGGTCAACCCGCCGTGGTCGTCGTCAATCTGATGAGGTCGTCACCCAGCGCGGAGACTCAGCGTCCCAAGCGAGCTCGAGACGAGCGATCCGCGCGATCGCCTTCGATCTGAGCGCTGCCGCGTCGGTCGCGATTTGAACCTCGCCTTCCCGTTCGAAGTGGGGCACGCGAGCGTCCAGCGCCTCGACGAGCTCTCGCAAGCGACTGATCAGCTGCCGCCGATCGTCGCCGGGACTTCCCTGTTCACGATTCATGGGCCTTCTTTCTATTGCCGATCGGTCGCGTGAATCACCTCGCCGACCGTCGGCGACGTATCGTGGCGCCACAGGACGCGCAGAATCGCCGGTGGGACGAGCGAGCCGGCCACCAGCAGGACGGCGGTGCTCGCCGTGACAACCACACCGAACGCGATACCGGCGGCGACAGCAACCGCGACGGCCACGAACCACAATTGGATCACACGCGTGCGCATGCGGGTCAGGGAATTCGACATGTTCACCTTCGGGGACAGCGTACTTCGGAGGGGTCGTGCAGACTGTTCTCTATTGCACAGGTCGCCTGCGCCGAACCGAGCTAGCCTGATGCGCCTGGTCGTGCTGTGAGGACGACGACCAGCCGCCCGACAGCGGTGTTCGGGCCGCGACAACGCCGGGGTCCCCACCGCGCACACCTGCGCGGTGGAGCGGAGCGGCCCGGTAGCAAATCCGAGAAGACTCCACTAGTCGTGGACGACGACGGTCAGCAGCGAAGGATTGATCTTGAGGCCGCCGTTGTATTCGATGAAGCCGAGCGTCTTGAACTTGTTCATGAAGAAGTTCACGCGGGAGCGCGTCGTGCCGACCATCTCGGCGAGCGTCTCCTGCGAGATCTTCGGCAGGATTCGTTGCGGCTTGTCCCCCTTGCCGAAGCGCGCGAGCAGCAGCAGCGTGCGCGCGAGCCGTTTTTCGCTCGAGTTGAACAACTGATCGACGAGGTCGGCCTCGAGGCGCGCATTGCGGACCAGCATGTGCGTGATGAACCGATCCGAGAAGCCGCGATGGCGGTGCAGCAGGCGGATCATCTGCCGCTTCGGTACGATGAGCACCGTGGTTGGCGTGGTGGCGCGCGCGGTTTCGAGCCGCACCGGATGACCGGCCAGCGCGCCCTCGCCGAGAAAATCGCCGGGGCCAAGCGTCGCCACGATCGCCTCTCTTCCGGAATGCGACAGCACTGAGAGCTGGACCTCGCCGCTCTGCACGTACATCACACTGTCGGACGGATCGCCCTGCGAGAAGACGATCTCCTTGCGCGCGTAGATGACGACACGCTTCCCGAGGCCGGTTGACTCGAGAAAGGCTTTCGCGTCGAACGCGGGCTTTTTCTTCGCTGCCATGGCGTGAAAAACATTCTGCCACGCAGCGGGCTGGCTCGGTCACTTTTCTCACCGGTTGGGGAATCCGGCCCATCGGCGGGCTCGGACGGCGGGTCACTCGCGGAGGACGACGCTCAGCAATGAGCTCTTGATCGTGAGCGGCAGGTCGCCTTGATAGTCGATGAAGCCGAGCCGCTTGAATCTGTTCAGAAAGAAATTCACCCGCGAGCGCGTCGTCCCGACCATCGACGCGAGCGTCTCCTGCGAAATCCTCGGCATCACGCGGATCGGGTTGTCCCGCTTGCCGTAGCGTGCGAGCTGCAGCAGCGCGCGCGCCAGCCGTTTCTCGGTCGAGTTGAACAGCTGATCGATCAAGTCTTCTTCGATGCGGACGTTGCGCGTCAGCATGTGGGCGATGAACCGGTCCGACATCGCCCGCTGTTCGTGCAGCAGCCGCACCATCCTGGCTTTGTCGATCAACAGGATCACGCTGGGGGTGATGGCCGTCGCGCTCCCGATTCGGATCGGCTGTCCGGCGAGACACTCTTCGCCGAAAAAGTCGCCGGGACCGAGCATGGCGACGACCGCTTCCCTGCCGCGCTTCGATCGCACCGACAGCTTTACGCCGCCCGTCCGGATGTACATGACGTGACGGCAGCCGTCGCCCTGCACGAAGATGGTCTCGTCGCGAGCGTATCGCGCGACGGCTTTGGCGATGCCGGCCGAATCGAGAAACGCCTGCGCGTTGAACGGCGTGTGGCGTGCGGTGGCTCGTCGACGTTCCATGCCCACGATCACCCTGCGATCTGCGAGATCACCGCTTCGGTCGTCAGCAGCAGCGCCGCGACCGACGCGGCATTCTGCAGCGCGGAGCGAACCACCTTGGTCGGATCGATGATGCCGGCGTGCACGAGGTTCTCGTAGCGGCCGGTCTGCGCGTTGAAGCCGGCGTCGTCTCTCATCTCCCGCACGTGCTCGACGACGACGGCACCTTCCGCCCCGGCATTGACGGCGATCCAGTGCATCGGCTCCTCGGATGCGCGGCGGACGATGTCGACGCCGATCCGCTCGTCGCCGCCGACGGTCAGCGTCGCGAGCACCGCCGACGCGCGCAGCAGCGCCACGCCGCCGCCCGCGACGATGCCTTCTTCAACGGCGGCCTTGGTGGCATGCATCGCGTCCTCGACGCGCGCTTTCTTTTCGTTCATCTCGGTCTCGGTCGCGGCGCCGACCTTGATGATGGCGACGCCGCCGACCAGCTTCGCGAGCCGCTCCTGCAGCTTCTCGCGGTCGTAGTCCGAGGTGGTGTCCTCGACCTGCGCGCGCAGCTGCTTGACGCGGCCGGCGAGCGCCTGGGGTGAGCCGCCACCTTCGATGATCGTCGTCGTGTCCTTGTCGATGGTGATCTTCCTGGCGCGGCCGAGATCGGCGACGTCAACATGTTCGAGCTTGACGCCGAGAGCCTCGGTGATGGCGCGGCCGCCGGTGAGCACGGCGATGTCTTCGAGCAGTGCCGACCGTCGATCGCCAAAACCGGGCGCCTTGATGGCCGCGACGCGCAGGCTGCCGCGCAGCTTGTTGACGACGAGCGTCGCGAGCGTGTCCCCTTCGAAGTCCTCGGCGATGATCAGCAGCGGCTGTCCGAGCGCCGCCACCTTCTCGAGCAGCGGCACCAGCTCGCCCGGCGCCCTGAGCTTCTTCTCGTGAATCAGAATGACCGCGTCCTCCAGGACCGCTTCCATCCGCTCGGGATCGGTCACGAAGTACGGCGAGAGATAGCCGCGATCGAGCTGCATCCCTTCGACGACGTCGAGCGTCGTCTCCAGCGTGCGCGATTCCTCCACGGTGATGACGCCGTCCTTGCCGACCTTGTCCATCGCTGCGGCGATGATTCCGCCGATCGTCTCGTCGTTGTTCGCCGAGATCGTGCCGACCTGGGCGATCATGCTGCCGCTCACCGGACTCGATCGCGCCACCAGCGCCGCCACCATCGCGTCCACGGCTTTTTCGATGCCGCGCTTGATCTCGCGGGGATTGGCGCCGGCGGCGAGGTTCTTTCGTCCCTCGCGGAAGATCGCCTGCGCCAACACGGTGGCGGTGGTCGTGCCGTCGCCGGCCACGTCGGACGTCTTGCTCGCGACTTCCTTGACCATCTGCGCGCCCATGTTCTCGACCGGATCCTTGAGGTCGATTTCTTTCGCGACCGTCACGCCATCCTTCGTGATCGTCGGCGCGCCGAAGGCCTTGCCGAGAATGACGTTGCGGCCTTTCGGCCCGAGCGTCACCCTGACCGCGTTCGCGAGGCGGTCGATGCCGCGCAGCAGCGCTTCGCGCGAACGCTCCCCGTAGATGATCTGTTTCGCCATTGATGTGTGTCCTGCTCCTGGCTATGGCCGGAATGTCGCTTTGTTGACGGCGCGCGCTTTTTCTTGCGCCGTTCGCGCGTCGTCGACTTCCTTCTTCTGACGGGCCAGCTCCCGCTGCGGCGCCTCGCGCGCGTCCAGCCGGAGAGACTGGGCGTCGGCGGTCCGTGCCAGCGCGTCGAGTCTGGGACTCGTCACGATCATCCTGAACGTGGTCGCGTACTGCGATCGATACAGCCCGACGGCGTAGTCGACGCCCTCCCACCGGCCGATCGCTGTGTTGTCGGAGTCGATGCTCGCCGCGGCGGCGGACGTTCTCTTCGCGGCCTGTTTCAGCGGCGGGCCGTAGGTCTGCGAGACGGCTGCGATGATATCGGCGTCGGTCATGCCGTCGGTGCGGTGCCGGTCATAGTCCACGATGACGCGAAACAGCTGGTCGTTGTAGAAGCTGAAGGTGACCTGCTGAACTGGATCGCTCTGCGCCGCGACCGATTCGCTCATCCAGTGCGTCGGCCTCCACTCGAGGTCCTGGATCAACGCCGGGCGCTGGTGAATCGCCTTGGCCGTCGACGGGGCGACGCCGGCCAGCGTCGCGACCGAGGCGAGGTCGCCGCCGAGCTGAAAGTCGCGGTACTGCGCGAGGCCCTCACTCTCGAGGCCGTGGCTCGAGAGCAGGATCGCGATGGCGCCGATGGCGAAGGTGTGTGAATGACTCATGATGGCTGGTCTTCCTCGACCGCCAGACTACGTCGAGTCGTCCGCTGCGGCCTGTTCAGAACTGAACAGACGAAAGATACGGGTATTGGTGAACATGATTCGGTGCGCAGACTTCTGCTCGTGGCCGCGATGATCGCCGGCACCGTCGTTGGTGTGTCCTCGCACGGGCGCAAACTGTCGGACGCGCAGTGGTGCTTCTTCAACGCCCGCTACGAGGACGCCGCTGCGCTCGCGCTCGAGCTGCGCCTGTCGGACCCCGAGGACCTGGCGGCAATCGAGCTCCGCTCGTCGGCGCTGCTCTTCCAGCTCAAAGAGCTGTTGCCCGAGCGCGGCGACAAAGAGAAGGCGCTGAAAGCGTGCGTAAGCTGTTCGGCGCTCCTCACCGCCTTCCTCGCCGAGACGACGCGAGGCCAGACCGTCGCCCGCGCGACGCTCAAAACCGCGCCGGCCGACGAAGCCGCGCTCTTTTTCCTCGGCAAGATCGATCTGAACTACGTCTGGCTGCAGCTCGGTCCGCTCAGCCGGAAAACGGGGTGGGACGAGTACTGGGAGGCGAGACACTCGCTCGACGCGGTTCTGGCGAAGAATCCGGCGCACGTTCGCGGCCAGGTCGCGCGGGCGTGGGTCGACTACGTCGTCGATACCAAGATGCCGTGGGGCACGAAGTGGGTACTCGGCGGCGGCAGCCGGAAACGCGCGCTGGCCTCGATGAAGGCGGCCGCGGCGGCCGAGGACGAATTCTTCGCCCACGCCGAGGCGCGATTTGCGCTGTGGGATCTCCACGTTCGAGAACGGAATCTGCCGGCGGCGATCGCAATCGCGAACGAGCTGGCGCGCGACTTCCCCGAGAACAATGAGTTGGCGAGTTTCCTCGCCAAGCACGACCAGCACTCCGAGCCGTGACGATCCCCGGGCAGCGGCAGCCTGATGCGGCGACGATTGAATCGATTTCTATGACCGACCCGGACAATGTGCACGGCAACTTCGAAGGACGATGGGACTCGTGGCGGGCGCGAGGCGCCGGGCGGGATCACGGGCCGCGCCGCCTGCTGCGCGAGCTGGTTCCTGCACTGGTGATCGTCGCCGTGATCGTCTACGTGCTCATCCTGATCTGGTGAACCAGCAGGGCGGGAGGACGAAATTCGTCCTGCCCACCCGTGCCTGCGCTGCCCTTCTCAGAACCCGACTCTGAACGCGAACTGCATCACGCGCGGCAGATACGAGTTGAGCGCGTTCTGCCGCGGCTGCCCGAACGTCGGCGAGTTGATCTGCGCATTGTAGGCGCCGTAGTTCGCGTGGTTGAAGAGATTGAACACTTCTGCGATGCCGGTGAGCTTGACGTTGCCGTGCAGCTTCACTTCCTTCGTGAGGCGCAGATCGACTTTGCGCAGCGGCAATCCCACCAGCGCGTCGCGCGGCGCGATTTCACCAGGCGCAATCGACGATGGTCCGTCGAAGCGGCTGCGCACCGCGATCGTTGCGCTGTTGGTCGACGAAATCGCAACTGACTCCGGAATGACGAGCGCCGTCGTGCCAGAGTTGAGCCGCGTCGTGCCGGTGTGGCCGAACGGGTTCAACGCAACGGTGGTGCTGTAGTAGTTGCCCGATCCGTAGAGGTAGGCGCCCGCGAGCGAGAATCCGTACGGCAGACGGTAGATGCCGTTGAACCGCAGGGTGTGACGCTGGAAGTCCGTGGAGCGCGCCCATTCGGCATCCGGCTCGAACGGGTTGTTCCCCTGATACTGGAACCCGGTCGTGTCGTCGTTCATGTAAAACATCAGCGTGTACGCGACGTTCGCCTGGAAGTTGTTCCGGAAGCGGCGCGTGAACCCGGTCGCGAGGGCGGCGTAGTCGGCGTGCCCACTCGACTCGAGCCACTGGATCTGCCCGAACTTCGGATCGGGACGGCCCGCCGTCGACGGATTCTTGTTGTAACCGGTGACCGGATCGAAAAACAGATTCGGGTCGCGCTGCCGTCCCTGGTTGTACGCCTTCCAGTGCGTCAGGTCCGCGTCTACCGACATCGCCGGACCGAGCTCCTTCTGGAATCCGAGAATGTTCTGCCATGTCATCGGCAT
>Ga0075425_100004556_pt1 | contig 14311 bp, 11 predicted proteins | sample SoiMethybrSBSTD4_FD_75300 | JGI IMG/M metagenome (GOLD analysis project Ga0075425, IMG submission 75300) | Bulk soil microbial communities from a Populus tree surrounding site in Tennessee, USA - Soil MetaG P. TD hybrid SBSTD4 | ecosystem: Environmental > Terrestrial > Soil > Tree plantation...
CCGGTCCCTATGTTGCCAATTTCCCCTTCCGCAAGAATTGCGGGATTGACGGCCTTGATGGCTTGAACCGTTTCTTTGGTGCGAGCCACATTCTCTTCGAAGGGCAACGCGGAAAAATCAACTCCCACGGCATCAAATCCCGCATTCGCCGCCTCCAGGGCCTTCGCCAGAGAATGTGTATGGTCTGCGTTGAGAAAGACGGGCACATCAGATTCCTCACGGACGCTTTTCACCAGAGCGGCAAGCGGGCGCGCACCAAAGAACTCCCGCTCACCCTCGGAGGCTCCGACGAATACCGGAAGTTTGGTCTCAGCCGCGGCTGCGACCACCGCCTTCAACAAGACCTGGTCAGAGACATTGAAATGGCCCAGGGCCGCGCCTTCGCTTTCCAAGCGGGTCAAGACGTCGCGCAGCGAATTGTTGCTCGCGTTCCTGGAAGTATGATTTGCGGTCATTGCTACTCCTTAAGTTTGCGGTAACGACGAATTAAAGTATTGGTTGAGCTGTCGTGGTTGAGCATGGGTTCGGTGCCGCCTTCTAGTTCCGGAATAATGCGCTGCGCCAGGACCTTTCCGAGTTCAACTCCCCACTGGTCGAACGAATCAATGTTCCAGATGACGCCCTGCGTAAACACAGAGTGTTCGTAGAGCGCGACCAGCTTGCCCAGTATTTCGGGCGTGAGCTGTTCGGCGAGAATTGTGTTTGAAGGCCGGTTGCCTTCGAAGACCCGATGCGGCACCAGCCAGTCCGGCGTGCCTTCAGCCTGCACTTGCTCCGGCGTTTTGCCGAAGGCAAGCGCCTCGGTCTGAGCGAAAACGTTGGCCAGCAACATATCGTGATGACGGCCGAGCGGATTCAATGTTTTGTTAAATGCAATGAAGTCGCAAGGAATGAGGCGCGTTCCCTGGTGAATCAATTGATAGAAAGAGTGCTGCCCGTTGGTTCCCGGCTCGCCCCAGTAGATGGGACCGGTATCGTGCTTGACCGGCTTCCCCTTGAGCGTGACGTGCTTGCCATTGCTTTCCATGGTTAACTGCTGGAGATAAGCCGGAAATCGCTTCAGATATTGTTCGTACGGCAGGACGGCAACTGTCTGCGCACCGAAAAAGTCGTTGTACCAAAGGCCAAGCAGGCCCATCAGCACCGGCAGGTTCGCCTCGAACGGCGCTGTGCGGAAGTGTTCGTCCACCTGATGAAAACCATTCAGCATGGCGCGGAAATTGTCCGGGCCAATGGCCAGCATGGTCGAAAGGCCGATGGCCGAATCCATCGAATATCGTCCGCCGACCCAATCCCAGAATCCGAACATGTTGGCGGTATCAATGCCGAATTTCGAAACCTCAGCTGCATTGGTAGAAACCGCGACGAAGTGTTTGGCGACGGACTTCTCATCGCCACCAAATCCGGCAACCGACCAGGCGCGGGCGGTTTGCGCGTTGGTCATGGTCTCGAGCGTGGTGAAAGTTTTTGAAGAGACAATGAATAATGTCTCGGCGGGATCGAAACCCTGCACCGCTTCCGCGAAATCGGTTCCATCCACGTTGGAGACGAAGCGGAAGGTCATCTCGCGCTCGGAGTAATGCTTGAGCGCTTCATAAGCCATGACCGGGCCGAGATCTGAGCCACCGATTCCGATATTGATGACGTTGCGAATGCGTTTGCCGGTGTGGCCTTTCCACTCGCCGCTGCGCACACGGTTTGAGAAGTCGGCCATCCGGTCGAGCACTGCATGAACCTCGGGCACGACGTTCTTTCCGTCAACAACGATCGATTCATCCTTCGGAGCCCGCAGAGCCACATGCAAGACCGCACGTTTCTCCGTGATATTGATTTTCGCGCCGCTGAACATGGCGTCAATCCGCTCTCGCAGGCCAGACTCTTTGGCGAGTTGCAGCAGAAGATTGAGAGTCTCGTCGGTTACGCGGTTCTTGGAATAATCGAGGTATAAGCCGACGGCTTCGATTGCCAGACGCTGACCGCGTTTAGGATCGTCTGCAAAAAGCTGCCGCAGATGCAGCTTTGAAATCGTTTTGTAGTGCGCAGCGAGCGCTTTCCACGCCGAGGGTTTTGTCGCGCGCTTTTTTGCCGGGGGTTGAGGATTTGCTGCCATGCTCATAATTCCTTTCATTTATGGTGCTTGCTTAAGCAACTTTCGCGCCACTCCGGATGCTCTTCAGGCTCTCCAGCCCAAATGTGGCAGCTCCGACCAACGCTGCACGCGTTGTAATGACCGTAAAATACGCTTTGATCGGGTCCGCTTGTGACACGGAGTCCAGTATTGAGCTTGGCCCGACCAGATTTCCGATTTGCACCTGCACGATTCCGGCGATTGCGGTGACTAGCAAAGTAACTTTGGTCCACTCTACGTTGAGTTCAGCGCAGAACGCCGCTGCGCGTCACGAGATGGAGTGTTTTTGGGCTAACCCGGAAGGTTACTAAGCGCCTACCACGTTCGGGTTAGTGCGACGAACACGAAACGCCGTTCGCTATCACTCAGATGTTCGGTAGCCAAAGAAGCAGCCTCCATTTTGCGTTCAATAATATGCGAGCCGCGCAGTTAATCCAAGATTCGAATGCTTAATACTTTGAAACCAAGCCACTCCGGCTGAACTGTCATGTGACAAACTCCCGTCAGCGAGAAATCGCAAGCGTCTGCATTCCCTACCAGGTCTCTGGAACTGAACGCTGCATCCATGAATTATAAAGATAGTCGAGCGTGCCGCCGGACTTGGAACTTAAAGTGCAGAATCATCTAAAGTGGACAGCTAGAATCTCGTGTTAGTGTGTCTTCGTCAGACATCAAGCTGCCAATCGTAATTGGCACCCACGAGGGAACGTGAACAATTCTGAAGTGACGACAGCCAGCCTGAATAAGCGAGAGCGCACGATCCTGCGTAATAATGTCACGCCTATGAAGCGCTTAACATGGGAGCAGTCTGAAGGCAGTCCATTGCCGCTCGGCGTCACCTGGATAGAAGCAGAGCAAGCGTTTAACTTCGCCATTCATTCCGAGCATGCGGAGAGCGTGACCCTGTTGCTTTACGCTTCCACAGATCTGGTGAACCCGCTGTTGACGTACCGTTTTGACTATCTGCTTAACAAGTCGGGGCGGATTTGGCATTGCCGAATTCCCGCCATCGAGTTGCGGGAGTGCAGTTATTACGGATACTCAGTGTCGGGGCAGGCGATTTCCTCCATCCATAGTTTTGACCCACAGAAGGTATTGCTCGACCCCTATGCGAAAGGTGTTTTCTTTCCACCTGATTTCGATCGCGAATTCGCAATGCGTGAGGGATCAAACGCAGGTCGGGCGCCTCTAGGGATGTTGACTGCCCACCGTCCGGTATTTGATTGGGAGAAAAGCCGATCGGCGCAGCACGAATCGGATGCGGTCATTTATGAACTGCATGTGAAGGGATTCACTAAGAATCCCAACTCTGGCGTAGACCCCGCTCGTGCGGGAACGTATGCCGGGCTGGTGGAAAAAATCCCATACCTCAGAGAGCTCGGGATCACGGTTGTCGAGTTGATGCCGATTTTTCAACGAGACCCGCAAGAGGGCGACTATTGGGGCTATATGCCGCTGAGCTTTTTCGCGCCTCACGCCCAATACGCGAGTACCCGTGACCAGGATGAGCAGCACGTTGAATTCAGAAATATGGTGAAAGCGTTTCACGAGGCCAACATCGGGGTGGTGATTGACGTCGTCTACAACCACACCTGCGAAGGCGATCACAGGGGTCCCATCTACAGCTACAAGGGCATCGATAGCGCTGGCTACTACATGATGTCAGGCGATCCGACGACTCCTTACGCGAACTATTCCGGCACCGGCAATACCCTGAATTTCGGCGAGCCACACGTGCGCAAGATGGTGATGGACAGCTTGCGTTACTGGAAGCAAGAGATGCACATCGACGGATTCCGCTTTGATTTAGCATCGGTGTTTAGCCGCAATGCGGATGGTTCTCTTAACTGGGGACATGCGCCAATTTTTAGCGAAATCGCGGCTGATCCAGAGTTGGGCAAGTTACGGTTAATTGCAGAACCCTGGGACACCGGCGCTTTTCAACTCGGCCGGGGATTTCCCGGCATGACATGGCTGCAGTGGAACGGACGTTTCCGCGACGACATCCGCCGTTTTGTTAAAAGCGATTCCGGGATGGTCCCTGACCTGATGCGGCGTCTCTACGGCAGCGACGATTTTTTCCCCGACACCCGCGCCGACTCGTATCACGCCTACCAGAGCGTGAACTACCTGACCTCGCACGACGGCTTCACCTTGTACGATCTCGTCTCCTACAACGAAAAGCGCAACTTGGCAAACGGCAACAACAATCAGGATGGGATGAACGATAACTACAGCTGGAATTGCGGGTACGAGGGTGACGAAGGCGCGCCAGATGAGGTGCTGGCGCTGCGCCGCAAGCAAGTGAAGAATTTCTGCTGCCTGCTTATGCTGTCGAACGGAATCCCAATGTTCCGCGCCGGCGACGAATTCATGAACACGCAGTTTGGCAACAACAATCCGTACAACCAGGACAACACCACGGGATGGCTGGACTGGAGCCAGCTTCAGACAAATCAGGATATCTTCCGCTTCTTCAAGGGCATGATTGCATTTCGAAAGCAACATCCTTCGCTGAGCCGCAGCCGCTTCTGGCGGGAGGATGTGGACTGGTACGGAGTTGGCGAGAAAGCAGACTTGTCATCTGACTCCCGCAGTTTGGCCTTCTGCCTGCACGGCGCTTCTCAAGGTGACGATGACATCTACGTGATGATCAACGCGTACTGGGAGGAGTTGGAGTTCCATATCCAAGAGGGTGCGGCCCGAGAATGGGTGCGAATCGTGGACACTTCTTTGGCTAACCCTAAGGATTTCTCTGAGCGCGGGGAATCTCTGCCGGCAACGACTTATGTAGTTGGTCCGAGATCGGTCGTGTTGCTTTTGCGATCACGACAATAAGAGCGACAAAACAAAAACGGAGTACATAAGCTTATGAGTGGAAAACCCAAGGTCATTATTATAGGAGGCGGATTCGGAGGCCTGAGTGCAGCCCAGGCACTTAAGTCAGCGCCAGTTGATGCAACTCTGATCGATCGACGCAACTATCATCTGTTTCAACCTCTGCTCTATCAAGTTGCCACCGGTTCGCTCTCACCCGGCGAAGTCGCCGCCCCGCTGCGCGGCGTCCTGGGCCGCCAGAAAAATACCCGCGTGTTGTTGGGCGAAGTAGAGGACATTGACCCAGTTGCGAAGCGGGTGCTGCTCGCCGACGGCGCGAGTTTCGAGTACGACTTCCTGATCGTAGCCGCAGGTTCGCGAACCTCTTACTACGGACACGACGAATGGCAGAAATGGGCTCCGGGACTGAAGAGTGTGGAAGAAGCGACCATTCTTCGGCATAAAATCCTTTATGCGTTTGAAGTCGCAGAACGGCTGGAGGATCCTGCTCAGCGGCGCGCATGGCTTACCTTCACAATCATTGGAGCAGGCCCCACCGGCGTCGAATTGGCTGGAGCTATCGCCGAGATCTCGCGGCAGACATTGAAGCACGACTTCCGCGCTATCGATCCCAAGGATGCGCAGATCATTCTGCTCGACGCAGCGCCACGTGTACTAACCTCATTTCCCGAAGACCTGGCGCATGAAGCGGTGCTATCACTCGCGAAACTTGGAGTTCAAACCAGAATGGGCGCGATGGTGCACGAGCTCACTCGAGACGGCATAAGCTATCAGGCGAACGGTTCCACGCAGACGCTATCCACAAAAACGGTGATCTGGGCTGGAGGCGTAACCGTGTCTCCACTCGCCAAAACGGTGGCGCAACGCACCGGCGCTGAAACCGACCGTGGGGGAAGGATCAAAGTCGGCCCCGACCTCACCGTCGCTAATTTTCCCAACATTTATGTTGTCGGAGATCTGGCTTTCTCGATCGACAAACATGGCAAGCCTCTGCAGGGTGTGGCGCAGGTGGCGATGCAGGGAGGAGCCTACGCTGGAAAAGCCATCACGCGAAAAGTGAAAGGCCAGCCTAATCCGGCGCCGTTCAATTATTTCGACAAAGGAAATATGGCAGTGATTGGACGCGCCGCCGCTGTGGCCGACATTTTCGGCGTGCATGTTTCAGGACTGCTGGCATGGCTGGTCTGGGCGTTCATCCACCTCGCGTACATCGTAGTGTTTCAGAGCCGCATTATAGTTTTCATTCAGTGGGCAATTCAGGATCTGACGTTCAGTCGCGGAGCGCGACTTATCACTGGCATGGCTCCCACAGATTTCAATTTCAATCGAGAAATGGCTGCCGCAGACACGACCATCGAGCCCAAGCGCGAAGTGAAGAGCAATTCTCCGACTACGCTGGCCAGCTAAGAAATGGCTTTACCCGTGCTTGATGATGAACGCGGTTTTATCGTCGATGCGGTCTGGCTCGCCGATCTGGCGAAGGTATTCGTCCTGCTTTAATGCGTCGTCCAGGATTGCGTTGCATATCTCTCTCGCCGGACGGTGTTTGCGGTCACGAACAACGCGTTCGATCCTTAGGCGAGCTTCTATATCGCTGCCGTCATAGACGCCGTCGGAATACAGAAAAATGATGTCTCCCGGGCTCATCAATGTGATCTCGGAAATATTCGAGGCGTTGATTTGCCTTTGCCGGAGCGCCATCGAAAAATACTTGTTGCGGTCGGGATGGTCTTCGGGAATCTCCAACCCGAGTGCGGGAAATTGCGCGAGGTAATCGGTATTCATCGGCACAAAGGTCCCGAACTCCGCCGAAAATACCAACGGTGGAGGGCTGCCAAAATTTACAAAACGAAAATGTCCTTCGGGAGTTATTTCACCGTAAATCATGGTTGCGATTTCACGCGCCTCGTCGTGCGCGTCGCAGCCCAGAGCATTGCGCGCAGTGACGGACTGCGCCAGTCGGAGATTAATGTCCTCGAACAGCCTAGGGGTTGTCTTCCCGTAGCGGTCGAGTTCGGCGAGGATAAAAGCGTGAAAGGTGTCGTGTACAGTCGAGGCTATCTTCGCCGAGATGATCCCATGCCCCTGAGCATCCACCAGCAGGACGCCTGCGGAGGTGTAGAGCTCGTGCAGATTCTCTGCGATCATCAGCTGTTCTGAGCTCTTCGCCCTTCTAAACTCGTCCTCTTGCAAGTCGTTCGGGTTCGGATTCGAGGCAAGCCATTGCACAAACTGATCAACTGAGTTTCGCGGAGCCTGGCCTTCGGGGAGTGGCTCTACATATTCTTTGGCCAACCGTTGGGCGCGGGCGATACGAGCATCGATGTTATAGCGTTGCTGAAAATTGATGTACTCGAAGAGATCGCCACCGACACTTCCCGCGGGAATGGCATTCCCGTACATGTCGGTCCGGGCCAGGTGTGGGATCGCGCCCTCGACCGGCATAAGTCGCTTGCGGAGGTACTCGTCAATGCCGGGTTCTATTTGACTTGCCATAGATTATGAAATTCTCTCGCACTTTTGCGTGTGTCGAACAGCGAACCGTCTTTTTAAACGCTAACGCCACACTGAGTCATCTTTGCCCGAGAGGACTCTATCCAAATACGTTGCGGCGCTGATCAGCGCCAAATGTGTGAATGCTTGGGGGAAGTTGCCGAGGTGTTGCCCGCTCGGACCGATCTGCTCCGAGTAGAGCCCAAGATGGTTTGCGTACCCCAAAAGTTTCTCGAACAACAATTGGGCCTTTTCCAACTCCCCGGCGCGCGCCAGGCACTCGATGTACCAAAACGAGCATGCTGTAAAGCTGCCCTCTCCGCCAGGAAGCCCGTCCACATGCGTGCTTTCCGCCTCATAGCGATGCACAAGAGTGTCTTCGACTAATCGCGATTCAATCGCTTTCATGGTCGAGCGCCACATGGGATCGACCGGGCTGATGAACCGCATGAGTGGCATTAGCAGAACCGACGCATCCAGGTTCTTCGTTCCCTTTGACTGCACAAACGACTGCAAGTTTTCATCCCAGAAGTTCGCGAATATGTCTTCCCGTATGGCGTCGCGAGTTCGTAGCCAGTCGTCGAATGGCGCCGAAAGCGAACGTTTCTGCGCCAGCCGCAGTGCTCGATCGAATGCCACCCAGCACATCAAGCGAGAGTGCAGAAATTCTCGCGCGCCGCCACGAACCTCCCAGATACCTTCGTCGGGCCGCTGCCAATTCTTGCCCAGCCACTCCAACATACGACGGACTTCCTGCCATCCGGCATACGTCATCGGATCCCCGTACTTGTTTGCGAGATAGATGGAATCCATCATTTCGCCATAAATATCCAGCTGCAGCTGCTGGTAGGCCGCATTGCCGATACGGACGGGACGCGAATTTTCGTACCCATGCAGATGGTCAAGGGTCAACTCATCAAGCTTCTGTCTCCCATCAATTCCGTACATCACTTGTAACGGTCCGCGCTCCGCGTCGTCACCTAGTCGCCCCTTCAGCCACTCGATGAATGCTTCAGTTTCGTCGACAAAACCCAGCCGGATCAGCGCGTAGAGCGTGAACGCCGCATCCCGCAACCAGGTGAACCGATAATCCCAATTTCGCACTCCGCCAATTTCTTCCGGCAAGGAAAAGGTTGGCGCTGCGATCAGCGATCCATGCTCGCGGCTGATCAGCAGCTTCAACATCAGGGCCGAGCGATTGACCATCTCTCGCCACCGGCCTCTATACTTTGATCTCGCGATCCATCCTTTCCAGAAGCGCGCTGTCTCGTGAAAGCGCTGCTCCACGAACTCCATCTCGGGTTGCTGTCCCTTGGGGCGAATTCCACCAAAAACGAATGTCGCCCTCTCGCCGGCTCGAAGGCAGAACTCGCAGGTTGCATCCTGGGATTCTGATCGGAGAGGAATAGTGGAGTACAGGGCCAACGCCGGACAACTATCACTCTCCGGCGAGAAAATCGCGCACCCGTCTTCGATCTTCACGGTGTGCCCGCACCTCGCATAGTTCGGCCGCGGCTGGCACTGCATCTTGAACTCGAGCTTGCCTCTGATAACCGACACGGTGCGGATTATTTCGTTCGGTTGCTCGCCGTCTTCCCCAATAGGCATGAAATCAGTTAGTTCGGCCACACCCTCCTCGGAGAGAAATCGCGTGAGCAGGATATTTGTGTCTGGCAAATAGAGCTGCCGCACCCGCCTTTTCTTTAGTTGTGGCTGAATCTGAAAACGGCCGCCGCGCTCATCATCGAGTAGCGCAGCAAACACAGTGGGAGAATCGAAATTGGGATAGCAGAGAAAGTCGATTGAACCGTTTACTCCCACCAGCGCAATCGACCGCATATTGCCAATCGCGCCGTAGTTCTCAATCGGTTCGAAGCTCATCAGTGCGGCTCAGGTGTCTCGAAGTGAACTCCAGTTGGTTCTTGGACAGTCTACTCAAATCGTTAATTTCGTCGTTGCTGGTGGCCGCACGGTCCCCGAACTCGGCAAGCGAGCTTTGGTATAACTTTTCGAATGCGTCCGGCTCCAGAAGGTCGAGGGACGGTACCACAATATCAGCCGGAAGATGCTTACCTTCGCGGCTTACTCCGATGCTTTTCATCCCGGCACGACGCGCTCCTTCGACCCCGGCAACAGCGTCTTCAATAACGATGCACCGCTCCGGCGGTACTCCGATGCGAGTAGCGGCGGTCAGATACACCTCGGGATCCGGTTTGCCTCGATGTACATCTTCAGCCGAAACGATAGCCTGAAAAATATGGGTAGCTGAGAGAACTTCAAGGATTGCATCAATATTTGCGCGCGGTGCCGCCGATGCGATGGCTTGGAGCCAGCCTTCCTGGTGCAGCCGGTGCAGCCAATTTGCAACCCCGGGCAGAGGCGAGATGCCGTGTCGCCGGACCCGGCCACGGTATAGTTCCTCTTTAGCGTTCGCGATTCTCTCCATGCGCGCTGGCGTTGCTTGAGCGCCCAGCCATTGGGGAAGGATGGAATCGTTGCGCTGGCCGAACGAGGAAAGAAACTGGGAATGCGTGATGAACACGCCTTCGTTGGCGAGCGTGTTCCGCCAGGCAATCCAGTGGAGGTCCTCTGAATCGATCAGAGTTCCATCCATGTCCCAAAGAACTGCGCGGCTAGCGTTCACTTAAAACACCCCTATGACACTCTGGTGAAATACTTTCGCAAAAAGCCCTTCGGAAAAAGGACTGATCCAATACGATGCGGTGCGGCCCAACCTGAGGTGAGCCGCACGCTTCGGTGGGACCAATACTCACCCGACTTTTTCGGCGACCTGTGAGAGCGCGTACTCTTGCAATTTTTGTGCGTCGCTGTTGAATTTGCGAATGCCTTCGGCGAGCTTCTCAGTCGCCATGGCATCTTCGTTGTGCATCCAACGGAACGCTTTCTCTGTCAGGTGCAAACGTTCATCTTTGCTTGACTGAGCATTTGCCGGATCAAGTTTCCGCTCCATGACGCCTTCAGTTTTTTCCAGTTGATCAAGCAAGTCGGGACTGATGGTCAGCAAATCCGAGCCCGCCAGGCGAATGATCTGATTCACGTTACGGAAACTCGCTCCCATAACCTGGGTCTTATATCCATATTTTTTGTAGTAATTGTAGATGCGCGTAACTGATGCGACTCCGGGATCCTGATCAGGCGGAATCTCCTTGCCGCCGCCCTCCTTTTTATACCAGTCGTAAATGCGGCCAACGAAAGGTGAGATCAGCGTCACTCCGGCCTCTGCGCATGCGACTGCCTGGGCGAAGCTGAAGAGCAGAGTCAGATTGCAATGGATGCCTTCTTGCTCCAGTTGGGCGGCTGCCTGAATCCCCTCCCAAGTGCTGGCGATTTTGATCAGGACACGCTCGCGAGCCACACCTTTTTTGTTATATAGGCCGATGAGCTTACGGGCCTTGGCGAGCGTTCCGGGAGTGTCGAAGCTCAAGCTGGCCGCGACCTCCGTCGACACTCGGCCGGGAACCACTTTGAGAATCTCGCTTCCGAAGAGCACGAACAACTGATCGATGAATTCTTCGGCCATCTGTGCGCGGCTGCCACCGATGTCGGAGGCCTGTTCAGCCGCTTCTTCTACCAGATTGCGGTACGCCGGCATCTCGGCGGCCTTATAGAGAAGAGAGGGATTGGTGGTGGCGTCCTGAGGCCGATGCTGGCGGATTGCATCAATATCGCCAGTGTCAGCGACTACGGTTGTGTATTGTTTTAAGGATTCCAGCAACGTCATTGTCATCTCCTGTGTGCTTCCCTTCTTGGCAGCGGATAGATGTTGTGCTCCCTGCTTTGCGGCTCAGTAGTTTTCTGCAGCGGTTCGCAGGTGGCGAGAACGTCTCCTAAAGTGCAACCCTAAGGCCAATTGTAAGCCTTTGAAAACGAAACCGGGCAAGGGCAGTCGGGGTGTCAAGGCTGCAGCAGGTGCCAAACGGTTGGCGCGGAGCATCAGTCGATCGTGGGCCGTAATTCCTTGCCATCTGCGGAGCGAATCTGCACCGACTCGTGACGAATGACCGACGTATCCCCAGACGGCAGCTCACCTGCCTGCAACGAGGCCTTTTTTTCGGCAAGCGAATAGTTGTCGATCAGATCCTCGATCTGAGACCACACCAGAGGATCGCACTCAATGGCGGTGTGTCCCGAGAATAGATGACGAGTCAGCCAAGGATATCGGCTGCATTCCGTGGGAGGCTTGTTGTAGTTCTGGAAAAAGTCGCCAAGGATCCTGGTTTGCGCAGGGTCGGCGGCTGTAATTCGGGGTCGGCCGTGCAACAATCCGCGGGTTTGATAAAAGTTGACCGCATAGGCCACATTCGCAGGAACCACTCGATCATCGTGGCCTGGTTTAGCGATGCTATCAACCTGGATGGTAAGCAGAACTGGAATTTTTTCCTGCTGCAGCTCGCGGGCCAAAGAGATGACCGCAGCACCGCCCCAGCTGTGTCCGAAGAGAATAATGTGTGCGCCACGCTTCTCCTGGTCCGTCAGGTGCCCGTCCTGGCCGGTATCCAGCCATTGAAGAACGGCCTGATGCGCTGCCTTGCGGTGCCAGTTTTGAAACATGGCGACACGAAGACGTTCTGGATGCGTAGCCTGCAGCTTTTGCGCCAGCTGGACCTCGGAATGGCGAAGGTCGTCTCGATGAACGAATCCGCCTACGAAACCAACCACGATCACCGGTGCAGAAGCGTTGCCACCCGACGCAATCGGTTGTGCTGCCGCATCAGCGGAGTGAGCTGTCTTTGAGGAGAAGTTAATGAAGATCAGGAGCACCCACACAGCCGCCCCATGACGACAGCACGCCCCAAGCAATCCAGCTGCGCCCGAGACTCTTGAACGAAACGACATGGTCTTACTTCCCTTTAGCAGCGACCAGAGAAGGCGCCGGAGTCAGCAGCTTCTCAATCGCGCGATCCATCGTCCGGTTCATCTCCGCTACAACGGTGGGGACGTCGTGCTTTTCAACCGTTCCTACCCCGCAGACAGCGTTAATCCACACTTGCGCGCCAGTTGCAAGGCACACGATCTGAGCGGAGATTGCAACTTCAACTTTGACGCCGCCCTCGTAATCGAGTTCCTCGAGCTTTTCGAGGCGTCCACTGAGAACATAATCGATATCGGCGTGTCCGTCATACAGCTTTACCTGGGCGAAGTTTCCGCTCGCCCGTAGATGCTCCGCCACCGCGTTGGTCAAGAACTCACGCGGGTCAACCGCCCAGCGGTGGTAATTATAAAACCCAATTTGCTCAGGCGACGTCTTATAAAACAATGGCCCCCTGCGGCAAATAGGTGGGCGACCGGAATTCACGTACCGCCAGCGATGTGCGGACACCCTCCGGCGCCGGCGGATCCACCGGCGGCTGTATGTGGAGAGTGTAGTGATTCGGGTACTTCGCCGCACCTCCGCAGCCACCCAAGATAATCAGGTTTGCCAGCACAACGCAAACTGCCATCCGACGCTTTTTCATATTCATCCTCATTCTTGCTTGGTTCGAATTCTTCTTTAGGCTGCTTGATCCGAATCGAGCTCAATGGACCCGTCATTAATGGCATTAGAGTGGGCTGTGTGCCGGGATGACATGGATTGCTAGATTTGCCATTCGCCAAGCACTCGTCACCAAAGAGTGCTCGATACACGCGCAGCAGGTTACATGGAACCTTGGGCTCTCCGAAAGCATCCAGACAGTAGCAACAGTGTCGCCGAGGGTCGAACCGGGACTCGAGTGCGGTCAATGTCTTTCCACGCACGACCATCTCGCAAGGAGTTGCAGTGCTTAACAAATGTGCGAACCCTGTCTGCAGCAGCCAGTTTCGTTATCTCCATCAAGGAAAGCTATTTGAAGTTGAAGTTCAATACACCGAGAATCTATCGAGTGACGGTCAAACCAAACCGGGCAACGGCAAAGGACATGTTGAACGTTGTTGGCTCTGCCATCAGTGTGTCGCCAGTATCACTTTGCGCTTTGATGCACGGCGGGGCGCGGTAATGGTGGCTTCGCTCAGAAGCTCGGAAGAGGCACTGACAACCGTGTTGTCGCGATCGAACGGAGGATCCACTGCCAGGATCACACGGGTTCTGATCCGACCTTTAGATCTGGAATTAAAAGCATCGACAAGGCGAAAGACGGCCCGCGAATTGGACGAGCGAAGGAGAGAGGTCGCATGAGCGAGACACTGCCGGTAGTGTATATGGCGCGTCACGGCAACACCGCCTGGACTCACACCGGCCAGCATACCGGCCTTTCCGACCTGCCTCTCACACCTGATGGTGAGCGCAACGCGGTGCGGCTTGGAGAACGACTGAAAGGCATGAAATTCGCCAAAGTGTTTACCAGCCCTTTGCAGCGCGCGACCAGAACCTGCGAACTGTCTGGATTCGCAGCTGGAGCCATAACTGACCGCGATCTGGTGGAATGGGACTACGGAAAGTACGAAGGACTGACCTCAGCCGAAATCCTGAAACAGAATCCAAGCTGGGACCTGTTCCGCGACGGCGCCCCGGGAGGAGAATCGCCGGCTCAAATCGGCGAGCGCGCAGACCGGGTAGTCGCGCGCGTCCGTGCCGTCGCCGGTGACGTATTGCTCTTTTCCAGTGGACACTTCATTCGGGTGTTTACCGCGCGTTGGCTAGGGCAGAGCCCGAATGCGGGCAGATACTTCCTGTTGACCCCTGCAAGCCTAAGCGCTCTTAGCTATGAACACAATCTCTCACGGCCGGTGATTCGCCTCTGGAACGACGATCATCACGTCGGGACATGAATCAACGAAACCCTTTGCTGAACCGATAGTTTTCCTGAGATTAAACAACAGCATTCAAGTAGCTCGGATTACGAGGATCCCAAA
>Ga0075425_100004563_pt1 | contig 14298 bp, 14 predicted proteins | sample SoiMethybrSBSTD4_FD_75300 | JGI IMG/M metagenome (GOLD analysis project Ga0075425, IMG submission 75300) | Bulk soil microbial communities from a Populus tree surrounding site in Tennessee, USA - Soil MetaG P. TD hybrid SBSTD4 | ecosystem: Environmental > Terrestrial > Soil > Tree plantation...
CGGTCGTGCTCGAGCCCGTCGTTGCCTGCTCCGATTTTTTGCACGCGAGCACGAGCGCCGTGATCGCCATCAGCACCGCAAACTTTCGCATCAGTTCCTCGGCAGTTCGATCGTTTCAAAACGGACGCTGTCGCCCGCGGCAAATGCAATCGCGACATTGTCCTTCGACGCGGCGACGCGGGGGAGTCCGCCCGCCTCGCCGAGGCGGACGGGAGTGCGGAGAGCGCCCTTCGTGCTGACGCGGCGGGCGTTCAGCGCGCCGTCGGCGAGCCACGTCACGACCACGTCGTCGCCGGTGAACGCGACGCCGACGCGACCGGTCGGCTTGCCGGTATCGACGCGGATCGGATTGCCGAAGTTGGCGCCGCCGTCACGCGAGAACGCGACATTCACGCGAGGATCGTCGTTCGCGCCGGTGAACCACGCGATCACGACGTCCGCGCCGCGCGCCGCGAGGGCGGGGCCGTTGACCGGACATCCCTTGATCGTCCAATTGTCGGCATGAACGGCAGTTGGTTTCGACCAGCCCTGCGTTGTGCGCCGCATGATCGAGATGTCGCGCACTTCCGCGTCGGAGCGATCGCGATATGCGACGACCGGCCGTCCGTCGACGAGCACCATCGACGTCGGGCAGCAGTCGCAGGCGCGGCCGTCGAGGGTCTCGTCCTTCGCGAGCGTGCCGTCCTTCTTCAGCGTCGTGAAGTGGAACTGCATGTCGCCCTTCCCTTCCTCGCCGCCGGGGAGCCCGCGTCCGTCGAGCCAGATCAGGTCGCCGTTCGACGCGACGGAAACGAATCCGAACTCCGACGCGATGGTCGGATGCGGCGTCGCGGGCTTCGACCACGTTTTACCGCCGTCGTTCGAGCGCGTGACGTAGACGTTACGTCCATGACCGTTCGCCTTCGCGAAGGTGGCGACGATGGTGTTGCCGTCGACGGCGATGATCGGCGTGTCGGCGCGGTTCGCCTTCACGTCGTCGCCCTGGGCGATCGTCATCGGCTCGGACCACGCGCCGTCGTGCAGGATCGAGATCCGCACGGCCTTCTCCTTCGGCTCGTACCAGCTCAATGCGAAACCGCCGCGGCCGTCGCCGGTGAGATCGGGCGCCATCGCATTCGAGATCACACGCTCCGCCGCGGTCGCACTCATCGCCGCGAACAGCAGTCCACAGATCAACAGTCGGTTCACAATCCCTCCCCGGGCTTGGTCGGCTCCATCAGGAGCGCATCGTTGACGCGATTGAAGTAATCGTTGACGCGATTGAAGTAATTGAACAGTCCCGCCATCGCGGAGATCTCGACCACTTCGCCTTCGTCGAAGAACTGCCGCAGCCGCGCGAAGAGCACGTCGCCGACGCCGTGCGCGTCGAGCGTGAGCTGTTCCGCGTACGCGAGGGCGGCCTTCTCCGCATCGGTGAACGGTCCGTTCTCGAAGTCGAGCAGTGCATCGAGCTGCTCCGTTCCCGCTCCATGCCGCGCAGCCTGCGCGGTGTGCGAGCGGTTTCAATACTCGCAATGATTGAGCCGCGACACCAGCGTCGCCACGAGCTCCTTCGTCCGCACCGGCACCGTCCCCGAATTCGTGACCGCATCGAGGTGTGCCTGCATCGTCCGCAGAATCTCGGGACGATGGGCAAACGTGCGAAACATGTTGGGAACGTTGCCGCGAGCCTGGCCGACCTTGTCGTAGAGGGCCTGGGTTTGGGGATCGACCTGGGATTTGGTGAGTTTCGTGAGTCGGGACACTGGCACGCTCCTTAGAGAACCTTTAGAGATCAGAGTGCAGAGTGCAGAGGTGAGAGATAAGAGTGCGAGCCGCGCAACTCTAAACTCTCACCTCTGCACTCTGCACTCTGACCTCTACGCCCAAAAACAAAACGCCCCGCATCTCGCGGGGCGCCCGGTGAATACAGAAAACCAAAGAAAACCTACTCCTCGTCGGTTTTCCCCTTCTTGACACTGAGCTCGGGCTCGGCGGGAGTCGCGGCCGCTGCTGCTTCCTCGGCCACCGGCTCCGCTTCGGCCTTGGCGTGGGTCACGCCGACGACGACGCGCTCCGGATCGTCGAGAACCTTCACGCCCTCGGGGAGCTTGAGGTCCTTGATCCGGTAGTAGTCGTGACCGTCGAGCGGGCTGACGTCGACGTCGATCTGATCGGGAATCGCGCCCGGGAGGCACTCGACGTGGAGGTCGCGCACCTGGAAGTCGAGAATGCCGCCGCCGGTCTTGACGCCGAGGGCCGTGCCGATGATGTGCACCGGAACGGTCACGCGGACCTTCTCGTCCATGGCGATGCGGACGAAGTCGATGTGCGTCATCGTCCGCGAAATCGGATCGATGGTGATGTCCTTGATCATCGCGTGGCGCTGCTTGTCCGTTCCGGCCATCTTCAGCAGGAACACCGAGCGGACGCCGTGCTCGGACTTCTGAACGAGCTCGCTGACCGACTTGCGATCGACTTCGATCGCCACCGGATCGAGATGCCCGCCGTAAACCACCGCCGGCACCTTCCCCGCGCGACGCAGCTTCTTCGCGATTTCTTTTCCGGTCTTCTCGCGGCGCGAGACTTCCAAACTCAACTCAGCCATGGCTGACTCCTTAGAACTCTGGTTCCGGCCCGTAAATCGTTGGAAACGATCGCGTATTCCCGGACAACGGACCCCGGACCACGACCGGTCACATCTCGAAAAGCGAGCTCACCGAGTCCTCGCTGTGGATGCGCTTGATGGCCTCGGCGAGGAGAGGCGCGATCGAGAGGGTCTTCAGACGCGGGCAGTCCGCTTCCTTGTCCTGCGTCGGGATGCTGTTCGTGACGATGACCTGATCGATCCGCGAGCTGTTGATCCGCTGAATGGCCGGGCCCGACAGAACCGCGTGCGTGCAGGCCGCGGAGATCGATTTCGCGCCTTTCGCGAGCAGCGCCTCGACGCCGGAGATCAGCGTGCCCGCCGTGTCGATGATGTCGTCGACGATGAACACGTTCCGCCCCTCGACGTCGCCGATGATGTTCATCACCTCGGTCTGATTCTTCGCGAAACGGCGCTTGTCGATGATCGCCAGCGTCGCGCCGAGTCTTTTCGCGTACGCACGGGCGCGCTCGACGCCGCCCGCATCGGGCGAGACGATCGTCAGGTCATTCCCTTCGAGCGTTTTCAGATGTCCGACGATCACCGGCGCGGCGAAGAGGTGATCGACCGGGATGTTGAAGAAGCCCTGAATCTGCGCCGCGTGCAGATCGAGCGTGAGGACGCGATCCGCGCCCGCCTTGCTGATCAGATCCGCCGCGAGCTTCGCGGTGATCGGCACGCGCGGCTTGTCCTTCCGATCCTGCCGCGCGTAGCCGTAGTACGGCAGCACGGCGGTGATGCGACTGGCCGAGGAGCGCTTGAATGCGTCGAGCATGATCAGCAGCTCCATCAGGTGATCGTTCACCGCCGGCGGACAGGTCGGCTGGATGACGAACACGTCCGCGCCGCGCACGTTCTCGTCGATCTGCACGTAGTTCTCGCCATCCGAGAAGCTGTACAGCGTGACGTGACCCTGCGGCGCACCGAGATGCGCACAGATCTCCTCGGTCAGCGAGGGGTGGGAACGGCCTGAGAAAACTTTGATGGGAGGCAAAGCGGAGCGGATTATAGAGGCGGGGGTCACATCTGGAAAACGAACTTCCCGGCTACAGGGTGTAGCCGGGAAGTTCGTTTTCCAGATGTGACCCCGCCTTTTCTCAGACCATCTCTTTGATCCGGTCCTCCAGCACCGTCGAAATGATCTTCCCTCGCTGCGGCTCCCCTTTCGCGAGCGCCTCGGCCATGTGCAACGCCTGCTGCGGCTTCACTCTCGGGGGCATCGGCGGCTCGAACGGATCGACGATGGCGTCGACGAGCACCGGGCCCGGCGCGGCGAGCGCGGCGCGCACGACGTCGTCGCACTGGCGCGGGTCCTCGACGCGCACGCCGGTCGCGCCGCATGCGCGGGCCACCGCCGCGAAGTCGATCGGCTGCAATTCGCAGCCGTATTCGGGATTGCCGAGGAAGACCATCTGCTCCCACTTGATCATGCCGAGGGTGCGATTCGAGAGGACGAAGATGCGCACCGGCAGCTGGTACTTCACCGCCGTCGCGAGCTCGGCCATCAGCATCGACAGGGCGCCGTCGCCGACGATTGCGACGCACTGCCTTTCGGGAAACGCGATCTGCGCCGCAAGCGCGTACGGCAGTCCGCACGCCATCGACGCGAGATTTCCCGACAGTGAGAACTGCTGACCGCGCCGCGCGCGGATGTGACGTGCGAACCATGTCGTGACGGTGCCGGAGTCGCACGAAACGATCGCGTCGTCCGCGAGCTGTTTCGAGATCGCGGCGGCGAGGACCTGCGGTTTCATCGGCATGTCCATGCGCGACGCGCGCTCGTCCATCAGCTCGTTCCACTCGCGCATGCCCTTCTGCGCCTTCTCGAGAAACGAGCGATCGATCTTGGGCTGCAGCAGCGCGATCAGCTTCGCAAGCGTGCGGCGCGTGTCGCCGACGAGACCGACGTCGACCGGACAGCGAAGACCGATGCGCACCGGATCGATGTCGATCTGCACGGCCTTCACGCTGCCGGGCTTCGGATAGAACTCGATGTACGGAAACGAGGAGCCGACGATGAGCAGCGTATCGCATTGCGCGATCGCTTCTTCGGACGGCCGCGTGCCGAGAAGACCGATGCCGCCGGTCGTGAGCGGATGATCGTCGGGAAGCACGCCTTTGCCGAGGAGCGCCTTGATGACCGGAGCGCCGAGAATCTCCGCGATGTGCTCGACTTCATCGCTGGCGCCGAGAGCGCCGCGTCCGACGAGCATCGCGACCTTCTCGCCCGCGTTGAGGATGTCCGCCGCGCGTTGCAGGTCTTCGTCCGCGGGAAGTCCGCCGCCGCGCGCGAAGACGTCCGATGCGTGTCCCGCCCGATTGCGCGGCGAGCGCTCCTTGATCTCCTGCTCCTGCAGGTCGACCGGAAAGTTGATGTGCGCCGGCGTGCGATACGCGAGCGCGGTGCGGCACGCGAGCGTGGTCACGTTCTCGACGTGCGCCGCGCCCATGACGCGCACGCTGTAGCGCGCGACGTCGGCGAAGACGCGATCGAGATCGACGTCCTGCTGCGCGAACGTGCCGATGAGGTCGTGGTAGTGATGGCCGGTGATCGCGAGCACCGGCTGGCCGTCGAGCTTCGCGTCGTAGAGACCGTTCAGCAGATGCAGACCGCCCGGCCCCGAGGTCGCGACGCAGACGCCCAAACGTCCGGTGTACTTCGCGTACGCGCAGGCCATGAACGCGGCGGTCTCTTCGTGGCGAACCTGCACGAAACGAATGCGATCCTGCCGCTGCCGCAGCGCCTCCATGATCCCGTTGATCCCGTCGCCGGGAAGCCCGAAAACGACGGAGACTCCCCAGTCGAGGAGCGTTTCGATGAGGACGTCGGCTGCTGTTTGTGCCATGCCGCACGGTTGTGCAAAGTTGTAACCTGCGAGACGGACTCGGCATCGAACAACCCATGCGCCTCGAAAAGAAGCATCCGCGCGCCATCCGCTGGTTTCACTGGATCAACTTTCCGCTGCTGGCGCTGATGATCTGGAGCGGCATCCTCATTTACTGGGCATATCCGCACTACGCGGGCGTCGAGATCTCGCAGCCGGCCTGGCGCGCGCTGCACATCAACAACCGCCTCGCGGAAGGGATGGCGCTGCATTTTTTCTTCATGTGGTTCTTCGCGATCAACGGCGTGCTGTACGTGCTCTACACGCTGATCTCGGGCGAGTGGCGCTACCTCGTGCCGAACCGTCATTCGTTTCGCGAGGCGTGGCAGGTGATGCTGCACGACCTGCACATTCGCAAAGAAGCGCCGCCACCGAGGAAGTTCAACGGAGCGCAGCAGATCGCGTACACGGCGGTGATCGTGATGGGACTCGGATCGCTGCTGACCGGACTCGCGATCTACAAACCGGTGCAGTTCTCGTGGCTGACGTTTATTTTCTTCGGCTACCAGGGCGCGCGGTTCCTGCACTTCTGGCTGACGATGGGCTACGTCGGATTCTTCCTCGTGCACGTCGCGCAGGTCATCCGCGCGGGATGGAACAACTTCCGGGCGATGGTCATCGGCGTCGAGGTGGTGGAATGAGCGAAGAAGACATTCAGCGCGAGCTTCGCCGCCTCACCAGGCGCGGATTCATCACCGGCGCGGTCGCGGCGGGAGTCGGATTCGGCGCGTACAAATTTCTTCGCACGCGACCGCCGGAAGAAGGCGTCGCATGGCCGTTCCGGAAGATGCTGCGGATCAACGAGTCGATCGCGCGCGGCTACTTCAGCGAGCATCGACTCAGTCCGACGTTCCGCCGCTCCGACATCACCGCACCGCGCATCAACGGCCATCAGGGACTTTCGCCGGAAGTCGACGCCGCGTCGTGGCGGATCACCATCGAAGGCGCGGCGGCGCCCATCTCGCTGACGCTCGACGACGTGAAATCGCTGCCGCACCACGAACAGATCACGGAGCTGCGCTGCATCGAGGGATGGTCCGTGATCAACAAGTGGACCGGCGTCCGCCTCGGCGATCTGATCGCAAAGTACCCGCCGCCGTCGCCCGTGTCGTACGTCGCGCTCGAGACGCCCGGCCGCGGCTACTACGTCGGCCTCGACATCGACAGCGCGCTGCACCCGCAGACGCTCCTCGCCTGGATGATCAACGACCAGCCGCTGAGCTGGCACCACGGCGCCCCGCTGCGCCTCGCGATTCCCGTGAAGTACGGCATCAAGAACATCAAACGCATCGCCACGATCCGCTACACGAACGTGCGCCCCGCCGACTTCTGGGGCGAGCGCGGATACGACTGGTACGCCGGGCACTAAGCGCGCTTCGCGCGGTGGTCGGTAGTCGGTTGTCGGTAGTCGGTGGGGTCGCAACCTGAAACCAACTACCAACTACCAACTACCAACTAAACTACTAACTACCAACTACCAGCCGCATTTGCGGATCGAGCAGCGACCGAAGGGCCTGTCTCGCCCGATGCAGCCTCACCTTCACCGCATTCGGCGTCACGCCCAGCGCTTCCGCGGTCTCCTCGGTCGACAGCTCTTCGATGTCGCGCAGGAGGAGCACTTCGCGGTAGGCGTCGGGAAGGTCGTCGATCGACTGGCGGACGAGCGACTGCAGTTCGGCGCGCTCGGCGTTCGATTCCGGCGTCTCGATCCAGGGGACGCTGCTCACCGTTTGATGGCCGTCGTCGCGGAACGTCGGGAGGTATTGCTCGATGTCCTCCTCCGGACGGCGTCGCTGCGATCGCAATCGCATCAGGCACGCATTGATCACGATCCGATGCAGCCACGTCGAGAGCGAGCTCTCGCCGCCGAAGTTCGCGATCGATTTGAAAACGGAGACGAACGCGTCCTGCACGCAGTCGCGGGCGTCGTCTTCCGTGTGCATGAATCGCCGCGCGACGCGCAGCAAACGCGGCATGTGGATGCGGACGAGCTCCTCGTACGCTGAGGCGTCACCGCCGCGCAGGCGTGCGATCAACTCGGCATCGGACACTCACGTCAAAGTAGCACGCACGGGGTCAGGCCTTCACTTTTCACTTTCTCCACACGGAGTAGAGAAAGTGAAAAGTGAAGGCCTGACCCCCATCCTCATTGCGCGAAGAGCGACGCCTCGACCGGCGGATTGATCACCGTCTTCGTGAAGCGAATCACGGCGTCGAAGTTGCCCGCGCTGCGGTGGATCTCCTTCTCGAGGCGGACGCCGTCGACGGTTTCGTACGACGCGAACGTCACCGTCACGGTGCGGTCGTTCTGCTGGTGCACCATCGTCTTCGGGAGCGAGGTCTCCGGATCGAGCGTCACGCGCCAGTCGACGCCGCCGTCAGGCGTCAGCACGATCGTGTCGTCGGGCTCGATCGCGGCCTTGCCGCGACGCCGTTCGGGGAAGAACGCGAAGAACATCGCATTCGCGTTCGCGAACGCGCGCGATCGCGCGAGCGCGAGCTCCGGCGCACCCATCGCGTGCGGCGCCATCGTCCCCTGCTGCACGACGCCGTTCGTGCCGTCGTAAGTCTCGACCATCGAGAACGTCCCGACCTGCTCTTCCTTGCGGTATTTCCCGTCGCGCGTGTGCCACACCTTGATCGTTCCGGTCTGGCCGCCGACGGTGATCGTTCCTTCGCGATAGATCGCCTTGATCGCGGCGACTTTGTCGCGGCCTCCGACCGCGGCGGCCCAGCGATCGATTGCAGTTGTTTGCGCGCGCAGCGAAACGCCTGCCGCGAGAAGACACACCACGACCAGGATCCGATGACGAATCGACATCACAGCCTCCTATCTGGAATTTAGAAATCGCGGCGCGCGAGATTGCGCAGCGCGCCGTAGTAAATCGTTGCGGTTGCGGCAGCGATCGCGATCAGCCCCGCCCAGGGCATCCGGGCCTCGCGAAACCACCGCTCGCCGCTCATGACGCGAAACACTCCGAACATCGACACGTGAGACAGCTGATCGACGATCGCCAGCGCGATCGCGATCCCCACCGCGATCATCACCGGACGCCATGGATCGCCGAAGATGGTCGACAGCAGTAGTGAAAGAGTGAAGAAGAGCGCCGCGCCGACGAAGAAACAGAAGGCGTGGATCAGCACGGCGCCGATGCCGTAATGCTCGCCGATCGCCGGCGCGAGCAGCGCCACGAGCAGCGACGGCACGAACACGATCGCGAACAACTCAGCGAGTCCCGCCGCGGCGCGCACGTGCAGCAGTCGCCGGCGCGGCACCGGAAGCGACAGCGTGAATAGCGCGCCGCTCGATTCGGAGAGCAGACTCGCGGTGCCGAGAAGGATCGCGAAGAGAGTGCCCATCTGCGTGAGGTTCTGGCCGAACCAGTGCGACCAGACGTAGCCGCGATACGAGCGCGCGAGCTCCATCGCCTCGCGAATTTTTTCGCCGAGGATGCCCGGCGCGTTCACCGGCACCGAGGCCGTCAGCCGCGCGATCTGCGGATAGACGAGCACCGAACCGGCGGCGGAGCAGAGCAGCAGCGCGAACCCGATCAGAAATCGCCAGCGCGTCTCGAGCCACGACTTGTACCAGAGCATGTCAGTCGCCCTCCGTGTGCACGGTGTCGAGAAAGATCTCCTTCAGACTGACCGGCGCGACGTCGACCGACACCGGATCGAGACGGCGCGCCTCCGCGACGATCGCCTCCGCATTCGCACTCGACAGCACCGAAAGCACGCGTCCCTTGCGCTCGACGCGCGCGACGCCCGGCGCGGTGAACACGGCCTTCGGCGCATCGCCGTCGAACACGAGCTGGATGCGGCGATAGCTCTCGCGCAGATCGTCGAGCGCGCCGCTCACGACCGCGCGTCCGCGATCGATGATGACGATGCGATCCGTGATCTGTTCGACCTCGGCGATCTGATGCGATGAGAAGAAAACGGTCAGCTCTTCGTTCGCGACGTGGCTGACGATCGCCTGCAGCACTTCTTCCGCGATCGTCGGATCGAGTCCGGACGTCGGCTCATCGAGGATGAGCAGCTCCGCGCCGCGACAGAGCGCGAGCAGCAGCGCGAGTTTCGTGCGCATCCCTTTCGAGAGCGCGCTCACTTTGCGCAGCGGCGGCAGCTCGAATCGGCGGAGATAGCGCTCCTCGAGATCGCGCCGCCAGCGCGGGAAGAACGCGGCGGTGAAACGCACCATCTCCACGACGGTCATGTAACCGTAGAGGTCCTTCTCCTCGCTGACGAAACCGCTGCGCCGGCGGATCTCCACGCTCGCATCGGGCGACGTCGCGTCGAGTCCGAGCACGCGCGCCTCGCCCGACGTCGGCCGCGACATGCCGAGGAGGATCTTGATCGTCGTGGTCTTGCCGGCGCCGTTGCGGCCGAGAAAACCGCAGATCGATCCGGTCGGCACGTTGAGATCGAGGCCGCGCAGCGCCTCGGCGCCGTCCGCGTACGTCTTGCGAAGTCCCGTCGTTTCGATCACGTTCGACCTCCCAGTTCAGCCTCGATGAGGCGCCGGATCTCGTCGTCGCTGAGACCGCGGGCGCGCAGTTTCTTCACCATCGCGCCGACGAGCGTCTGCGCGTCGCGAAGCTTGTCCGCCAGCTTTCCCGCGTGGGCGCTCGCGGCCACAAACGCGCCCGCGCCGTGGCGCAGCTCGATGACGCCTTCGTGCTCGAGCTCGCGGTAAGCCTTGGCGACCGTATTCGGATTCATCACCAGCTCCTCGGCCAGGGGACGGATGCCCGGCAACTGATCGCCGGCCCGGAGCGCCCCGGTCTCGATGGCGTGCTTCACCTGCTCCATGAGCTGCAGGTAGATCGGAACGCCGAGGGACGGATTGATTCGGAAAAGCATCCGTTGCCAACTGTACTACAGAACTATCACAGTAGCAATGTACGGAGCCCGGGCGGGAAGGTTGCGGGGGGAACGATGAACAATGAAAGATGAGCGATGAACGGGGTCAGGCCTGGGCCTGACCCCATCGAACTTCAGCGCAACGTCACGCGTCCGGCGTCGTGTCCGTCGGAGGCGTCGGCGGCTCGGGCGCCTGCGGTTGCTCGCGCACCCGCTCCTTCGCGCGTCCGAACGCGGCCTCGATCGCGTCCCATGCCTGCTCGAGGCCCGTCTTCAGTTCCGACGCCGCTGGCCCGCCCGTTTGTTTCAGATTGACGATGATTTTCCGCGCCTCGCCCAGCGTCGAGCGCAGCGCATCCGATGCCTCGGATAGATCACCGCGCGCTGACTGGAACGATTCCTTTGCGCGCTTCTCGAATGTGTCGCAGTCGAAGCCCCAGGTGCGGAGGTAGTCGGAGATTTTCTGGTCGCTCATACGCAAATCATACGAGCATCGACACTTGAAGGTTCAGGCATCGCTCTTGCTGTTCGCGATGAATGTGGTAGTGGCACTACCACGCGCATTCAGCAAACGACCCTCGGAAACAACCAAACAGGCAGGGAGGATCGGCAGTGATGTCCAGCAGCTCTCGATTTCGTCTTGGTCTAACTCTTTGTGTTTTGTTGACGTTAACAGCGACCGCCGCGGTGGCCGCGACCTCGGTCATCGTCGAGCTCAATCAGGAGCCGGCCGCGATGGCCGCCGCCCGCGCCAGCCGATCCGGCACGCCGATGACGGCCGCGCAGATCGAGAGCTACCGCACGACGCTGACCGCGGCGCAGAACCAGTTCCTCGCCGCGCTGACCGCGAAGGGCGTTGCGTACACGCTCGGCGGACGCTCGATCACGAGCTACACGAATCAGGCGGTACGCGTCGACTTCCGCTACACGCTCGTCTACAACGGCATCAACCTCCTCGTCGATCCGAGCGCGATCGCGACGATCCGTTCGATGCCGCAGGTCAAAGCCGTTCACAACGATGACGTCCTCAAGCCGCTCCTCGACGTCAGCGTCCCGTACATCCGCGCCCCGCAGGTGTACGGCGTCATCAAAGAGCTGACGAAGTTCGACAACGCGCGCGAAGGCTTCGAAGGCCAGGGCATCTACGTCTCCGTGATCGACACCGGCGTCGAGTGGGCGCACGAAATGTTCGGCGGCGATCCGACGCCTCCCCGCCTCGGCATCGAGCCCGCGGTCTCGAATCGCAATGAGAAGGTCGTCTACTACATGCCGTTCGCCGATTTCGCCGCCGAGGATGGAACCGGACATGGGACGCACGTCGCGTCGACGGCGCTCGGTTATCTCGGCTTCGCGCCCGGACTCGATAACCTCCCGAACACCGCCGACGACATCCGCGTGCACGGCGTCGCGCCGCAGGCACGCCTGATGTCGTACAAGGTCTGCAGCGACGCGCTGTCGGTCAGCGGCGCCGTCGGCGGATGCCTCAGCTCCGCGATCACGATGGCGATCGAAGACTCCGTTTCGCCGCGCACGATTGCCGGTTTTCCGAAGCCGGTCGCGCACGTGATCAACATGTCGCTCGGCGGCGCGGGCAATCCCGACAGCGTGACCTCGGTCGCCTCGGACAACGCGGTGCGGCTCGGCACGATGGTCGTCGCCGCGGCGGGCAACGATGGTCCGTCCGAAGGAACCGTCGGCGCGCCGTGCGCGGGTCGATTCGTCACCTGCGTCGCGAACAGCGTCGACGCGCACGGCTCGTGGTCGTTCGACATCCTCGATCCGACTTCGGTGAACAAACTTCTGCCGGGCGGCATCACACCCGCGGCGCAACTGCCGCTCGCGTCGGGCAAGCGATCGCCGATTCAACTCTGGGCGATGTCCGGCGCACCCGAGCCGCCGCCCGCATCCGTCGCGCAGTACTACGTGTTCGTTGCCAGCGGTGAGACGCCCGCGCAATATCCCGCGTCCGTTTCCGGCCGCATCGCCATCGTCGAATCGACGCTGCCCGGACTCTTCGGCCAGTACGCGAACAGCGCCGCCGCCGCGGGCGCGATCGGCATCATTCTCAAATCCGACACCGCGAATCCGACCGCGGTCAAAACGACGATCCCCGCCGCGAATCTCAACTCGGCCGACTTCGCGTATCTGAAATCGCTGATGACCGGCTATCCGAACGTCGCGAACGGCGCGATCTCGACGTATCCCATCCGTTTGAATCCCTTCTACAACATCCCGACGATCAGCAACTCGAGCTCGCGCGGCCCGGTGGCCGGATACGGTCAGGTCAAGCCCGACGTCAGCGCGCCCGGGACTCTGATCAACGCCGCATCGCCGCCGGTGAGCGAAGTCGGCGCGCTCGGTCAGGGAACGTATTCGTCGATCAGCGGAACGTCGATGGCCTCGCCACACGTCTGCGGCGCCGCGGCGCTCGTCCGTCAGGCGCATCTCGGATGGACAGCGGACATGGTTCGCACCGCGCTGCAAAACACATCGACGCATCTGCGCGATCCGAACGGCAATCAGAATGCGTGGGCCGGCGCGGAGCGCGTCCTCGATCAGGGCGCGGGACTCATCGACGTGCAGGCCGCTGTCAATGCACATGCATTGATGGGCGTCGCCTCGACCGATCTCAACCTGCCGTCGATCATCGGCAGCCACTCGTTCGGTGAAGTGCCGGCGATCAACAGCCACACCATCGTGACGCGCACGCAACGCGTGACGCTGACGGACGTCTCCGGACGCTCGTCCGGTTACTCGCTGACCGTCGTCAACAATCGCGAGCTCACGCGCGACGGCATTTCCGTGACGCTCTCGAACAGCTCGGCCTACGTCGCGGCCAACAGCAGCGTGACGTTCGACGTCACGATCTCCATCGACGGCAGCCGCGTGACGACCGGCGCGCCGCTGCAAATCCAGTGGTACGTCCGCGCCGTGCGTCTCGAAGATGAAGAGACGCTGATGATGCCGTTCTATATGCGCGCCACGCAGGTCTCGCCGAGCGCCGCGATTCAGGCGCCGGTCTCCGACGACGGCACGCCGGATATGGAAGCCGGCATCGATCGCGATGGCCGCTACACGATCAACTGGTCGTATCCGTCGACCGAGTCCGCGGTGCCGTGCGGTTATCGCGTGGAAGAAGCGCGGCAGCAGGATTCCGGAACGATCTACTACGACGATGGCAGCGAGCTGATGACGAACTCGGGGAACTCGAAATGGACGTCGTCGAACTGGACGACGCGGCCGCACCCCGACACGCTCTCTCCCGGCTACTCGCCGGTGTACATCGACAGCAGCACGGCGTCGATCACCATGAAACAGGACCTCGCGTTGCCGAACGCGCTGGTCACGCTGACGTTCGCCTCGTTCGAAGACATCGAGCAGGACTTCGATTTCGGATACGTCGACGTCAGCACCGACGGCGGCGCGACGTTCACCGAAGTCGCGCGCTACACGGGCGCATTCGAAGGCGAGCGCATCGTGAATCTGAGTCCGTACGCGGGCAAATCGGTGCGTCTTCGATTTCGACTCGTCGCCGACGACCTCTTCTCCTTCCCGGCGGCGCAGGGCTGGTACGTCGATGACATTCGCATCCTCGCCGGCGCGCCGTTCACCACTGTCGCGACGGTCGCCGCGCCGCAGACGACGCTCGCGATCGGCGGCAAACAGGACGGAACGTACGCCTACAGAGTCGTCGCGCTGTTCGATGGCTGCGCGAGCGGCAATCCGTTCGCAACGACACCATCCAACGTCCAGCTGATCAGCGTCGCGGTGGCGACGCGTCCGCCGATGGCGGTCTTCACGAGCACGCCGAGTCCATCGACCGCCGGCCAAACGGTCACGTTCGACGCCAGCGGATCGATCGATCAGGACAACATCGGCTCATCAACGATCCACACCTTCTACTGGGTCTTCGGCGACGGCTCA
>Ga0075425_100004564_pt1 | contig 14294 bp, 11 predicted proteins | sample SoiMethybrSBSTD4_FD_75300 | JGI IMG/M metagenome (GOLD analysis project Ga0075425, IMG submission 75300) | Bulk soil microbial communities from a Populus tree surrounding site in Tennessee, USA - Soil MetaG P. TD hybrid SBSTD4 | ecosystem: Environmental > Terrestrial > Soil > Tree plantation...
CAAGAACGTTTCAGGGCAGCGACATTCAAAGTTCTAGTCGTTGCTCAATCCGAAAAACGGATCGAAAACATCCGCAGAGTGGTAGCGAAATCAACCGACAAGATTTTTCGGTTTACAACTTTTCAAATCATTAACCGCGAAGGCTTCTGGTCTCCCATCTGGCAGAAACCAGTCGGAGACGAGCGGGAGCCTCTGCTGTAAGGAATCAAGATATGCGACTTTGTTTTTCATGTCACCGAATCACGACGGGTCAGCCGCTGTTTTGCAATCACTGCGGCAGAAGCTATGACGTCAAACTTTGCAATCGGCTCCACCCGAATTCCAGATCTGCAGAAGTTTGCGCGCAGTGCGGCTCGAGGGAACTCAGTATCCCCCAAGCCAGACCACGCTGGTACTTCCGCCCTCTCAAACTTTTGGTAGCACCCCTGCCGGGTTTGATCCTCTGGCTTGGTACGGTTGCATTCTTTTTTGTCTATCTCAAAGTCCTGGTCACTGATCCTCGTCTGATTCTGCCGATGATGCTAGTTGGTCTGATGATCGGACTCCTCTGGCTTCTATACATCCATCTACCAAAGTCAGTGCAAAAGGGAGCGCGTTGGCTTGGGAAGAAGGCGATCGGCAAGAAGGACAAGCCGCTGCACTAAGCGGAATTGGAAGATCTTAGGGACTAAGAGGAAGAGGGCTATTAATAGAGTAGTAAAGTCGGGTTTATCGAGTTTCAAAAAAGGATTGCAATTATTAGCGATTTCGAGGGTCAGATGCGGGCAGCACTACTCAGGGCGTTGCCCTAGTCATTAACCGAAGGCAGTTATGCCAGAGATCGAGCTTGGAGAGCCGCTATCAATAACGCAGGTAGCAAAGCTGATCGGCTGCTCCCCCTGGACCGTCAGGCAGCAGCACATCAGGCGAGGGCTGCCGCATTTTCGGGCCGGCGAGAACGGCAAGTTGATTTTCTACAAGAATCAGGTTGTGCGCTGGATTCAATCACAACAGAAAGGAGGAAAAATAAGGTGACGCTATGGAAGCGTGGCAATGTCTGGTGGTCGATTTACTACCTCGACGGCATTCGCCATCAAGAGTCGACCGAGACCGGTAACAAGAAGCTGGCGCTGAAGATCGAAAGGAAGCTCCTTGATGAAGCTGCCGCAAAGAAGTTCGGCGTTTCTGAGGTCAAGGTTGACGTGGACATGACGTTCGGTGATCTTTCAGCACGCTTCCTGGCTGAAGGTGAAGTCAGACCGCACCATATTGACAGGCTTAAGAATCTTTTGCCTTTCTTTGCCGACATTCCCGTTGTACGGCTCAGCAAAGGACTGACCTCGGATTTTCGGATTCGGCGCCATAAGAACAAGACAGTAAGCGATGCAACAATCAATCGGGATCTCTCCGTGCTCCGCCACATTCTTTACTGGGGTGTCGATCAGTTGCTCATACCGGCAAATCCGTTGACTCGGCTGAGACTCGCACGTGAACGCCGGGTCCGTCGTCCAGTGTTGACCGTGCAGGAAGAAGTGAAGCTACTAACGGCAGCGCCCGAGCACCTTAAGCGCATGATCGTTGCCGCGCTTGATACTGGCATGCGGCGCGGAGAGATTCTGCACCAACTGTGGGAGCACGTTGATCTGCAGCGGAAGATTCTTTCGGTTACGCGTTCAAAGACACCCGAAGGAGAAGCGCGGGAAATTCCCCTAACCGCAAGACTGTTCGAACTTCTCAGTCAAAACCGCAAAGAATCCGGGCTGGTCTTCACCTATTACGACCAGCCAATTGCTTACTCAATAAAAACCGCCTGGCGTGCGTCGCTTCGGCGAGCAGCTGTCAGGCACCTACGGTTTCACGACCTCAGGCACACGCACAACACCAGGCTTATGGAAGCAGGAGTAATGCAGGAAGTGCGCATGGCGCTGATGGGTCATCAGAACCGCGACAAAGTTCACGCCATGTACACCCACGTGGAATTGCCGGTAAAACGGCAAGCGATCGCGCTACTGGAGGAATGGGTGAAAACACAAATGCAGACCATAGGAGGAAACAATGCCAATAACCAAGAAGAAGGACACAACGGGGACCTCGGTGCAAACGAGCTCGAGGAAGCCATGGAAGAAGAAGACGCCAGTGCAAATTCTGCTCGATCAAGTGGACAAACTTGAGGAAGAGATCCGGAAGGATGAAGAAGCACTCAATCAAAAGAAGGAACAGCTCAAGAAGTTTGCGGAAGCTCGCAAGCTCTTTGAAGGGAAGTGAACGATCGAGAGCCTTCTGAGGAAGAAGATGTCGTCAAAATTCAACAACGTCTTTCACAACTGGCTCAGGATTCAATCTCTGAGTTACCGGAGTCTACCCATTGCGGCAGACTCCTTTTTCTTTAAGGAATTCATACCGATCTTATTACGACGTTTTTTCGAATCATCACAATCGCTACTTCTAAGGTGAAGTTCCTCGCGACTTCATTAGGTATTTACAAGCAACAGCAACGAAGGAGAAATTGTTATGAAGAAGCTTTCCGTTGTAGTGGCCGGAACTGGCCAAATCAGAGACATCGAGATCCAGCCCGGTACAACCGCACGAGACATTCTCAACCAACTTGGGCTTCCCGATTACCTGCTTAGTAAAGGACCGAACGATCCGTTCTTCGCCGCAGCCGAGTCGGTTTACGACAAGGTAGCAGACGGAGAAAAGATCTTTGCGTCGACTAAGGCTGAAGTCGGTGTTGCCTTCGAGAGGTAAATACCAATGAAGGTACGAGTACTTTCAACCAAAGAAGCGCCGTCGATATTTCGCCGAGCTCTGGGGCGGGTCCTTCGCGGACCTGCCCCAGTAGTTTCAGTCCGCCGAAGCCAGGTCCCGTATTGGCAGGAAAGTGGATGGAAGCAGGCCGGAAGAACGTACACCGGGACGTATAAAACGTCGTTTGGTTCGTTCGTTGGAATGATTGAAGAAATACGCCCGGGAAACTACCGGCTATACATCTACAATCCACCACGGGAACTTAGCTCGCATAGTCACTGGAGCTGCTTTCAAAGGTTAGACGAGCGCAGTTACCGGATTCACATGTCCCAAATGCCGCGAGATGTCAGCGCCGCCATTATGACCATCGAGCGGCTCTTGTCGGAGTCGTTCAGAGGAAGGTGAGGGCAATCAGTCAAAGGAGAATTGAAAATGGAAAATCATCTACAACCGATTCAACGAAGGACTGTTCTTGATGTGGAAAAGGAATCCTTCTTGGTTGAGCAATCGGAATTGATATCGGAGTTCGTGAACGCCGCCAAAGAGAAACGACCGAGCAAGATGAGCCAAACGTTTGAACGGCTCCTTCATACGAACGGCTTTCTAAGCTCACTCGACCGAATCAGTAATGCGCACAATGAGGAGATGGAAGGAACCAGGCGCAAGTACACAATCAGCTCGCTGTTTCTTCACGAATGTTTCAAAGAACTGACAGCCGATCGAGACGAGCAGTTTTTCTTCCTCACCGGCGCAATTGTGAGCGGAACCTATGTGCTCGACCAACGGCTCGAGTTCGAGCACGCAAAACGCAGCGTGGTCGGCGTGGTCGGCAATCAGGCCGCCACCCACCGACTGCTGATTAAGCTCGAACAGTTCGGACACAGGCTATTGGCTCATTTTCACAGTCATCCGGGAAATGGTTTTGAGGCCACTCACCCATCCGGTACCGATAACGGATATCAAAAGCGACTGGAAGATGCCGGCTACCCATCGGTTGCAGCGATATTCAGTCGCGATGGGTACGTGAGGTTTTTCAGGCTTGATAACGATCTGGAAATAGAAATCTATGGCTCAGGAGTTGAACAACATGGAAAGAACAGCTTTAGGCTCACAGGAATTTCGTAGTTTTGTTGGTGAAGCGATCCGCGGTGCTACTGACAGACAGGAACGCATAGCCGGGTTCAACCAGGCGGTGTATTCAAAAAGTAGAGTCCTCTGCATCGGAGCAGGAGGCCTTATCAGTCAGATCGCACCGACGCTCGTGCGAAAGGGCATCGGTGCTTTAACAATTCTCGACGATGACGTGGTAGAAGCCAGCAACCTAAATCGGCAGCGCTTTTATTCGAAAGACATTGGACACAACAAAGCGTATGGCTTGTCCGAGAATCTATTGTGGGAATGTGTCCATAGCACGCGACTAACTGCGTACCCGCTGTTGCTTGAAGAAGCAATTGACCGAGAAATTGATTTGAGCTGCGATGTTGCTATTTGCGGGGTCGATAATAATCCAGTTCGCGTGACTGCCAGCCGACATTTCCGCGAGCTCGGAATTCCGGTGATCTTTACCGCCGTTAGTGCGGATGCCGATCACGGCTATGTGTTCGTGCAAGAGCGTGTGGGACCATGCTTTGGATGTTTGTTTCCGGATGCCGTCGACAGCCAAAGTTTTGCTTGCCCCGCGACGCCGGCAATCGCTGACATTCTTCAGTCGGTTGGTGCTCTTACTGTTTATGCACTGGATTCCTGTCTTATGCGGCGTCCGCGGCTCTGGAACTATCGTCGAATTGTACTATCGGATGGACACTGGGATTCCTCGACGATTATTGCAAATCGGTTCAATTGTTCATTGCTTGTTCATGACTAACACCTGACTCTAGTTTTCAGGAAATGATGACTTGAGTCTTAATTACCGTACGCCGGGGCCAAGCAAAGGATTGACCTAAGTAATTGAGCCAGGTGAATGCGATCGCCGGGAGTGTTTGGTAGATTGTAGGTCTCTGGAGCCTATCGCCCGAATTTCTGCGCTGCCAAGACAGGAAAGGCTCGAAGCGTTCAACTGAAGCAATAGCAGAATCGCCGTGAGACGCAATAGTAAATTCCTTGTTTATTTTCCTTATCGGAACAGCAAAGTCTGCGTGATTCCGATATAAGTCGGGATAACGAGATTTCTATCAACCAACTACGGCTTCCCGAATCAGAGAATCGAGGGTTAATCAGCGTTAATCAGAGTTCAAAACAAGTATCGCAAAGCACCGTTTACGACATCTGAACGCTTAATCGGATTGGATCTTTTTGTTTCGCCCGGAAGACACCAATTGATGCAGATGGTGAGCAGTAATGATCGATCGGAGGAGCATTCAGCGTCTTCAACAGATCGATCAACTCTCGTTAAAAAACCGCCACTCTCGTGCGATCTGTCCAATCACAGCATAGCCAAACGACAATAACCCAATCTCGCCGAATTCAATACAAAGAGGCGTATTGCGTGGAAAAGTCATCGGCTGCAATCAACCCCTGGTTTACTAAATGACGAACAATCATGTGCTTTGGACGTCCGAGGCCCAACTCCCCATTCGGGGACTTACTTTGTTCGCCTGTTTTCTCTATCTTTTGGTTGCGTACTCGATGGACACATATAGTACAATGCCGAATGTAGCAAGCAATACAAACCGGCCCGGCCTGCAAGAGAGTAAAGTGAACCGTTAGGTGTGGAAGCTGGATTTCGTCGTCCCAGATCTAAGCGCGATATCTACTCCACAAATAGAGCGCGAAAACCAACACGAGCGCTGACGCAAACTCTCCTCCGTCAGCCGGATTAGTGTCGACTAGAGTGCGCCCTAAGGAAGCCTTTTCTTGATTAGGTGAAGGAGTTGTATTTTGACCTGTTGGGTTTTCTCCAGGGTCGCAGATGCAACTCCGGCTACCACATTCGCACCACGCACCTACGACCGTGTGGCCTGCCAGTGCAACCAAAGGCATCGGAGAACTGGTGAGCGGTTCAGTAGACGACGCAAAGAAAACCGGTATCGCTAAAATGCACACGACGGCAAGCAGAACCCTAGTTTTCATAACTGATTCCTCCCTTGAATTGGTGGAAAGATTAAAGGGACACTCCTGCTGTCCGCGATTGTATCAGGAAATTGCCGAAGAGTTTAGTAATCTAATTCACAATCGGGTTTCTCTCGCAGCACTGTCAAATCGCCTTACCAAAATCGCTGATAATGCCCACTGTGCTCGTCGATTCGATATCGTCAGCGATATAGGTGATCTGCTGCTAAAGCTGGCGGAGTCTAAACATTCAGAATGCGTAGCTCGCTTCTATCGAGCTTTAGCAATCAACAAAGGCACACTCGGGGACAGGACATTTGCCGGGGGGATACTTGAACAGATCTCAGAATGTGCGCCAGCTCGGTATCGTGCAAGAGTAATGTTGGCGCTAGGCGGGAACTCCTTCGCGGCGAGTGATTACCGCATCGCCGCGACTTGGTATAAAGAGACGATGAAGTTACTGACTCGAGAGCGTCTTTTCGATCCGACGACTCTGTACTTCGCAAGTAGGATGATGGCAGTCATCAAGTCTTTGTACGGCGATCATCGCGGCGCGGTAGGCGATCTCGAGCAAATGCTTCCTTTGGTGCGTATGGCAGGACTTCAGTTGCCATATGCGTACTATGATTACTCAAATACACGGGCGGTGGAGCTGACAGAAGTAGGTAGACTGGAAGACGCCCGGCGAGCGGCTGACTTCGCTCTTTCTTCGAAGTATGCAACCGCCTATCCCGAGTGGTCTGAAACTAGCAATGCTATCGCTCAGAGAGCACGTCGAGCATCGCGCAATACCGTAGCAATAGGTAGAAAACGTACTAAGATCAAGAATCTCTATAGTATCCCTATATCTCACATGCCGGCGGGCACGATCCAAGAAAATGAATCAGGTAATTCAGCTCGGATCATCAAGTTTCCGTCCATGAAAATAACGTCGCAAGGGATGGCCAAGACGAAAAGTGATGCCTTAGGTACCGAGGAAAGGTACCGAATAATGTTAGAGCGACTATATGGAATGTTTCTTTCTGCGATCCGGAAGAATCCGCTCGATTCTGAGCTGGTTGAGAAACTCTATGGAGTTTTTGCCGAACGCGGCAAAGGCGGTTAGGCTTTACGTTTTCTTTGTTTCGGCCGTCTCTCTCTCGAATTAAGAAACTTCAATATGCTGACCACCTCTTCTTGAGATTCAGATGATAATCGCGCTGCTTCGGTTAATAACTCGGCAACCGTTCTATTCTTCCGCGAAAGTAGGAGCAGTTCGAAAATGAGATCATAATTCACCGAGTCAGCTTCTTTCTCATCCGGTACCGCCGACAACCCACGAGCCACTCTAAAAATCTCTTCCTCTGATACGCCCAGTCCGAGCGCCAATGCGCGCAGTTTGTCAACACTGGGATTAGTGGACTTTCCCTTCATTATGTCTCGAACGTAGCCATCTGTTATTCGACCACCCGAAAGCTGTTTAACATGATCGTGGGTGAGATCTCTATCTTTAATAATCCTCGCCACGTATTGAGCGAGAGTCTCTTTGTCATTTTGCGACATTTCTTCTCTCCTAATTGGAGTTGTAGATCACAAGGTACACTCAATAAGAATGTTTCGCAAGAACAGAAAGATATTCCAGCTAGTCTCTACTGGACCTTAGCTATTAGTTGGTTGGGTTTACCGCAAATGCAGTAACACGCGTAAGGATGGTTAATCAAGAAATCTCGTAAAAACCGAAAAATATTTCTTGACTTATTTTAGATCGAGAATTACTATCAGTGGCCATCGGATATTGTCGCCTTGAGGTTGGATTGTCGTTTTTGGTACGCGAATAATTTGGTTCGCATGAGCCTCTGGGTCGAGTGATACGGCGTCCGGGTAGGGGTGGGTATCTTACTACGAAGAGCATCATCGCCTCTCGGTCTGAGTTCATTGGATCGTTAATCCGTACGGGTTTCTAGTGATTGAACAAGCTCGCAAGGGTCTTGTGGGTCTCGGTGTATGCGCTTGTGCGCGCTCTCGCCTGATAACTAGAGAAGACCGTTGACAAAAATGTTTCGCGCTCAAGATAGGTGTAACGGATTGGAACATCCCCGGCAATAACAGCGGTGGCGTTTCAATGATAGCGAGTCGGAAACCAAATTTGCTTTGCATCAGATATAGCTTTCGGCCTTGGGGTTTAGGACGATTGAAGAAGTTGCGGTGAGGAGAGCAAATGTCAAAGAACGCATCGCATAAGAAAAATGTGAGGACGCCGCGCGGACATGGATTTCGTCGTGGGAAGGCTGTAATCATCATCTCAGTGGCTATTCTATGCGTCGTCTGTACCAGCCTGGTTGCCCAACAAACGATCTCACGGCGAAAGAATAAGAGCGATCCCGGCGTAGTCTCCGTGATGAGTGTGTCAGGTACTCCGGCCAAAGAGTATGTCTACGCAGGATCAAGGCTCATCGCGACTGATGAGCCCACGTCCGTGAATGGCGATAACGCGCAATTCATTTCCATGTCATACGATGAACCATGCAGCAATGTGGGTCCGCCGGGAGGTTGGACACCTGTCTATACAGGAAGTTTCGGTCTACTCAACACAGATTACCGCGTTAGAGTTACGATGAAGAATATCGGCACGACTACTTGGTCAACGAGTACCTACTATTTAGGTTCTCAGAATCCTACCAACAATCAGAATTGGGGGGCTGGGAAGAACAGAATACCCTTGCCGCTTACAGTTCAGCCTAACGACCCACCGGTTACATTTGAATTCAGCGTAAAACGACCTCCTGAGGGCGGAGTCAACAGCTTTAACTTCCAATGGCAAATGGTAAAGGGTCCTGTGAGCAGCGGCGTTTTCTTTGGAGAGAAGACAACTAATGTCACCATTCCGAGCGGTACCTGGCAGTGTCTAAGTTCGTCTCCGAATTTTGCGAGTTTTGTATCGCAGTCAGTGCCGTCACTAATGATCGCAGGTCAAAGCTATCCGGTTTCAGTTACTATGCAAAATGCTGGAACGAGCACGTGGACTGCTGCAACAAACTATAAGCTTGGTTCGCAACTTCCTCAGGACAATGTTCTCTTTGGCACGAATCGAGTAGCCGTTACTTCTTCGGTATCGCCTGGCACGAATGCAGCCTTCAGTTTTACGGCAGTCGCGCCGGCGGCTACTGGCCTCTATAACTTTCAGTGGATGATGGTGCAAGACGGCGGCGCTGGATTCTTCGGATATACGACCCCATCAACTGGAATTACCGTTACCTCAAGAGCTGGCCTGGGCTATCTAGACTACAACTTGGACGGGAAAACCGATCTTGCGAATTGGCGCCCGTCGACAAAGCAGTGGCTGATCGATACGAACCTTAATGGTTCAGCCGATTTTACTTACACTTTCGGTAACTCCTCAGCGGACATTCCAGTTCCAGGCGACTACAACGGTGATGGCAAGGCCGATCTGGCCACAATAAAGACATCGTCAATGACCTGGTATTTTGACTTCGATCGAAACGGCACTGCGGACCAGACAGTGACTTTTGGGTCTAGTGGCGACGTCCCAACACCACATGATTATGACGGTAACAAGCAAACAGATATTGCAGTGTTCCGACCATCGACCGGTCAGTGGTTGATCGATACCGACCGCAACGGCGTTACCGATCTAATTGTCACGTTCGGTCAAACAGGCGACATCCCAGTCCCTGCCGACTTCGATGGAGATGGCAAAGCTGATCTCGCGGTGTTCCGTCCTTCGACTGGTCAATGGCTAATCGACACAAATCGAGACGGCATTGCAGATATTACTGTGACGCTTGGCCAGAACGGCGATATCCCAATCGTCGGAGATTACAATGGTGACGGCCGCGCGGACTTGGCAGTTTTCAGGCCCGCCTCCGGTCAATGGCTCATAGACACAGACCGCGACGGAACCGCCGATATAACGATCACCTACGGCCAAAGTGGCGACATCCCGACGCCGGGAGATTACAACGGTGACAACATAACCGACCTTGCGGTATTTCGTTCGTCCACAAACAAGTGGCTGGTGGACACCAATCGTGATGGTGTTTCGGAATATACGATCACTTTTGGAGCAAGTGGAGACATCCCACTTAGGCAGAACGGCTGGATCCTCAAAGCAATGGGGATTCTTCCACAGTGACAAAAAAGTATGGCGGAGGATAGTAGCCCGAAAGAGAGGCGTTGCTGTGATCAGTGTAGAGTTGGTGGACTGTCAAGACTCGTATTCTCGTGTGGTTATTAACAACAATCTAAATTCTACAGCGACCATTGGCAAAGGCGAAAAGTCGGCGACGGAATTAGGGGATCCTGGTCGCCGAGGGCGGCTGCGTCGGGCGGGCATCTCGCCACCCAGCTATTAGACGTTCTTATTTATCATGCAATCGTTTGTTCGCCGTTATGGCCCTTCGATTACTAACAAAGCAAGCAAACGAGTCTGATGTCTGGTCAGCCCTTTCAACGTTTAGGAGAAACGCTATGGCGAAACAGTCACGCGCGACTACAAAGGAAAACAGCTCTCTGGTCATCTGCCCTTCATATTTTGACCCGATGAGCGCGGGTTGGAGACAATTCAGCACGCATAGGTTGCGGCGCATCCTATCGATATCGGGTGTCTGTGTGCTGACGGCCTGCATTCTGCTAACGGTAGGAGCAAGGGTCCACAATAACGAAGACGCGAAGTCGGAAATTTCAGCGGAAAGAGTGAACACAACGGTCACAAGCGCCACTGCGCTGTCGGTGGCGGGGCCTCCAAAGGTCGCCTCCGGCCTTACATCGCGCACTCTTACAAACGACAACCTTGAGGTCGCGAACATCATACTTACGCGTTTCGGATTCGAGCCTAATACAATCACCCGATCGTCAACCAAATTCCTGCTCAGTGTAGAAAACCGAAGTCCGCTAGGTGACATTGAACTGCACCTAGATAGGGTTGCAGGACTGAGGCTCCATCAAGAGCAGGTGGCGAAGGAGCGACCTGAATGGCGCGACTTTTTCACTCTTGAACCCGGCGACTATGTGCTCAGCGAAGCAGGACACCCCGACTGGGTTTGTAACATAAAGATCACTGCTCATTAACTCGCAGTCGCCGGGCGCGACTGGTCATAACATAACGCGTCGAACAAGTCGGTGGCCACGCATAAATGAGGAGAGAAAAATGTATAAGAGTCTCAACGCAGCTAGCGTCGCAGTTTGTAGAGTCTTAAGACACACTTTGATTGCGCTTGTCGTACTTATACTTGGCGCCACTGCGACCGCGCAGACCAGTACGACAACCAGCCCAACTGATGGCTCTACTCCAAGCGCGTTGATGCCTGGATCACCGGCGGGTTCATACGCCCTAAGCGGATTCGACAATATAAATCTATCAAACGGGAACTTAAACTTTAGATTGCCCCTGCTGCACATCTCCGGCCGTGGGGATGCACAGTACACGATGATGTTGCCAATCGAGACCCACTGGCGAGTCCAGCACACTTCGGTACCGTCCAACTGTGGGCCACAGGGATGTCAGAACATTGATCACTTTTACCACGCCGACAACGCATGGTGGAACCCATCGAATCCCGGGTATGGTCCGGGTGTACTAAGAGCGCGAAGAACCGGCGATACTCCCCAAACGCTGTCCGGTTGCACCTTTAACTCTCGCACTGTGACGCGACTGACCTTTACCGCTGCCGATGGGACGGAGTTTGAGTTGATTGATCAAGCAAACGGGGGAAAACCGCTGTCAGCTACTAGTTGCTCTTCGACTCCGTCGAGGGGAACTGTGTTTGTCACTACCGATGCGACCTCCGCAAGCTTCGTCTCCGACTCAGTGATTTTTGACTCCGTCGTCCCTGGGGCAGATGTACCTTATGTTTCCGGATTTCTGATGCTGCGTAACGGCGTTCGCTATCGGATTGATTCAAGCCAGGTAACCTGGATCCGGGACCGCAATGGGAACATGCTGAACTTCAGTTACAGTGGCGGCCTGCTGACGACGATAACGGATACATTAGGACGCGTCGTGAGTATCAATTACAACCAGACGGACGCAAACGGTGTCTATGACAGCATAGGATTCAAAGGGTTTGGTAGGGCAGAACGCACAATTCAGATTCGATTCAAGAACCTCGGCGGCAGTTTCCCGGATGGCGTCACCGTGCTCAGGCCCGGCTATTCGCTCCAGTCACCCTTGCAGCTTTTCCCGCCGGTCGTCAATTCCGCGACTTTCAATTTTGATCCGACCTTAGCAACCGCTGTGATTCTGCCTGACAGCCGGCAGTATAGATTCCGGTACAACCCCTACGGAGAGCTCTGGCGAGTAGAGCTACCAACCGGAGGCGCTTTTGAATATGAGCACGGTCCAGGTTTCGGCACTTATTCGACCGGCGTTGTCGGCAGCGCGACTCAACAGGGCGGCGGTGAATTAGGCATATACCGGCGTATCACCGAGCGTCGCGTATACCCTGACGGAACAACGCTTGAGGGCAAGATGGTCTACACCGAAGCCAGTGGTAGTCTTGTAACAGTAGATCATCAGGATCCAAGCGCCAACAGCTTAGCAAAGGATGAACATCTGTTCTTGGGCCCTGCCCCGATTATTCGGCTCACAAATCCGCAGATATTCACGGCAACGCAACATGAACCGTGGAATACCGGCAGAGAATCCACGTCCAAGGCATATGACAAACTAAATGGGCCGCAGTTGAGGCAAGTTGATATCACGTGGTTTCAATCGCCACCCTCCTGGTGGACGGACATCGCACACCCAGAATTGGCTCCTCCTAACAACCCGCTGCTCACAGACGTAGTCAATACGCTCAAAGATGTGACGCCAAACCTCGTAAGCAAGCAGCACTACGGGTACGATCTGCAGTTTAACAAGAATCTCGTAGAGGAATACCCCTTCGGCCCAGGCGCACCAGGTTCCCTAAAGGTGCGCTCTACAGAGACGACATATGTCACTAATGGCAATTACACGAACCTCGGCAGCGATCCAACCAAGAACGCAAATCTCCGAAGCTTGCCTACGAGTATTACAGTCAAAGACGGGAACGGCGTTCAACAAGCGCAGACTACTTTTGAGTACGATAACTACGTTGTAGATAGTTTCCATGCGTCCCTCACCGGCCGGTCAAGTATTAGCGGCTTAGATCCTGGATACCTCGATCCGATCACAGGCACCATGAGAAGGGGAAACGTCACAAAGATTAGCAAGTGGTTGAACACGACCGGCGGCACGATAGATACATATACCCAATATGACGTAGCCGGAAATGCAGTCAAATTTATTGATCCACGGAGTACACCATCAAATATCATCGCAACAGCCGTTGACTTCAGTGATGTGTTCGGTACACCCAACGGTGAGGCACGGCAAAACACCCCGCCGACCGAATTGGGAACGCAACTGAGCTATGCGTACCCAACCAAGATTACAAACGCCGCCGGCCATATCACCTATGCCCAATTCGACTATTACATCGGAAAGTCGGTCGATGGTGAAAACGCTAACGGTGCGGTTGCAAGTGGATACTATCAGGACCTGCTTGATCGGCCTACGAAAATCATCAGAGGCAGCGACGCCGGCAGCAGTAGCGTCGCGAATCAAACCACTTTCACTTACTCGTCCTCTCTCGTCGGAGGCTCGATTACTACCAAGAGCGACAAGGATGTTAATGGCGACGGAGTACTAACAAGCATAGTACTCTACGATGGGTTAGGCCGTAGGACGGAAGCCCAGCAAGTCGCCTCCGAAGGGGTCATTCGAAGGATCACGACCTATGACGCGCTCGGGAGGGTGAAACGCGTCACCAATCCCTACCGTTTGACGAGTGATCCGACATATGGCTACACGGAAAGCACCTATGACGGGTTGTCACGTGTGAACACTGTTTCGACCTTTGATGCAACCGATATAGCGACAGGCACAACCACGGCAACTTATGCTGGCAATGCGACAACGATGGTCGATCAAGCCCTCAAGCAAAGACGGAGTTACTCCGATGCGCTTGGAAGGCTGACAAGCGTGGAGGAGATGTTGGAGTCCCCGAGCAATACGATTTATGCGACTACCACTTATCAGTATAACGCGCAGGATGATCTGATAATGGTCACCCAGGACGCACAGACTCGGACGTTTGTTTATGATTCCTTAAAGCGGCTGACGGATGCGACAAATCCCGAGAGCGGACACATTCACTATACCTACGACTTGAACTCGAATCTTTCGACGAAGCTGGACGCGCGATCGATCACGACGACTTACTTATATGATGTACTAAATCGTATGACCCGCCGAACCTATACCAGCGATCCACAGAGCACGCTCGAAGCGGACTATTACTACGACAACCAATCGCTAGCGCCGGGCGGTCCGCCGAATTTCACGCCAACAAACTCGACAGGCAGGCTGACTGCGGCATGTTATGGGGGAGTGACGAGCAGCGCAGGAAATTATCTGAGCTACGATCGGCTTGGGCGGGTGACATCGAGTTATCAACAGACGGACTTGATTAACTACGGGTTCACCTATAGTTACAATC
>Ga0075425_100004565_pt1 | contig 14293 bp, 10 predicted proteins | sample SoiMethybrSBSTD4_FD_75300 | JGI IMG/M metagenome (GOLD analysis project Ga0075425, IMG submission 75300) | Bulk soil microbial communities from a Populus tree surrounding site in Tennessee, USA - Soil MetaG P. TD hybrid SBSTD4 | ecosystem: Environmental > Terrestrial > Soil > Tree plantation...
GCTGACTTCAAACGCATACTCAAGCCGCTCTACTGTATGCTGCGCAAGCTCGTTCATCTGTTTTTGCCTCCGGCTTTGTGAATGGCGGCCATGATGCGCGGATAAGTCCCACAGCGGCAAATGTTGCCATTCATCTGCTGGATTATCTCGTCGTCAGTGGGAGCAGGATTGGTTTTAAGTAGCGCCACCGCAGACATAATCATGCCGGGCGTGCAGTATCCGCATTGGAAAGCCTCTTCATCAAGGAATGCCTGCTGAACGGGATGAAGGCCGCCATCAGGACTGAGGCCTTCAATGGTGATGATTTTTTTGCCTGTGGCCAGAGCGGCGGGAGTGCGGCAGGAGCGCACCGCTTTGCCGTCCAGCAGGACGGTGCAGGCGCCGCATTGTCCCTCACCACAGCCGTATTTTGTCCCGGTGAGACCCAGGCCGTTACGCAGCACTAAGAGCAGGCTCTCCTCCGGCAAAGCTTCAGCCTGCTTCTGGCTGCCATTCACGAGCAGAGTAATCGTGGCCATGACTTTATTTTAGAGCACGGAATTGGCCGCTCGTGTTGGACGTTATGGGAATTTGTGCTCGTTGCCATGAAGGCAATAGGGCCAGTTTAAGGATTGGGAATTGAGAAATTTCAGAAATCTTGAGCTGCCTGAGCATTCAATCCGGCGGCAGAGATCTCTCACTGCCGTTCGAGATAAAGAAGTAGTTCGAGATGAAGAAAAAAGGCCGAAGGCAGACTCCCCAGGCTGCCTTCGGCTGATAGGTTGCATCGCCCCTACCACATAAGCTCATCCGGAGAATGATGTTGAATTGGAAACAGATTTGAACAGAAGTTACTACCCCCTAGCACCACCTGTTCAAATTCTGTTTCCATCCAGTAAGGCGAAAAATGCGGTTGATTGGGACCACGGTTTTTTAAAAAAAATTTCAAGGTTACTCCCAGACCTCTCCCATGGGCAGAGAATCAACGAGTATCTGCGGAACAACAATCACGCTGGCTTCATCGAAGCCATATTTGTCCATGACCCTGGCGGCACTAATGAGCCTTCTTCTGCCTTTATCCATGAGGTAAATGTCTTCGGAGTACAGTCCTCGAACCAGGATTGCTCCATCATCCAGGGCCGGCCCCTCGGCCATGTCGGAAATCCCATCAGCCACCAGTACGCCCTGAAACACGGCATGATCTTTGAACAGGTTCATGAAGGTGAGCGGAAACGGGATCAAGCGCCGGTAACCTTTGCTGTCAATCACGTAGATGGGGGTTTTGCCGGTGACCCTTACCTTACATCCGGCAAGGTCGGGCCGCAGGATCCCTGGACGCCAATTGGAGAACGTGGTGACCGCTGTCCTGGCAGTATCCACTGGAATCTGGTTGATAAATCGCAGTTGTGCAACCGCTGGAGATGACATACAAAGCTCCTTATTTCGCTTCAGTAGATAAGGCGGAAAAAGCAGGCAAAACAGACCATAGTTTTTGCGCAAAAATCTGAGGCTTTTTTTCGTTCAGGCAAGGAGTTTGCAGTACACAAACGAGACGGAGCGGGCAAACAAGGGTTGCTATTTGCCTGCCCCGTTTTCGTACTTTCCGGATTAACGCTGTTATTTGTCCTTGTCTTTGTCCTTATCCTTATCCTTGTGCACCGGCGGCGGGTCAACGATGATGATGCCGTCTCCATCGCCATCGGCTACGGCCTTGGTCATGCTGATGGCAGCGCATGAGGCGATAAAGTTGCATGATGTGGGCGCAGTAGGAGCGAGGGTGACAGTTTTAACTTTCTCGCTGCCCTGGTCAATGACGATAACTTTGTCCGTGCCAAACGGGCTGTCGCCGGGGAAGGTGATCGTGCAGGTTGAGCTGCTCTTGTTATGAAACTTGATGGTGTCATTCTTGACTGTCGTCAGGGATGTTGGATTGGGCTGGCAATTCGCCTCAATGGTGATTTTCTGATCGGCCATAGATTCCTCTCCGGAGTGGAATTCAGGCGTCTATTCTAACTGCTCCCAAAACAGGCCCATTCTTCAACCTTGTAACCCTGTGTGGCCAAATACATGGCCACACAGAGATGAAACTGTTGAGGCTTGAGTTAGCGCACGGCTACAGGGATCTTTTCTCTGCCGCCGGATTTCTGGTCTTTGTCATCATCAATGGGCGGTGGGTCAACAATGATAATCCCTTGTCCGGAGTCGCCATCGCTGACGTCGTTGATTGAAAGTTCTTCTGAACATGTATATGTCCAGGCCTCGCTGACTGACGGATCAGCGATTACGTCCGCACGGTCACTTTCCCCAATACCAGGCATTGTGTACGAGTCGTCCTTGAACAATTGGCCGTTGCCGACGAAATCGCTCGCCACATAAGTTTCTCCCTCATCCAGCCTGGAAATCCAGACCACCTGGTCGCCATGGCGCACCTTCAACTCTTTTGGGCTTAAAACAATCTTCGTCCGCTTTTCATTAAACTGGGCAAGAATGTACCGGATAGCCATATTTTCTCCTCTCCAGGGCACCCATATTCGGGTATCCTGTCTCAATGGCTAAGGCGGAAAACGGTTGTAAAAAGGCCCGTTTTGTAATCGTTACCTCTGGACGCCGACTAGTGAGGAATACCGGCTATCAGCCCTTAGGTGGACAAGCTCAGGAGCGCTTTGAACTTCGCTGACCGAGTATCCTGCCTGGATGGCCGCCCGAAGTGACTCGAAGGCCTGATTGCGGTCGCCAATCAATTCATAGGCCACGGCTGAATGAAATAACAATTCCGGATCGTTGAGGGGAGAACGCGAAACCTGCTCAAGAGTGTGCCGGGCTTTGACTTTGTCGCCCAACTCCGCATAAGAAAGGGCCAGCAGGGTCAGCACCTGAGTATCGCGCGGACGCACGGCGACAAGGCGTTCTCCTATCTGCTTTGATTTGTCATAAGCTGCCATGGCTTTCTGCCGATCGCCGGCCAGCATGCAGGCATTCCCCAGGTTGTACCAGAGCCGGTTGTCATCAGGACGAAGCTCAACTGCCTTCTGAAACATGGCGGCAGCATCTGCATAGCGTCCCTGGTATTGGCGGGCCGTAGCCAGATTGGAATATGCGCCATACGTGGGCTGGATAGCGACGGCCCGGGTCAAAATCGTTTCTGCTTCCTTGTATTTGCCCATGGCCAGATACACGCCGCCTAAGTTGTAAAAAGCGCGGGGATCGTCAGGGGCAAGCTCCGTGGCGGCGAGGAAGAGCGGCTCGGCCTGTGCGTATTGAGCGTGGCGATAGTAAAAGACTCCAAGAAAATCATAATTGACCCAATTGGCGCGATTACGGCTGACGGCCTCCTTCAGCAAGGCTTCCGCCTGGAGCAGTCTTCCGCTTTTGTCGTACGCAAGGGAAAGTAGATTGCGCGTATGGTCGTCAGTAGGATCAAGCTCGATTGCGCGCTCAAACTCATGGATAGCGCCATCCAGGTCTCCAGTGCCTTCGAGGATCATGGCATGGCTCAAGTGCGCCGGCGCAAGGCTGTCATTCAAGGATATGGCCTGCTCGCAGACCGGTTTTGCCTTATCCAGCCATTTCAAATCATTGGTAAGGTGATACTTCACCGCATATCCCAGGGCAAGATTTGCGTATGCCAGAGCAAAATGCGGGTCCTTCTGTATGGCAGTTTGCAGCAGCGAGATTCCTCTGTCTACATCCTCGTTATCATTGCGAAGCAGATAGCCTCGGCCCTGCGCATAGAACTCGTATGCGCCTGGCTCGGTGGTTTCGTCGCCGGGCAGATGCCGCAGTGCTGCCGCAGGCACCGGAACCTCAAGCATCGCTGAAGCACGCTCCAGCAGTTTGTCTTCCAGAGATATGACTGCCGCCTGGGAAACCTCAATTGTTTCCGAGCGAAGATTTCTCAGGGTCTTCGCATCTTTCAGTTCTGTATGCAAGTAGAGTTTACCGTTCTTCTTTTCCAGACTGCCGGTCACCAGCAGATTCACGCCGAGAGACGATGCTGCATGGGTGGCATCTTCAGGCTTCTGGTTGCGCACCTCCAGCCAGGGCACCACCCACAGCGCATTTTCAGAAGCATGCAACCGCGCCAGATTGGCAGTCAATGATTCGGCAAGGCCGTAAGCAGTGGCGCGTGCAGCAGGGTCGCCTCCATTCACTGTGAAAGGCAGCACCGCAACATGCTTTTGCGCGGGCAGTGGCGGAAACCAGATGCGGCTGAAGAAAAAGTAAGTAGCCGCGGTCACGATTAAAAGACCGCATGCTAGCGTGGCAATGGCCGTCCGCGACCAGGACGAAGCAGGTGGACCATAGCGGAGCGAGTCAATCACCTGCTTCGTAGACGAAAATCTGCTGGCGGGCTCGCGCTCCAGGCATTTAAGAATGGTTACATTCCAGTTCGCGCCCACCTGAGGAACCGAACTGATGGGCGCTGGAGGATTTTCCGTAAGGCGCTTCAACGCTTCTGTCCAACTGGATTCTTCGTGAAAGGGCCTGACCCCGGTAACCATCTCGTAAAGAACAAGACCCAGGGAATAAATATCACTGGCCGTGGTCAGAGACTTTCCGAGGATCTGCTCCGGGGACATATACGACGGCGTTCCGAACACCATGCCTTTCGTGATTGTGCCGGTGGCATCCCCGACCGATGGCATGCCGCGGGCAATTCCAAAATCGGTGACCACCGCGCGCACCTGCTGGCTAGAGCCAATAAGCATGACGTTGCTGCATTTAAAATCGCGGTGCAGCACACCTGCCAGGTGCGCGGCTTCCAGGGCATCACAGAGCTGCACTGCAATGGGAAGAGCTTCCGCAGGCTCCATCTTGCCCACGCGTTTCAGGCGCGCGGAGAGGGTTTCACCCCGGACCAATTCCATGGTCAGAAAAATGATTTCGTGATGGTTTTCCCGGTGGTATCCAAGATCGAAAACACGGCAGACATTAGGGTGAGTCACACGCCGCGCCAACTGCACCTCGCGGCGCAAACGGTCCACCACAGCAGAGCCGATGGACGCTTGCTGGCGGATTACCTTTAAGGCAATGCGCTCGCCCAGTTCCAGATCTTCCGCTTCATAAACCTCGCCCATGCCTCCGCTGCCCAGCAACTCGACAATCCGGTACCGCCCCGCAAGCACCTGGCCCGGATCGAGCGGACGCTCATCACGGCTGAAGGGAGCAGTCGCGCCATCCAGGAAATTTCCCATTTCATCGTGCTGCGACAAGAGCTGCTCGACATGAGACTGAAGGTCCTGATCGCCCTTGCACATCTCGGTAAGGACAGTGCTCCGGGTATCTGCCGGCTGGTCAATGACTGCGGCAAAGACGTCTTTAATAAGGGCCCAGCGTTCGGGGGTCATGGTTGGGGGTATTATGCCTTAATAGCCCGGCAGTGGTGCAGTCTCGTCGAAAATACCCGACTGCCTTGAAACGTGGGTTGATCGCTGCCTCCACCCCAGCAACACCGGCGTGCGCCGGGGACCCTGGCCGCGATGAACGTCTGCCTAAGGGCGCGCGATTTCGCGAATCGCTAGAGACGCTGATGCTGCTATTATAGCTGCTCCAGATGACCCGATTCCCCGACTCCGATCAACAGATCCATTGGTCTTACTAATTGCCGAATGCTTATTGCGGCGGTTCCACTTCCGCAACTCCGGGCAGAATTTTTGTTGAAGTGGTGAATTTCCGGTACTTGGAAAATGTGTCTTCCTGCTGAAAGGTGTAGTCCTTCAGGAGCGCGATGCGGGCATTGCCGTTGAGGAATATCCGGCTGGGCAGCCAGATTTCATTGTTCAGGCGCATCTGTTCGAATTCAAGCCGGGTCCCTTTGTGAACCCTTGCCAGAAAGATGCCAAAAGAAATGGTATCTATCACATCAACGTGGGTCTTGATCCAGGCGTAGTCTTGCTTGTCTATCCACATTTTGCCCTGAAGCTTGGAGAGAATATCTGCATGCGGCTGCGTCGGATGAAAATCACGGCGCGGCTTCGCATCAATCACGTACGCGGTTCTGCCGTTCACCAGCTCCTCACCGGCCAGGGTGAAATCGTATGCATTCAGGACGTCGCGGACAAAAGCTCGCCCTTCCTGCCGCTCTTTTTCCATCTTCTCAAGGCGCTTGCGCCGCTCGCCTTCGCTTTCGTTCTTGCGCTTGGCCATGAGCTTGTCCAGCTTCTCCTGTTCCTTCTTCTCTTCTTTGTCGCTCAGCGGCTTGTCATTCACCTGAATCAAGCGGGAATAGACCTCATCGTAATAAACACCCACGTCATAAATTTTGCTCTTTTGTGATTTGACGTTGCCGTTCTTATCCAGTTCTTTTTCCACCTCCCGTTGCTCGCAGGTATAGTTCCGGGCCAACTGAAAATTGTGCTGGTCAGATTCAATCGCCCGCCGCACGATCTCTTTGGCATCTGTAGTGGGCGGAAGCTCCTGCGGTGCTGCGGACGGAGTTGAGGACTGCTGTGCAGCTAAAGCCGTCACCAGTACGACGGCAGCCAGGCAGCGATAAAGCCATCTTTTGCGCATGGTGAACGTTAGATTGGCTCAACTTGAGAGAAGATTCAAGTAAAGAAATATAGGCTTAACTTTGCATCCGTTAACGCTGTACCAGGCACGTGCTCGCGGTCCGGTTTTTGCCTGAGCGACTGCCCGATTTCAGGTTACCCACTTACCCAATCTGCATGTTGGCCCATGCTTCGTAAATTTTCCAGCGGTTCAGGACATCTTGTTGCGCCTCTTTGAGCAGCGCCTTCGCAGCTTCAGGATGGCTCTGCTTCAGCGTGGTATACCGGCCTTCATTGTAGAGATAATTCTCCAGCGGAATGGAGGGCGGCTTGGAATCCAGTTGCAACGGGTTCTTTCCTGCTGCAGTGCGCCGGGGATCGAAGCGGAACAGCGGCCAGTGGCCAGACTGGACTGCCAGTTTCTGTTGCTCCAGACCGTGTGCCATATCGTAGCCATGTGCAATGCAATGAGCGTATGCAATGATGAGGGACACGCCTTCGTAGGCTTCAGCTTCAAGAAAGGCCTTCAGGGTCTGCATGTCACTGCTCCCCATTGCTACGCGCGCTACATACACGTTGCCGTAATTCATGGCCATGAGGGCCAGATCTTTTTTCGCGGTGGCTTTGCCGCTTGCAGAAAATTTGGCTACAGCTCCGCGCGGGGTTGATTTTGAAGTCTGGCCTCCCGTGTTGGAATAGACCTCGCTGTCGAGGACCAGGATGTTCACATTGCGTCCTGAAGAAAGAACGTGATCGAGGCCGCTATAGCCGATGTCATAGGCCCAGCCGTCTCCACCTACGATCCACACCGCGCGTTTTACCAGTAAGTCGGCCAGCACCAGAAGATCGCGGACGTCTGAGATGGTTTCATGGTTCAGATGGTGCAGCTTCTGTTTCAGCCGGGTGACGCGCTCCCGTTGTTCCTGAATTCCCGTCTCATTCGACTGGTCGGCTTCAAGCAGAGACTTAACCAGTTCCTCTCCCACCAGACCGGCAACGCGCTTCAGCAACTCGCGTGCATACTCTTTTTGTTTTTCCTGGGCCAGATGGATGCCGAGCCCGAATTCAGCATTATCTTCAAACAGAGAATTAGACCAGGCGATGCCCCGGCCGTCTTTGTTGAACGTGTACGGTGTTGTGGGAAGATTGCCGCCATAGATTGAGGAACATCCGGTGGCGTTGCTCACGATGGTGCGGTCGCCGAACAGTTGTGACATCAGCTTGATATATGGAGTCTCACCGCAGCCGGAGCATGCTCCCGAGAATTCAAATAACGGCTGGAGCAGTTGCACGTCTTTTACCTGCCCGAGTGAGAGTCTTGTCCGGTCGAACTCAGGCAGTCCCAGAAAAAAATCCCAATTGCGGGCTTCGCGCTCGCGAATGGGCGGCTGCGGAACCATGTTCACCGCTCTGTGACTGGGATCGGTCTTGCTCTTTGCCGGACACACCTCAACGCAAAGCGTGCATCCGGTGCAGTCCTCAGGCGAAACCTGGAGCGTGTACTTCTTATGTCCCATGTCTTTCCAGCGCGCAGGAGCCGAGAGGAAATCTTCAGGCGCGCCTTCCAGTTTGTCAGCTTCATACACCTTGGCCCGGATCACCGAATGCGGGCATACCAGCACGCACTTGCCGCACTGGATGCATAACTCCTTGTCCCACTCCGGAATTTCCAGGGCAATATTGCGCTTTTCCCATTGCGCCGTGCCGCTGGGATACGTGCCATCCACGGGAAGTTTGCTGATAGGCAGAAAATCGCCCAGCCCGGTGATCATTGGCCCCAGCACCTCACGCACAAATCCAGGCGCTGTCACAGGCACCGGCGGACGCAAATCGAACGTGCTGATTGCCTGCGAAGGGACCTTGACTTCGAACAGCCGGTCAACCGTTTTGTCTACCGCATCAAAGTTTTTCTGCACCACTGCGGAGCCGCGCTTGCCATAAGTTTTCTGGATGGACTGATTGATGGCCGCAATTGCCTGCTCCCGCGGAAGAAGATTGCTGATGGCAAAGAAGCACGTTTGCATGATGGTATTGATCCTGTTTCCCATGCCGGTTTCTCGCGCTACCCGGTATCCATCAATCACGTAGAACTTCAATTTCTTCCGGATGATCTCCTGCTGCACGGTGCGCGGCAAATGGTCCCAGACATCCTCCGGCCCATAGAAGCTGTTGAGCAGAAAGGTTGCGCCTTTTGCCGCGCACTTCAGGACGTCCAGCCGCTCCAGAAATGCGGATTGATGGCAGGCAACAAAGTTGGCTTGCGTAATCAGATAACTGGAGTGGATCGGGTTGGGGCCAAAGCGCAGATGGGAGATGGTAAGTGAGCCTGACTTCTTCGAGTCGTAGACGAAATATCCCTGGGCGTACAGCTCAGTATCTTCACCAATGATCTTAATGGAATTCTTGTTGGCTCCCACCGTGCCGTCAGCGCCCAGGCCATAAAAAAGCGCCCGCACGATGCCGGGATCCTCGGTTGAAACGTCAGAATCATACTCAATACTGGTGTGCGTGACATCGTCAGTGATGCCAACCGTGAAATGGTTTTTGCTCTCATCTTTCTGCAGCTCGGCAAATACTCCATTTACCATGGCTGGAGTGAATTCTTTTGATGAGAGTCCATAGCGCCCGCCTATAACTTTGGGGAACGGCTGGATCACGCTCCTGGCGTGGGCCAGGTTCTCGCTTAACGCGGCGACCACATCTATATAGAGTGGTTCGCCCACACTTCCGGGTTCTTTGGTGCGGTCCAGCACCGCAATGGCCTCCACGGAAGCCGGGAGGGCGGCAATGAAATCTGCTACTGAAAAAGGACGGTAGAGCCGTACCTTGAGCACTCCAACTTTCTCACCGTGCTGGTTCAGATGGTCCACGGCTTCCTGAGCTACTTCCGCGCCAGATCCCATCAATATGATCACCTCTTCTGCATCAGGGGTGCCGTAATAGTCGAAAAGGCGGTACTGGCGTCCCGTAAGCTGCGCGAATTTGTCCATGGCGTTCTGCATGATCATAGGCAGTGCTAGATAGTAGGGATTCGCAGCTTCACGCGCTTGGAAATAGACATCGGGATTCTGGGCTGTCCCGCGGATAAACGGATGTTCCGGTGAAAGCGCGCGTTCGCGGTGTTGTCGGATCAGTTCATCGCTGATCATGGCCCGCATGTCTTCAACGGTAAGCTGTTCCACTTTAGAGATCTCATGCGAGGTGCGGAAACCATCGAAGAAATGAATAAAAGGGACTCGCGCTTCCAGTGTGGCTGTCTGGGCGATCAGGGCAAAATCCATTGCCTCCTGCACGGAGTTTGAAGCCAGCATGGCCCAGCCGGTCTGGCGCACTGCCATCACATCCTGGTGGTCGCCAAAGATGGAAAGCGCCTGGGCCGCCAGCGAGCGGGCCGCCACATGAATTACGGCTGGCGAAAGCTCTCCCGCAATCTTGTACATGTTGGGGATCATCAACAGCAGGCCCTGCGAAGAGGTGAATGTGGTAGCCAGGGAACCGCCCTGAATGGCTCCATGCAGCGTTCCCGCCGCGCCAGCTTCACTTTCCATCTCAATGACTTGCGGCACCATGCCCCAGATGTTCTGGCGGCCTTCCGCAGACCACTGGTCTGACCACTCGCCCATAGCGGATGAAGGAGTTATGGGGTAAATTGCGATAACTTCATTGGTTTTATGGGCAACGTAAGCGACTGCTTCGTTGCCATCAATAGTGACCTTAGGCCGGTTCATAACCCCTTTATCATCGGCCTGTCAGGTCACACTTGGATGTGACGCAGGTCACGCTAGAGGACGTACAATTTCGTTATGAACCCATCGGCTCGTCCAGGCAACCTGCGCGTTTTGCTGGTCCCGCTGATCGTCTTATCCATCGCAGTAGTTGCTTTCCCGGTGATCATCATGCGCCCTTTCGTTCAGCAGAAGCCTGCCTTGCTAACGATCGCATTGATGGTTGTGCGGTGGTCTTTCGGGCTGACGGTTGCCGCTGCGCTTGCTGGATTAGTGCTGGCGGTCCGGACGTGGGCGCGCCGCCCGGAGCGCTTTGTCATCGTCAAAAACACAGTCATGGTCGCGGCCATTGCCGTGCTCTGTGGGGCTGTGCCGGCATCGCGCGTGAATATCTTCGAGCGCATGTTTCACCCCATTGGAGAAGCGCATTTCCTTCCTTTGTCTCAGGCAGGTGTTGGCCCGAATGAGATGGTCATGGCGGTGCGTATCAACAATGAGGCCCGGTCTTACCCGGTACTGGAAATGGGCTACCACCATGTGGTGAATGACGTTGTTGGCGGCGAGCCAATCGTCGTCACCTATTGAACTCTGTGCCACACCGGTCTGGTGTGGAACCGGCGGGCCGCAGGCCAAATCCTCACCTTTCATCTGGCAGGCATCAATAACCAGAATTTCCTGATGCGCGACCAGGAGACCGGCAGCTTCTGGCAGCAGGTGAGCGGTAAATGCATCTCCGGCCCACTGAAAGGCCGGGCGCTGGAATTAGTGCGCAGCGACGAGCTCACATTTGCGCTATGGCGGCAGGAAGCGCCAAACGGAACCGTCCTGGCTCCCGATCCGCAGTTCGCAGATAAATATGAGCGCGCCAACTGGGAGCAACAAGTCGCAAAGCTGCCAACGGTGGTGAAACTCCATGACAGCAGCCTGGCTCCGCGCGCTCTGGTTGTCGGAATCACAGTCGAGGGAATCTCTAAAGCCTATCCGTTGAGCGGAATCACAGAGGAAGCTCCCATACAGGACCAACTCGGCAGCATACTACTGCTGCTCGTCCTCGGCCCTGATGGCAAGTCGTTGCGCGCCTTTGTGCGCCGGATTCCTGGGGAAACACAGGAACCCGATTTTTATAAAAGGAACGGCAATGACTGGGTGCTGATGGATTCTGTTACCTCCAGTCTGTGGGACTTCCAGGGCTGCGCTTTCCAGGGGTCAGCCAAAGGAAAATGCCTGGAACCTGTTTACATCCTTAAAGACTACTGGTTTGATTGGCACACATATCATCCGGATACGCTGCTGTATAGGCATTAGCTTATGACGGAGATTATGAGAATTTGAAAGCAAGAGAAAACTCACCACTGATGACACTGATAAACACTGATCATCATTGGAGATGAATAAAGATAAGAATTCCACCACAAAGGGCACAAAGTAACACAAAGGATTGTGATCAAACGGCAGAGCCGGATTTGAAAGTAGTCCAAATTCCGGCCAAAAACGACTGAACTCGGACTTGTGGGTAATTGCAAGGCCTAAAGGCCGGGGCTTCCACCCTCTCTGCGTTGATAGCGCGTGGCCACCAGATCATCAAGATTTTCGCCAAATGAGTTACATTAATTTCTGATACCAGTGCTGGAACTCCATACAGAAGCAAAGTACGTGAAAGGCGTAGGGCCGCGCGTGGCTGAATGGCTGGAGCAGAAGAACATCCACACCGTGGAAGACCTGCTTTACCACCTGCCATTCCGCTACGAAGACCGGCTCAATCCCCGGGGCATTACCGAACTTCGCGCCGGGGAGATGGCCACGGTCATTGCTGAAGTGCGCAGCTCGGCTGTTTTTCACACCCGCCGCATGCCTATTTTCCAGATGGTGGCGGCGCAAGGACGTGCCAGCGTGAGATGCAAGTGGTTTCACGGTGAATACCTGCGCGACCGCTTCAAGCCCGGCCAGATTGTGGCGCTCTACGGCAAAGTGGATAAAGAGTGGAAAGGGAAAGGCCTTGAAATCGTCCAGCCGCAGTTCGAGATCATTGGCGAAGCCGAAGAGTTGGATGCGGAAGACCCTTCAGAAATCGAGTCGCTGGAAGTAGGCCGCATCGTTCCTATTTACGAATCGGCGGCTGGCGGCAAGGTGACCTCGCGCTGGTTTCGCCGCATCATTCATAGCGCGCTGCAAAACCTCAGTCCAACCCTGCCCGACGGATTGCCGCCCGCGCTTTGCCGCCGCCATCATCTGCTGGATCGCCGCACCGCGTTTGAGCGGGCCCACTTTCCAGTTGCCGGAGAGAGCTTTACCGACTTGATGTCTTCCAGAACTTCCGCGCACAAACGCCTTATCTTTGAAGAACTTTTCTTCCTGGAAGTTGGGCTGGAGCTGCGCCGCCGCAAGCTGCGCCAGAGCACCGGCATTTCATTTGCGCTCACTGACAGCGTGCGTGAAGCTATTAAGAAAATTTTGCCATTCCATCCCACCGCGGCGCAGAAGCGGGTGCTCAAAGAAATCGCGCAGGACATGCAGCATCCCGCGCCTATGCGCCGCCTCCTGCAAGGCGACGTGGGTTCAGGCAAGACGATTGTGGCGCTCCAGGCAGCGGTGATTGCCATAGAAAATGGCCACCAGGTCGCGTTCATGGCGCCCACGGAAATCCTGGCTACACAGCATTATCTTTCTGCGCGCCGCATACTCGAAGAGGCAGGTTACCGGGTGGTGCTGCTCACAGGATCGCTGGAGGAAGAGCGCAAGCGCAATGCCCGCCGCCATATCGCGCAGGGCGGCGTCCACCTGGTGATCGGCACTCATGCCCTGATCCAGGAGAAAGTGGAGTTCAGCAACCTGGGCCTGGTGATTGTGGACGAGCAACACCGCTTCGGCGTAATGCAGCGCTTCAAATTGATGCGGAAGGGAGCAGCCGAGCCGGACACTCTGGTCATGACTGCCACTCCTATCCCGCGAACGCTGGCGCTGACGCTCTACGGTGATCTGGACACTAGTGTGCTTGACGAGCTTCCGCCCGGACGTACGCCGATCACCACACGCAGCGTCTCTGACCAGCGAGCTGACGAAGTCTGGCAATTCGTGAAAAAACAAGTGGCTGCCGGACGCCAGGCTTATGTGGTCTATCCAGTGATCGAAGGTGCGGCCAGCGACCATCCTGAACTGGAATTGCCGGGAGAACTGAAAACCTCCAAGAGCGGCCTCAAGGCCGCCATGCACATGTATGACGAGTTGCGTAAAAAGATCATGCCGGAGTTGCGTATTGGCCTACTGCATGGCCGCCTGAGTCCAGATGAAAAAGACCACACCATGCGACGCTTCAAAGAAGGCGAGATTGATGTAATGGTCTCGACTACGGTCATCGAAGTCGGCGTGGACGTGCCCAATGCCACAGTAATGGTCATCGAACATGCCGAGCGCTTTGGCCTGGCGCAGTTACACCAGCTTCGCGGACGCATCGGACGAGGCTCGGCCAAGTCATACTGCATTCTGATGACGGGCGGGAAAGTCTCTCCTGAAGCAGAGCGCCGGTTAAACGAAATGGTGCGGACGCAGAACGGGTTTGAAATAGCCGAGCTTGATCTGGAGATACGCGGCTTCGGCGATCTCGGCGGCACTCGCCAGGCGGGAATGCCCACCTTTCGCGTTGCTAATCTGCTGCGCGACCGCAAGCTGCTGGAGCTGGCCAGAGATGAAGCAGCGCGAATTGTAGACAGGTCCGATCCCGAAGTCACAGAGGTGGATCACAGGCAGATAATGAAGCACCTGAAGAACCACTGGCAGCGGCGTTATGGGCTGGTGGAAGTCGGATGAAGATTGCCAAAATCGCCGGAATTGCCATAATTGCCAAAATTTTGCTGTTACTGGTTTTAGCTGGCGGCTGGTAGCTGGAAGCTGGCAGCTTTGCTGGCTCGCTAATTGCTATTTGCTAACTGCTAATTGCTTCCCAGGCATCTAAATAAGCATAGGAGATTCCTTATGAAAAGCATTGTATGCACTCTCCTGCTTTTTGTTGTAACCGTTGCGCTGGGCCAGCAACAGCCTGCGCCGAGTACGCCTCCGTTCAATCCTAATCCGCAATCTCACGGGAACAATGCTCCTCCCAAC
>Ga0075425_100004566_pt1 | contig 14293 bp, 14 predicted proteins | sample SoiMethybrSBSTD4_FD_75300 | JGI IMG/M metagenome (GOLD analysis project Ga0075425, IMG submission 75300) | Bulk soil microbial communities from a Populus tree surrounding site in Tennessee, USA - Soil MetaG P. TD hybrid SBSTD4 | ecosystem: Environmental > Terrestrial > Soil > Tree plantation...
CGATCTCGTGGTCGAGTCGGGCGGCGACGAGGCGCTGCTCGCCTTCCTCCACCTGTCGGAGAAGGCGGCCGCCGGCCGCTTCGCCCTCTACCGCGAGGTCCTCGACCACGACCTGGCGACCCGCGAGGTGTTCGGCCAGGTCCTGCGCGACGAGACATTCCACATGAACTACACCCGAAGCCAGCTGGTGCGGGTCGCACCGGAGCGCCACCGTGCCCGCCTTTGGCGGGCGCGCGCCTCACGCCTGTGGAGGTCGTACCTGCGGATTGCGGTCGGGCTCGCCGGTCTCATCGGCGGCGTCATGCTGCTCCTCCAGTACTTCTTGATCCTGCCGGTGTTCGCGCTCCTGGCCCGGCGCGCCGCGCGCCGCGACAAGCCGGGCTGGGTGGCGGTCAAGGCCAAGGATCCGGACTCGCTGCGGAGCACGTACGGATGAAGATCCTCGGCATCTCCGCTCATTATCATGATTCGGCCGCCGCGCTGCTGGTCGATGGCGAGCTGGTCGCCGCGGTGCAGGAGGAGAGGATCTCGCGGCGCAAGCACGATCCCTCCTTCCCGCTCGGCGCCATCGAGTGGTGCCTGGAGCGGGGCGGCCTCGAGCCGGCCGATCTGGACGCGGTCGTCTTCTACGAGAAGCCGATGCTCAAGTTCGAGCGCATCGTGACCACCGCGCTGCGCGCCTTCCCGCGCTCCTGGAAGAGCTTCCCGCGCGCGATGCAGGCGTCGCTGGGTGGCAAGGTCTGGGTGCGCGGCATCATCTCCTCGCACCTGGACGTGCCGCGCAAGAAGATCTACTTCACCGAGCACCACCAGGCGCACGCAGCGGCCGCCTTCTTCGCCTCGCCGAGCCGCGCCGCCGCCATCCTCACCGCCGACGGGGTGGGGGAGTGGGCCACCCTGACGGTCGGCCGCGGCGAGCGGCGCGCCGACGGCGGCGTGTCGATCGAGATCGATCGCGAGATCCGCTTCCCGCACTCGCTCGGGATGCTCTACTCCTCCTTCACCGCCTACCTCGGGTTCGAGGTGAACGAGGGAGAGTACAAGGTGATGGGCCTGGCCTCGTACGGTCGCCCGCGCTTCCGCGAACAGATCGCCCGGATGGTGCGCCGCACCGCCGACGGCGCCTTCGAGCTCGATCTCTCCTACTTCGATTACCACACCCGCGCCGAGCGCTCCTTCTCGCGGCGCCTGGTCGATGATCTCGGCCCGGCCCGCGCGCCGCACGACCCGATCGACCTCGAGAGCGACGATGGCCGGCGCTGGGCCGACATCGCCGCCAGCGTGCAGCTGGTGCTCGAGGAGGAGATGGTGCACCTGGCGCGCGCGCTCTGCGCCGAGACCGGCCTCGCCGATCTCTGCCTCGGCGGCGGCGTGGCGCTCAACGGCTGCGCCAACGCGCGCATCCTGCGCGACAGCGGCTTCGAGCGGGTGTTCGTGCCGCCGGCGCCGGGCGACGCAGGCTGCGCGGTCGGCGCCGCCCTCTATCTCGATCGGGTCCACTTCCGCAACCCGGACCGCGCCGTGCCGGATCACCCGTACTGGGGGCCGGACGCGTCCGGCGCCGAGCTGGCGCGGGTCGCCCGCGAAGACGGGCTCGCCGTCGAGGAGGCGCCCGACGATACCGCGCTGGTCGAGCGCGTGGCCTCCGATCTCGCCGCCGGCGCGGTGGTCGGATGGATGGACGGCGCCGGCGAGCTCGGGCCGCGCGCGCTCGGCAACCGCAGCATCCTGGCCGCGCCGCACGGCGAGGAGATGCGCGATCGCCTCAACCGCGACATCAAGTACCGCGAGGAGTTCCGTCCCTTCGCGCCGGCGGTGCCGGCCGAGCTGGCCGAGCGCTACTTCGAGCTGCCGCCCGGCGGGGTGCGCCTGGCCCGCTTCATGTCCGGCGTCTTCCCGGTGCGCCCCGAGTGGCGGGCGAAGCTGGCGGCGGTCACCCACGTGGACGGCACCGCGCGCCTGCAGGCGGTCGACCGCGAGGTCTCACCGCGCTTCCACGCCCTGCTCGAGGCGTACGGCCGGAGAACCGGCATCCCGGTCCTGCTCAACACGTCGTTCAACCTGGCGGGCGAGCCGATCGTGAGCCGCGCGGTCGAGGGCTACTCGACCTTCCGCCGGTCCGGGATCGACCTCCTGGTGGTCGGGCGCAACCTGGTGGACAAGCGCGCGGCACAGTCGTCGACGGCGCCAGGACAGGAAGAAGAGGAGGAGGCAGCCTCATGACCCTCGCGAAGCGCGGAAAGATGAAGCGCGGATTCATCGTGCTCGGCAGCGCGTTCCCCGCCATCGGCGACGCGGCGCGCGGGCTCTGGCGCTCGAAGTCGCACAAGCGCTGGCTGCTGCCGCTGGTGGTGTTCCTCTGCCTGACCGGTCTGCTCCTCATCCTGGCCACCACCGTCGAGGCGCTGGCCCCCTTCATCTACTCCATCTTCTGATGGCGCTGGCGCGCGACCCGGACGACGGCGACTTCCGCGCGCTGTTCGCCTGTCCGTCCTGCGGCGGCCGGCTGCGCGCGCCGCTGGCCTGCGGCGCCTGCGGCGCGGTCTACGCGGCGCCCGGCGGCGTCTACGACCTTCGCCGCCGCGATCCCGGCGACGCGCGCACCGAGGTCGTGCGCCGGTTCTACAGCGAGGCGCCGTTTCCCGGCTATCCGCCGCGCTTCGACCTCTCCGCCCTGCGCGCGCGCGCCGCGCGCAGCCGGTTCGCCACCGTGCTCGACGCCGCCATTCCCGGCGACGCGCGCATCGTGGAGGTCGGCTGCGGCACCGGCCAGATGAGCCTGTTCCTGGCGTCCGCCGATCGGGTGGTGGTCGGCGCCGATCTCACGCGCGCCTCGCTCGAGCTGGCCGCCGCTGCCGCGGCGCGCTTCCGCCTGCCGCGGGTACGCTTCGTCGAGACCGATCTCTTCCGCCCCGGTCTCCGGGCCGGCGCCTTCGACGTGGTCTATTCGTCCGGAGTCCTCCACCACACGCCGGATCCGCGCGCCGCCTTCCGCGCGCTCGTGCGCCTCGCGCGCCCCGGCGGCATCATCGTGCTCGGCCTGTACAACGCGTTCGCCCGCATGCCGCACCGGCTGCGACGGGCGGTCGCCCGCGCGACCCGCTTCAAGCTCATCCCGCTCGACCCGGTGCTGCGCGATCGCGCCGCCGAGCCGGCTCGACGCGAGGCCTGGCTGCGCGATCAGTATCTCCACCCGGAGGAGCATCGGCACACGCTCGGCGAGGTGCAGAGCTGGTTCCGCGAGAACGGGGTCGAGTACCTCCGGGCCTATCCGTCCTCCATGCTCGGCGAGGACCCGCCGTCGGCCGCGCTCCTGTTCGCGCCCGCCGGGGACGCATGGGGCTTCGAGCAGCTGCTCGTCCAGCTCGGCTGGGCCGCCCGGCTCGGCCACGAGGGCGGGCTGTTCGTCACGATCGGCCGCGCCCCTGACGCGCCCGCGTTCGGGTAGTCTCGGCCCGTGCTCCTGGACGCGCGCGGACTGGTCAAGCGGTTCGGCAAGCTGACCGCCGTCGACGGCGTGAGCCTGAGCGTCGCCGCCGGCTCCTGCACCGGCCTGCTCGGCCCCAACGGCGCCGGCAAGACCACGACGGTGTCGATGATCTCCGGGCTCATCGCCCCCGACGCCGGCGAGGTCCTGGTCGACGGCGCACCCCTGCGCGGCGACACCGACGAGAAGAAGCGCAAGATCGGCCTGGTGCCGCAGGACCTCGCGCTCTACGACGAGCTCGCCGCGCGCGACAACCTCGAGGTGTTCGGCGCCCTCTACGGCCTCGATCCCCTCGAGATCGACAAGGCGGCGAAGAGCGCGCTGACCCTGGTCGGGCTGGCCGACCGCGCGCGCGATCGCGTCAAGACCTACTCCGGCGGCATGAAGCGGCGCCTCAACCTGGCGGCCGCGCTCCTCCACGACCCGCAGATCCTCATCCTGGACGAGCCGACGGTGGGCGTCGATCCGCAGAGCCGCTCGGCCATCTTCAGCAACCTCGAGGAGCTGCGCAAGAGAGGCAAGGGCATCCTCTACACCACGCACTACATGGAAGAGGCGGAGCGCCTGTGCCAGCGGATCGTCATCGTCGATCACGGCAAGGTCATCGCCGACGACACCCTGCGCGGCCTCGAGAAGGCGGTACCGCCCTCGCGCGTGCTGACGGTGGAGATCGAGGAGGCCGCCTCGCCCGCCTGGCTGCCCGACCTGCGCGCGCTGTCCGGCGTCGAGTCCGCCGAGCTCGCCGACCAGATCCTCCGCGTGACGCTGGCGGACCTCGCGCGCGCCCCCGCCGTTCTGGCCTTCCTCGGCGAGCGCCGGCAGCGCTTCAGCCACTTCCGCACCGAGCGCGCCGATCTGGAGGACATCTTCCTCCAGCTGACCGGCCACACCCTGCGTGACCCATGAGATCGCTCCTCGCGCTGGTCAAGAAGGACCTCAAGCTGTTCCGCGCCGATCGGCGCGCCGTCATCGTCACGATGGTGCTGCCGGCCATGCTGGCGCTCATGTTCGGCTTCATCTTCCGCGGCGAGCGCGGCGAGCTCCGCATCAAGAGCCGGGTCGTCGACCTCGACGGCAGTCCGGCGTCGCAGAAGCTCGTGAAGGCGCTCGAGGCGGATGAGGTGCTGGCGGCGCGCCCGGCCGAGCGCGCCGAGGTGGACGACCTCCTGCGCCGCGGCACCGTCGACGTCGCCGTGGTCATCCCGCGCCAGTTCGCGGCGCGCGCGGTGGCAGGTGACCAGCCGGCCATCGAGCTCATGGCCGGCGCGACCTCGACCGCCGAGGCCGGCGTCGCGCGCGGCCGGGTCCAGGCCGCCATCGCCACCGCCATCGCGCCCGATCTCGGCGCCGACTTCGCCCACTGCGTCACCGCCACCCAGCCCTACTCCATGGTGAACAAGTCGCCGGCCGGCGGCGACGCCACCTACGACGGCGCCGCGCACGCGCTGGCCGGGATGGGCGTTCAGTTCATCCTGATCGGGGCGGTCGACGCGGCGGTCGGCATGCTCAACGAGCGCCAGAAGGGCCTGTTCCGCCGGCTGCGCACCGCGCCGCTGTCGCGCTGGGTCCTCATCGCGAGCCGCATCATCTCCGGCGCCCTCATCGCGCTCATCACCATCGCGTTCCTCTACGCGTTCGGCTCCTTCACCCTCGGCATCGCCATCAAGGGCGACAAGGTCGGCTTCGCGCTGGTCGCGGTCGGGTTCGCCGTGATGGCCTCGTCGCTCGGCCTCCTCATCGCCAGCTTCGGCAAGACGCCGCAGGCGACCCGCGGGGTCGGCATCTTCGTGGTGCTGGTCGCGACCATGCTGTCGGGCGCCTGGTTCCCCGCCTTCCTGTTCCCGCGATGGATGCAGACCGCCACCCTGTTCGTGCCGACCCGCTGGGCGGTGGACGGGCTCGACGCCATGACCTGGCGCGGGCTGCCGCTCCAGGACGCCATCCTGCCGGCCGGCATCCTGTTCCTGTCGGCGCTGGTGCTGGCCGTCTGGGCGACGCTGCGCTTCCGCTGGGACGAGCCGGCGTGAGCGAGGTGCGGGCCGCGACCGAGGCGGACATCCCCGCTCTGGTCGACATGATCGTCGCCGAGGCGCGCGAGGCGGAGGACATCGCGGTCGATCGCGAGGTGGTGACGGCGGCGGTCATCGCCGCGTTCCGCAACCCGGTGCTGGCCCGCTACTGGGTCCTGTCGGAAGCGGGCGCGCCGGTCGGCGCCATCGCGGCGGTGCGCGAGTGGAGCGACTGGAAGAACGCCGCCTACTGGTGGATCCAGCTGGTCTACCTGATGCCGGCGGCGCGCGGGCGCGGACTGCTCGCGCGCCTGATCGACCGCGTCAAGTCGGAGGCGCGCGCCGACGGGGCGCCGGAGCTCAGGCTCTATGTCCACCGCGACAACGCGCGCGCGATCCACGCGTATCACCGGATCGGCTTCACGCCACGCCCGTACCAGATCCTGGCGCAGCGCCTGGATCCGGCCGAACCGCCCGCAACCGCCGAGCTCGACGACGACGCGCTGTGGGCCGCGTTCCACGCGCGCACGCTATCGCATGCCCGCTGGAACCACGCCGCGCACCTGCGCATCGCCTGGATGCACCTCGAGCGCTACTCGCTCGAGGAGGCGCACCTGCGCATGCGAGCCGGCATCGTCCGGCTCAACGCCGCACATGGCCTGGTCGAGTCGCCGGCCCGCGGTTACCACGAGACGTTGACCCGCGTCTGGCTGCTCCTGGTGGCCGACCTGCGCCGGCAGGGCCGCGCCACCGACTCGCGCGCGTTCCTCGCCGCGAACGATCTCCACCGCGACGCGCCGCTCCGCTTCTACAGCCGCGAGCGCCTGTTCTCGCTCGAGGCGCGCTCGATCTACGTCCCGCCCGACCTGGGATCGCTGCCCGGCTGAGCCGGCACGGCTCTCGCAGTGGGATGGGTTCATGTCGAGCCCGCGCAATTGCTTCGCGGCACAGCGCCGCGTCATCCTCTTTCACCACCGGGTCTCCTCGGCGCCCGCCGCGTGCGAGGCGCTCGGGCTGCAGGGAATCGACGTCCGCGTCACCACTGACTTCCAGGAGCTGGCCGCATGCCTGGTCTGCTGGCGCGGCACGGCCGTCGCTCTGGTCGAGCTACCGGCAGCCGAGCCGTTCCAGGTCACGACACTGGCGGCGATCCGGCGACTCGATCCGTCGGTCCCCATCGCTGTCCTGGTGCCCGGTTCGACCGCGGATCAGCTCACGGACGCGGCGATCCGCCTCCTCGACGCCGGCCGCGGTGCGCCCGTCGAAGACGATGTGCCGCTGGCGGCCGCTGCGTAGCGGCGCCGGGCGCAACTGCTGCGCGCTCCTCGCCCGCAAACGCAGCCGCTGCGCCGGTTCGATCCAGTGGCGAGCGCGCTCCACGTGGTTATGCTTCAGTCGTGCGCCGGGTCCGTCAGATCGCGTCGTCCGCACTCCTCGCGGCGGCCGCGCTGGCCAGCGCGTGCGCGCGGACCCGGCCTTACCAGCGCGAGGACCTGGCGCGCCCCGAGATGGCGCCCGATCCAGATCCGGATGAGGCCGCGCTTCACGAGCACCTGCTCGGCACCCGCGAGGGGGCGGTCGGCGGGTTCGGCGGCGGTGGCGGCGGATGCGGCTGCAACTGACGCTCGCTCTGCTCATCGCAGCAGGGGGCGCCGCGCGGGCCGACGATCCCGACACGCTGGCGTTCGACACCCTGGTCTACTCCGACACCGACAACGTCCTGGTGGTGAGCCCGCAGGTCGCCGCGCGGCGGGCGCTCGATGACGGCGGCGGGGCCGCCAGCGCGCGCGTGGTGGTCGACGTCATCAGCGCTGCGTCGGTCGACGTGGTGTCGCAGGCGACGACCGGCTTCACCGAGGTCAGGCGCGAGGCGGACCTGGCCGCCTCGCACCGGATCGCCGAGCTCTTGCCCGAGCTCCGCTATCGATTCTCCGACGAGCCGGACTACCGCTCGCATGGCCTCGGCGCCTCGCTGGCCCGCGACTTCGCCGATCACGACACGACCGTCGCGCTGTCGTATGACGCCTCGCTCGACACGGTCGGCCGCACCGGCACCGCCTACGCCGACTGGTCGCGCCACCTCACCACGCACACGGTGGAGGCCAGCTGGACCCAGGTGCTCGGGGTTCGCACCGTCGGGCGGCTGGCCTACTCGCTGGTCCTGCAGGAGGGCTACCTCGAGAAGCCGTACCGCTACGTTCCGCTCTTCGATCCCGCCACCCTCGCCATGCTCGACGCCGAGGGCGTTCTTCTCGATGGAGACAACTTCTCGAGCTACCGGCTGCCGGAGCGCCCGCCCGAGGAGGTTCCGGATCGGCGGGTGCGCCACGCGATCGCGGCGCGCGGCGTCCGCCTCTTGCCCGGCGTCGGCGCGCTCGAGGCGGACTACCGCTTCTACATCGATTCCTGGGGCATGCAGGCGCACACCGCCGACGCCACGCTGCGGGTCCCGATCGGCCGCTACCGCGTCGACATCGAAGATCGCCTGCACTGGCAGGGCGCGGTCGACTTCTGGCAGCGCGCCTACACGATGGATGCGGACGGCGAGATCCCGCGCTGGCGGACCGTCGACCGCGATCTCGGCGGCTATGCCCAGGACACGCTCCAGGTGCGCGGCCAGCTCGAGCTGCCGCCCTTGTCTCTCACGGTCTATGCGCTCGGCGGGGCGATGGTGACCCGCTTCAGCGACTACCTGTTCCTCGACTGGCGTCTGGCGCTCATCGGGCAGACGGGCCTCCGGTGGCGGTTCTGATGGCGCGCGGCTCGATCCTGGCGCTGCTGCTCCTGTGCGCCGGCTGCATCGGCACCACGCCCGAGGAGGAGCTCGCCGCCGCGCAGGGAGACGATCCGAATCCGCCGGAGGGGCCGACCCACCGGCCGGGACAGCGCTGCCTCGCCTGTCACGGCGAGGACTACGACCCGGGAGGCGAGGTGTTCTTGCTGGCCGGCACTGTGTACCGGCGCGCCGGAGATGCGCTCGGCCTCGCCAGCGCCGAGGTGGAGATCACCGACGACGACGGCGAGATCTTCCGGATCAGCACGAACCGGGCCGGCAACTTCATGGTCTCGCTCGGAGGTGGTCGGCCGTACGAAGGCTGGCTGGGGGTCGCGAGCGCGCCGGTCTTTCCGCTGCAGGTCACGGTGCGGGCGGGCGGCGCCGAACAGACCATGCGCAACGTCGTCCACCGCGAGGGGGCGTGCGCGGCCTGCCACGACCGCGCCGGCAAGAGCGCCACCTCGAACGGCGCGGTGTACGTGGAGGAGACGCCGTGAGACACCGCCTCGCGGTCGCGCTCCTGGTCGCCAGCGCGTGCGGCACGGACAGCGGCGGCAGCCAGGCGCTCGTCGATCTCGACGCCGACGGCTACGCGCGCGACGTCCACCCCATCCTCGAGGCCCGCTGCGCCACCCTCGACTGCCACGGCGTCGGCGACCGGCCGCTCCGGCTCTACGCCGAGACCGGTCTGCGCGCGCGCGACGAGCTCCGCGACCAGCCGATCGCGCCGGAGGAGCTGGCGGCCGACGTCCGCGCGATCGAGGCGATCGATCCCGGCGCGCTGCCGGGCGACTCGCTGTTCATCGCGAAGCCGTCCGGCGGCGTGTTCCACGAGGGAGGAATCCTCTGGGTCTCGCGCGGCGATCCGCAGCTGGTCTGCGTCCTCGCCTGGCTGTCCGGCACCAGCGACGCCGAGGCCTGCGCGGTCGCCGCCGACCAGGTCGAGCTGCCGCCGCCGCCGTGACTAGTCGGTGGCGACCAGCGCGCGCTCGATGGTCTCGATGTCGGACGGCTTCGATACCCAGGTATCGAACAGGTGACGGCGGCCGGCCGCCTCGAGGCTCTTCTCCGGCGAGCTGAAGCCGACCACGCGCAGCGGCTGCTCGGCGAGGTAGCCGCGCAGGAGCCCGACCAGCGTCACGCCGTCGATGTCCGGCAACCGGACGTCGACCAGCGCCGCGTCCGGCCGGAAATCGCTGATCATCTCGCACGCGGCCTGGCCGGTCAGCGCGACGATCACCTGATGGCCGCGAAGCCGCAGGGCGTCGCTGACCGAGTCGGCGAGCTCGCGATCGTCCTCGACCACCAGAACGCGCATCGTCATGCGAGGATAACCGACACCGGCGGGAGGGCATTCCGAGGCTGGTTCGATTCGCCGTCGGTCCGGAGCGCTTCTCAGCGGAAACGTCCGTCGAGCAGGACCAGATCGCCCTCGAAGACCGCCACCGCGGCGAGCCAGCCGTTTCCATCCGGCGCCTCCTCCACGTGCCAGATCGCGGTGGTTCCGTCCGACCACACCACGCGGGCGGCACCACCATCGACTACACCGACCTCGACGACGTCGGTGGCGCCGCGCACGACCAGCACGCGGCTCCCGTCGCGCGAGAACCACGGGCTCCAGTAGGTGCCGGGCGGCAGATCGCGTCGCTCGAAGGGGCCGCCGGGCGGGCCGACCATGATCCAGTTCGTGCCTGGACCGGACGGCACGTAGGCGAGGAGGTCCGCGACCGGCGACACCGCAAGCTCGGCGATGCCGATCGGTGTCACCGCCCGCGCCTCGCCGCCAGACAGCGGAACCACGTAGCCGCGGCCGCCGCCGTCACTGCGCCCGACGCGCAGGAAGTACACGCTCTTGCCGTCGGCGGCGAAGGCCGGCTGCACGTCGTGCTCGCCGTCGGTGAGCCGGCTGGGAGGACCGCCCTCGATCGCGCGCGCGAAGATCCCGGGCCGGCCGGCGGCGCGGCCGACCCACGCCAGGTGCGCGGCGGACACCGCCGGCTGGTCGGAGTCGTCGGCGACGATCACGCGCGCCTCGTGGCCGCTGTCGAGCTGCCAGATCTGCGGCCGGCCGGAGCGCTCCGAAGCGAGCACCACGCTGCCGTCGGCGCGCGCGACCAGGTTGTCGACCGAGAGCTCGCGCCCCCTCTCGATCGGGTCGAGCGTGCCGCCCTCGCGCAGGCGGACCCCGAGGCGGCGCTCGCGGCAGGTCGACAGGACCATGCGCCGACCGTCCGGCGAGGTGTCCATGCCCGCGGTCGGCACAGGCAGTCCGGCCAGCGCCACCGGCGCGCCGCCGGCGCGATCGCGCCAGACCAGCTGGTCGACCCCGCCCGGCGTCTTCACCGCGTAGTACATGCCGCGCCCGGCGCGGTCGATCGCCATGCCGGTCTCGGTCGACGCGGTCGGCGCGTCGTCGAGCAGGCGCACCCCACCACCCCGATCGATGACGCCGACCTGGAGGAGCGACTGCTCCGGTCCGGGAGCGCGGCCCTGGAAACCGATCGCGCCGTCGGGAAAGGCGCGCAGCTCGGCGATGACCATGTCGCGCGGCAAGCGGGCGACCTGGGTGGCGGCGCCGCCGCGCGCGAGGTCGAGCCGCTGGACGGTGCCGTGCGAGTCGCCGTAGAGAAGCTCCCCGTCAGCGGTCCAGCTCGGATTGCCGGTCACCGAGCCGATGAAGCGCGTCCGTCCGCCCTCGACGACGTGGAGCTCGCGCCCGCGCTCGCCGAAGTGGACGAAGGCGACCCGCTTGCCGTCGGGCGAGGCCGCCGCGCCCAGGTCCCACCCGGGCATCGAGGTCAAGCGCAGGCGGCTGCCGTCGGCCAGCTCGAGCCGCACGAGCTCGACGTCGCGGTCGACCAGGCCGGAGAAGATGATCGCGCGGCCGTCGCGCGTGAAGGTCGGGCCGGTCTCGCAGCCGTCGTCGAAGGTGAGCCGCTGGTTGCCGGTCACCGCGACGACGTCGGCAGCGCGTTCGCTGCTCGGCCTGCGCGCAGCGCGCAGCGCCGTGATCCCGCCGGCGATGGCCGCGGCGCCGGCGAGAGCGAGCCCGGCGCGCCGCCAGCGCGCGCGCTCCGACAGTCGCCGCTCGACCGTGCGCAGGGCGCCGGCCATCTCGCTCATGCTGGCGTAGCGGTCGGCCGGCTCGCGCGCCAGCGCCCGGTCGAGGACTCGCACCAGGTTGCGGTCGGGCCGGCGACCGCCCGGCCCGCGCAGCGGCGGGATCTCGGCGGCCACGGCGGCGGCGATGGTCTCGTCGAAGCTGTCGCGCTCGAGCGCGCGCCGGCCGGAAACCAGCTCGTAGAGGACCAGCCCGAGGCTGTAGACCTCGCTGCGCTCGTCGAACACCTCGCGCGCCGCCTGCTCCGGCGCCATGTAGGCCGGGGTTCCGAGCAGCGCGCCCGGGTGGGTGAGCGAGGGGCTCACCACGCGCGAGCCGATCGCGATGTCGGTCGATGCCGTGATGGTGGAGGCGTGGGCCGAATCAGGCGCGACGTCGTGCGTTCGCGGCCCCAGGCTCACGGTCGGGGCCAGGGTGGCATCGTCCTCCTCCTCGCTGGAGGAGATGGTGGCGCCGCCGCGCAGCTTGGCGAGCCCGAAGTCGAGGATCTTCAGCCGCTGATCGGCCGTCACCATCAGGTTGTCGGGCTTGATGTCCCGGTGCAGGATGCCGCGCGCGTGGGCGGCGGCCAGCGCCTCGGCGGCCTGCGCACACAGCGCGACCGCCTGGGCCGGCTCGACCTTGCCGCAGAGCTCGCGCAGGGGTCGCCCGTCGACCAGCTCCATGACCACGTAGCTGCGGTCGCCGGCCCGGCCAACGTCGTGGACGGTGACGATGCCGGGGTGGTTGAGGATGCCGGCCGCCTGCGCCTCGCGCACCAGTCGGATCTGCCGGCGGGTGACGGAGGCGTCGGCCTGCGGGAGCAGCTTGACCGCCACCGGCCGGCCGAGTCGCTCGTCGACCGCCCGGTACACCTCGCCCATGCCGCCCGCCCCGATCTTCTCGAAGAGCCGGTAATGGTCGATTCGCTCGACCTCTGCCACCGGCGGACATCGTTACACGATTCAGCGCGCCGGCCACATGCGCGGGGGCACGGGCGTTTTTCTCCGGGCCGGGTAGGTATTTCGGCGACAAGCAGGGTTTTTGCCCCGGCGCGGCAGGGGGGGCGGGAGCTACTCCAAGGTTCGGAGGACTTTCCCATGCGACGGACGATCTTCATCATCTCGGCCCTGGCGGGCGCGCTCGGTGCGGCTGCCCCGGCCCTTGCGCAATCCGACGACGTGCTGGGTGACGACGAGTACCCGGCCGATGACTACGCTGCGCCCAGCGAGGAGGCGGCGACGCCATACGCTGACCAGCAGACGTACGACGACACCGGTTCATACGACGACGGTTCGTACGCGAATTCGTACGACGATTCATCGTACGGCTACAGCGACCCGGCTCCGTACGACCGCGGCGCCGTGTCGACCGGTCAGTTCCAGCGCGCCCTGTCGCCCTACGGGCGCTGGGTCCGCACGCCGGAATACGGGCTGGTCTGGATTCCCAGCCGCCGGGTCGTCGGCGACGACTTCGTGCCGTACGCCACCGGCGGCAACTGGCGCTACAGCGACGCCGGCTGGACCTTCGTCAGCGACTGGAACTGGGGCTGGGCTCCGTTCCACTACGGGCGCTGGTACCGGGCTCCGCGGCTCGGCTGGGTCTGGATCCCGGGCTCGGTCTGGGCGCCGGCCTGGGTCGACTGGCGGTACGGTGACGGCTACATCGGCTGGGCGCCGCTGCCGCCGCGCCGCTTCGCCTACCTGCTGCGGTCCCACGACTACTGGTTCTTCTGCTCGGCGCGCGACATGTGGCGGCCCCACGTGTGGCGCTACCGGGTCCGCTCGAGCCCGTTCCTGTTCCGGGTCGCGGCGCTGGCGCGGAGGCCGTTCGTGCGCGGTCGCGCGCGCTGGTTCGCCGGCCCGAATCCGCGCTTGATCGAGCGGGTGACCCGCCGGCCGGTGGCGCGCGTCGATGTGCGCCCGCGCCGCCAGCGCGCCGAGCGCCGCGTCGAGATGCCCCGCCAGCAGCGGATCATGCGGCAGGACCGCATCGAGACCCCGCGCCAGCAGCGGATCATGCGGCAGGAGCGGGTGGAGCGGCAGCAGCGCATCACGACGCCGCGCCAGGAGCGGGTCGAGCGGCCACGCCAGGAGCGGGTCGAGCGGCCGCGCCAGCAGCGGGTCGAGCGCCCGCAGCAGATGCGCGTCGAGCAGCGCCAGCAGATGCGCGAGCAGCGCCAGCAGCAGCGCCAGGAGATGCGCCAGCAGCAGCGCCAGGAGCAGCGGCAGGAGCAGCGGGTCCAGCGCCAGCAGGAGCGGCGGGTCGAGCGGCAGCAGGCGCGCGAGCAGCGCCAGCCGGCGCGCGAGCGCCGGCGCCGGCCCGACCGCTAGGCCTGGCTGGCGCTCGACGTGAGGTCGGCGAGCACCTGGGCGGGGTGCTCCGCCGGCTTCACCGTCTCGTACGCCTTGACCACCTTGCCGTCCGGCCCGATGAGATACGAGATACGGCGCGCGCCCGACCTGTCGTCCTTGGCCGCGCCATAGCTCTCGCCGAGCGTCCGGTCCGGATCGGAGATGAGAAGGAACGGGAAGTCGAACTTCTCGGCGAAGGCGCGGTTCTCCTCGACGGTGTCGAAGCTGGCGCCCCAGATGACGGCGTTCTTGTCCTCGAACTCGCGGATTCGATCACGGAATCCTTTGCCCTCGACCGTTCAACCAGGGGTGTCGGCCTTGGGATAGAACCAGAGGAGGACGTGACGTCCGCGCTGGTCGCTGAGCTTCACGGTGCGGCCGTCGTGGGCCGTGAGCTCGAAGTCGGGAGCGTCGTCGCCCGGTCTCAGCATCGGCATGCCGCGAGTACAGCACGTCGATCAGCAGTTGTCAGCCGCGCGCAGGCAGTCAGGTGCAGCAGAACGGGAAGAACGTCGTCCCGTCTGCCTGCGAGATCCCGCCGACCGCGCCCTCGAGCGCGTCGGTGTT
>Ga0075425_100004568_pt1 | contig 14287 bp, 14 predicted proteins | sample SoiMethybrSBSTD4_FD_75300 | JGI IMG/M metagenome (GOLD analysis project Ga0075425, IMG submission 75300) | Bulk soil microbial communities from a Populus tree surrounding site in Tennessee, USA - Soil MetaG P. TD hybrid SBSTD4 | ecosystem: Environmental > Terrestrial > Soil > Tree plantation...
TGCGGCACCACCGTGGCCTGCGCCGCGACCAAACGCCAGCGTTCGTCACGCATCACATAGACGTGCAGGTACCGTGACTCCGCAGTGACTTCGCCGGTCGCCGCGACGGTGCGAAGCCGGCCGGTCACCGTGGCGGCGGCGCCGTAAGAGCGGACCGAGATCTCGTCGATGAGAAAGCGGCTGACCGGATCGTCGCGGCCGAAGATCCGAAAGAGATCGGCACGCTCGATTCGGGCGCCGTTCCCCGCCACGCCTCGAAAATCGGAAGCGTAGAGCGTGGCCAGCCAGGCGGTGTCGCCGCGTGCGATCGCCGCGCTCCGGCCACGTTCGAGCGCCAGGATCGCGCGCTCGTCCGGAGAGTACGAAGTGGTGTCCGGCAGGCTGATGAGGGTTCGGCCCTCGGTAACCTGGCTGGCCGGATGCGGCGCCGGCTGATCCGCGCGGGCGCCTGCCGGCAGGCATGCGAGCGCCAAGCCTACGATCCAGGGTGTCATCCCTATCTTCATCGCCATCTCCACATCCGGCTCAGTGCATCGTGTCCCGGAGCTGAATCATCGCACGATCCATGTGCCCCAGGGTGATGAACCCCACGCGGGGGTACTCCAGGTCGATCACCACGTAGACCGTGGCCGCGATCGCCAGGGCGAAGAGTGCCATGTGAAGGGGGTACCGCCGCCCCTTGAGCGCGAGCGTGTCTCCCGCGAGGAGCGCCCCCATGAAGGAGAGCCCGACGAGCAGGAGGAGGATGGGCGCTGGCGCGTGCGTCGTCGTGGCCAGGTCGCGCTCCGTCGTGATGTCGATCATCTCGTTCAACGCGTTCAGGAGAAGGAATGAGGCCGCCGGGTTGGGGGAGGCCCGGCACGCGGCGACGCTCCGCTTCCAGATCTGATCTTGAAGTCGAGCGCCTCGATTGAGAGCGGACTTCCACCTCGCGCGGTCGTAGATCTGCTCGAACGCCTCGATTCGCGACTCGAGGTAGTCCCGGAACAGAGGGCGAAGCTGCTCCTGATCCTCGGGCGCGAGCAGATCGAGCCGCACGTAGGCGGTGCCGATCGCGTTGGCTTCGTCCACGATCTGCGCGCGCCGGACGGTGAGGCGTTCCTGGGCGGCGCCGAACGTGAAGGCCAGCACGAGCCCGAGGAGCCCCAGGACGGCGGCGACCACGCCGCTGATCTCGTCGTTGGTCTCAGCGGTCCGGGATGCACGCCGGTTGCGCCCGACTCGAAACCCGACCTCGAGAAAGACGAACATCCCGCCCAGCATGAGAAGCGGAATGAAGATGGTCAGAATCAGCGGGTGGATTTCCATGGCGTGTCGTAGTCCCGGGACGAGGGCCGCGTTGCACCGAGGAGCGTGCGCGAACCGTACGGGAGCCTCGAGAGGGGAGTCAACGACGATCCAACGGGGGGACGGGGCTAGCGACGCGAAGCTTTACGTCCCGCTTCGTGTTGCGCGGTAGCGAAGCGAGTTTCCTCGGGGATGGGCACGTCCTCGATGAGGGCTAGCGCGTGATCGCGGTCCTTCTTGAAGCTGTCCATCTGGGACGAAGCGAGCGGAGCCTGTCCCGGCATCTCGACGGTGAGCGGATTTTGATGGTGTCCGTCCTTCAAGAACTCGTAGTGGAGATGCGGCCCGGTCGCGAGCCCCGAGGATCCGACTCGTCCGATCACGTCTCCCTGATCCACCTTGGCGCCGGGGCGGATGCCCACGCCGATCGAGCTCAGGTGCGCGTACCGCGTGCGAATCCCCTGGGCATGACGCACCTCGACGAGCCGTCCATAACCGCCGGCCCATCCCGCGCGCGTGACGACGCCCGACGCCGTCACGTCGACCGGCGTGCCGGTCGGTGCGCCGTAGTCGATTCCCTCGTGCGCGCGGTAGCGCTTCAAGATCGGGTGGTACCGACGGCTCGTGAATCGGCTCGTGATCCGATACGGAACGGGATAGCGCAGGAACGCGCCGTGGAGCGAGCGCCCATCCTCGTCGTAGTAGGCATAACGGCCCCCCGCGCGCGGACGCGGGATGGCGTGGAGCACGCGCCCGCCATTGGTCAGCTCGATCGCGAGGAAGTGGCGGCTCCGGATCGAGCCGTCGCCCCGGATCTTCCGCTCGAGCGCGAGGCGGAACGAATCCCCCTTCCGGAGGTCGCGCGTGAAGTCCACCTTCCATGCGAACACGTCGGCCATGTCGTAGACCAGATCCTCGAACCCGCGCTTGCCGAGGCGATCGACGTCGCCGCCCAGGTGCGCGGCCCAGAGGCTCGTCTCGATGAGACCGGAGACGACCACGGTGTCCATGGTGAAGGGCTTCAGCTCCACGTGCGTGGTCCAGGATGAACCAATACGAACGAATCGGAGCGTGGAGTCCGGGGTGATGTCGAGGCGGATCTTGTTCGGAACGCCGCCGCCGCGCGGGTAGAACCGCACGGACGCTCCCGGACGAAGCGAGCGCGGGCTCTTGTACGTGCGCAGGAGCCGCGTGATCTCGCGAATTTGCTCGTCGTCGAGACCCCTCGTCGCGAGAACGTGGGAGAGAATCGCGCCGCGCGACAGCGTGTCGCCGGGATCTCCCGTCGCCCAGAGCTCCGGGGTGCGCCGCGGCTCGGGAGGCCGGGGAGCCTTGGGAAAGGCGATCGCCAGCGAGAGGCCGAACAGAGCCAGGGTGACGAACGCGACGATGGAGGAGCCTCGGTTGGGCGGAGCCATGTCCGCCATTCATCGGCAGCCCTAGGGCGTTCTTGCGCCGGGGGTTCCACGATCGCCACCCCCGCCCGGTCCGCTATACTGCCGCCCGCTCTCCCAAAGCGCGCGGCAACCGATTCGGAGGCCCCGATATGCGACGCAGGACCTGGACCCTCTCGATCCTACTCACGGTCTCGATGTCGTCCGCGCCCGGGGTGGGCGCTGCTCCGCCAGGGACTCCGGCCCCTCCCCCCAAGCCGTTCGACGCCTCCGTCTATGCCGCTCGGCGCGACAAGCTGATGAAGGCGCTGGGGAAGGGGATCGCGGTGCTCTACGCACGGGGAGACGAGGATCGCGACGGCTACCGGCAGGACAGCGACTTCTACTACCTGACCGGAATCTCGGAGCCGGGTGCGGTGCTCGTCCTCTCACCTGCGGAGCGCACGTACCACGAGCGCCTCTTTCTCAAGCCGCGCGATCCGGACGAGGAGCGCTGGACGGGCGAGCGGCCCGCCATCAGCGATTCGCTGCGGGAGCTCACGGGGATCGAGCGAATCGGCCGGACCGGAGCGCTCGGTGCGACCATGGAGGGGCTCCTCCGCAATTCGAAGATCCTCTGGGCCATTCATCAGCCGGGGGGTCCGGACGATCCCGAAGCTCCCGAGATGACGCTCTACGGGAAGCTGAGCTCGCGCATACCCGGTGTCGAGACGAAGGACCGGACGGATCTCCTGCCCGCCATGCGCTCGGTGAAGGAGCCGCGCGAGCTCGACTTCATGGAGAACGCCATCGCGACGACGATCGCCGCGCAGCACGCGGCCGCGCGCGCCATCAAGCCCGGGGTGGAGGAGAACTGGGTCGCGGGGCTCATCGACCTCGAGTTCAAGCGTGGCGGCGCGGTCCGCCCGGGATTCGAGGACATCGTCGGATCGGGGCACAACAGCACCGTGCTCCACTATCCGGAGCACAGCGCGACGATCCAGGCGGGCGGGCTCGTCGTCGTGGACATCGGATCGGACTACGGCCACTACTCCGCGGACATCACGCGCACGTATCCGGCGGACGGCACCTTCACGCAGCAGCAGCGCGCCATCTACGACGTGGTGCTGAAGGCCCAGGAAGCGTGCATCGAGATGGTCCGGCCCGGAGTTTTCTTCGAGGACATCCAGCGCCGCGCGGAGGAGATCATCCGGAGCGCGGGTTATCGCGACTACTTTCCCCACGGCATCGGCCATTTCGTGGGGCTCGACGTTCACGACTCCGGGCTCTACTCGAAGCCGCTCGCCGCGGGCATGGTGATCGCGGTCGAGCCTGGGATCTACATTCCGGAGCGTTCGCTGGGCGTTCGCATCGAGGACGAGGTGCTGGTCACCCCGCAGGGCCACCGGCTGCTCACCGCGTCGCTGCCGCGCGACGCGGCGTCCGTCGAGCGTCTGATGAAGGGGGAGTGAGCTAGGGGGACGACTGGCTGCCGCTCTCGTACCCGGGCGGGATCGGGTGGGCGATGGCGGCCGAATCCTTCGGCCAGTCCACGAACCCGTTGCTCAAGGGCTTCTGGTTGTGACACCGCGCGCAAACCGTCTTGTCCGGAAGGGTCAATCCATACTCTCCGGCCTTGAGCGTCTCGCGCCGGATCCCCTGCATGATCGAGAGCTTGGAATAGCCGCTGCCCGCGCTGTGGCAGGCCTCGCACGTCACTCCTTCCGCCTGGGCGTAGGAAGGACCGAAGCGCTCGGCCGGCTCGCCGTATCCCGTGACGTGGCAGGGCAGGCACTCGGGAGCTTTCTGTGGATCGGCGATGCCCTCCTTCTTCGCCATCGCCTTGGCTTTGTCGGAGCCCAGCGTCTCGAAGGCCTTCGCGTGCTTCGATTCGGTCCAGAGGTGGTACTGGTTCCCGACCCGGTCCGCGCCGTGGCAGAGCCGGCACTTGGCGGCACCTACGTAGGTGAACGGGCCGGCGGCCCGCGCCGGACTTGCGATCGCGAGGGCGAGCGTCAGGGCGAGGACGCGCATCACGAGGCGCCGCCCGGCGGAAGCCCGCGCAGCGCGGCGATATGCTCCCTGTATCGCGAGCGGACGGCGATGAAGTCCGCGTGGGATAGGTCGAGCTCGCCGACAATCTTCCGGATCTCCGTCTCTTCCTCGCCCGATACCTCCTGGTCCGCCGCGGAGACGGCGAACAGACACTCGAGCAGGGACTCCTTCTCCTCCTGCGTCGCGAACCGCGAGAACTCGCGCGTCACGACGTAGCCCTCCGTCGAGCCGAAAAGCGCATGCTGCGTCTTGGCGATCCGGACCACGAGCACCGACTCCTCATCGCTGATCCCGCCCAGCTCGCGCACGATCCGCTCCATGGCGCGCGTCTCCTCGCGGCCGACCTCGAGGTCGACGTTGGCGACGCGGCCGAGGATGTAGGCGAAGGCGGCGATGTGACGCGCGCGCTCCGGATCCAGTTGGTCGAGGCTGTCGACGATGGCGCGTACTGCGTCGCCGCGGCCGGCGGGCGGTTCACGGTTGGGGTCGAAGCCCAGCATGCGCCAGAGAGACATGAGCGTTCCTTTGGAAAAAAGTTCGCTGCCGCGGGATCGTTTGAAAATCCGATCACGCTCCGGACCGAGCCACCGCGACCGCGCGTAACGCGAACGCCATGGCGATGCGTGGATTATAGCGTCGTCGGCCGGGCCGGCTCGACAGGCACGATACGTGATACAGGGGAAGATCAGCCGGATGCGCCGGCCTCGTTCGCCCGGCCAGCGCATCCTTTAGATACAAGGGCGGCAGGAAACGTGACGAGACGAGTCCGAAAACATCCTCCAAGGATGGAGTCAGGACTCAGGAGTCAATGCTCCTGCCGCCCGTTGTTTTGTCGCTGGGGAAACCTGGCGAGACGAGGGGAAGTTCCGGATACCTACCGACCCGCCAGCCACTCCTTGCGTCGGGCGGCCTGCTCGCGCAGCTCATCCTCGAAACGAGCCTGCGCCTTGATCTCGTTCTCATGGCGGCGCTTGAGCGCATCCTTGGAGACCCCTGGGGGAGGGATGCGCGTTTCCCTGTCCTGTTCGCGGCCGAGGCGCTCCCGCTCCGCGCGGAGCGTCTGGTCGAGCTTCATCTGCTCGCGCAGGTCTCGAGCGCGAAGCTCCTGGACCGTCGGACCAGCCGCGCGGCCGGACGAGTAGGAAGGGCCCCGCCCCGGTGTCTCGCGGATCGCTTCGGGGCGGTAGACCTCTACAACGCCGCCGCTCACGATCTCGGCGCGATTGAGGCGCGGCGTCCGGGCCGTCGTGACGCGGATGGGCCTCGGCGGCGCTCCAAGCCCCACGCCTTCGGCGGTCATCCCGCGCTCGGCGGGGCGGGATCCGGACGCGGCGTATCGGGTCACGTTCATGGTGAGCGGAAGCAGCGTGGCGTTTCGGCCGATCGGAGCGGTCCGGCTACGAATCCTGGACGACACGAAGTCCCGGGCAGGGACGAACGACCAGGAGCGCTCGGGGATCGCGTGATCCAGCTCCTTGGGATCCATCGAGAGTCCGGCGTCCGCGGTCCATCGGGCATCGGGCGGAAGCGGAGCCCATCCGACCCAGCCCTTGCCACGACGCCACGCCACCCAGGCGGATCCCCACGTGGACGATGGCACCCACACCCAGCCGTGGTCCGGATCTTCCAGCCACCGCCCGTAGTGATAAACCGCCCAGGCCCAAGGCTCGTCTCCGAGCCAGAGCCAGCCCAGCTCGGTGTAGACCCAGCGACCATCCACGTACGGACGCCAATCCGCGCGAACGCCGAGCGGCGCCCAAACCGTGCCGTACGGGTCGAGATCGATCCACTGGCCGTGGCTCTCGAGCGCGCCGCGGAAGCGGTCGACGTCGGCCGCGGTCGCGCGGGCGGTCTCGCGCCCTGGAGGCGCGGGCGGGCCCGAGGGCGGATGCGTGCCGCCGCAGCCCGCGACGAAGGCGAGCGCGCCGAGCGCGAAGCCCGAGATCACCAGCGTTCGAACCATCCTCGACTCTCCCGACGCGGACTTTGTGGCCGCCGAGGCTGCGGAGCTACCTGGCTCGTTCGCGATCGCTCGCGTCCCGCATCTCGCGCCGCCGCTCTTCGAGGCGCTGCCGCTCTTGAGCCTCCACCGCCTTCTGATCGTCCATCTCCTCGCGGTGTCGCTCCCGGAGCTCATCGCGCGTCACTCCGGGCGGGGGACTGCGCATCTCCTGTCGCTGACGGTCTTGCAGCCGCTGCCGTTCCCGCTTCAGGCGCGCCTCGGTATCGCGACGGTCGGACTCCTCGCGCTGCCGTTCCACCTTGTCTATCTCGGCGTGACGGCGCGCGACCTCTACCTCTTGAGGGCTTGCGGGCCGGACGTCGGTGCGGCGCGGAGCCACCCGGGGCCTATAGACCTCAACCGTCCCATCGGCCACATCGCCACGCATGTTTACAGGGGCGGGACGGTCCGCAACCGGTCGCCGCTGGACGACGTGCCCTGTCGCTCGCTGGATGAGGCCGGGATCCAGACCGCGCTCCGCCGGCCGGTCGGCGAAACTACCGTAGCGGGTCACGTTTCGGGTCCTCTGGATGAGACCCTGGTTGCGGCTCGGGGGGAGGACGACGGTCCGGATCGACGTGGACTGGAGGTCCTCGTCGGGCACGAACGACCACGCGGTCGGACGGATCCTGCGATCGAGGTCCGAGCCGCTCACGGCGAGACCCCCGTGTCCGCTCCAGGCCACATCCGGGGGCAGGGGCGCCCACCCGACGAAGCCGTCGCCGTAACGCCAGGACACCCACGCCGGGGCCCACGTGTCGCCGGGCACCCAGTACCAGTCGCCGTCGTAGCCCCAGCGTCCATAGTGGTAGGTCGCCCAGCCCCACGGGTCGTCCGAGACGTAGGTCCAGCCGAAGTCCGTGTAGGCCCAGCTGCCCGTGGTATACGGCCGCCAGCCGGAATAGATCGAGCTCGGCCGCCATACATGACCGTAGGGGGCCATCTCGGACCAGGTGCCATACGGGGCGAGCTCGTCATAGAAGAAGCCCGAGCGATAGCCCATGCCGTTGTAGTAGGGATCGTAGTCATAGTCGCGATAGCTCGTGCTGCTGCAGCCGGCACCTAAGAGCGCGGCGAGCGCGAGGATCGCGAGCTGGGTTCGATTGGACATGATGGTCTCTCCGGAGTAGGATCGCCGCCGCATGAACGACGAACGATCGCGCCCCGCCCTGGTCGGTCTGGGGCTCATGGTTCTCGCCTTGGGAATCGTCCTGGCCGGCTGGCTCGTCGGCACCGGAATCTCGAGCGTCCGCACCGCGGATCGGTTCGTCTCGGTGAAAGGCGTGGCCGAGCGCGAGGTGAAGGCCGATCTCGCGATCTGGCCGATCCAGTTCGCCGTGACGGACAACGACATTCCCGCGGCCCAGGCGCGGGTGACCGCGAACGTCATCAAGATCGCGGCCTTCCTCGCGGAGAACGGGATCGACACGAGCGAGGTGGAGCTCACGAGCCTCCGCGTGAACGACGTCCTCGCGAATCCCTACAACCCTCCGAATCGCGTCGGCAATCGCTACATCATCGAGCAGACCGTGCTCGTGCGCACGACGCGTCCCGACCTCGTCCAGGCCGCGAGCCGGCGCGTGGGGGAGCTCGTCAACGCCGGCATTCCACTCTCCTCCGGCCAGTACGGCGCGACCGGGCCGACCTACGTGTTCCGCAAGCTCAACGATCTGAAGCCGAGCATGATCGCGGAGGCGACCGCAGAAGCGCGCAAGGCGGCGGAGCAGTTCGCGAAGGATTCGAAGAGCCGGCTCGGCGGAATCCACAGGGCCAACCAGGGCGTCTTCGTCATCCTTCCGCGCGACGCGTCCGATTCCGGTGGCGGTCCCGGCATGGGCGAGCAGAGCCAGATGTTCAAGCTCGTCCGCGTCGTGACCACCGTGGAATACCTCCTCCGCGGCTGACCTCTCGCGCTACGCGGTTCTCGGTCTCCTTCCCGCAAACAAGAGCACCACGCCGAGCACGATGGCGCCCACGCTCACCGGAGTGGGCACGTGCACGTGTTCCTTGTCCGTGACCGTGATGTTCACGGGCCCGAGGTCGGCGGTGTCCTTGTCCTTCGTATAGCTGAAGCCTCCCGCGAGCAGCGCCACCAGACCAAGGACGATCAGCGCGACGCCGAGTATGGAAAGCGGTCTCATGCTACCTCCTGTCGTGAGCCGGCGCGGGATCGCGCCGACACGGTCTAGCCACGCAAGAGCCAAGCCAAGACGCACCTGCACCAGAAGGCAGATCCTTCCATCCCCAAGCTTTGAAATTTCTACACCGCCATTGAAAGACACGCTGTGGTCGCCGGGCTTCGTGAGCGCCGCAGGCCGATCGGGGAAGCAGCCGCTTGGCATGTAAGTAGGTACGCTCGCTCACCCTTCTTCTTCATGGCACAGACCGTGCTCAAGGCTGGCGCGGATTGCGTTCATCCGAGCACGCTTCCATCCCACCCCCCGGAGGAATGAATGAAGTCACTGCGGAAGGCGATCGTCCTGGTGGCCGTGACGTCGGCGGCTTTCCTGGCCGCGCCAAGGCACGCGTCCAGCGAAGTGGGCGGGGTTCATCTCAATGTCACACCCTTCGTGGGTTACGGCGACTGGGCGAAGGAAATCAATCTCGACAGCCGCGCGTATTTCGGCGGCCGGCTCGGCGTCGGCATCGGCCCCTATCTCGGGGTCGAGGGCTACTACGGCTGGATGGGCACGCACACGGAGTACGGCACCGGGGACTCACTCTTCTTCCAGGAAGGCTTGAGCACGTCGCCGCGAAACACGATCGACTTGCAGCTGTACGGTGCGGATCTCGTCCTGAATCTCATTCCGAAGTCGAAGTTCAATCCCTACCTCCTCGGCGGGTGGCACGAGGAGAAGATCACCGCCGACGGCCCCGGCGTGAAGACGTTCCAGAACGGCGCGGAGTTCGGTGGAGGCGTCAAGATCGGCGTGAGCCGCCGCGCCGCGCTTAGGCTCGAGCTCCGCGACAAGCTCTGGTCTTTCGGAGACGATCCGACCGTTCCCGACCCGCCGGGAAACGACAACATCCACAATCTCTTCTATAACGCAGGGCTCCAGGTTTCCTTCGGCGGCGCGACGGGAAGCGACGCGGACAACGACGGCGTGGCCGACAGCAAGGATGCGTGTCCGAACACGCCGGCCGGAGCGCTCGTCGACGAGCGCGGCTGTCCGCTCGACGCCGACGGAGACAACGTTCCGGACGGCATCGACCAGTGTCCGAACACGCCCTCGGGCGCGACCGTGGACGCTCGCGGCTGTCCGAGCGACGCGGACAACGATGGTGTACCCGACGGCATCGATACGTGTCCTGGGACTCCGGGTGGCACACAGGTGGACGCGCACGGATGCCCCGCGGATCAGGACGGTGACGGCGTTCCGGACGGTGTCGACCAGTGCGCGAATACGCCGACGGGAGCGCGCGTGGATACGCGCGGCTGCCCGGTGGACAGCGATCAGGACGGCGTTCCGGACGGCATCGACCAGTGCCCGAACTCGCTCCCGGGCGCTCAGGTGGACGCGCGTGGATGCTCGGCCGACTCCGACAACGACGGCGTGACCGACGACAAGGATCTCTGCCCGAACACGCAGGCGAACGTGAAGGTGGACGCGCAGGGCTGCCCGATCGAGCTGACCGAGTACGAGACGCAGCTGCTCGACAAGGGCGTGATCACGACCCGCGAGATCCACTTCGAGACGGCCAAGTGGGACATCCTTCCGGAGTCGCGTCCGATCCTGGACGACATCGGCAAGGTGCTGATCCAGTGGCCGAAGCTGCACATCGAGATCGGCGGCCACGCCGACGCGCGCGGATCCGACGCCTACAACATGGATCTCACGCAGAAGCGGGCCCAGTCCGTACTGGACTATCTCGTCACGAATTTCCCGCAGATCGCCCGCGACCAGTACACCGCCAAGGGGTACGGGGAGCGAAAGCCGGTCGCCACGAACCGGACGGTCGAGGGAATGGCGCGGAATCGCCGCGTCGAGTTCAAGGTCCTCAATACCGAGGAGCTCACCAAGGAACGGGAGCGCCGCCGGCTCTTGAAACGGGGGGAGTAGGGAGCTGACATCCGCTTCCGTAGTGCAGGTGGGGAACCCAAGGTTCCCCACCTGCCACATTCCAAGGAGACGATATGCTGACCAAAGTATGGCATCGAATGATCGCGAGTCTCGTCACGGTTCCGGTTCTGGTTGCGACGGCTCTCGCACAGGATGGCGGCACCGGAACGACGACGGAAGGCGGGACGTCGGCTAGCACCACCACGACCACGACGACCACCTCCGAGTGGATCACGGACTGGAGACTGTGGGCCGTCGTCGGCGCGGTGCTCGTGGTCATCCTCATCCTCGCCTTGACGCGCGGTCGCAGCGAAGGAGGCAGCACGACCATCGTGAAGTGACGTCTGCGGTGGCCGTCAGCCAATCTGCATCCGGAGAGCCGGCGTCCCAGACGCCGGCTCTTCGTCATAGTGGCCGTTGTTACAAGGACTCGCGGGTCCGTTCCGATGCGTACAGGCGTGAACGTCGGGGGGGCGCGCTCGTGGAAGGCCCCCGTGCGCAAGTCCAGCATGCGCAGCGTCCACGGCTCAAATCACGCGTACTTCTGCCTACTGGAACGGGTGTTGCTTGAGTGTCCCCGAGTCTTCTCTCAAACGCCTTAGGGCGGCGGGAACCCGGTTCGATTCGAGCTCGCTCTTGACAATTCACAGGTTGGCGCTGGCAATAGCGAATCGTTCGAACGAAAGGAACCCGCCGCCCGCTTTGGCTGTACTCCCCCGCGAGGGGGTCGTACCCGCACACGCCCCGCGCAGGGGCACTCAAGGAAGGAAGGAACAGCTTATGAAACGATCGCTCCTCATTCCGGCGCTCGTCGTGATGGCACTCGCCGGGTGGGAACTCGCGTACGCGCAAACCCCGGACAATTCGGGTGCGGCTCCTGGCACCCCCGGGACGACGACGAGCACCACCACGACGACCACCACGACTCCGAGCACCGCTCCCACACCGGACGCCACCACGACGACGACCACGACGGAGACCACGGCCGCACAGGCGGCGCCGCCGAGTGCCGCGTATCTCGCCGCTCGCGAGCGTGGAAAGGCCGTGACCGCGAAAGAGACCGCGAACGTCGACAAGCAGCTCACGACCGTGTCCAAGCAGGTGGACGACCTGGCCGCGAAGGCGGGTGACGCCACCGTGGCCGGACGTCTCGCGTCCGACTTCGGCGTCTCCTCCGACGCGCTCCTGGCGGAGAAGGCCAAGTACAACACCGGCTGGGGCGATCTCATGATCGCGCACACGCTCGCCTCGAACACGCTGACCGGCGTCACGCTCGACGAGGTCATGGCCATGCGTACCACCGATGCGATGGGGTGGGGGGCGATCGCGAGCGGTCTCGATCTGAAGCTTGGGAACGTCGTGAGCGGCGTCAAGAGCGAGGCGAAGGTGGCGACGGGTTCCTCGCGCGCCGATGGAAAGCCGGCGAAGATCGAGGTCGCGGCGGTGAGCACGACCGGCTCGAGCGAAACGCCGGCAGCGGCGGGGTCGGCCGGCACGAGCGGCAGCAAGTAGTCGAACACGCCCGCAGCTACCAACCAAGCATCGAGGGGCCGCCGGAAGCACGGCGGCCCCTCGGTCTGTTATTCTCTCCGCGTGAGTCCATCCAACCCACAAGGGCTCGACGCGCGGCCGGGAGGGAACGGACGTCCTACGGCGCTCGTAACCGGAGCGTCCGGCTTCGTCGGCGGTCGCGTCGTCCAACGCCTCCTCGAACAGGGCATTCCCGTGCGCGCCATCGTGCGCGAGACCGCGGAACCCCCTTCGGACGAGCGGATCGAGGTGCTCCGCGGCGACTTCGTCGACCCGGACACCGCCAGGCGAGCGGTCGAGGGGGTCCATGACGTGATCCACTGTGCCGCGACGGCCGGTCCCGAGATCGACCCCGTGCGGCGCGTGAACGTGGACGGGACGCGCGCGCTCGCGGACGCGGCCCTCGGTCAGCGGGTCCATCGGTTCATCCAGATCTCGACGATCTCGGTCTACGACCGAGAAGGGCGGAGCGCTATCGACGAGGATTCGCCGCTCAAGACCTCGGGCGATCCCTACGGCCTGACGAAAGCCGAAGCCGACCGTGTGGTCCTGGACGCGATGAAGCGTGGACTCGACGCCGTGATCCTCCGCCCTGGCGCGATCCTCGGGGCCGGCGCCACGTCCACGTGGGCCACGCGGGTGCCGCAGATGGTGCAGGAGGGGAAGGTCAAGCTGCGCCGGAACGGCACCGACACGATCCCCTTCATCCATGTGGAGGATCTCGTCGACGCGGTGATGCTCGCCCTCCGTTCGAGCCGCGCCGTCGGCCGGGTCTACGACGTCGCCGACGAGCACCACACCTGGCGCGAGTACACGGACGAGATTCGGCGCTGGTTCGATCTGCCGGAGCTCGCCCGCGTTCCCGATGCCGAGATCCAGCCCGGCACGTTCTGGATCGGGACCGTATCCACCCAACGAATCCGTCGCGAGCTGGGCTTTGCTCCGACCCGCTCGTATCGCGACGGCATGGCCGAAGCGGAGCACGCCTGGAGGGAGCGCCGTGCCACGACCCGACGCGACTGAGTTCCATCCGTACTACGGCCGGTATATCGAGAAGGTGCCGGACGGCCCCATCGTCGACGTGCTCACCTCCGGCATGGACGAAACGCTGACGCTCCTCCGCTCGATCCCCGAGTCCCGGGGGGATCACCGCTACGCGGAAGGAAAGTGGAGCATCAAGGAGGTCGTGGGGCACGTCATCGACGGCGAGCGCGTCTTTACCTACCGGGCGCTCCGTTTCGCTCGCCAGGACGAGGCACCGCTCGCGGGTTTCGAGCAGGATGACTACGTCTCGACGGGGAACTTCGGCGCGCGCACGCTGCGCGATCTCGCGGACGAATTCGAAGCGGTGCGCCGAGCGACCATCCACTTGTTCCGCCACTTCGACGAGACCCAATTCTCCCGGCGCGGCGTGGCCTCGGACAATCCGGTGAGCGTCCGCGCCCTCGCCTACATCACCGCGGGGCACGAGATCCATCATCGCGGTGTCTTGCGCGAGAAGTATCTCGGGCAGGAGGCCCCGGCCTCGCACGCCTGACACGTGCGGCGCCTCGCCGCGGCACGGACTGCTGAAAGCGAAAGGGGCGCCCTCTCGGAGCGCCCCTTCGTCGTTCCTCTCCGCCTCGCGGCGGTTACGGCTTCAACGATACCTGCGATCCCTTGGCGTCATAGAAGTTGAGGAGCGGCCCCTGATCTTCCGTGATCATGAGCTGCGCGCGCGGATTCTCCGCCGCGTCCAGCAGATCGAGAGCCGGTCCATCCTGGCCGACGCCTAGGTTGACTCTGAGCTTGCCGTTCTTGTCGAGAATCGTGAGTGCGGGGCCATCGACGCCCGCGTCGAGGATCATCTGCGATTTGCCCTGCGCGCTCTTCAAGACCAATACCTCCGCCTCGAGCTTCTTCGACGGATTGCTCGCGAGGCCGAGACAGAGCACGCCGGCCATTCCGAGCAGCATCACGGACCCGAGAACCTTGAAATG
>Ga0075425_100004569_pt1 | contig 14285 bp, 11 predicted proteins | sample SoiMethybrSBSTD4_FD_75300 | JGI IMG/M metagenome (GOLD analysis project Ga0075425, IMG submission 75300) | Bulk soil microbial communities from a Populus tree surrounding site in Tennessee, USA - Soil MetaG P. TD hybrid SBSTD4 | ecosystem: Environmental > Terrestrial > Soil > Tree plantation...
AGGATGACGTTGACCTTGTCGCGCTCGATCACCTCCTGCGCCTTGGTCTTGGCCCCGGCAGGGTTGCCACCCGTATCGGCCACCAAGAGCTCGACCTTGCGCCCGGCGAGCGTATTGTTCTTTTCCTTCAAGAAGGCGGCGATACCCTGCTCCATCTGAATACCGCCCTGCGCGAGCGGACCGGTCTTGACCGTCAGCAGTCCAATTTTGAACGGCGCCGCCTGGGCGACGGCCGGCATCCTGAGGGCGACGGTGCTGGCACCGCTGGCCAGCATGCCCGCCAGCACCGTCCTGCGTTTTATGGTCATGGCGTGTACTCCCTAGCTTGTCGTTGGCAGGTCTTTGCCGCTCTTGCAGGTGCTGGAGAGAAAGGCCTTGGCCTGAAATAGGCGGCACGGACGCAGACGATGCCATGCAAAGCCAAAGGCCCCCGAAGGTCCTAAAGCCAAGTCTTCCTCCCACAATCAGCCCTGGGCCACGAGTATGGTCCGGCGGCCCCACCCCGCCAAACCGAAACCGCGCCCCAGCCGAGCAGAGACCTTAGCATGCGCGGGCGCGCGCGCCCGCTAGAACGATCGGCGCAAAAAGCCGCGGCTGGCGAGACACGGCGGCGTGCCGGCTTGGCCCCAGCGTTCCCTCGCGGATTTTTTTAAGGGGCCTGGGGCGGGCGCGGGAAAGGCGGTCGGGCGCGGGCGATGCGCTCGCGCGTCCCCTCGGGCAAGGTTATCAGCACCTCATCGTCGAGCACGCGGACGCTCACGGATCTGAGGCGCAGCCGTGGATTGCCCTGATGCCGTCCGGTCGCAATATTGAACTCGTAGCCGTGCCAGGGACAGACGATATTGGTCTCATCCTTGGAAAAGGAAAACCCCAGGCTGGTTTTGTCCTCACCCACGCGCTCCTCGACGCGGGCGATGATCTTGCCCTGACACACGGGCCCGCCCATGTGGGGGCAGACGTTCTCATAGGCGGTGAAGGTGCCGTCGCGGCAAAAGACGCCAACGGCGACGCCATCCACCTCCACGATCCGGCGGCCAGGATCGGGAAACGCCGCTACTTTGCCGATCGCTATCTCTCGCATGAGACCTCGCTGGCTGCCAGGGCCACTGTCACTCGTCACTGTCGCTCGCCCCGGCGATACCACATCGCCAGATCGAAAAGACTAATGTCGAGGGCACGCAACACTTCACAGACGAACTGCACCGCCTCGGTTGGGGTCATGCTCTCCTTGAGAACGGGTGCGGGCAGCGTGCCCTCTGCGTCGGCTTTGGCGGCGTAGAGCTTGAGGATCGCCGTGGCGGCGCGGGCGATATCATCGCTGGCGATCGCCTTGGTGCAGCGGCTCTCGAGCGCGGCGGTGGCGAGCTCGGCCAGCGCTTGGCTGGCGCCCCGGAACTCTAGGTGGAACTCAACATGGCCTGCGCTGGGCGAAGCGGACACCTCAGGCCACTCCAGCCCGGCTGGCCAGGACCTCGCGCGCCGCCGGGCGCATGCGCTTCACCTCCAAATTGAATACCCGGGCGGCGTTCAAGCCCAGAATATTGCGCTTTGCCTGCTCGCTCAGGAAGGGAATGGTGGTGATGCTGCTGGGCGGGTCGAAGTCCCAATGCGGCCAGTCCGACGCAAACAGCAATTGCGTCTCGGCGTGCATGGCGGCAAAGGTCGCTTCCAGCAGTTTGAGGTTGCTTTTCTCGAGCGGCTGGCTGGTGAAGTACATCTCACGAATGTACTCGCTTGGCGGGCGCTTCAGCATTGGCGCCTCGCATACGCGCATCATGAATTCATGGTCGAGCCGTTGCATGATGAACGGTATCCAGGCGAGCCCGCTCTCCACCCACACCAATTTCAGTTTTGGGAAGCGCTCGGGCAAACCATTGATGATCCAGTTGGTGAGATGGATCAGGCTGTAGTGCACGAAGGAGAGCGCATGCATGGAGATAAAGCGATTGAGCTGCAGGAAGGATGGGTCACCCCAGTGAAAGCCCGAGTGAAACGCGAGCGGCTTGCCGCTCTCCTCGATCATGGCATAAAGTCGCATGTATTGATCGTGATGCACGGGCTTGTTGCGCGTGCAGGTGACGGTGAAGCCAATCACGCCCTTGGCGTCGCCGAAGTCTCTGACAATGTCGAGGCAGGCCTTGGGTGAGTTGAAGGGAAGATAGAGCAGCCCCTTGATGCGGTCGTCCTCGGGCAGGATCCGTTCCACCAGCCAGCGATTGTAAGCACGGCCGACGGCCGCCTCGATATCCTCCTGCGGATGCATGCCGAGCACCAGCATGGGCGTGGGAAACACCACCTGATAATCGAGGCCCATGGCATCCATGGCGCGCCTGGCAAGCTGGGTGAAGTGGTGACCCTCACCGCTCTCCACGCCCTCCGACAGGGCCAACTGATGGGGAATGCGGCCATAGACGTTTTGATAGGCGACCCCCGGCTGGACGTTGAGCAAGGCTCCATTGACGCCGGGCCGGGAGGCCATCGCCTGGCCCATCTGGCGGATCACATCATTGTCGATGAGCTCGAGGATTTCGTGCCAAAATGAGGTCTCGGTGACGTGCGCATCGATATCGACCAGGAAGTAGTCTTCCAGCGCTTCGGCCTGCACGGTGGCATGCGCGAGAATATCGCGCGTGTCCGTCTTGACCGTGATTTCGCTGAGCTCCTTGACCTTGCCTTCCCTGTTGAGCTGCTGCATCGAACTGTCCTCGTGTGAGCCCGTTCGCTTTCCTCGTACGCTTGCGGGGATCTTACCCCAGTCGCGCGCGGCGTCCACGCCAGCACAAGGCGCGGGCGGATTAAATTGTGCGCCCGTTGGGCGAGCCCCTGCCCGCGCCGGCCCGGCAACGCACTTTTCCTCCTGACGCGCCGCCCAGGCCACCCTTTCGGGGGGCTGGCGCGAACTCGCACGGCAGCACGGTGACGGCAGCCGGCGCAGGGGCCCGGCGGGACAGCCCGAGCGCCCCACCAGCCCACTTGCCATGCTGCCGGGTGTCACCCGCTCAGCTGCTATAGACCTTCCGAATTTCGCCCTCGGCCCATTTCACGGCCTCCTCGGCGGGCATGCCCTGCACCGCTTTGGCGTACATGTCGACGATGATGTACTTGCTCAGCACCTCGGCGGCCATGCGACTGGGGGGCCCGGCGTAGCCCATCAGGCGACCCGTGCGGGCGGCCGACCGGAAGGGCTGCATGACGGGGTCCTCATGCCAAAGCGCGTGCTTTTCCCAATCGGTCGTGCAGCCGATGGCAAAACCCTGCTGGGAAATGAACCATTTTTCAAAAATCGGCTTGGAACTCATCCAGCGAATGAACTCCTTGGCCGCTTTCTGATTTTTGGAATAGCCCATCACCACATTGGAAAAGGCACCGTGGTAGCTGAATTGGCCGGCGGGACCGGCTGGCAAGGGTGCGTGTTGGGTATCATCGCGGATCGCCTTGCCGGTTTCGGTGCGGTAGGAATCGGGCTTGCGCTTGGATTCGATATAGATCGAGGCGCCGTTATTGGTGGCTGAGATGGTGCCCGACAGAAATGCCCGGTTGTTGTTTGAATCATCCCAGGCAAGCCCGCCTTCGTCGTGCGCATCCTTCCAAAAGCCAACCATGTATTTGACCGACTCGATGGTCTCCTTGCTGTTGAGCACCACGGTCCTGCCGTCTGCCTCGACCTCCTTGCCGCCGAAGGACCACAGAAACGGATAGGCAAAGTTCGGAGCATCCCCAAATGTGTGCCCCAGCGTCTGCCCGATCGGACGCCCCTTGGCTTTCAGCTTTTTGCCGGCCTCGCGGTACTCGTCCCAGGTCTTCGGAAAGGTCGTGTAGCCGATCTCATCGAACCAGGACTTGCGATAGGCGATCTGGACACCAACGATGTTGTAGGGCACCGCCAACCAGCGCTTGCCATCGTGCGCAGCGGCGCGCGCCGTCTCATAAAAACCACCCTGGGACTTGCCCAACTCCTCGGCGATGTCATCGACCGGGCTCAAACTCTCGGTGTAAAGGTGGGCCCAGTTGTTCAGCACATTGACGATGTCGGGACCGGTACCGGACTGAATGGAGGAGGTGATGCGGGCCTGAATGTCATTGGCGTTGATCGTCTCCACCGTCAGTTTGATGCCGAGGGCCTTCTGACATTCCGCCGTGATTTCCCCCTTCAGAAGCACGTCGGAGGCCGGAACGAAGTCGGCCCAGCGCAGCCAATGCACGCTCTGGGCTGCCTGAGCGTAGGCCGGCGCGCGTGCCGAGGCGAGAATGGCACCGAGCCCGCCGACCTTTGCGGCAGCACCGGCGCCGGTTAGCCGCAAAAAAGTACGTCGCCCGATCTTTGTCACAGGCTCCTCCCGTTTATGTGGTGAAAGACATCTGCCCATGATCGCTTCCCCGGCTGCCACGCTTATGGCCTGATCGCGGCTGCGGAGAATGCGGACTATAACGCAAATTGAGGCATTCAGCGTACGCCCTGTCGTTTGCTCGCGAGCTAGCTCGAGCAAAGCCAAAAATTTTTGAGAATTTCTGCCGGCTTAGCGCTGCGGGCGGCCAGGCGAGCCAGCCACGCCGCCGTCATCTCCCGGCGCCCGCGAGGACACACCGGCGAGGACGGGAATGGATCTTGCCCGGGGTTGCCCATACTCTGGCGGGGCCCGCAAGCAAGGGAGGCCGCAGCCATGCTCAGCCGACGCCGCCTCGTTTCCGCACTGGCCGCCCTCGCCGGCAGCAGCCTCAGCGGCGAGCCCGCGGACGCGCAACCCTACCCCGCGCGCGCGATCACCCTTATCGTTCCCTTTGCCGCCGGCGGCTTCAATGACGTGATCGTGCGCATCGTTGCCCAGCATATGAGTAAGACGCTCGGGGCATCGATTATAGTGGAGAACGATGCCGGCGCCGGCGGCACCACCGCCACCGCGCGCGGCGCTGCCGCGGCCGCGGATGGCTATACCTTGCTCGCCGGCAGTATGGGAACACACGCAGCGGCCCCGACGCAGTACCCCAACCTCAAGTACGATCCGGCCAAGGACTTCACGCCGATCGGCCTGACGGCGGAAGCGCCGGCGGTGCTCGTCACCCGCAAGGATTTTCCGGCAAATACGCTGGCCGAGTTCGTCGCCTACGTCAAAAGCAATCAGGCCAAGGTCAATGAAGCGCACGCCGGCGTCGGCTCGCAGATGCATACGTACTGCACGCTGCTGCACGCCCTCATGGGGACCAAGACCGCCCGCATCGCCTATCGTGGCGGTGCCCCTGCCATCAACGATCTGGTGGCCGGCCAGGTCGACTTCGGCTGCGTGTCCGTCAACACCGTGGTGTCACAAATCCAAGGCGGCACGGTCAAAGCGCTTGCCATCGCCAGCCCGCAACGCGCCGAGGTCATCAAGGACGTGCCCACCGCGGCGGAGGCGGGATTGCCCGAATTCCAGGTGTCGGGCTGGAACGCCATCTTCGCGCCGCGCCATCTGCCCGCGGCGATCCACACCAAATTGAGCGAGGCGCTCAACGGCGCCCTAGAGGATGCGGCAACGCAAAAGCGGCTGCTGGAGATCGGCTGCATCGTCCCCGAGCGCGCCGATCGCAGCCCGGACGCCCTGCAACAGCGGGTCGAGCGCGAGGTCGCCCGTTGGTCGTCCATCTTAAAGCGCGAATGACGCCGCGCGAAAACTTGAGCTGCCTCGGCTCATTGGGCCATGGCGATGACGCGCCGCTCGATCGCGGCAAGGGGACGGTCGTCGGGTCCAGGCAGCGCCGCGGTGCTCGCGGGTTCCGGCATCCCCAAACCCGCCCGGTTGCGCGGCATCACTTCACCGCCCAGCGCAACGATGGCCGTCTCGACGCGGCGCAACAGGCTGTTCAAGCCCGTGATGAACACTTCGTGCGGCTGATTGAGCTTGCTCGTATCGTAGGCTTCCTGCAGCTGCTCCATCCATTTCCAGTTCGCATACATGCCTTCCTGGGTGGCATAGGCCCACACGACCGACAACAACTGATCCTTGGGCAAGAGGCCGACCTTGGCGATTTGTCCGCGGTAGCCCTGATACAGTTCTGAGCCGCCCAAGAATTTGGGCACCGTGAAATTGTTGCGTTTGCGCCCCTCCATGCACACCTGGTGCATGGTGGAGAGCCCCTCATGCATGACCATCAGCTCGGCCATGATCATGGCGCGCGCGCCCACGCGTTCGAGCTCGATCTCGCGCTCGCGCTGGGCAAGCGCGTTTTCCGCGTTGCTCCTCAGCGTTGTCGTTATGGTCCAAAATCCCACGGCACCCGTGGCGCCGATGCCAACCAGTGCGCCGATCAGCAGCTGATAGTCCTGGATGCAGCGCGCCACATCGACAAGACCGGTGGCATGCAAGGCGATCAGGACGACCAAAACCCCTAAGCCCACCTCCCCGATCAGCCAACGCCAATCCGAAAGGAGTACCTCACGCGCTCTCGGGAGCATCACAGTCCTCATCAATCGATGAAAACAAACTGTTCTCGCACCCTCCCCGCGCCTAGGGATGCGCCATCCTCCCAGCCTCACGGGCCATTGCGGCAGACCGGTGACCAAGCCCGACTTCAGTCACAATCTCGCTGCGCCTGCGGCGCGGCGGCCACGAGGAGCGCACGCGCGCCCAGACGCAAGCCCCCACCGCGCAAGCCGCGCAGCGCGGCCCGCACGACAGAATGGAGCTCGCGTCAGCGCGGGGCGTCTTGAAAGATTTCTAGCGCGGCCGGCGGTAATCGCGAAAAATTTGCACTCTTTGCCCTGGGGCAGGCCGTGGCTCACCCGGGCACCTGGCGCTGTTGCTCCGCTGCGCCGTCTCAGGTCGACAGCACCGGCCCAGGTTCACCCGCCTTGACATCTCGATCTCGTAACGTTGCGCTCGTGCCCTGGCGCGCTTCCTCGGGCGGCAGTCGCTCCACCGCTGCCGAGCGCCCTCCGGGGGCCGAGACGGTGGCAGCTGCCCGGGCGCTTGGCTGTGATCCTAGCGCCACGGCGGCGACAAACGCGAAGGTCCGCCTTCAGTCGTCCGCAATTGCCCACTTTATCTTGCGCTGCGCGGCGTTGCTGCCAGGCTCTTGCGTCAGGGGGTCTCGTTACATGCTGGGTCTTGGGCTTACACCCGACACCACCAAAACGGGGCGGGGGTGGGCTAGCCTTGCCGTCGCGCGCCTGTGGCGCCGGCGACGGCGGTACCACGACGGCGAGGCGGCCCGGACCGACCCGGCCTTCGCCCCGGAACAGGTTTTGCCCGCCATCGTCATGCGGGCGCGCGACGATGCGCGCTCCCGGCGGGCGCTGGCCCAGCTCGGCTATGTCAAGGTGCGCGCCCACTACACGCGCTGCAGACGGGAGGGAGAGACCACCTTTCGCGGGCTTGAGCACCAGCGCCTGGCCCCCAGTATGGACCTCGTGCGCGACTGGCTGGCCGAGGAACGCAAGCGTATCGTTCTGGCGACGCGTTGGCCGTTCCTGATGACCATGCTGGTCACGATCGTCGCCGGCATCGTCTTTGCCGCCGTCGCCCGTGTGCTCGAATAGCGCGCTGCAAGTGCCGACAAACACGCTTTTGTCATAAGCCCCGCCCTTGCGCGTCCCGGAGGCAGCGGGCAGCTTCGTTGCCGCTGCGGCCCCGGCCCAGCGTGGAGGTCGGGACGTGCCCCTCAAAGCCAAGTGTTCACGGGCTGTGCCATGGCCCCGGCGGCGCACCAAGCGCTGCGGGCCGCACGGCCGCCGCAGCATCGCCACGCCAATTGGCTTGCCCAACCTCCTGGCCATCGCGCTGATCGCGGCTGCCGCGATTCTGCCCGCTGCCGGCGCAGGCAGCGCCCAGCAGCCGCGGCCCGCCCCTGCGGAAGCCTTGAGCTTCGTCGACGCCGATGGGCGGCGCGTTCTCAGCACCGATTTTCCCGGCAAATGGCTCCTCATCTATTTCGGCTATATGCACTGCTCCGACCTGTGCCCGACAGGCTTGAGCGTGCTTGCTCGCGCGCTCGACCAACTCGGGCCCGCCGCAGACGCAGTGCAGCCGTTGTTCGTGACCGTCGACCCCGAACGCGATCGCGGGCCCGAGCTTCGCCGCTTTGCCGAAGCCTTCGACAAACGCCTCCTCGGGCTCTCAGGCACGCTGGCCGAGATCAAACGGGCGGCCGCCGCGCTCGGCATATCCTTCGAGAAGGTGGCGCAACCCGGCACCGATTACGTCATCGACCATAGCTCGCTCTACCTGCTGATCGACCCGGGGTTGCGCCACGTGCGCACCTTGCGCGTGGCCGAGCCGCACCTGCTCGCCGCCAAGCTGATCGAGCACATGCGTGCCGTTGGCACCCCGCTCGGGCCCCTCAACAATCTCGGCGCCTATCGTTGAGCGGCGGCGAAATTGCCGATGCGCCGGGCCCGTCCGGTCAACTTCAGGATGTGCAGGCCGGTATTGGCCCGATCGACGGCATAAATAAAGCCGCGCTCGTCGACCTCAACGTTGTTGGTCTGGATCGCCACCTTGCAGCGCTCCGCGCCGTTCTCCAAGCTAACGCAGCGCTTGTCGGTGTTGCGCGTGATGGCGGGGACGTAGTGGGCGACTTCCCTGAGGTGGTAGGGGTCACGGATGTCGACGGCGCGCACCCCGGCATTAAAGTGCGAAAAGAACATGAGACGCTTGTAGTAGACCGGCGCCGAGCTCTCGTTGGAGGCATGCGTGCCGAAGCGCCCGCCGCGGCTGCAGAAACCGCCGCTCGCCTCCGCAACACCCCAGGTTGCAACCGAAGCCGGATAGCGCTCCACCGTCACGTCCACCATCCACACGAACTGGCGCGCTTCCTCACACTCGTTCTTGATCTGCTCGTTGGTGACGACCACGAAATTGCGCACCTTGCCCACTTTATCTTTGGCAAATTCGGCGACCGGCAGCTCCAGCACCGGAAATGTCGTATGCGCGCCGGTCAGCGGCGACATATCGAGGCGACCGACCTGCGGATAGATGAGGTTCTCCTCGGTCGGCTCCTTGGCACCATTTAAAAGCTTGTCGCGGTCGAGGATCTGCAAAACGCCGCCCTCGTTGGTGCCGTAACCAAAGTAGATGCGATTGCCCTTCGGGCCGGTGGAGATGGCGCCGTGCAGGCGCGTCGGCACCGGCCCGCTCGCCCCGGGCTGCTGTCCAGGCAGTCCGAAGTCGCGGATCTTTACGGGCTTGCTGGGGTCACCGAGGTCATAGACCTCGGTCATGCGCGGCACCCGCCAGCCGGGGACGCCGGAGACCAAATAGGCAATGCCGGTGTCGCACTCCCACCAATTCTTGTGCGTGCCCTTGAGGCCGGTCAGCCGCGTGATCAGCTTGGGCGCGCTGGGATCCGTCGTGTTCCAGATCTCGTGCGCCTGGTTGCCAAAGGTGCGCAACATATAAACCGCGCCGGCGTCCGCCTTGGGCAGCAGCTTGCCGTCGCACACACGCACCATCTGCGCGCCGCCGTCCTCGGCGAAACCCTCATCGCCCGGGATATGAAAAAGGACCTTGGGGCGCCGCGGGTCGGTGACGTCGAGGATCGAGGTGCCGTTGAACTCGTCCGCTCCCGTCAGCGGATTGCGCGGCTTCGGTACCTCCTTGCTGCCGCCGTGATGACCAATATAGGCAATCCAGCGCTCCCCCTGCTTGTGAATGGTTGGCTGGTAGGCGCTGCGCGCCTGCAGGTCGCTCGTGCCGACGAGGGCCATGTCCTTGGCGTCCGCCCGCGTCTGGGCGAACAGCGGGGCGGGCGCAACCAGACAAAACAAAACCGTGAGCAGCGCGCGACAGTACCGGGTGCCGATTTGCACTTTTCCCTCCTTGGGCATGTTGGATGTTCTCACAGCGCCGCAGTCCAGGAAAAGGCGGGCCCGTCTCGCTCCACGCGGCCGAGGCCCGGGAACGGCATATGGTAGGAGAGCACCTGCAGCCGGTCGGCGGCGGCCAGGTCCAAGAGCCGCCGGCGGCTCGCGGCCGCCTGGATGCCATCCATATCGGCGCCTGGCTGCCAATTGGGATGCGCCAGCGCGATATGATTGTTCTGCACGGCATCGCCAGTGACGAGCAAGGTGCTGCTGCCGGCCGTCAGCAGCAAGGAGATGTGCCCGGGCGTATGTCCGGCCGTATCGAGAGCGACGATGCCGGGCAGGATTTCGCTGCCGGGCCGGATGCGCGTCGTGCGCTCTTCGATGGCCTTGAAGACGCGCTTGGCCCCGGCCGCGATGCCTTCAACCGGCCCCTGCAGGCGAGCCGCCTCCTTCCCCGTCCAAAACTCCCACTCCCTGGCCGCCACCAGGTATTCGGCGCGCGGGAAGCGCAGGCTGTTGTCGAGCTCATCGATCAAACCCCAGAGATGATCGGGGTGGGCGTGGGTGATCACGACCTTGCCGATCGCCGCGGGCGCGATCCCGGCGGCCTCCAAGCTGTCGACGAGCCGACCGGCCGTCGGCTCCCAGGTGCCGCCCGACCCCGCATCGATCAAGATGTGCTCATTGCCCGCTCGGATCAGCGCGACATTGATATGGAAATGCACGCGCTCGAGGCCGAACCCGACGCTGGCGAGATAGGCCGCAAGTTCGCGTCCGCCCACGTTTCTGGCCAACATGGCCGTGGGCACGACGAGGTGCCCGTCGCTCAAGACGATGAGCTCGTGCGCACCAAGCGCCAGGCGAAACGAGGCCGGCGCGGGTGCCGCAGCGTCCGGGGCCGCGGCCGCGCCGTTCAAACCGCTGGCAATGAAAGCGCCGCCAGAGGCGAGGAACAGGCGGCGGCTCAAAGCGAAGGTCCTTGCCATAACCCCTTATTCCCTTGGGAGCGCCGGCCTGGGCCGGCCAGGCACGGCGCGCGCGCTGCCAAGCCGCGCTCCTTTGTAAGCCGCCGGGTGCGTCATCGGCAAATCGTGATCGGCCCTGCGGCCCACGCCGGCATCGGCCATGGTTTAGGCCGGGCAGCCCCGACGACCCGCGGCTTGCAAAAGCCTGCTGCCGCGCCGCATCATGGCGACTGCGGCATAAAGCTGGAGGTGATCCTGATGGCCCGCGGCAATCGACAAATTCGCCTCGTGCAAGTCCCCAAGGACAAACTCGCGCTTGAGCATTTCGCCCTAACCGAGGCCCCCGTCGCCTCGCTCAAAAACGGCGAGGTCGGCCTGAAGGTGCGCTACATCTCGCTCGATGCCGCCAACCGGGCATGGATGCAGGGCGCCACCTATCGCGACGCGGTCGAAGCCGGCAACGTCATGGCCGGTGCGGCGGTGGCGGAGGTGGTGGAGAGCAAGGCCCAGGGCTTTGCACCAGGTGACCTCGTCTTTGCCGATACGGGCTGGCAGGAGTACGCGGCACTGCCGGCCAAGCGTCTGATCCTGTTGCCCAAGGTCGAGCCGATCACGCATCTCTTGAGCGTCTATGGCATTGCCGGGCTCACCGCCTATTTCGGTCTTCTCAAAGTTGCCGGCCCGCGTGCCGGCGAGACGGTCGCCGTCTCCGCCGCTGCGGGCTCGGTCGGATCGCTGGTTGGCCAGATCGCCAAGATCAAGGGGTGCCGCGTGGTCGGCATCGCCGGTGGCGAGGACAAGTGCCGGTGGCTGGTGCAGGAGTTGGGCTTCGATGCCGCCGTCGACTACAAGGCGGGGCCGATCTTCAAGGCCTTGAAGGCAGCCGCGCCGTCCGGGCTCGACGTCTACTTCGATAATGTCGGTGGCGATATCCTGGAGGCCTGTCTGGCACAGATGAACATTGGCGGTCGTATTGCCTGCTGTGGCGCCATTTCCGCCTATGACGGCCCCGCTCCGGCGCACGGCCCACGTGGCGTGCCCGGCCTCATTGTCGTCAAGCGCCTGCTGCTCAAGGGCTTCATCGTCACGGATTATTACGCGGAGCGCGCGTCCGCCATCGCCGAGCTTGGCGCCTGGGTGGCGGCGAAAAAACTCAAGGTGCAGGAAGACGTGATCGAAGGCCTGGAGAACACGCCGGCGGCTTTGATCGGCCTGCTCAGCGGGCAAAATCGCGGCAAGCGGATGGTGAAAGTAGCTTGAGCCCTACGAGAATCCCGCGGCGTTGCTCAGCCCGCGGCAAGCCTTGGAAGGTGCCGACGCCAGGCTGCCGGCAGCCGAGCGCCGCGCCCCTTCAGAGGCGCAAAGGCCGCGCTCTGACTAAGAGAGCGCGGCCAGCGAAACAGGTCTCGTCCTGACGGCAAAGCCGGGCGGCCTGCCCAAGCATATGCATGCCCCGGGAATGCCCGAGGCGAAACCAAGTTCCCCCGGCGTCTCATTTTTTTTCGTTTGCACGGGTTTTTCGTCTTTCCGGTCGCCGGCGCCTCGCCCAGCGCGCCAGCGGCATTAACCATGCGCGGTTTGCCGCCCCTCTCTATCTTCGGCCTCGATCCCAGCGTTACACCTTGGGCACAGCCGTGTCGTGCGCCACTCGACCGGCATCCGGTCATCCCTCTGGCCGCTGCGATGTGCGAGGGGACGGGCCAAGTTTGCACGCCCGCTATCTGACGCCGCCTGCGTGAGGCAATATCCTGGGCGTGCTTGGCCGTTGCACAAAAATGCCTGTGCGAGTGAGGGAGCCTGGGGAACCGATGGACGAAAAACTGCTTCGCGAAGCTGCCCTCGACTACCATCGCGCTCCCGTCGCCGGAAAAATAGCGATTTCGCCGACCAAGGGGCTCACCAATCAACACGACCTCTCGCTCGCCTATTCGCCGGGTGTGGCCTACGCCTGCCTTGCCATCCGCGATGACCCACAGCAGGCCGCACTGTTGACCGCGCGCGCCAACTTGGTTGCGGTGGTGAGCAATGGCACGGCGGTCTTGGGCTTGGGCAACATCGGTCCTCTCGCCGGCAAGCCGGTGATGGAGGGCAAGGCCTGCCTCTTCAAAAAGTTTGCCGGCATCGACGTATTCGACATCGAAATCGATGCAACGGAGCCTGACCACATCGTCGCTGTCGTCGCCGCGCTCGAGCCGACCTTTGGTGGCATCAACCTCGAAGACATCAAGGCGCCAGAATGCTTCATCGTCGAACGCAAGCTGCGCGAGCGCATGAAGATACCGGTATTCCATGATGACCAGCACGGCACCGCCATCATCGTCTCCGCCGCAGTTCTGAACGGGCTCAAGCTCGTCGGCAAAGACATCACCGCCATCAAGGTTGCCGTCTCCGGGGCGGGCGCCGCCGCGCTGGCCTGCCTCGATCTGCTCACGGCGCTTGGGCTCAAGCGCGAGAACGTGTTTCTCTCCGACATCCATGGCGTGGTCTTTAAGGGTCGCGCGGCGGAGATGGACAGCGAGAAGATCCGCTACGCGCAGGACACCAAGGCGCGCACGCTGGCCGAGATCCTGCCGGGCGCCGACCTGTTCCTTGGGCTTTCGGCGGGCGGGGTCTTAGGCGCCGAGATGATCGTGCCCATGGCCAAGGACCCGCTGATCTTGGCGCTGGCCAATCCGGAGCCCGAGATCAGGCCCGAGGCCGCCCTTGCGGTCCGGCCCGATGCCATCCTGTGCACGGGACGCTCCGATTATCCCAACCAGGTCAACAACGTGCTGTGCTTTCCTTTTATTTTTCGCGGCGCGCTTGACGTCGGTGCCACGCGCATCAATGAAGCCATGAAGATCGCCGCCGTCAAGGCGATCGCCGAGCTCGCCCAGGCCGAGGCGTCCGACATCGTGGCCAGCGCCTATGGCGGCCAATCCCTGACGTTTGGTCGCCATTATCTCATTCCCCGCCCCTTCGATCCGCGTCTGATCGAGCGGATCGCGCCGGCGGTGGCGCGGGCGGCGATGGACAGCGCCGTGGCAAGCCGCCCACTTGCCAGTTTGGAGGTCTATCGTCAGCAGCTGGCGCGCTTCGTCTACCATTCCGGCAACAGCATGAAGCCAGTGTTCGAGGCAGCGAAGCTGGCGCCGAAGCGGGTGATCTTTGCCGAAGGCGAGGAAGAGCGCGTGCTGCGCGCCGTGCAGGTGGTCGTCGACGAAGGCCTGGCACGCCCCGTCCTCGTCGGCCGCGCCGACGTGATCGCCAAGCGCATCGATGCCTTGGGCCTGCGCCTGAAACTCGGCGCCGGCTGCGAGGTCGTCAATATCCTGAACGATCCCCGTTACCACCAAGTGGTCGCCGAGTACTACCAGCTAGGGCGGCGCAAGGGTGTCACGGAAGCCATCGCCAAGGAGGCGATGCGCAGCCGTGCCTCCTTGATCGCGGCCATGCTGCTCAGGCGCGGCGACGTCGATGCCATGCTGTGCGGCACGGTTGGCACCTTCGACGAGCACCTCGGCTACATCGAGGACGTGATCGGCCGCCGCCCCGGCGTCAGA
>Ga0075425_100004575_pt1 | contig 14282 bp, 14 predicted proteins | sample SoiMethybrSBSTD4_FD_75300 | JGI IMG/M metagenome (GOLD analysis project Ga0075425, IMG submission 75300) | Bulk soil microbial communities from a Populus tree surrounding site in Tennessee, USA - Soil MetaG P. TD hybrid SBSTD4 | ecosystem: Environmental > Terrestrial > Soil > Tree plantation...
AACTGGACCGCGTCGTCATCGATCGCGTCGCGGCCTTCGATGCCGACGGCCTGCAGCGCGCGCTGGATGTTCGGCCCGAGCATGCGTGCGGCGGCGGACCGACGGTCGCGGTCATGCGCGCGGCCAGCGCGCTCGGCGCGCGCGATGCGGTCGTCCTCGACTACGCTGATTCCGGCGACGTCTCGGGCGACAAGTCGGCGGTCGTCGGCTACCTCGCGGCGGCACTGGGCAGGTTCACGGCATGATGTCGGATCCCGATCGTCAGCGGCTGCTGATGCTCGCGCGCGGCGCAATTGTGGCCCAAGTCACCGACGCCCCCGTACCCGCCGCCGACGAGTCGACCGGCGTGATGGCGACCCGTGCCGGTGCGTTCGTGACCATTCACAATCACGGCGAGCTGCGCGGCTGCATCGGACACGTGGAACCGGACGAGGCACTCGGCCGGCTGATTCCGCGGATGGCCGTCGCCGCCTGCAGCAGCGATCCACGGTTTCCGGGCGTCGACGCGCGCGAGCTCTCGAACATCGATCTCGAGATTTCGGTGCTCGGACCGCTGGAGGCGATTGCGTCACCCGAGGAGTTCGAGATCGGCCGTCACGGCCTCGTCGTCGAGTTCGAGTGGCATCGCGGTCTGCTCCTGCCGCAGGTCGCGACGGAATGGAACTGGGATCGCGAAACGTTCCTCGCGCACACGTGTCAAAAAGCCGGGCTGCCGCGCGACGCGTGGCGCCGCGGCGCGAAGCTGTTTCGGTTCGAGGCCGAAGTGTTCGGCGAGCACGACCAACAGCGGCCGGGGTGTTGACGTCTACTCGCAGTAGACCCATGCGGCGCGTCATTCTGACCCTGCATCTCGTCGCCGCGCTCGCGGCCGGCGCGTTCGTGGCGGTGCTCGGCGTCACGGGCAGCATCATGGCGTTCGAGCCCGAGATCGATCACGTGGTGCATCGACAGCTGTGGCACGTGACGCCACACGGGCCGGCGCGGACCCTTGCGGAGCTCGCCGACGCGGCGTCGAAGTCGCAGGATGGCCAGCGGCCAACCGGGTTTTTGCTGTCGACCGCTCCGGATCGTGCGTATCAGGTGCTGTTCCGGGGCCGCTCGGTGTTCGTGGATCAGTACAGCGGTACGGTGCTCGGCGTCCGTGCGAGCGGTCCGGACTTTCTGAGCCGCGTGCATCAACTGCACCTCCGTCTGCTGATCCAGAACGAATCCGACAGCGGCAAGTCGATCGTGAAATGGGCCAGCGTGGCCCTGGTCTTTCTGCTCGCGTCCGGACTGTACCTGTGGTGGCCGATCCGACGCGCGACGATCCGGTCGCCGCGCGGCACGCGGCGGTGGTGGTTCGATCTGCACAACGCGGTCGGCATCTGGTCCTTTGTGTTCGTCGGGCTGGCAACGTTGACGGGGCTGGCGATCGGATTCGACGATCAACTCGTTCCGTGGATCTACACGGTCACGCGATCGGCGCCGGCCCTGATGTACGCGCGGCCGCCGCGGTTTACGATTGTGCCTTCCGGGCCGCCGATCGGTCCCGATCGCGCGGTCGCGATTGCGCGTGCGGCGCTGCCGGGAGCGAGTCCGATATCGGTGCCGATTCCCGCGGCCACCGGCGTGTATGCGATCTCCGCGCGGTATCCGGAAGATCTCACGCCGGGCGGGCGCAGCCGCGTCTACATCGATCAGTATTCCGGCTCGGTGCTCGTCGCCGAAGGATCGCGTACGGCTCCGGCCGGCTCCCGTCTGATCACGTTGAACCGCGCGCTGCACACGGGCGACGTATTCGGCATCCCGAGCAAGATCGTCATGTCGATCGCGAGCCTGGCGGTCGTGCTGCAGCTGGTCAGCGGCGTCGTGATGTGGCTGCGGAAGCCGGACGCCGCTCGATGAGCGCGCGCAGCGCGTTCAGGTTCCGCTCGTCGAGCGGATCGACCTCGACCGACGTCGGGCGGCGGCCCTCGGTCTTGGGCGTTTCCAGCATCATCGGCGTCTTTGCGAAGCGCCGATCGTTCACGGTCCGGCGGAAGCCGTCCAGTCCGACGAAACCGAGTCCGATGTGTTCGTGGCGGTCGACGCGGCTGCCGAGCGGCCGTTTCGAGTCGTTGAGGTGAAATGCCTTCAGCCGATCGAATCCAATCAGCCGGTCGAACTGCGCGAACGTATCGGCGTAGCCCGCGTCCGTCGTGATGTCATAGCCGGCGGCGAGCAGGTGGCACGTGTCGAGGCAGACGCCGACGCGCGAATGGCCGTGCAGCATGTCGATGAGGGCGGCGATCTGCTCGAACGACGCGCCGAGCGACGTTCCCTGTCCCGCGGTCTGCTCGAGCAGCACCATCGTCCGCCCCCGGCGGCGCGCGGCGAGCAACTCGAGGAGTCCTTCGGCGATCAGTTTCAGGCCGACGGCCTCGCTCGGGGACGCAGGGCAACCGGGCCCACGCGAAGCATGACCGGAAGGCAGAGGCCCGCGGAATGAACTGACGTAGCACCCCGGATGCAGCACGACGCCGAGCAGGCCGAGCGCTTCGGCGCGATCGATCTCGTCGCCCATCGCGTCCATCGACATGCGGCGCAGCAGCCGGCCTTTGGCTGCGAGGTTGATCAGATAGCTCGCGTGCGAGACGACCGACTTGATGCCGGCCTCCTCGACGCGCGCGCGAAAGGCGCGAATCTCCTCCCGCGGCAGCGCGCGGCCTTTCCACTGGTTGGCGTTCTTCGCGAAGATCTGCAGCGCTTCGCAGCGATGTGCGACCGCGCGGTCGACCGCCAGCGGCAGTCCGCCGGCGACGGACATGTGCGCGCCGAGCCTCGCCATCAGCGGCCGAACGCCTCCTCGGTGACGCGTCCGTCCGGAGTGGTGCGGACGATGACGGTGAAGGGATCCGACCGGCGCACTTCGTCGACGAAGCCGCTGGTCACGAAGCGGATGTCGCTGAAGCGGACCGTCGCCGCGCCTGCGGGATCGACGAACGAGCGCGCCGCGGGGAACCGCGAGAAGCCCAGAAACACCTGCGCGGCGCGCGTCCCTGCCGCGCGCGCCGCCGCGTCGGTCCAGACGTTCGGATAGCGCACGCCGCGCCGCCAGAGCGCCTCGGATTCCGTCGCCGGCGCCCGGAACCGCGCGTCGAGCAGGTTCGTCTCGTGCACCTCGTACGCGTTCGAGAACTGCGCGACGATGCGCCACGAGAACGGCGAGAAGAACGTCGGCAGCGCCGCGATCTCCACCAGACACCGACGCCCGGATGCCTGGAACGCCGCATCCTGAATCCGGCGCTCGTGCGGCCAGACATCGACGACCGCGGTGTGCGGCGGTTCGCCGGGGCACGCCTGCGGCAGCGTCGGCCCGAACAGCCGCGGAGCGAGCGCCAGCGCTTCATGGTGGGCGATGCCGCGAACGCCGTAGTTCGCGGCCATCAGCGCGAGCACGATCCCCGCGTTGCGGCGGCGCGCCGTCTCCGACCCCCGCCCGAAGACGAGTCCGGAAACGAGTGCCCCCACCAGGTAGATGTCGACAATCGGCATCCAGTCGACGGCGTACCAGTGCCAGTCGAACGGGCTCAGAATCCGCGTGCCGTAAGACGTCGGCAGATCCATCAGCACGTGCAGCATGACGCCGATCGTCGCGGCGATCGCGAGCATGCCGAACGGCGCGGCGGGCGAGGGTGTCTGTGCGCGCGCTCGGTCCAGCATCCGGTACCACGACCATACGATCGCGGCGGTCGCGACGCCGAGCGCGACGACGCCGATCGGACCATGCGTCGGCCCGCGGTGCCACCGCAAGTACGTGACGAATCCGCCGGGGACGGCCGTGACGATGTCGAAGTCGGGAGCGTTGGATGCGACGACGAGAGCCGCGGTCGTGCCGCGTCCGGCGCGGCCGAGCGGCGTCCGCGCCAGCGTCAGCGCAAACAGCGTATGCGTAACGTTGTCCAAATCAAGGGGCTCCGCCCCATGCGCCGGCTCGTTGCTCGCGGCCGCGGGCCACGCCGGGCCCGCAGGCGCCCTGGCGCGCCTCGTGTCGCCGGCGCGAATCGGTAATATACCAACATGCGCAAAGCCGCCCTCGTTCTCTCCGCGCTCGTGGTGTCGCTGCTCGTGCCGTCGACGGCGCACGCATGGGGCGCGAACGCGCACCGCTACATCATGCGGCGTGCGATCGAAATGCTGCCCTCGTCGATCCGTCCGTTCTTCGAAGCGCACCGCGACGAGCTCATCATGCGCGTCGTCGATCCCGACCTCTGGCGCACGCTCGGGTGGGACGAGGATCCGAATCACTTTCTCGACTTCGGCGTCCGCGAGTACGGCGACTATCCGTTCGCCGCGCTCCCGCGCGATTACGACGGCGCCGTCACGAAATTCGGTGTCGCGACGCTGAAGAAGAACGGCCTGCTGCCGTGGCGCCTCGAGGAGGAGTTCGGCAATCTGCGCCGCGCGATGGCCGGCAACGGGCGTGGAAGCGGCTTCCCGGCCGGCAACGTCGTGCTCTTCACGGCAGTCGCCGCGCACTACATTCAGGACGGCACGCAGCCCCTGCATGCCATCGACAATTACGACGGCGCGATGACGCAGCAGAACGGCATCCACAGCCGTTTCGAGAGTGCCTTGTTCGAGCGGTTCGAATCGCGCCTCACGGTCGCACCGCCTCCGATCCGGCCGATCGTCAACCCGCGCGACGCGGCCTTCGAGACGCTGCTGTCGGGGAATCGCCTGGTGCCGGCGATTCTCGCGGCCGACAAGGCCGCGGTCGCCGGCAGGCAGTTCTACGACGACGACTACTTCGAGAAGTTCTTCGGCGGCGTGAAAGGCCTGCTCGAACAGCGGCTCGCGGAATCGATCTCCGCAACCGCATCGCTCATCGTCGGCGCCTGGGAACAGGCCGGACGGCCCGACCTGACGACGCCCCCCGCGGCCCGACAGCCTCAGCGCGTCGGCGGCAGGGGAGGACTCTGATTGTCGAACGGCCGATCGGTCGACCGTCGACGGTGTTTCACTCCGGCCATCCGTTCGAAATAGCCCTCGATGGGCGGCAGGACGACGAGCACGATCAGCGTCAGCAGCGTCGCGGCCAGCGCGACGACGTAATTGCCGCTCCCGGCGGCCATGCCGATTGCGGCGTTCACGAAGATGCTCGCGGCGGTCGTCATTCCGTGCACTTCGTTGCCGCTCCGCATGATCGCGCCGCCGCCGAGAAAGCCGATGCCGGTCACGATCCCGGCTGAGATGCGATCGGCGGTGCCGCCGAACTGCCTCGCGATCTCGATCGACATGATGGTGAACGTCGCCGAGCCCACCGCGATAAGAATGTTGGTCCGCAGCCCGGCCGGCTTGCGGCGCAACTCGCGCTCGATGCCGATGGCCATGCCGAGCACCGCAGCGAGCGCGATCCTCAGGAAGAATTCCCTCAGTGGCATGTCGCTTGCCCCTTTTCGCAGCGTTCGGTTGTCCGATGGACAGCCAGGAGGCACCTCATGCTGTGGACTCTCGTCGTGCTCTTGCTCATCTTCTGGGCGCTCGGCCTTACGTTCAAAATCGCCGCAGGCGCCATTCACATCCTGCTCGTCGTCGCCGTGGTTCTGGTCATCGTGAACCTGATCAGCGGGAGCCGGACGTCGGTCTAAATGAAGTTTCGAGGGTTTGAGGATATCCTAGATTCCTCAACTCTTGAGACTACGAGACATCGCGGACCGGCTCGGGTGCCGGCTCGACGGCGACGACGCCATCGACATCGCCCGAGTGGCCGGCATTCAGCAGGCTCAGCCAGGCGATCTCACGTTCGTCGCGAACGTGAAGTATGCGGACCAGCTCGCGTCGACGCGCGCGTCCGCGGCGATCGTGGGAACGCACGCCGCCTACCGCGTTCCCGCGGGATGCGCGCTGCTGCGTTCCGACGACCCCTATACGGCGTTCGCCCGGGCGCTGACGCTGTTCGTCCAGGCGGAGCCGCCGGCCAGGGGCGTCGATCGCCTCAGCGCGGTCGCGCCCGACGCGCGGATTGGCCCCGACGTCTCGATTGGACCTTTCGTGACGATCGGTGCGCGCGCCGTCGTCGGGGCGCGCACGGTCATCTATCCCGGCGTCGTCGTCGGACCCGGCGCGCAGATTGGCGACGACTGCGTCATCCATCCGCACGTTTCGATTCGTGATCGGGTCGTCGTCGGCCACCGGGTCGTCCTGCAGAACGGCGTCGTCGTCGGCAGCGACGGCTTCGGTTTTGCGCCGCAGAAGGACGGATCCCACCTCAAGATTCCCCAGCACGCGTCGGTAGTCATCGAAGACGACGTCGAGATTGGCGCGAACTCGGCCATCGATCGCCCCGCGGTCGGCGAGACGCGCATCGGGGCGGGCACGAAGATCGACAACCTCGTTCATGTCGCGCACGGCGTCGCGATCGGGCAGCGCGTACTCATCGCCGCGCAGGCCGGCATCGCGGGGAGCGCCACGATTGGCGACGCCGTCATGATGGCCGGGCAGAGCGGCGTCGCCGGCCATCTCGGCGTCGGGCCGCGCGCCAGAATCGGCGCGAAGAGCGCCGTGCTGCAGGCGGTCGAAGCCGACGGCTTCGTCACCGGCATCCCGGCAATCGACCACAGCGACTGGCGGAAGGCCTCGGTGATCTTCCGCCAGCTCCCGTCGCTCAAGAAGCGCGTTGACGAGCTCCAGCAACGCATCGCCGAACTCGAGGAGAAGCTCGCTCAATGCCGGGACGCGAAAGATGGTTGAGGATCGTTTGGCTGTGCGCCGTCGTCTGCTCCATGACTTCCGTCGCGCGGGCGCAGATCCCGCAGCCGGTAACGGAGCCGGCGCCGGCCGGCGTTGAGTTCCTGTCGCGCTACGATTTCCATCTCTCAGCCGCGTGGCTCATCAACGACAATCCCGACTTCGCGTGGGACACGCATTTCGGCGGCTCGTTCGACGTGGTCGATTACGTCTACGGCCGCGCCGGCATCCTCGTCGATTACCAGGCCGGGCTCGGCAACGACCCGCGCATTTTCGATCCCAATCAAGGCAACTACACGCTCGAGCCGTCGCTCTCGATACGCGCGCCGCACGCCGAAGTCGTCGCGTTCTTCCATCATGAGTCGCGGCATCTCGGCGATCGGGCGAAGGAGGGTGCCATCGCCTGGAACGAACTGGGCGCGCGGCTGCTGCACCGCGAGCGCGTCGGCACGGGCACCATCGACGTCGCCCTCGAAGGCGGAATCGTCACGCAGCACTCGTTCGTCGACTACCGGTGGTCGGCGCAGCTCGGGCTGACGGCGCGCGCGCCCGTCAACGGGCGCTTCGACGTGTTCCTGCAGGCGAATGGCCAGCTGACGGGCGTCGACGCCGCGGTCAATCAGCGCGGCACGCAGCTGGGCGGGATCGCCGAGGCGGGCGTGCGGATTCACGGCGCGGGCGGCGCCGTGATGGAACTCTTCGCGGGCGTCGAGCGGCGCGTCGATCCCTGGCCCGTCGACGTCGGCGTCATGCAATGGGGACTCGCGGGGGTGCGCCTAGTCAGTAGATAATCGAAGCCATGATCAAGCTGTGTCGCCGCCTGCTGGCGGCCGCCGCGGCGGCGTCGGTGGCCGCGGCTGCGTCCGTGGCGCTGTCCGCCGCCGTCCGTCCGCCGAAGCTGCAGTATCAGATCACGACGCTGCCGAACGGACTGACCGTCGTCCTCGAGGAAGATCACTCGACGCCGATCGTCCATCTCAACCTGACGTATCACGTCGGATCGAAGAACGAGCGGCCGGGCCGGACCGGCTTCGCGCACCTGTTCGAACACCTGATGTTCAAGGGTTCGCGCAACGTGCAGCCCGAAGCGCACACGTCGATGATTTCCTCGATTGGCGGCCAGAGCAACGCGTACACCACCGAAGACGAAACGGTGTTCTGGGAGACGGTGCCCGCGCAGTACGTGCCGATGATTCTGTGGCTGGAAGGCGATCGGATGGCCACGCTCCGCGTCGACAAGGAAACCTTCACCAACGAGCGCGACGTCGTCAAGGAAGAGCGGCGGATGCGCGTCGACAATCAGCCGTACGGACGGCTGAACGAAATCATCTACGACCAGGCCTTCACCACGCATCCGTACAAGCACGCGACGATCGGCAGCATGGTGGATCTGGAGGCGGCGTCGATCGACGACGTCCTGGACTTCTACCACACCTATTACGTGCCGTCGAACGCGACGCTGGTCCTGGTGGGCGATTTCGACTCGGCGCAGGTGACGCAGCTCGTGAACAGCTACCTGGGACGCGTGCCGAAGTCGCAGCGCGACGTGCCGCGCGACATCCCGAAGGAGCCGTCGCAGACGAAAGAGAAGCGCGTCACCCTCCAGGAGCCGTGGCCGCTGCCCGCCGTCGTCGTGGCGTACCACATCACCTACGACGGCAATCCGGATTCGTACCCGCTGCACATTGCCGCAAAGGTGCTGTCGGACGGCGAGAGCTCGCGCATCTATCAGAAGCTCGTATACGAGAAGCAGATGGCGGTCGCGGCGTTCGGCCACGCGAACCTGATCGAAGATCCGAATCTCTTCTACGCCGTCGCGATCGTCCAGCCGGGACACACGACCGAGGAAACGATCGGCGCGCTGATTGCGGAGTTCGAGAAGCTGCGCGCGGAGCCGATCACCGAGCGTGAGCTGCAGCGATCGAAGAATCAGTTCGCGCGCGACTATATTCTCGGCCGCGAATCGAACCAGCAGAAGGCGGGAGTGCTCGCGCACGCCGTCGTCATTCACCACGACATCAAAACCGCCGACGGCGAATTCGACATCTTTCAGAACATCACGGTCGGCGACGTGCAGCGCGTCGCGCGGACGTACTTCCGGCCGGAGAATCGCCTCGTGCTGACGCTGAATCCATCGGGAAAAGCGGGGAACGAATGACCGCGGCGCTCTTCCTCTGTGCCGGCCTCGCGGCGGCGGCGCAGTCCGCCCGGCCGATCCCCTGGCCGACCGAGCAGCCGCCGAGGCCCCTGCCTGCGCGCGAGATCAAGTTTCCGGAGTACCAGCTCCAGACGCTGCCGAACGGCCTGCAGGTCGTCGCGGTGCTCCATCACGAACAGCCGGTCGTCAGCATGCGGCTGCTCGTGCGCGCCGGCACGGCGCACGATCCGAAAGGGAAGCTCGGGCTTGCGCACCTCGCCGCTTCGCTGCTCGATCAGGGTGTCGCCGGCGCCACTCCGCGCACGGCGGCGGAGATGAACGACGCCATCGACTTCATCGGCGGCGAAATGGGCGCGGGCGCGGGCACCGACTGGACGATGCTCAACGTCACGGTCATGAAGGACAGCTTCGAGACCGGTCTGCGCATGCTGTCCGACATGGCGCGCTATCCGGCATTCGAGGCGAACGAGATCGAGCGCCAGCGCCAGCAGATGCTGTCGGGCCTGCAGGTCAGTCAGCAGGATCCCGAGTACGTCGCCAATTCCGTTTTCGATCGGCTCGTCTACGGCTTTCATCCGTACGGCATGCCGGACAGCGGCACGCCGGAGACGCTCGGCGTGCTGACGCGTGACGATCTCCTCGGGTTCCACCGCCGGTACTTCGCGCCGAACAACGCGATTCTCGCCGTCGTGGGCGACCTGACCGCCGAGGAGGCGTTCGCGACGGCCAGGAAGGTGTTCGGCGACTGGGAGAAGCGCGACCTCCCGACCGATCACTTCGTCGATCCGCCGGATCCGACTCGCCGCGTCGTCGTCGTCGACAAGCCCGATGCCGTGCAGACGGAGGTGCGCGTCGGGCACATCGGCATCCCGCGCAACCATCCGGATTACATGGCGCTGAACATGGCGATTCGCATCCTCGGCGGCGAGGGGAGCAATCGTCTCCATCAGGTGCTGCGCACGCAGCGCGGCCTCACATACGGCGCGCAGGCGAGCTTCGACACGCTGAAGGAAAGCGGCGACTTCGAGGCCCAGACCAACACGCGATCCGACGCCACCGGTGAGGTGCTCCGGCTGATCGTCGACGAATTCTGGCGCCTGCAGCGCGAGCGCGTCAGCGAAGTCGAGCTGATGGACGCGAAGGCGTACCTCGCCGGGAGCTTTCCGCTGATGATCGAAACGCCCGGCTCGATTGCGATGCAGGTCGTCACGGTGCTCTTCTACGGACTGCCGGTCGATCAGCTGCAGACGTTCCGCGAGCGCGTCAACGCGGTGAGCGTGGACGACGTGCAGCGCGTCGCGCAGAAATATCTGCGTCCGGATCGCCTGTCGATCGTCCTCGTCGGAAACGCGTCGGCCTTTTCGTCGCAGCTGGCGCGCATCGGTTTCAGCGCGTTCGAGACGGTCGCGCTTCCGGATCTCGATCTGACGGCGGCCGATTTCAAGCGGACGCGTACTCGGGCGGGACAGGCGGGACAGGCGGGAAGCGCTGGATGGGCGGCGGGGCTCTTCCATCCCGCCGATCGTGTCCGGCCCGCCGGTCCTGCCTATCGGCAATCCCCCGCCCCCATTCAGCGCCAGGCGCCGCCGGTCGCGGCCGAAGAAAGCCTCAAAGCGATGGAGATGCTCGACCGGGCGATCGCGGCGAAGGGCGGCCTCGACCGGCTGCGCGCCATCAAGACGATCGTCGCGAAGCAGACGCTGACGACCGAGACGCCGCAGGGGGCGACGAGCGTCGAGTCGACGAACTACATCGGCTATCCCGACCGCTTCCGTATCGAGACGAAAACGGCCAAGGGTCAGATGGTCACGCAGGGGTTCGACGGCCGTTTTGCCTGGATCAAGGATTCGGCGGGCCTTCACGCCGTGTCGGACGGATTCGTGCGCGACGCGAAGACGAATCTGCGCCGCGAGGTCGTCGCGCTGCTCGTCGCCGCCAGGGACGGCGCGCTCACGACACGGCTGCTGCCGGACGTCCGCGACGCGCTCGGCAAGACGAACCACGCGATCGAGCTCTCGGCGCGCGACCTCAACCCGATCGTCCTGCAGATCGATCCCGCCACCGGGCTCATCGCAAAGGAGACGTTCGTCGCCGACACGCCGGGCCGATCGATCATCGAGGAGGAGTTTTCGGATTACCGCCTCGTCGACGGCGTGCAGATTCCGTTTCAGGCGACGCGCCGGACCGGCGGGCAGACGGTCGATCGACGCGTCGTCAGCATCACCATCAATCAGCCGATCGATCCCGCGCTCTTCACGCGTCCCCCGTCTTGATTCCGCAATCCGCCATCCGCATTCCGCGATGAAATTGCTGCTGTCGTGCGGCGAGGCGTCCGGCGACCTGTACGCCGGCGCCTTGACGCGCGAGCTTCGCGGCCTCGATCCCGGCGTCGCCGTGGCCGGCCTCGGCGGCCCCAGGCTCGCGGCGGCGGGCGGCGCCCTCATCGACGACTACCGCGAGCTCGCCGTCACGGGACTGACGGAGTGGATCGGCAAGCTGCCGCGCTACGTCGCGGCGATGAAGAAGCTCGTCGCCTTCGCTCAGGCCGAGCGTCCCGACGCGCTCGTGGCGATCGATTTTCCGGACTTCAACTTCCGCCTGGCGCGCCGCGTGAAACGGCTCGGCATTCCGGTCATCTACTACATCAGCCCGCAGATCTGGGCGTGGCGGCCGAGGCGGCTGCAGACGATCAAACAGATCGCCGATCGCGTGCTGGTGATCTTTCCGTTCGAGGAAGACGTGTACCGGAAGGGAGGAGTGCCGGTGGAGTTCGTGGGCCATCCGCTCGTGGACCTCGCGGCGCCGTCGGCGCCGCGCGACCGATTCCTCCCCTTGCACGGGCTGAAGGCGGCGTCGCCGACCGTCGCGATCCTGCCCGGCAGCCGACCGAACGAAGTCGAGCGGATTCTGCCCGATCTGGCGGCCGCCGCCGTGCGCATCCGCCGGGCGGTCGCGGACGCGCAGTTCCTCGTCGCGCGGGCGCCGCATCTCGACGATCACCTGTTCGACGCGGTGCGCGCGGCGAACCTGCCGGCCGCGATCGTGGAAGGCGAAACGGACGCCGTCCTCGCGTCATCCGACGTCGCGCTGACGGCATCCGGCACGGCGACCGTGCAGACCGCGCTGCACGACACGCCGATGGTCATCGTCTATCGCCTGTCGCCCATGACGTACCGCATCGGTCGCCGGCTCGTCACCCTCGACACCATCGGCATGGTCAACCTGATCGCCGGGCGGAAGATCGTTCCCGAGTTCGTCCAGGACGCATTCACCCCCGACGCTGTGGCGAATGAAGCGATCGCGATGTTGACGGATCGCGATCGCGCGGCGACGATTCGCGCCGGCCTCGCCTGCGTCAGGCAGCGACTCGGCGGCAGCGGCGCGAGCCGGCGCGCCGCGGAAGCGATCCTGCGGGCGGTCGGCAGGCGATGAGATTCTTCGTCCTCGGCTTCCTCGTGTTCACGCTCGCGGGCGCGGCGGTCCCGCGGGCCACCACCCTCGTTCCGGCAGACCTCGGCGAACTCTCGCGGGATGCGCTCGCCATCGTCCGCGGACGCGTCGTCAAAGTCGACGGCCGATGGACCGACGATCGCCGCGGCATCGAGACGATCGTCACGCTCGACGTCGACGAATACCTCAAGGGCACTCTGGGCCCGACCGTGCAGTTCCGCGTGCCGGGCGGCCTGCTCGGACGCTTCCGCAGCATCGTCGCAGGCGCCCCGCGCTTCGCGGTCGACGATCGCGTTGTGGTATTCCTCGGCGCCAAGGGTCCGATGATTCCGTATCTCGTCGGTTTCAGCCAGGGCCTCTACCGCGTCGTCCGTGATCCGGCGTTCAGGGATGCGTGGCGCGTGACGCCGCCGGTGCCGGCGGCGGATGCGCCGGCCTCTGTCGCGCGCGGCGATGCGTCCCGTGTCCCGCTGCCCCTCGATGTCTTCGAAGCCCGAGTTCGCGCGCTTGCAGGGACCGGCCGATGAAACGCGCGTTCGCGCTCCTCCTCGTCGCCGCGCAGTGCAACGTCGCGCACGCGTACACGCTGTTTGGCGCGGAAACGTCCGACGGGCGGCGGGTGACGCTCAAATGGCCGCAGACGCCGCGCTACTTTGTGACCAGCGACGCAGTCGGCGGCGTGTCGGCGGCGGACTTCCAGGCCGCGATTGCCCGCGGGTTTGCGCGATGGGAAGCGGTGCCGACCTCCACCGTCACCTATCAGTTCGGCGGCGTCACCGCGGCACGGCCGGGTGACGATGACGGGACGTCGACGCTCGGGTTCATGAATCGCCCGGAGCTCGATCGCGTGCTGGCGTCGACGAGTTTCCTCGTCGACGATGCGACCGGCGCGCTGATCGAATCCGACATCTTCTTCAACGCGGCGTTTCCGTGGTCCGTCGCCGCGGCCGGCGAGACCGGCCGGTTCGATCTCGAGAGCATCGCCACCCACGAAATCGGCCACTTCAGCGGTCTCGGCCACTCCGCGCTCGGCGAGACGACATCGCAGAACGGCGGCCGGCAGGTCGACTCCGCGGAGTCCGTCATGTTCCCGATCGCCTACACGCGGGGCAGTATCGCCGGTCGGACGCTGAAAGCGGACGACATCGCGGGCATCTCGGACCTGTATCCGGCGCCGGACTTTGCCGCCGCCACCGGCAGCATCTCCGGTCGAGTGACCAACGGCGGAAAACCGTCCTTCGGTGCGCATGTCGTCGCCTACGACCTGGCGAAGGGCACGATGGTCGCCGGATTCGCGCTGACCGGTCAGGGCGATTTCGCGATCGCCGGGCTTTCGCCGGGGCCCCATCTCCTGCGCGTCGAGCCGCTCGACGACGCGGACCTCGAATCGTTCTTCGACGACCCTGCGCGCGTCGACCTTGGCTTCCGGGTGACGTTCCACGACAGGATCATCGTCGTGCCGCGCGGGGGAGACAGCGGAACGATCGTGGTTGCCGTGACGCCGAAGTGACGACGCGCCTGTTCTCGATCGCTGCCGTGACGGTTGCGCTCGCATCGCCCGCGCTTGCGCAGACGCCGACGAACGAAACGGGCCGGTTCGAGATCGGCGTCGCGCCGATTTGGATCGGCGGCGCGTCGTTCGGCGACAGGGCCGCCAACGAGACGACCCGGGACGGCGGCGCGCAGGCGCTGTTCACGACGGCGACGACGCTCGCCGCCGCGACTGGCGTCGAATTGCGGTTCGGCGTCAGACTCACGCGGCACGTCGACGTCGAAGCCGCCGCGTCCTATGCGCGCCCGGCGCTCGTCGCGACCGTGCGATCCGATCTCGAAGCCGGTCCCGGCCCGTTCACCGTCGAAGAACGCCTGCAGCAGTTCTCGATGGGCGGATCGGTGCTCTGGCGGTTTCGCGCGCCGCAGTCGCGTCCGCGCTGGACGCCGTTCGTCGCGGGCGGCCTCCGGT
>Ga0075425_100004576_pt1 | contig 14282 bp, 12 predicted proteins | sample SoiMethybrSBSTD4_FD_75300 | JGI IMG/M metagenome (GOLD analysis project Ga0075425, IMG submission 75300) | Bulk soil microbial communities from a Populus tree surrounding site in Tennessee, USA - Soil MetaG P. TD hybrid SBSTD4 | ecosystem: Environmental > Terrestrial > Soil > Tree plantation...
GAGCGCGTCGACTTTGCCGAACGCATGCTCGCACAACAGCGGAGCCTGGAATCGGGAGCCAGAAGTCAGAATCCCCGTCTCCCGGCTCCAGGCTCCTGACCCCTATGAGAATCGGAGTGCCGAAGGAAACAGCCGCGAACGAGCGGCGGGTCGCCCTTACGCCGGACGTCGCCGGCCGCCTGGTGAAGGGCGGCCACGAAGTCGTAATTGAGCGCGGCGCGGGAATGGCCGCGTTTTTTGCGGATGAGGCGTACGCGACGGCAGGGGCCAGGATCGGGGATCGGGGATTGGTGCTGGGACAATCGGACGTCATTGTTTCGGTGCAGGCTCCGAGTCCTGAGTCCCTCGTCCAAATCCCCGAAGGTCGCGCGTTCGTCGCCGCCTTCCAACCCGCGCCGGACCTGCTGCGCCAGCTCGCGCAGCGCAAGCTGACCGCCTTCACCCTCATCCTGCTGCCGCGCATCACGCGCGCGCAGGGGATGGATGTCCTGTCGTCGCAGGCCACGGTTGCCGGCTACAAAGCCGTGCTCCTGGGCGCGACCACGGCGGGCCGACTCCTGCCGATGCTCGTGACGGCGGCCGGCACGGTTCCGGCCGCGCGCGTGCTCGTGTTGGGTGCCGGTGTTGCCGGATTGCAAGCGATCGCGACGGCACGTCGTCTCGGCGCCATTGTTTCGGCATTCGACGTGCGGCCTGCGGTGAAGGAGCAGGTGCAAAGTCTTGGCGCGACCTTCCTCGAAATGAAGATCGAGGAGCACGCGGAAACGGCCGGCGGGTACGCGAAGGAGCTGTCCGAGGAGACGCACAAGAAGGAGCTCGCGTTCCTCGCCAATGCCGCAAAGGACGCGGACATCATCATCACCACCGCGGCTATCCCGGGAAAGAAAGCGCCAATCCTGATCACCGCAGCGGCGGTGGACGGCATGAAGCCGGGATCCGTGATCGTCGATCTCGCGGCCGAGACCGGCGGCAACTGCGAGCTGACGCAGGCGGGAGCCGAGATTGTCCGCAAAGGAGTCGTCGTTCTCGGACCGCTGAATTTGCCCAGCACGATGCCGATCAACGCGAGTCAAATGTACGCCAAGAACCTTGCCGCCTTCCTTGGCCACGTCATCCAGGATGGGAAACTGCGGCTCGATTTCGAAGACCAGATCATCCGCGACACCTGCGTGACGCACGGAGGCGAGGTGCGCAAATCATGACGACCGATTTCGGATCGATGCTGTTCGTGTTTGTCCTGGCGACCTTCATCGGCCTGGGCGTGGTCCGTCGAGTGTCGCGGCTGCTGCACACGCCGCTGATGTCGATCACGAACGCGATCTCGGCGATCGCCGTCGTCGGCTCGATCGTCGTGACCGGCGCCGATCACCCGCTCGTGATTCGCATCCTCGGCGCGATCGCGCTGTTCGCATCGATGACGAACATCGTCAGCGGGTTCCTGATTACCGACCGCATGCTCAAGATGTTCAAGAAGCGCTGATGCGAGCGATCAGCGAGCTGTCCGCCATTCTGGCGACGGGGTTGTTCATCTTCGCGCTGAACTGGATGAACGATCCCAAGACCGCGCGGCGCGGCGTGTACGCCGGCGTCATCGGGATGACGGTCGCCGTGTTGGCGACCTGGATTCAGCCGGAGATCGTCCACCACGGCTGGATCATCGGCGCCATCGCGCTCGGATTCCTGGTCGGTGTGCCGCTGTCGCGCGTGCCGCTCACGGCGGTGCCGCAGCGAACCGCGCTCTCGCACGCGTTCGGCGGTCTCGCGGCCGGTCTCGTGGGCGCCGCCGAGTATTTCTTGTGGCGCGGCGGCTCATCCGGCGTGGAGATGACCCATTTCCGCATGGGCGCGCTGTGCGCCGAAGTGATCCTCGGATTCCTCACGTTCACCGGCAGTCTCATGGCGGCGGGCAAGCTGCAGGAAGTGAAGTGGATCCCACAGCGGCCGGTCACCTATCCGGGGCAAAACGTCGTCAATATCGGCGCGCTCGCGATTGCGGTCGGACTAGCGGTCGCCGTCGTGCTCCACCCCGGTGCGCCGTGGGCGCAGCAGGCGTTTCTCGCGATCGTGGTCCTCGCACTGATCTTCGGCGTGTTTCTCATCATTCCAATCGGCGGCGCCGACATGCCGACCGTCATCTCGATCTTGAATGCCTATGCCGGTCTCTCGGCTGTTGCGATGGGCTTCGTGCTCGACAGCAAGCTGCTCGTGACCGCCGGCGCACTGGATGGTTCGAGCGGTCTCATTCTCTCGATCATCATGTGCCGAGCGATGAATCGCTCGTTCACGAACGTGTTGTTCGGCGCGTTCGGCAAAGCGCAGCCTGCGCTTGTGGCGGGTGAGCAGAAGGTGTGGAAGCAGGAGACGGTCGAGGGCGCGGCGCAGTTGCTCGAACAAGCGCAAAACGTGGTGATCATCCCGGGCTACGGCATGGCGGTCGCGCAGGCGCAGCACAAAGTCGCCGAGTTGTACGAAGCGCTCACGAAGCGCGGCATCACCGTGAAGTTCGCGATCCATCCGGTTGCCGGGCGCATGCCCGGGCACATGAACGTGCTGCTCGCCGAGGCCAACATCCCGTATTCGGCGCTGGTCGAGATGGACGAGATCAACCCGGAGATGCCCCACACCGACGTCGCGCTCGTGCTCGGCGCCAACGACGTCGTGAACCCAGCCGCGCGTTACGCCAAAGCCACGCCGATCTACGGGATGCCGATCATCGACGCCGACAAGGCGAAGACTGTGCTCGCGGTGAAGCGCAGCAAGAATCCCGGCTTCGCCGGCATCGACAATGAGCTCTACACACTCGACAACACGTGGATGCTCTTTGGGGATGCGAAAGCGATTCTAAGCGAGCTCGTCAAGCAATTCAGCGCCGCCGGCGTCCACTAGCGCTTCCAACTGTTGTTGTCCCTGGCCACATCCGGATACACACGCTGCGGGTCGATCACAGCCGCCGTGACGCGTTTGGCCGTCGCAATTCTGTAGGTAAATCGGTTTCCCAGGTGCCACATCTCGACAGGCAGAGTCCGCGTGTCCTTCGAGTTGTCGGCGTACTGGAGCTCCAGGGTCAGCGGGAGCACCATTTGGCCCCGACTCGATAGATAAAGGAAGGTGGTATCCGAGGTGCTGCGCACGGAGTCGATGGCCTGATCGAGCCGCGCGGTGGTGTAGATCCATTCGCGCCAGAACCAATCGAGATCGCGGCCGGTCTGATTGCTCACGAGCCGGAAGAAATCCGCCGGCTGCGGGTGTTTGAACTTCCACCGGCGCACGTACTCCTTGAACGCGCGATCGAACTCTTCGCGCCCCAACACCGATTCGCGCAGGATCGTGAGCATGAGCGCGGGCTTCTGGTACGCCGTCCAGTACAGCTCGCGCACTTCGTCGGGTTTGGTGAGCAACGGCTGCTCGGTGCCGGGAAGCGCTGTCATCGCATACGCCGTTAACAGCTCGCGCCGCACTGTGTCGCCGTACGCCGTGCCCTTGAAGAAGGCCTCGGCGGCATCGTAGTCGGCGAATGTGTTGAACCCTTCGTCCATCCACGGATAGCGACGCTCGTCGGAGCCGATCTGCATCGGGAACCACTGGTGCCCGAGCTCGTGCATCAGGACCCAGTACTGGTCTTCGCGCTTTTGCAGTGAGGGGCAGAAGATCACCATCGGATATTCCATGCCCTCGACGAGTCCTTCGATCGCGGAGATCTGTGGCCACGGATATTCGCCCAGGGCGCCGGAGAAATGGCGCACCGCAAAGCGCAGCATGTTGTTCGATTCTTCCCAGGGCGTCGCGTCGGGGTGATAGAACGTCTGGACCAGCGTGCCGTTCCAGACGCTCGCGTCCCAGCGCAGGCCGGAGCCGGCGGCCCAGGCGAAATCGCGCACGCCGCTGGATGTAAAGCGCCATGTTTTGGTCCCGGCGACGCGCCGCGTCGCATTCGCCACCGCTTCCTGCTTGGTGATCACCTGCACGACTTGTCCCGGCGTGGCGAAGGCTTTCGCCACGCGCGAACCCTCCTGCGCCGATCGCACGACCGAGGGATTGGCGAGCATGCCGGTGGCGGTGACGGTGAATCCGGCCGGCAGCGTGAGACTGACGTCAAAGTCGCCGTACTCGAGATAGAACTCCCCCGCGCCCAGGAAGGGCATGGTGTTCCAGCCATGCACGTCGTCGTACACAGCCATGCGCGGATACCACTGGCCCATTTCGTAGAACCGCGAGCCCACGCGGCCCATCCGACCGCCGCCGTACGGCGGAATAGGGAAGTGCCACGCGACGTCGAACGTGACGCTGAGGTTGGGAGCCAGCGGACGCGGCAGCTCGACGCGCATCATCGTGCCGAAGACTTTGGTCGTCAGCGCGCGCCCGGCGACCGCGAACTTGTCGATCGTGATCCCGCCGACGAATCCTTTGCCACTGAAGTCGAAAACCACACCACCGGCGAACCGCAGCGGCGGCAGGTTCAGCGTATTCGAGATGGAGCCCGGAGCGAACAGGTTCTGGTCGAGCTGCACCCACACAACGTCGAGTGTCTCGGGCGATTTATTGACGTAATAGATCTTGCCCGTTCCGCGGAGGATGTTGGTGGCCGTATCGAGTGTCGCCTGTAGCGTGTAATCGGCGCGCTGCTGCCAGTAGCCACGGCCCGGTGTGCCATTCGCGCTTCGCACGGCGCTGGCCGGAGGCAGTGGCAATGCGCGGAACGGTGATGAATCCGCAACGGATTGCTGGAGAGCGACGAGCAACGCAAGCATCCGAACTCCTCGTTCAATGGCTCGCCATTATCCGCGCAGCGCGGTGCGCGATGGCCATCACAGTGAGCATTGGGTTGACACCAGACGCGCTAGGGAAGGTGCTCGCGTCGGCAACGTACAGGCCTCGTATACCCCAGACCCGGTGTTCGGCATCCACGACCGACGTCGTCGCGCTTGCTCCCATGCGACAAGACGCCATCTGATGGAAAGTTACGAGCAGCAGCTGGTTGGATCCCCAACCGGCTGCGTCCACGCGGCGGAGCCAGTCTTTGCGGTCACGCTTCGCGCCGGGCGTGTAGCTGATGGACCTGGCCAGCGGGAGCCAGATGTCCTGGGCCCCGGCGGCTTCCAGCAGCTCGGCGGCTGCGGCAATGGCGCGCCGCAAGTGCGCGCGGTCGTAGCTCGAAAGGCGATAGTGGACAACGGCCGCTCCGTCTCGATCCACGCTCACGCGCCCGCCGAATCGATCTCGCAGCAGGATTCCAACGAGACCGGTGCGTGGTAACTGCGCCATGCGCGCGCGATGGCTCGCCGCCGATTCCCACGGTGCGGCGAGTGCTTGCAGCGACGGGTGCACCGGCGCGGTCTCGAACTTGAAACCGTAGCCCGAATCCAAATCGGCGAACTGATCGGAGTAATGCGCTTGGACCGTACCGGTCCAGGGCCGCACGTCTTCATTCATGTGCGCGAGGACGGCGGTGGCGGGATGCAACGCGAGGTTTCGACCCAAGGCGGGCAGCTGCACGCCGGAGCGCAGCAGCACGGCCGGCGAATGAATCGATCCTGCCGCAACCACGACGGACTTCGCGCGCACAGTGAGTGCGTAGTTGCCGACGCGCGCTGCGACACCCGTGGCTGTACCGCGCTCTATCGTTACTCGTTGAACGTCGCAGTTCACCACCACGCGCGCACCACGAGCTGCGGCGTCCTGGAGATAGGTGATCAGCGTCGATTGCTTCGCGCCGCGTCGACATCCCATCCCGCAGTAGCCGCAGCCATCATCCTGTGGGCAGCCTCGCACATCGCGGGGCAAGAGCCCATGGTGCCAGCCGAGCCGCTCGAGCCCGCGAATCAGGATCTGATCGCGCCCCGAAGGTCTCGCCTGATCCGTGTTGACGCCGAGTCGTTCCGCGACTGTCTCGATCGATCGCGTGTATTCGGCGGTCTCGAAGTGTGGGAGCTGGTGTTCGGTCGCCCACTCGTGACGTACCGCGTCGGGGGTCGCAAAGCTCGTGGTGTAGTTGATCACCGTGCCGCCACCGAGCGTCGATCCCTGCAGGACGACGAGCCCAAGATCGTCCGTCGCGAGCAGGCCGCCCGCGTCATACATCGTCCGGAGCGCCTGGGCCTCGTGATGCGTGAAGTCCGTCTCGTTGTTGTAGCCACCCTTTTCCAGGACGATGACGTCCTTCCCCGCGGCTGTGAGCTCTGCTGCCACGACGCCACCACCGGCGCCGGAGCCGATAATCACGACCTCGCAGGTGAGCGTTGTGTCCGCTGTGACGGCGAGTGGCTTGATCGGTTTAGGAACATCCGGCGGCGGGCCGAGGGGACCCGGATAACCGATCGCGCGTGCGCCGGCTGCGCTGGTGTAGTGTCGGACCGTGGTCAGCCGCTTGAGGGCCTGGAATGCTTTCCGCCGCTGTGGGAGCCGGCTCGTTGCCCAGCCACGCAGGCACGCCTCGCGTTCCGGCGCAGCCATGGCGGTGAAGGGTTTTGGGATTCCGCTGAGCAGCAGGTTCACTACGCGAGAGTCGAGTAGCCGCAGCAGGAGATCGAGCTCGGCGCGATCCCGCGGGCGGGGGAGTCCCTCGATGCTCTCGGCAACCTGGTCGCCGAGATCCGCGGCACCGTCGGGAGGAGGGACCAGCGTTGCCGCGACGACCCGCAGCACTCGGAGCGCGGCGGGCGAAAGACTCAACGCTCTTGCACGAACGTAAACTTGAACCCGTCAGGATCGGTGATCATGAACACCCGCTGACCCCACGGCATGTCCTGCGGCTCTTGATCCAGGGCGCCCCCGCGCGCTTTGATTTCCGCCGCCAGCTTGTCGAGATCCTGCGCCGTATGACACCAGATACGCGTTCCCACCCCCTTGAGCCTGTCCCTGCCTTTTTGGAAGTCGTCCTGGTTGAGCATGAACGTGATCGCGCCGGCGTGGATCTCACAGCCGGTGAGCGTCCCGTTCTCGCGCCACTCGTCCCCGATCACGAAGCCGAGGACATCGCGGTAGAACGTCATGCTGCGCTGCAAGTCCGTGGCGGTGAAACCGGGCGTGAGCTTCCGGAGCCGGAGTGTTTCCGGCTGGCGCCGGAGACCGAGCCGCGGCTTGCGACGCGAGGGCTTCTTGGAACGAGGTTTCTTGGCAGCCATCGGAATTAGCTCCAAAAACGTGAGGTCCCAAAAGCGTAGCGAACGACGGCGAGTCACGCCAGATTCCCCGTTCACTCAATTCTCTAGGACACAGGCGATGGCGACCAGCAATGCCGTGGCAGTCTGGGAAGGCAAGCTGAAGGAAGGCAAGGGAAGCTTCAAGGCGCAGAGCGGCGCGTTTAGCGGGTCCTTCAGTTTCGGCACTCGCTTCGAGGGGAAGAAGGGCTCCAACCCGGAAGAGCTGCTGGCGGCGGCGCATGCGGGCTGTTTCAGCATGGCGCTCTCGGCGACGCTCGAGAAGGCTGGTCACGCGGCGGCGCGCATCGAAACACGCGCGGCCGTCACGATCGAAACGGTAGACGGAGCGGCCAAGGTCACGCGCAGCGCCCTGGACGTGCGCGGCAAGGTCGACGGCATCGACGAGGCCACGTTCCGGCAGGCCGCGGAGACAGCGAAGAAGAACTGCCCTCTATCGAAAGCAATTCAGGGCAACGTCGAAATCACGATGGACGCGAAGCTGGCGTAACGCGCTGCAGCAGCAGCAGCCCCACCACAAAGAACACGCCCACCGCGGCGACCGCCGCGCGCTGGTTTCCGGCGAGATGAGAGACTTCGCCGAAGACCAGCGGCCCGAGGATCGCGGATGACTTCCCGCACAACGCATAGAATCCGAACAGCTCGGATTCCTTGCCGGCCGGGATCAGTGACGCCATCAACGCTCGACTTGCCGCCTGGATCGAGCCGAGTCCCAGACCGGCGGTGACCGCGACCGCAAAGAATGTGGATTTCGTTTCGGCGAAGTAAGCGCTCACCGACACGCCGATCCAGAGCAGCAGGGTCAAGCTGATCACGCGCTTGGCGCCCCAGCGATCCGTTGGCTTCGCCAACGCGAGCGCCCCGATCAGGGCGGAGAACTGCACCGCGAGGAAAAGTTTGATGACCTCGGGCGTCGTGAATTTCAGCGTCGTGGCGGCGTAAATCCCGGAGAACACGATCGTCGTCTCGACGCCATCGAAGTACAGAAAGAACGCGAGGAGGTATCGGCGGAGCGGCCGGTTTGCCAGCACGTCGCGGATGATGCGGCTCAGATCGACGTGCTTGTCGGGCTGTGGTCGGTCGGGTGGCATCGCGAGAAACGCGGGCACCGAGAACACGGCGAAAAACGCCGCCACGAGCAGCCACAGCATATTGAAGCGGTGCGCGTTGACGAGCGGCAACGCGACGACGAGCCCGACGATGGATCCGAGATATCCAATCGCAAACCCGAGGCCCGATACCCACCCCAGCCTGTCGGGTGGGGCGATGTCCGGCAGGTACGAGTTGTAGTAGATCTGCGAGCTCTCGAATCCGAAGTTCGCCAGCGCAATCAGCGTGAAGCCGCGCAGGATCATACCGGGCGCGAGCGTCGTGAAGAGCGCGATGCAGGCGATGCACAGCACCGTGAACGCGACGAAGAAGCGCAGGCGCAGACCGGCACGGTCCGCGAGCGCGCCGAGCAGCGGACCCGTCAGGACGACCAGCAGCAGCGACATCGAGATCGCGCGACCCCACCACAGATCGCCGAGCCCCTGCTCGTTGCCGACGATGTGGGTCACGTAGTAGACGCTGAAAACGCTGACGACAATGACTGCCGAGTAGGCCGAGTTGGCGAAGTCGAACAGGCACCAGGCGAGGATGCGCTTCACGCGCCGCAAAATGGCGCGCCGCAAATGGGCCCGCTAGTTTGCAGCCGTGTCCTGGAAGGTCTATCTCCTCCGCTGCCGTGACGGTTCGCTGTATACCGGAATCACCAACGACCTGTCGCAGCGTCTCGCCTCGCATCAGAGTGGAAAGGCGAGTGCGTACACGCGCGCGCGCCGTCCCGTGACGCTTGTCTATCAGGAGGTCGTGCGGGACCGGGGCCGCGCGTTGCAGCGCGAAGCGGCAATTCGGCGGCTGTCGCGCGCCGAGAAGCTCGCGTTATGCAGCGCCGCGACGTAACCCTCGCCGTCGCCGCGGTGCTGATCGCGGCGGGATGCGTGGCGCTGGGGTTCTGGCAGCTGAGTCGGCTGCGACAGCGCCGCGCCCGGAATGCAGTTGCGGCGGCGCGGCTGGCGCTTGCGCCATTAGTCGTCACGCGCGCGCTTTCGGCCGACAGCGCCCGCGGCCGCCGCGTGACCGCGCGTGGCGTGTATGACTTCAGCGCCGAGCGCACATGGCCCGGCCGAAGCTTTCAGGAGACACCGGGTGTCGCGCTGATCACGCCGCTTCGACTTGCCGATGGCGCCGCCGTACTCGTCGATCGGGGCTGGGTCTACTCACCTGACGCGTTTCATGTCGATCATGCTGCCTATCGGGAGGCGGATACCGCGGAAGTCGTCGGTGTCGCGCTGGTCCCTCCACGTGGCCGGGGCGACGTCGATGTCTCCGGATTCCTGCCGTTTGTGATTCAACTCGAGGGAGGGGATCCACCGAAAGGAGTGCCGCGCCGCTGGCCGCCGCCGTCATTCGACAACGGCCCGCATCTCTCCTACGCGATTCAGTGGTTCAGCTTTGCGGTGATCGCGCTGGTGGGGACTGCTGTACTGATTCGTAAAGGTCGTTGAGCAATTCGCTGCCGCGCTCGATGCGCGCGGCGTCGCGCGCGTACCGCTGCACGATTCCCGAGATCATTCGCGCGAGCCCAGGCGTCTCTTCGCGCCCAAACTTTCCGTCCTTCAAGTCCACGTCGTGAACCATTTCGCCGATGGCGGTGAGCGCGGGATCCTGATCCAGGGCGAAGCGCTGCAACAGGACCTCGAACGTGCAACGATCGCCGTCGTGCGTGTAGTCGCCTTCGAACATGTCAAAGCTCACCGCACCTTCACGCGACGCTCCGAAGACGAAACGGGCCTTGGGGTCGATGAACCGCTTGATGAGCCAGGCGCTCGCGATGCGGTCCACATGGACATCGGGCCGCGTCACCCAGGTGGCGCCGCGTCGCTGTTGCGACCGTTCGTGCTTGCCCCGACTCGTGACTTGCGCCTTCAGTTTTGCCATCGCTGCCTCCGCTGTTTTGCGTCCGTCAGCTGCGAAATGATCGAGTGCCGCGATTTCGCGAAGCCGTCGCTCGAGCCGCGCAATCTCCGCAGGTCCGGTGGCCTGCTCCGCGGCGCTCGTGAGGTCGGCATACTCGGCCTCGCGAGCCGCCCGAAACAACCCTTCAATTTCCGCATCCGAGAGCCCGTCGACAAAGGTCGCGCGGCAGACCGACGCTTCACCTCCGCCTGCCGTGATTTCCTTGCGCAGCCATTGGAAGTCTTCAGTCGCCTGTGTGCTGAAGGGCAGGGCATAGACCGAATTCTTGATCGCGACGGCGCCCAGCGTTTGCAACCGGCGCCAAATCTTCACGCGGAAATAGTCCGGCTTCGGCGGCAATTGATGGATCAATAGGAGCCAGCGGGGCGTGGGCTCTTTCATAGCCAAAAGTTCCGAAGCTGCGAGCCGATCGGCGCACCCCAGGGCGTCGCGTCGGCGCCAAGCGCGCCCGTGATCGGGTTGAAGAAGTGCTGCGCGGCAGCGGCGGCCGTGACGGCGGCGATCTCCGGCTCGCTGAGGTGCTGCCGGACTCGCATCAGCGCTTCCTCGGGCATGCCGCCTTTTGCCTCGCTATAACGCGTGACGGCGTCGGTAAACCGCAGCGCCGCGCGTTCTCGATCTGAGAAGAGGGAGCTGGTTTCGTAGCGCGGCAGGGCGCGCAGGGCGTCGAACGACAGTTGGGCCTCGCGCCAATCGTGGCGGCCGCGCTCGATGCACCAACGACATCCGCTGCGTTCGGCAGCGAGTTGCGTGACAAGCATCCGCAGCCGCGGCTCGAGGTCGGCGCGATGCAGTTGGTAGCGAGCGAGCGCCGCGTACGCGGGTAGAACTTTCTGAGTGGCAGACGCGCCGGGCGTGGAGCGTGCAGCGAGAGATCGTAGGACACGCATCACAAGTGAAGCCATATGGTGATACAATTGTATCACGCATCGTTCGGGGAACGCAAGGGGAACTACCGTTTTTGCCTGCATTTAGCGATATTGCCCGACCCAAGAAAAACAGCTAACAAAAGGAGCTTACATGGCGGCAGCCCTCCCCCTGAAGCGCCCCGTCAAGGTTGGAGAGTTGGTACGGCGCCGGTTGCGCGAATTGAAGCGCACCCCGCGTGAGTTGGCGGATGCGGTTCAGGTGTCTGAAATCTATATCGCTGATCTGGTTGCAGGTCGTCGGCGTCCCCCGGCCCCAGGTCGGATGGATGTCTACGCCCCGATGACCAAGTTCCTCAAGCTGCACCGGAACGACCTCCCCACCTGCGCCAAGGCGGAGCGGGACGGCGAGACCAAGAGCAAGCGTCGGCCGCATCCGGAGATCCGGACGCAGTTCCTCGCGCTCTGCCTCGATCCCGCGCGCGGACGGGCATTAGCCCGCCGGCTCGGCCGGAAAGACGGCGTGATGCTGGAGCGCGTCATCGTGGGCCGGTTGCTGGAGGTGGCCCAGGGCTTCGTGCGGCGCCAGCTCGACGACGATGTCGGTATCCGGATCGCGGCGAGCCGCGACGGCTGCACCTATCTCGAGATGCGGATGAAGCTGATGGAATTCCTCGACGCCACGCCCGAGGGTCTGACCCCAGAGGATGGTGAGGAATTCGTCAGGCCGCGCATCGCCGGTTGGGATATCGATCTCGATACCCATGCCATGCGAATCGTCCTCCGGTCGCAGGATCCTGCGCCGAGACAGGTGCGGGCGCTGAGTATCTGACGGTAAGGGACGGTAAAGGACGGTAAGGGACGGTAAGGGTCTGACCCTTACCGTCCTTTTTTATACCGTCTCTTACCGTCTCTTACCATCGCGTTAGTTTTTAGCCCCGTTTCCAGCACGCCGTCGTTCTTTTCTCCGGAGACCGCATGCTTGCCTTCGTTGTCGCCGCGTTCTTGACCGTCCAGAATCCGCCCCCGCCGCCTCCCGACACCACCAAGCGCGATACCACAAAAGTCATCAAACTCGATTCGTTGCCGCTGAAGATGGCGCGCACCGTGAGTTTCGAAACATCGGAGGCGACCTGGATGTCGCTCGATGTGTCGCCGGACGGCAAGACACTCGTGTTCGAGCTTTCGGGTGATCTCTACACCATGCCCATCACGGGCGGCACCGCGACCCGGATCACGTCGGGACCGGCGTTCGACACGCAACCGCGCTGGTCGCCTGACGGCAAGCGGATTGTGTTTTTGTCGGATCTGAGCGGGGCGGAAAATGTCTGGCTCTGCGATCCCGACGGCTCGCACAAGAAGGCGTTGACCAAAGGCACGAACAACCTCTACGCCTCGCCGGAATGGACGCCCGAAGGCAACTACATCGTCGTCTCACGGACGAGCGGCGTGCTCGGCAGCGTGTACGAGCTCTGGCTGATTCATAAGGATGGCGGCACGGGCGCGGCGATGTTGCGCGTGCAGGCGGGCCCCAACGCACCGCCGCCCATGAACACGCTCGGCCCCGCGTTTGGTAAGGATCCGCGCTACATCTGGGTCTCGCGGCACCGCGGTGGATTCGGCTACAACCTGCAGTATCCGCTGTGGCAGCTCGCGATCTACGATCGCCAGACCGGTCGGCTGTTTACGCAAACGGACACGTACGGCAGCGCAATGCGGCCGGCGCTGTCGTCGGATGGTAAGTGGCTCGTGTACGCGACGCGCTACGATGCGGAGACCGGTCTGCGACTTCGCAACATGGCGTCGGGTGACGAAAAATGGCTCGTCTACCCGGTGACGCGTGACGATCAGGAATCACGGTTCACCCGCGACCTGTATCCGGGCTACTCGTTTACGCCCGATAATCAGGCGGTCATCGTGTCGTACGGTGGGAAAGTGCATCGCGTCGCCGTGCCCTCGGGCCAGGTGACGGACATTGCATTTACCGCCAAAGTCGAGCAGCAGCTCGGTCCTCTGGTCCATATCCCGACTCGCGTTGACACCGGCGCTGTGCTGGTCCGGCAGATTCGCAACGCGTCGCCGTCGCCTGACGGCAAGCGGCTGGCTTTCAGCGCGCTCGACCGACTCTACGTGATGGACCTGCCGAACGGCACGCCGCGGCGAGTGACCAACGACTCGGTCAAAGAGCAGGTGCCCGCATGGTCCCCGGACGGTCAGTGGCTCGCGTACGTCACCTGGACCGATCAAGGAGGAACGCTCAACAAGATCAAGGCGACGCCGGGCAGCAAGCCGGTGCGTCTCACGAGCGACAGCGCGTTTTACGACACGCCCGTCTGGTCTCCGGATGGTGCGCGCATTGTAGTCGTGCGAGGTCCACGCGCTCCGCGAACCGAGGAGCACTTTGCGCCCGGCTACGAAATCGATTGGGTGCCCGCGGCCGGCGGCGCGCTGACCAAGATCTCGCCTATCAATAACTGGGGGCGGCCGCATTTCAGCCGGGACCCGAACCGCATCTACATCTATGAGGGCCCGGAAGGCCTCGTGTCGATGCGCTATGACGGCACCGATCGCCGCCAGCACATCCGGGTGACGGGCTACACATATCCCGGCCCCGGTTCCGAGCCCAACATCGCCGACGAGATCCTGATCAGTCCCGATTCCGATCGCGTGCTCGCGGCGATCGATAACTATGTCTACATGGTCACAATGCCCGTGATCGGTGGTCAGACGCCGGTGGTCAGTATTTCCGACCCGTCGTCCGCGGCGTTCCCGGTCAAGCGGCTCACGATGATCGGCGGCGAGTTCATCGGCTGGACGAGCGACGGCAAGCAGGCGTTCTGGTCTGCCGGCCGCTCGTTCCTCAAGTGGGATCCCGTCGTGGCCGATTCGATGGACAAGCTGAAGCAACGCACCGACTCGATCCGCTCCGACTCGCTCAAAGGCGACGCGTTCAAGGCACTGCCCGATTCTGTGACGAAAAAGATGCGCGCGCGGGCTGATTCGCTGTCGAAGCTGCCTGCCTACGAGCCCCAGCGGGTCGATGTCGCGATCAACGTCCCGCGCGACATACCGCGGGGCACCGTGGTCCTGCGAGGTGCGCGCATCATCACGATGAAGGGCGACGAAGTCATCGAAAACGGTGACGTGGTGGTCAAGGACAACAGGATCGTGTCGGTGGGCCCGCAGGGCACGGCGCCATCCAATGCAAAAGTCATCGACGTCAGCGGCAAGACGATCA
>Ga0075425_100004577_pt1 | contig 14281 bp, 13 predicted proteins | sample SoiMethybrSBSTD4_FD_75300 | JGI IMG/M metagenome (GOLD analysis project Ga0075425, IMG submission 75300) | Bulk soil microbial communities from a Populus tree surrounding site in Tennessee, USA - Soil MetaG P. TD hybrid SBSTD4 | ecosystem: Environmental > Terrestrial > Soil > Tree plantation...
TCTTCGCCGGAGACGTAGAGGATGCGGCCCGATTGCGCGAGCTGCTCGGCCGCTTGGAGGAGCAAAGTCGACTTGCCGATGCCCGGCTCGCCGCCGACGAGCGTCACGGCGCCGAGCACGAGTCCGCCGCCGAGAACGCGATCGAGATCGGGGAGGTTCGTCGTGATGCGCGGCGCGAGATCGGACTCGATCGCATCGATCGGCATCGGCCCGCCCGCGCCGCCGAGCGCGTACGGCTGCGGCGCAGCGTTCACGGCCTCTTCCTCGCGAAACGAGTTCCAGGCGTTGCAGTCGGGACAGCGGCCAAGCCACTTCGGCGACTGGCTGCCGCATTCACCGCAGGAGAAGACCGCGTTCTTTTTCGCCAACGCGACGATTGTAACGGTCGTCTACGCGCGGAAGAGTCACTTGACAAGATGGCGCTGTTCGCCGACCGCGTACGCTTCCGCGATCCAGCCGCGGAGCTCGTCGTCGATGTCGTGCATCGAATCGATGCGGAAGTGATGAACGTGATTCCGCGCGGACATCGTCTCGATCTTTCGGAAGCGCGGATGCTCGATGCGGCGCGCGAACACGAAGTGGCCGAGAAGGTAGGTGTTGCGCGGCGTGATCTGCGCGAAGGACATGCGGACGTGAAAGGCGATGCGCGTCTTCTCCGGGAGGATGTCGACGCGGCCGCACGCGCGCACCGCCTCGGCGAAGGCATCGAAGAGCGGACGGCTCTCGCGTCCTTCGAAGTGCGCATCGAGGTCGCCGAGCCGCGCGCATGTGTGCGTCTGATTGCGATTCGCGAACGTGCGCGCGCACTTCGAGCACTTCCACATGACCTAGACTTTAGCCCGAATGGATCTTCAACATCTCTTCCACTACAACGACTGGGCCAATCGCGAAGAGGCGGCGCGCCTCGGCGCGCTCGACGTCGCGCGCGCCAATCGCATCCTCGCTCACCTCGTCGGCACGGAGTGGCTGTGGCTGGCGCGATTGCGCGACGCGGAGCCGCGACTCGACGTCTGGCCGCAGTTGACGGTCGAGCAGTGCGCGACGGAGATCGACTCGTTGCGCGATGCGTGGAACGGCTACCTGCACGACGCGCCGCTCGATGCGACGATCGACTACACGAGCTCGAAGGGCGAGCGCTGGTCGAATCGCGTCAGCGATGTGCTCATTCACGTCGTTCTGCATGGCGCGTATCACCGCGGACAGATCGCCACCGTCGTGCGCGACGCCGGCAACGAGCCGGCATACACGGATTACATCCATTGCATGCGAAACGGATTCTTGTGACTCACCAGAACACGCCGGCGTCGAGCTGCGCGAGCGACGAACGTCCGAGCAACGCCATCGCCGTCTCCAGCTCTTCGCGCAGAATCTCGACTGCGCGCGCGACGCCGTTCGCGCCGTCCGCCGCCAGCGCGAATGCGTATGGACGTCCGATCAGCACTGCGCTCGCGCCGCGTGCGATTGCCTTCACGACGTCGGTGCCGCGTCGAATGCCGCCATCGAGAAGCAGCGGTACGCGTTGATTGGTGCGCTCCGCGATCTCCGGCAATGCATCGATCGTTGCCGGCACCGTGTCGAGATTGCGCGCGCCGTGATTCGAGACGACGATGCCTTGCGCGCCGTGATCGATCGCGCGCGCGGCATCGTCCGCAGTCAGGATTCCTTTCAGCAGCAGCGGCACGTGCGCGATCGTCTGCAGCCACTCGACGTCCTTCCACGTGATGGCCTCGCGCTTCGGACTCACGACCGTCAGCCGATCGCGTCCGCTCATGTCGAGATGCGGCGTGGTGATGTCGGGCGGGAGCGCGAAGCCGGCGCGCTGCTGGCGATTGCGCGTGCCGAGGACGGGTGTGTCGACGGTGAGGCAGAGGGCGCGAATGCCGGCGGCTTCGGCACGCGCGACGAGATCGCGCGTCACGTCGCGATCGTTCTGCAGATAGAGCTGCAGCCAGAGCGGCGACGTCGCTGCGGCGGCGATCTCTTCGATCGTGCACGTGCACGCGGTGCTCACGACGTAGATCGCGCGCGCCGCTCCGGCACCGCGCGCCGCCTCGACTTCGCCCGCGGCGTGAAACAACTTCTGATACGCGACCGGCGCGAGAAGAATGGGATGCTTGTACGTTTCGCCGAAGAGCGTGACCGTGGTGTCGATCGTCGAGACGTCCTGCAGCACGCGCGGACGCAGTCGAATGCGCTCGAACGACTCGCGGTTCCAGCGCAGCGTCACTTCGTCCGCCGCGCCGGCGGAGACGAATTCGTACGCCATGTGCGAGAGACGCTCGCGCGCGATCTGCTCGAACTCGTCGAGCGACAGAACAGCCACGCTCACATTGTAGAGAGCAATCGATTGAGCATGAATGTCTGCTTGCTTGGGTTGATGATCGAGAAATCGAAGACGTCGTTGAAGCAGTCGAGCGCGAATTGGCGGACGACGATCGGACACGGCGGCACGAAGTCCGGATTCGAATTCGGCAGCACGAACTTCGGATCCCAGTTCGGCACCGGGTTCGAGCACGCGTTGTTCAGCTCCGCGACGACCCACGCCGCGCGCGGTCCATGGCCTGCGTTCGCGGCGTCGACGAGTTGGTCCCACGCGTCCGTTTGATTGTGATGAAGGTAGACCGCAGGCACGATCTTCAGCTTGCGCGTCTTCCCATGCGCCACGACGCTCTGAGCCCAGCCGCTGTAGTAGTCGGACGAGACGACGGGACTCGGCTCCGTGTCCAGAAAAAAGAGGATCTCGCTCTTGTGCTTCTTCAGCACGTTCGCGCCGACGCGGGTGACGAGATCGTCGACGTTCGCAATTCCATCCTGTTGTCCCTGCGCGTTCGTGCCGTTCACGTGATTCGTCTGTCGCGCGATCGGCATCAGCTTGATCCCGTTCGTCGACAGCGGCGCCGCCTCGGCACTCGTGTAGCTGCCGCCCGGACTGGTGATGCTGAAGTAGCGTCCCCAGAACGCCGGCTTGACGCCGAGGTGCTGCGTCGCTTGATCGATGAGCGCTTGCGTGACTGCGGGAATCGTGTCGGCGCCGGTGAGTGGCATCAACTTAAGGAGTGCCGCAACGAAGGATTTCCCTACCGTCGCGTTAATTCGCCGCGCAGATCTTCCTGCATGGCCCGCTTCACGTCATCCGGCGAGTCGCCGCGGCTGAAGAGGTAGTAGAGCTTCGCGAGCGCGGCTTCCGCGGTCATGTCGAAGCCGCTGATCACGCCGGCGCGCGCGAGCGCGGAGCCGGCCGTGTACTCGGTGAGATTCACGGTGCCTTCGAGACATTGCGTGCAGTCGACGATCACGACGCCGCGTTGCGTTGCTTCCGTGAGCGCTTCGATGAAGTGCGTATCGGAATCGGGACCGTTGCCGACGCCGTACGCCTCGAGCACGAGTCCTTGCAGCGGCGGGCGCAGGACGTTGCGAACGAGCTCGGGGGAGATACCGGGGAACAGTCGCAGCGCGCTGACGACGGGGGACTTGAAGTCTACGACGGACAGGCGAGGGCGCCTATCCTCCACGCGACGGACGAAAGGCCATGCGATCTCGATGTCGATGCCGACAGTTCCGAGCGGCGGAAAGTTCGGCGAGTCGAATGCGGCGAATCCGTCGGCGCTCACTTTCACGGCGCGACATCCGCGCAGCAACTTTCCGCCGAAATAGAGACAAACCTCGGGGACGTCGTACGTCGACGCGATCAGCAGCGACGTGATGAGATTCTCGCGCGCGTCGTTGCGCACTTCACAGAGCGGGATCTGCGATCCGGTGATGATCACCGGCTTCCCGAGTTCGCTGAGCATGAACGGCAGCGCCGACGCGGTGTACGCCATCGTGTCGGTGCCGTGCAGCACGACGAAGCCGTCGTAGTCGCCGTAGTGATCGGCGATGTCGTGCGCGATCTTCACCCACTCGGCCGGCGTCATATTCGACGAGTCGAGCAGCGGCTCGTACTCGTTGATCGTGACGAGCGGCATCGACTCGTGACTCAGCTCGGGCATCGCATCGAGCTGCTGCTGCAAGTAACCCGGCTCCGGCGAATAGCCGTCGCGCGTGCGGCGCATGCCGATCGTGCCGCCGGTGTAGGCGATGTAGACGCGCTTGCGCATCACGGGTGCGCGTTCTTGTAGACGACGCCGTCCTTCATCACGAACACGACGTGCTCGGTCGCGTGGATATCGTCGAGCGGATTGCCCGGAACGGCGACAATGTCGGCGAGCTTGCCTGCTTCGATCGTTCCCAATCGATCGGCGACGCCGAGGAGTTGGGCGTCGGTTTGGGTCGCGGAGCGAAGGGCCGCGGCGGGCGTCATGCCGCGCGCGACGAGATAGCCGAACTCTTTCGCGTTCGTGCCGTGCTCGTACGTGCCGGCGTCCGTGCCGAACGCGATCTTCACGCCGGAGCGCAACGCGTTGCGGAACATCTCGCCGACGGCTTTACCCGCGGCGTCGGCTTTCTTTTGAATCGGCGCGGGAAACTTGTGCGTCTTCTCCATCTCGACGGGCGATAGCGTCGGCACGAGGTAGACGCCTTTCGCTTTCATCAGCTCGAGCGTCTCGGGCTTGAGAAAGGTGCCGTGCTCGATCGAGTCGACGCCCGCTTGAATGGCCATGCGCGCGGCCACGTCACCATGGCAATGCGCCGCGACTTTGCGCTCCCAGTGATGCGCCTCTTCGACGATCGCATTCATCTCGTCCTGCGAGAGCTCGGGCGCGTCGACTGGATCGGCGAGCGACAGCACGCCGCCGGACGGCATGAACTTGATGACGTCGGCGCCGTACTTGATCTGATAGCGCACCGCGGCGCGGCATTCATCGGGACCGTTGCAAATGCCTTCGAGCGGTCCCCATTGCCGCGTGCGCGACGGCGGAATCGGATCGTTATCAGAGTGACCGCCGGTCGCGCCGATCGCATGCACCGCGGCGAGGATGCGCGGACCGATCGTGATGCCGTCGTTGATCGCGTTGCGCACTCCGACGTCGAGATAGTCGTTGCTGCCGAGATCGCGGATCGTCGTGAAGCCCGCGTCGAGCGTGCGCCGCGCGTACATCGCCGCGTAATGCGACTGCTCGACGGGCTGCCGCATCGTGTTGTCGAAGAAGTCGTGGTACCAGTCGCCGCTGAACTGGCCGGTGATGTGGGTGTGCGCGTCCATGAAGCCGGGGAGGAGCGTGGCGTCACCGAGGTCGATCACCTGCGCGTTCGCCGGCACGGCGCCGCCGACGGACTTGATGCGATTGCCTTCGATGACGATGACGGCGTTCTTCGTGACGGCGTCGGACGTGCCGTCGAAGAGGCGCGCGGCTTTGAGGACGATCGGTTTGGGTTGTTGTGCGAATGCGGACGCGGCGAAAAGAAGGAGGATGAACTTTCTCAGCATGCGGCTGGAAAGTTAACACGTGGGAATGGAGGACAGGCGCGGGGCGCCTATCCTCCACTGGAAGTCGGTTAGGTTTTCTGCTGCGGGTTGGTCGGCGGGGGCGCCGGCACGGGCGCTTGCACATCCGTGGACGGGCCGCTGCCCGGCGCGATCGTCATCTTCTCGCCGGTCTCTTCGGGCTCCTTCAGTTTCATGTAGTCGGTGCCCGTCTCCTCGATGAGGATCTGATTCACTTCCCAACCTTCGAGCGTTTCGCGCTCAAGGAGCTTGCGCGCGATCTTGTCGAGCGCGTTCTTGTGCTGCGTGATGATGTCGGTGGCCATCTTGTACGCTTGATCGAGGATGCGGCGCACTTCGTTGTCGATCTCGATCGCCGTCGCTTCCGAGTAGTCGCGATGCTGCGCGAACTCGCGTCCGAGGAAAATCGCTTCTTCCTGTTTTCCGAACGTGGCGGGGCCGAGATTCGACATGCCCCACTCGCAGACCATCTTGCGCGCGGTGGCGGTGGCGCGCTCGATGTCGTTGCCGGCGCCGGTGGTGATCTCGCCGATGAAGATCTCTTCGGCGATGCGGCCGCCCATCATGACGGCCAGTCGCGCGTCGAGGTAGCGCTTCGAGTACGAGTACTTGTCCTCGATCGGAAGCTGCTGCGTCACGCCGAGGGCGCGGCCGCGCGGAATGATCGTGACTTTGTGCAGCGGATCGGCCGCGGGGAGAATCGCCGCGACGATCGTGTGACCCGCTTCGTGATACGCGGTGTTGCGCTTCTCGCGATCGCTCATCACCATCGACTTGCGCTCGACGCCCATGAGGACTTTGTCCTTGGCGAACTCGAAGTCGACCATCTGCACTTTCTTCTTGTCGTAGCGCGCCGCGTTGAGCGCCGCCTCGTTGACGAGGTTGGCGAGATCGGCGCCGGAGAATCCCGGCGAGCCGCGCGCGATGATCGTCGGATCGACGTCTTCCGCGAGCGGGATGTTGCGCGTGTGCACGCGAAGAATGCCTTCGCGTCCTTTGAGGTCGGGAAGATCGACGACGACGCGGCGATCGAAGCGGCCGGGACGCAGCAGCGCGGGATCGAGAACGTCGGGACGGTTCGTCGCGGCGACGAGAATGACTCCGTCGTTCGACTCGAATCCGTCCATCTCGACGAGGAGTTGGTTGAGCGTCTGTTCGCGCTCGTCGTGTCCGCCGCCGAGGCCTGCGCCGCGATGGCGGCCGACGGCGTCGATCTCATCGATGAAGATGATGCACGGCGCGTTCTTCTTCCCTTGCTCGAAGAGATCGCGCACGCGCGAGGCGCCGACGCCGACGAACATCTCGACGAAGTCCGATCCGGAGATCGAGAAGAACGGCGCGTTCGCTTCGCCGGCGATGGCGCGCGCGAGCAGCGTCTTGCCGGTGCCCGGAGGTCCCATCAGCAGAACGCCTTTCGGGATCTTGCCGCCGAGCTTCGTGAACTTCTGCGGCTCTTTGAGGAACTCGATGATCTCGTGAAGCTCGAGCTTCGCTTCGTCGACGCCGGCGACGTCTTTGAACGTCACCTTTTTCGCGCTGCCGGAGAGAAGCTTCGCCTTCGACTTGCCGAACGAGAGCGCCTTGTTTCCGCCGGCCTGCATCTGGCGCATGAAGAAGATCCAGAGGCCGATGAGGAACAGCACGGGCGCCCAGGTGATGAGCGCGGTGATGAACGGCGCATCGCCTTTCGGCTCGAAGTTCACGACGACGTTGTGTGCGTGAAGGGTGTCGTACAGCGCCGGGTAGTTCGACGGTCCGTTGAGATGAAACTCACGCTTGCCGCCCGGGACGTTTGCCTTCGTCTCGCCCTGGATCTCTTCACCACGGATCTTGACCCATTCGACCTGGTTTTGATTCACCAGCTCGATGAACTTACTGAATGCGATCTGATCGCTCGTTCCCTTCGTGGTCTGGAAAAGGCTCCAGAGGAGGAAGACGAGAACGATGATCACCACCCACAGGAGTGCGGTCTTAACGGTGGAATTCAACGATTCTGCCTCCAGAAAGGCACGCGGATGCTCGTTGCGTGCCGTTCGTTACAAATGCTCAGCGCGGGCGCGAACATTCCTGTCGGCCTCGCTGCATCATACGCGTCCGATGAAGGGGAGGTTTCCGTGGCGCCCGTCGATCTCGAGACCGTAACCGACATATGCGCCGTCGCTGCCGTCCGCTTCGAACGCGACGTAGTCCGCTTTGATGTCGACGGTGCGCAGGCTCGGGCGGTCGATCAGCGCGACGAGACTGAGCGATGCCGGTGAGTGAATGCGCAGTTGGGTGAGGAGATAGTTCTCGATGACACCGGTGGAGACGACGTCTTTGACGACGTAGACGTTGCGCGATTCGATGTCGATGTACGAGATGTAGTCGATCTCGAGGGCGGTCGCGGTCTCGGTGTCGCTGACGTCGCGCACGACGTCGATGAATCCATAGCTGACGTCGCCATCGATGGCGCGGAGAAGATCGCCGACGAACACCGCCGCCCCTTTGAGGATGCCGAGGAGGAAGACGCTCCCTTTGGAGTCTTCGCGAATCGCTCTTGCGACCGCGGCGACGCGCTTGGCGATGTCTTCGGCGGTGTAGAGCGGTGCGATCTGACTCACTGTTCTAGTTTAGCTTCATACCGATCTCCCTCGGCATCCGTGATTTTGAAGGAGTCGGAGATCTCGACGCCGGCAACCCAGACGATCTCACCGTTCCAAATGAGCAGCGGAATGCGATCGCGCTGTTCGCGCGGGATCTTGCGATCGATGAGGAAGCTCTTCAGCTTCTTCGCGTGGCCGCCCAGGCCGAGGGGGCGGAAGCGGTCGCCGTGTCTTCGGTTGCGGATCGTGAAATGAGGTTTGGCGCCGCGGGGGAGCTGGAACGGTTGGCCGCCGTTCGCGCCGACGCGAAACGTCGCGCCGATGCTCGGGATGAAGATCTCTTCGCCGGCGTCGATCTCGAATTCGTAGTCGTCGATCGGCTGCGGAAGTTTTCGCAGAGCGAGCTGTCCTTTTCTTCGAATCAGCTCGAGCGACTTGGTGATGTTCGTCCGCTTGATCGAATCCAAATCGCGCGACAGATCGGCGTCGCGTGAATGCGGGTCGAGACGGCGGACGTGACGATGAAGGAGTGCTTGGCGGAGCAGCGGGTCGTCGGGCAGCTCGATGAAGCGCGTTTCGTCCGGCGTGATCTCGACTTCGATGGCGTCGATCTCGCGCTCGACGAGCCGCCACAATGATTGCGCCTGTTGCGCGACGGCGGCAATCGGCGACGGATCGAAGTCGCGCAGCATCATTCGAATGCGATTGCGAAGGAAGCGCGGGTCGGCGTTCGACGAGTCGACGCGCGGCGTGATGTTGCGCTCGCGGAGAAAGGCGTCGATGTCTTTGCGCGTGACATCGAGGAACGGACGAATGAAGCCATCGTCGCGAATGCGCTGAATGCCGCGCAGCCCGAAGATGCCGCCGCCGGTGAAGAGGCGCATCAACACCGTCTCCGCCTGATCGTTCATCTGGTGCGCGGTGGCGACGAAGCGGGCGTTGCGTTTGCGTTTGATGTCGAGGAGGAGTCGCGTGCGCACGTCGCGCGCGGCGGCTTCAATGCCGACGCGCTTCACATCGCGCGGATCGAGCGTGCCGTCGGCGACGTCCAGCGGCACATTCAGTCGCGCGCAGAGATCGCGCACGAACGCTTCATCCTCATCCGATTCCGCGCCGCGCAGATGATGATTGACGTGCGCGGCGGCGACCGGGAAGTCGCGCATCTCGCTGAAGGCGACGAGCAGCGCGGTGGAGTCTGCGCCGCCGGAGACGGCGACGACGACGTGAACGTTCATTCGCGTACAATCATGACCGAATGCGCCGCGATCGCAGCCGCGGTTTCACGCTCATCGAGCTTCTCGTCGTCGTCGCCGTCATTGGCGTTCTCGCCGGCATCGCCATCTACAACTACCTCCTGGCGCTGCAGCGCGCGAAGCAGAAGCGGACGATGGAGGACATGCGCACGATCGCGCAGGCGTGGGAAGCGAGAGGCTCCGAGACGCACGGCTACAACGCCGCCGGCTTCAATTTTCCGACCGCTCCGGTGACCGCCGACGAGCTCGATCAACTCCTCGTGCCGACATTCGCGAGGTCGCTGCCGAAGTTCGACGGCTGGAACCGGCCGTACGGCTACGCGATGGACCAGCCGATCGGCGGCGGCTTGTCGGCCTCCAGCTATTCGATCCGTTCGATGGGAGCGGACGCGAAGTTCGACGGCGCGACGTACACGCAAGGGGCGACGGCGAGCTTCGATTGCGACATCGTGTACGCGAATGGCGCGTTCGTGACGTATCCGGAGCGGTAACGCGTCCTTCCTTGGTGCCACCTCTGATTCTTGCGACGGACACTTTTCATCGCCGCATCCACTCCGCGAGAGAGCAACTACATGGCACATCGCCTGCGATGAGGCCGCCACGGAGGGTGTGAAATGAAATTCACCGGTTCCCTTCTGTTCGTGGCACTTCTCGTTGGATGCACGACGACGCAGCGTCCCCTCGTTCCCGTCCCCAAGTCTCTTGAAGCAACATCGACGCTGATGCGCGTCGAGCGCAAACGGACGCCGTTCTCGAAGACGCCGATGCGCTTCGGCGAATGGCAGGTCACCGGATTCGCTCACGATCGTCTGCCGAACAGTCGAAGCAGCGAGATCGGTACGCCCGACGTTCGCTACGAGAAGTCGCGCGGCACGGCGAAGTATCACTTCGTGATGAGCGCGAGCGGCAGCGATGTCTACGAGTGCCAGTGCGGCCACACGCGCAAGGAGCGCGGGGTCGCGCTGGGCGGATCGGACAACAAGCTCACCGTCGACTTGGAACAAAAGGAATGGCTCGACTGCGATCTTCGCCGCATCAGTGACGGCGCGACATGGACGCTTCGCATCGACGGCAGCCGGCTCATCGGCGGCGAGGGCTACTCAGGAACGCTGACCGACGGCTCGCGCACGCTCTACCTCCGCGCCACCAGCGAAATCGAGCACCTCGGCAATCTTCCCAGTCAGCCGCTCGGCTGGTTCTTCGAGCGCGACGGCTCGAAGATCGCGAGCACCGAGTTGATCACGCCGGGCATCGTGCGGATCGGCGATGACGCAGGCAGCGATCGCGATCTCATCGCCACAGCGTCGGCGGCGCTCCTGTTGCAGCCGACGGCGTATTCGAGGTGACTCGGCCCGCCCGCGCGGGGTTCAGCGATAATCGGGCATCATGAGAATCGTTCTCCACGCGGCAATCGCTCTGTCTCTTGCTGCCGGCGCGAGGGCGGCAGACCTCGCGGAGCTCGCCGCTGCGTATGCGAATCCAACGCTCGGTCCCGCGACGCAGATCAAGGCGACGTCGATTCACATCTCCAATTTGACGATCGAGCTTGCGTCGGGGACCGCCGCGCCGGTTCTCGCGGGCGGCGAACCGATCGGGATCTTCTTCCGCGGCAAAGGAACGTATACCTACCGAGCGACTGATCCTCTCGAAGCTTCGATCGTCCCATACGAAGGCAAGAGAGCCGGCCGGGACGTCCGCGCAGAAAAAGGAAGCGTCAGCGTGAAGGCGAGCTTCGACCGCCTTTACATTCGCGGCGCCGGAATCGACCTCCCGAAGCTCGGCGCGGGCAGCGCGGATCCGGAGCTCAGCGAAGTGTTCAAGTCACACCTCGAGCATTTCTCGCACGCGCGCGTCACGCCGGACTCGCATCTGCTGCTGCGGCAGCGCCTCGATGCGCCCACCGCTGCCGTTGCGATCGCCGACTTCGCCGGAAGCGACGAAGATGAATATGTTCTCGACTCGATCGAGCATCGCGACGAGCGTTTGTATGCGCTCCTCACGCGTCCAAGCTCGATCGTCTCGACCGTCGACGAGTTGCGCGACGCGATTTTTCCCGTGCAGATCGCCGGGCAGCCGGTCGGTCGCCAGCGTGGCAAGTTCGTGTCGCCGCCGTTCCTGCTCGTCGGCGTCGACTACACCCTCATCGCCGATGAACATGACGCCGCGCGTCTCACCGTGACCGAAACGATCGTTCCGCGCACCGCTGCGCAGTCCGCGTTTCGCTTCGATCTCCTCGGCGGGATGTTCGATGAGCGCGGCAATTACCGTCGTCTGCTGCTGACATCCGTGAGTGATGATGCCGGGAAGAAGCTTCCGTTCCATTTCGCGCACGACAGCCTGCTCGTGGGGACATCCGACAAGATCGCACCCAACACGCCGTTCGTGTTGCGCTTCGAGATCACCGGCAACTTCTTGGCGCGGCTCGGCAACGGCAATGCCTGGCTGCTCGGAACGGAGCCCTGGTTTCCGCAGCCCGAGCTCAATGGGCAGTTCTACACGCTTCATTCCGTCGTGAAGTGCAAGAAGCCGTGGCTTCCGATCACGCCCGGAGACACGGTCGCTCGCGGCCAGGAAGGCGATTACAACGTCGTCGAGACTTCGATCGACAAACCTGTGCAATTCGCGGTCGCGATCGCCGGCAACTACAAGGTCTTCGAACAGAAGCGCGACAACCTGACGATCCGCGTCGCCACCTACGGCGGCGCAAACGAAGCGGCCGCCAAGCAACTCTCCGATCTGGCGTTCCTCATCATCGAGTTCTATCAGCCGTTTCTCGGTCCGTTCCCGTTCAAAGAATTCAACATCGTCCAGATCAACGATCTCGGGTGGGGACAAGCTCCTCCGGGAACGATGTTCATGACGAATGAGGCGTTCAGTCCTCTCCTCGGCGAAGAGAACCGCATCTACTCGAAAGGTGTGAATCAGCGCTTCGCACACGAGATCGCGCATCAGTACTGGGGAATCGTCACGAAGATGGGATCTTTGGACGAGCAGTGGCTCACGGAAGCATTCGCGGAGTACTGCTCGGCACTCGTCGTCAAGCAGATGAAAGGCGACTCGGGATATCAGGGAATGCTCAGCGCCTGGCGCGCGAATGCGAAGGACGGAGCGTTCGCGCCGATCCCAATGGCAAACCGGATCGTCGTGCCTTGGAATGACACCGCCACTCTCATGAATCGCATGGCGCTGACTTACGACAAAGGTGCGTACGTGATCGCCGTCATACACAAACAACTCGGCGACGAGAAGTTCTTCAACGTGCTGCGCACCATTCAAGGCCGATATGCGTGGCGCTTTCTGACGACCGACAATGTCGAAGAGATCGTCGCCCACTTCGATCCAGACAAGGACTATCACTCGTTCTTCGAGAAGTACTACTGGGGAACGGAGATGCCGGCGGTGAAGTAGGGGGCGAGCGACGCGTGACCGCGATCACGTAAGGTCGTGACTCTCGCGGCCGCGGCGAGACGTCGCCGGCGAGAGGATTTTGGTGGCGGTGACTGGAGTCGAACTTTGCGACGCGCTGGCCTTCGGCAGCGGTCGCTCGCCGCGAAGGAACTGACGCTTCGCGCAGTTCATCGCAGCGGGGAGTGGGGGCGAGAGGATTTTGGTGGCGGTGACTGGAGTCGAACCAGTGACCTAGCGCTTATGAGACGCCCGCTCTAACCATCTGAGCTACACCGCCGTGCACACGAGCGTGCGGGACTATACTCAAACAGCGGACGTTTCGGGATATTTCGAGAATGACTGCGGCGATCGAGCGCGTTTGCGTCGGGTGCGGAGACACCGAAGAGATGGCGCACCTCGAAGTCTGCGCGCTCTGCAACCGCTTCTTCTGTCTCGACTGCGCGTTTCGCGCTCTCGGGCGGCGCTTCTGTTCCGCTCAATGTGCCCGGGGATTCTTCTACGGAGATGGTGATGACGACTCGGATACTGGAACCGACGACGACCTCTGATGTGAAGACGAGCTCGATGACGTATCGCCCGCGGCGGCTGCGCCGCAGCGAGTCGATTCGTTCGATGGTGCGCGAGACGATCGTGCGGCCGGAAGATCTGATCTATCCGCTCTTCGTCGTTCCGAACACGCGGCAGAAAGTCGAGATCAGCTCGATGCCGGGCGTCTATCAGCTTCGCGTCCGCGAAGCCGTTGACGAAGCGAAGCGCGCCGCAGACCTCGGCATTCGCGCGGTCCTGCTCTTCGGACTTCCCGAATACAAAGACGGCATCGGATCGTCGTCGTGGGATCCGTCCGGTCCCGTGCAGTCGGCGATCGAAGCGATCAAGCGCGCCGCGCCGGAGCTGGCGGTGATGGCGGACGTCTGCCTCTGCGAGTACACCGATCACGGACACTGCGGCGTCATCGTCGATCACAACGGAGTGAAGGACGTCGACAACGATCAGACGCTGCCGCTATTAATGAAGCAGGCCATCTCGTTCGCCGCCGCAGGCGCGGACTTCGTCGCGCCGAGCGACATGATGGACGGCCGCATCGGCGCGATCCGCCGCGCGCTCGACGAGCGATCGATGTCGGACGTCGGCATCATGGCGTACTCCGCGAAATTCGCGTCGGCCTTCTACGGTCCGTTTCGCGAAGCGGCGGAGTCGGCGCCGCAGTTCGGCGATCGCCGCACGTATCAGATGGATCCGGCGAACGGACGCGAAGCGCTGCGCGAGATGGCGCTCGACGTCAGCGAAGGCGCTGACATCATCATGGTCAAGCCGGCGCTGTCGTATCTCGATCTCATCAAAGTCGCGCGTGACAACTTCCAACTGCCGGTCGCCGCCTACAACGTCAGCGGCGAGTACTCAATGGTGAAGGCGGCAACGGAGCGCGGATGGATCGACGGGCCGCGCATCACGAACGAGATCCTGACGTCGATCAAGCGCGCCGGCGCGGATCTCATCATCACGTATCACGCGGTGGAGTGGGCTAGCCACACCAAACAGCCGTGACCGCGTCGGGATGATCGAGCAGATAGCCCTCTTCATCCTCGTCGTAGTTGATCACCGCGCCGTCGAGGCGTGACGCGGCCATGTCGTCGAGCGCGACGCGGATGCCG
>Ga0075425_100004578_pt1 | contig 14277 bp, 11 predicted proteins | sample SoiMethybrSBSTD4_FD_75300 | JGI IMG/M metagenome (GOLD analysis project Ga0075425, IMG submission 75300) | Bulk soil microbial communities from a Populus tree surrounding site in Tennessee, USA - Soil MetaG P. TD hybrid SBSTD4 | ecosystem: Environmental > Terrestrial > Soil > Tree plantation...
TGCTCCAAACAGGGTGAAGAGCGCATCAAAAAAGCCGTGCCCGGTTATTACCTTTCGATCGTGAAAGCCGGCTCGTCCACGGGGATCGTCGAAGACACCTGCGCCTACACTTATGATATTTACCTTGTCGGTGCCAAAACATTGCCCGATCCTGTCGTTCGCAATGTGCTTCAATCGATCTGGGTCAATGTCGAAAAACTGCCTCAATTTCATCCCGGATTCGCCGAATGGACCAAGGCGCGCGCGGTTGACGCTGACGTCACACTACCCTATCATCCCGCGGCGATTCGCTTCTTCAAGGACAACAATCTCTGGCCGGCCAAGATGGACGAAACACAAAAAAAATTACTGGCGATGAATCCATAGGAGTTCCGCGCTCGGGTCTCGCGTCTCGGGTGAACGGAGTCCCATGAATGCTGGACCGCTAAACGACGGCTTTGCAGGAGGAGAGATGCGTAGACCGAAAGTCAAAACATTCTCGAGCACGATCATCATGCTCCTGCTGACAATCGGCAGCGCAGGGGCGCAGAAACTCCCGGCTTCGACAACCATTGGCACCAATCCAGCGGGCACCGCTTTCTATGCCGTCGCCGCGGGGCTAGCCAAAGTGATCAGCACCTCCGGTTCAATGCAATCGATCGTTCAGCCCTACACCGGCAGCAGTACCTTCTTGCCGCTGCTCGACAGCGGCGAGCTCGATTTCGGCATCGTCAACGCCGTGGAAATGAACCTCGGCTTTCAGGGTCCCACAAAGCTCAAGATCAGCGGGAAAAATCCTCTTTCGCACGTCCCCAACACAAGACTGATCATGCGCGGCTCACCGTTATTTGTAAGCCTGGTGGTGAGAAAAGACTCGCCGATGAGAACCGTTTATGACGTGAAAGGAAAGCGGGTCACCGGCGAGTATCCAGCGAATATCGCGATCTGGTTTCACGTCTATACCGAGCTTGCCAATGCCGGAATGACCTGGGACGATGTGAAAGTGGTGCCGGTTCCCGCCGTTAACGACGGCGTCGACGCGCTCGTCCAGGGCCGGACGGATGCGGCCAATCACGCCATTGGTGTGGCCAAGGTAAAAGAAGCGGATGCGGCGATTGGGGTGCGCTATTTGTCACTCGATTGCAGTCCTGCGGGAGATACGCGCGTGAGGAAAGCGGTGCCGGGATATTACCTGATTACGCTCAAATCTGGGGCATCCACAGGCGTTGTTGGCGATACCTGTGTGCTGGCGTATGACATTTACATGGTCGGCCATAAAGGCTTGCCCAACGACGTCGTCGCACATTCGTTGAAATCCATCTGGGACAATATCGATAAGCTGCCGCCGCTCAATCCGCAGTTTCAGGAGTGGACACGGGAACGTGCCGTTTCGGTGGACGTCACAATCCCCTATCACCCTGGCGCCGTACAGTTCTATAAAGAAAAAAATCTCTGGAATGCCAAGACGGAGGAAGCGCAAAAACGCCTTCTAGCCGCTAATCCATAGAGGGATTTTAGATATAGCATCTTCTGGAATTTGGCCTGCAGCGATTTGAACAGCTTGAACGTTTTGGACTGACCGATCTTTAGCCCATGAGCGACGAACTAGCTGCGTCCACAGGGCGCTTTCGTGAGTTGAAAGGCGCGCCGCAAAAATTGCTTCGCGCCTTGCTGATCAGCAGTACTCTACTGGGTTCATTGTGGGCGCTCGAAGTTCACAATTATTTCCAAATCACATTTTTTAAACAGCAGTATCTCGCTTTATTTTTGGCGTTGGCGCTCGGCGCCGTCTTTCTTGCCGTCAAAGCCTACCCGAAACAGTCGGGCGAGTTCGTTCCCTGGTACGATTGGTTCTTCGCGCTCGGCGGTTTTGCCATCGGACTTTACGTAACCATCCTGTATCCGACGATCGCCTACCGTTTGGGCGTGCTCTCGCCGGATCGCTGGATTTTGGGCGGGCTCGCTCTGATCCTCGTTCTCGAAGCCACACGCCGGGTCGCCGGCGGCACGTTGGCCTGGCTTGCGCTCGGCGTCATTCTCTACACGAAATTTGCCGAGTTTCTGCCGGGAATTCTCTATTCTAAAAGCCCGTCATGGGCGCGCATCGTGAGTTATCTTTATCTTGACTCAAACGGGATGTTGGGTTTGCCCATCGACGTTGCCGCCGGAGTCGTGGTCGCGTTCATTTTATTTGGCCAGGCGCTCTACGCCGTCGGCGGTGATAAATTCCTCACCGATCTCGCGCTGATCGCGACCGGCCGCTATCGCGGCGGATCGGCAAAGGTGTCCGTCGTTTCCTCGGCGCTCTTCGGGACCGTGTCAGGCAGCGCTGTGGCCAATGTAGTCGTCGATGGAGCGATCACGATACCGCTCATGAAGCGGACAGGGTTTGCCGCCCATATGGCTGCTGCCATCGAAGCCGTGGCATCCAACGGCGGCCAGATCATGCCGCCGGTGATGGGCGCGGCGGCGTTTCTTATGGCTGAATTCCTGAATATTCCTTACGGCCAGATCGCCTTGGCTGCAGCAATACCGGCGCTGCTGTACTATCTCGCGCTATTTACCCAGATCGATTTGGAGGCGGCGAAACATGGATTGGCCGGCTTGCCTGCAGATCAGATTCCCAGATTTCGCAAGATCATCAGATCTGGATGGGTTTTTCTAATTCCCTTGGGCATTCTGATCGACACTTTGATGATCGAAAACTGGGAAGCCGGCAAAGCGGGTATGGTCGCGGTTCTTGCTGTTTTTGCCGTTGGCGCATTGCAAAGATCAACTCGCCCATCTTTCGCCAAAGTCGTCTCGGCCTTGGAGGAAACCGGAAAAACGTTGCTCGATATCGCCGTGATTACCGCCTTGGCAGGAATCGTCATTGGCGCGCTTCATCTTTCCGGTTTCACCTTCAAAATTTCGCTGCTGCTCGTCACGCTTTCGGGCAACAACGTTTTTCTGCTTCTGCTGATCACTGCCTTTGGCTGCCTATTTTTGGGTTTGCCGCTTCCGACCACAGTGGTCTACATCACGCTCGCCGTACTCGCCGCGCCGGCGCTGGTGCAATTGGGAATTCCACCGCTCGCAGCCCATTTGTTTCTCTTTTATTTTGGTATGGTTTCGCTCATCACACCGCCGGACTGTCTGCCGGTTTACATTGCTGCCTCCATGGCCAAAGCCAACTTCTGGCAGACCGGCTGGACTGCCATGCGCTTAGGCATTGCCGCGTACATCGTGCCTTTTATTTTCGCGCTTCATCCACCGCTGATCTTGATGGGGAACGTCAGAGAAATTCTGATCGCGGTCGTTACCGCCGTGATTGGCGTGATTCTCCTCGGCGCCGGCTGCGCGGGTTATCTCTTTCGCACCATCAGCTGGATGAAACGGGCACTCTTATGGATCGCTGCTCTTTTACTGCTGCTGCCTTCGACGACTAATGTTCTGCTTTTCGCCGATATCTTTGGGTTCGCGCTTGGTGCAGCGGTCATCGCATGGGAGTGGATGCAGCGCGACCGCGTTCCGCAGGCAATCGCCGAATCCCGTCCGATTGCTCGGTAGGTGATTCGTGCTATTTGGAATTTAGGCGCCTGATTCTACTTGAGACCGTACGTTGACGCGACTTTCTCGATGTACCCGCTGTCATCGAGCTTTCGAATCAACCGTGCATCAATCAAGTCTTCGATTTTTACATTGGCTGCCTTGGGGTTTTGCGCAGCCATGAGCCGGCGGATATTCCGCATCGCGTCGAGCGACGGAAAGGGCTTGCGCTCCACGCTCACCAAAAGATCCTGATAGCCTTCCTCGACAACCGCCGACTCGCTGATGTGAAAGCGCGTCATCATGGTTTTTGTCACCACCGCTTTATTTTGGGGCGCTAGCGTGTACGCCAAGCTCTCCACCAGCGCCATGAGAACCTTTTCAGCGATATCGGTCCGTTTCTGCAAAAAATCTTGGCTCACGACGATGGCCTGATTGAGCATCGGGATGTTTGCCGGCGTCAAATCGGCGACCATCGCGAACCCCTTGTTCTTCAGACGACGCACCAGCGCACCGTCAAGCACGGCCGCATCGATCCGGCCCACTTCGAGCGACTGACCGATCAATACCGAATCGCCGATCACGAGAAGATTGATATTGTCCCGCTTGACGTCGAGACCGATATGTTCAAGCCCGAGAATTGTGTGCATCCAGGTGCTGCCGCCAATGCTCTGAATACCGAACCGCTTGCCACGCAACTGCTCCGGCGTTTTAAAGCTGGGGTTGGCGACGATCGAATGCGTGAGCTTGCTCGAGATCGACGAGAGTATTCGCAGATAGAGCCCTTGCGATGCCGCTCCTAAAACCGCAGTCCCGCCGGTATAGCCGATTTCGATATCTCCCGAGATGAGACTGGCGACCAATGTCGGAGCGCCTTTGATCAGCACAATACGCGCGTCGATGCCCTGCTTCGCGAATAGCCCCTGCTCTTGCGCGAGCAGGAGCGGAATCGTCCGTGGGCTCATCGCCGCTACGCCGACGGTAATCCTGGTTTGAGCGAAGGCAAATGTCGGAACGAAAGTGACTAAAACCGAGCTAACAAGTGTAGCGGCCGAAAGAAGCCTAGTAGCCATGACTTTCCTCCTGAATGGAGACGCAGGCCTCTGGCCCGTTTGGTCTCATTACATATATGAGAATCGGCCTCAAGCGGTCAAACGTTTCGGCTATATTGACATTAGGTTTCTTGAGCTTACACTCCGGCTCATCAGGAGGGCACTCTATGCTGATCTTTGGACGAAAGACGTTCATTGCCGCGCTCGGGCTTTTTGTTATTTTTGGGCTTTCGCAGATCATCCTCGAGCAGAGTGCCGACGCACGTGCCGGCGGTGGTCGCTCGGGCGGCTTTCGTGGTTCGAGGAGTTATCAGGCGCCGGCTCGTCCATCCCAGCCAACGTCTCCGAGACGCGAAGCCGGTCCGACTCCGCAACAGCCTACGCCATACACTCCGGCAGGCGGGGGTTTCATGCGCGGACTGGGGACGGCTATTCTGGGCGGATTCTTGGGTTCGATGCTTTTTTCCGGCATCGCCCACGCGGGATTCGGCGGTTTCGGGGGCAGCGGTTTCGGTTTGATCGAAGTTTTGCTGATCGCCGGGTTGGCTTACTTTGTTTATCGAAAATTCCGAGGTCCGGCGCTCGCATCCGGAATCGGCGGCATGCCCTATCAAAATACCCGCGCCGCTACTGAATACGCTCCATCGAGAGCCCCGGAACCGATTCCGGCTAGCAACACGATCGACTATCGTTCATTGACAATGATGGACCGGACGTTCGATCCGGATCGATTTCTCAAGACGGCCCAAGACCTCTTCTTTAAAATTCAAGGCGCCTGGAACAAGCAGGATACGACAACGCTTTCTGCTCTTTGCGGCTCGGAATTGCTGCAGTCATGGTCTGAAGAATTGAGCCAGCAGCGTGGGCGCGGCCAGCAAAATCGGATGGAGAATATCGCCCTGCGTGAAACCGAGATCACTGAAGCTTGGACCGAGAACGGCGCCGATTTCATTACGGTTCGCGTACATGCGAATTTGCTCGATTACACCGTCGATGCAAGAACCGGCAGTGTTCTAAGCGGCAGCAATACCGAACCGATCGAGTTTGAAGAGTATTGGACGTTCAGCCGCCCCGTCGGCCCGAATACCTGGAAATTAACAGCCGTTCAACAAGCATGAGCAAACAGTAAGCTAAAACCCGTTCCGATCGATAAGATTGGAACGGATTCTTCTCTTCCTATTGTCTGTTGGCTATCTCTTTCCCCCATACATCTGATCGAAAAATCCGCTCTTCTCCATCTCGTCAAGAAAGCGCGTATCGATCATCTCCTGAGGTTTGACCGATTTCGCCCGTGGTTCCGTAGGAGCGATTTCATCGAGGGTCGACTGGATGCCCTCCAGCTTTAGCGCAAGTCGCGGTTCCAGCGCTTTGATTTCGACGTTGTAACTCGCATCGAGCAAAGCTCGATCGTCGATGCGGAGATATTTGCTGAGGATCTTGAAAGTCGAATCCTTGTCGGTGTGCATGATCTTGGCCGCCTCTGCCATCGCGCGCATGAATCTGGCCAACACTGGCCCGCGTTTGGCGATGATCGATCGGCGCGTAGTAATGGTTGTTGCGGCGTAGGCGATTTTCAAATCGGGGCCATAAATCACGTAATGATAGCCCAGTTTGAGCGCTTGTGCGTCGGTCGGGACGGTCAATACGGCAGCATCGATTCCTTGTGCGACCAACGCTGCCAATGTTTCCGGCGCGCCGCCCGCCTGAATGTAGCTCACTTCGCGTGAATCGATGCCGTAATGCCGCAGCGCCTGGACCGCGAAGTAATGCGGGTTGCTGCCGATACGCGAAACCCCGATGCGTTTTCCCTTGAGTTGCTCAGGACGCGTGATCTCCGGCTTCGCAATGATACTGTGTGTCAGCAGGCTTTTGATACCGCCGACAAGGACTGGATCCTTGTTTCCCTGGACGAAAGGCCGGGTAATACTCGCTGCCCCGATCACCGCAACTTCACTGTCGCCGGAAAGAATCGCCGCCACGGACGGCGCTCCCGGCGTGACAAAAACCACCGGCACATCGAGATCATATTTTTTGAACAGCCCCAGATCCTGCGCCATCAAGGGATACGCCTGCGACATCACGCGCGCCGTGTAAATCAAATTGAGCTTATCCGCCGCAAAAATTGTCACCGGCAGAAACATTATGCTCGCAAGCGCGACAATCTTCGTACCGAGACCCATGCTGCCTCTATTCATAGACCCTCCACAGCAAATCGCACCGGTCTTACAATAAACGATCCAGGAGTTCCACTCAGGCCACCCGACCGGTTCGTCTCGCTTTCTCTAAAAGCCTTTGCAAACTCACCGCGTCTATAGCAACATCTTGCTTATCCGGCAAAGGAGACCTAAGGCATGGAGAAAAATCTCGTTTCCACCCCTACCCATGAACGTTGCGTCACCTCGTATGCCGCGCGTACGCAATATAAGCCGGGAGTTGTTCATCCGCCTCACATCAAAGTGAAAGACGCGATTGATATTCACTGCCACGCTCATGAAGGTCAACAGGATCCTTACGATCTTGCACGCCGGGCCTCGCTTGCGGAAATGACGGGCCTGCTGTTCAAAAGCATTCCTGGCGATGATCCGCTCAAAGCCACTCAAAGCGTCCAAGACGACGTCAACGGTTGGGCAGAAAAGGAACATGTGACGCCGATCACTTGCTGGGCGGGTTTTGTCTGCGGCCGCCAAACGGCGCCGGTTTCAGCGAAAGTGGTGGCCGAAATGATCCGCCACGGCGTGGTTGCGATTTGGTTACCGGTTTTCAACCACGCGATCACGCTTAGCACCGTGGGAACTTATCAGCGCACAATCGAGCGCAAAGACGTGAACGGCTGGCACGGTCCGTTGTCTTGGGACAAAGCGATGGAGATCGGGCATTATAATTTAGACGATGCCGGCGAGCTCAAAAAAGAAGTTAAAGAAATCGTGCGCATATGCGCCGATCAGAACGCTGCGCTGTTTTTCGGCCACGTCACGCACAGAGAAATCTACAAGCTCGCCGAGGAAGTTGAAAAAGTCGGCCTCAAGCGTGCGGTCATAGATCATCCCTTCAGCCCGTTCCTGAACGTGTCGCCCGCCATGATGAAGGAGCTCGCACCCGTCGGCATTCTCTTCAACTTTACGTGGGACGAGCTTTCTCCATTGCTCGGAGTCGACCCCCAGATCATGTACAACACCATACGCGAAGTGGGCGTCGAGCATTTTACGCTCTCCAGCGATGCGGGCGAGCCGCTCTTCCCGGATTCCGTCGAAGCCATGCGGCTGGTACGCGGCTACATGGAAGCGTTCGGGCTCAATCAGGATGAGCTCTATACTGTGTGTACGAAGAATCCCGCGAAGGTGGTGGGCCTAAGTTTGCCATAGCAAACCGTTCCAGGTTCAAAATTCCGCGTTCAACGTTGCTCATGAGAACGTTGAACTTTGAACCCGGAATCTTGAACGGATATTACTTCAACCCCAGCCGCTCAAAGGTCCCGTCTTTCTCCATCTCCTCGAGAAAGCGCCGATCGATCAACTGCTCCGTTTTGATTTGTTTCGCGCGCGCATCGGTTTTGGCGATTTCGTCGAGAGTCGCTTGGATCGCAATCGGTTTGATTTCGAATCTCGGCTCTAGCACCTTGAGTTCCTGCGTGTACGCGGCATCGAAAACCTTCCGATCGGTGAGGCCAATCTTTCTGCTGATCACCTTAAAAGCCAATTCTCGATCGCTCACCATCATCTTTAGCGACTCGGCCATGGTATGCATGAACTGGCCGATAGCTTTAGGCCGTTTGGCAATCAACGAGCGCAGCGTCACGAAACCCGCAGCGATAAAGGGTGGCCGAATTTCCCGGCCGTCGATAACATAATTATATCCCGCGAACGCCGCTCTCGTGTCCTGCGGCGTCGTCACCGAAGCCGCGTCGACGGCCCCCGACATCAAGGCTTGAATGGTTTCGGGCGCGCCGCCCGTTTGAATCAAATTGACATCGCGGAACGGATCAAGACCTTTGGCCCGTAATCCGTAAACCGCAAAGTAATGGCCGTTGCCTCCGATCCGGCCCACTCCTATGCGCCGTCCTTTGAGATCCTCGGGCCGTTTGATGTCCGGCTTACCCATAATGCTGTGGGTAAGAACGTTTTTGATCGAGCCAATAAAAACAAAATCGGTATTGCCGGCGAGATAAGCCCGCATCGGCCCCTCGCCGCCGACGATACCGAGATTCCCGTTGCCGCTGCTCATCGCCGCCGTGACAATACCCGAAGATGCGATGTAGACGAGTTGAAAATCGAGATCATGCTTGGAATACAACCGCGCCTCCTCGGCAAACCAAGGCAATGCCATAGCGACGCTCGGGGCCGACTGCAGACCGACGAGTTTTTCCGCCGCAAACGCTGGTGCAGCGAGGCGAAAGATGCCTTCGGCAAACGTCAAGCTCAGAAGCAAAAATCGCCTAATTAAAACCTTGCTCATCGATACCTCCGAACAAATCAGAGGAGTGATTACTACACTCGTGCCTATGCACACAACCTTAGCCTGGGCGTGCGTCGACTCTTGGCTGGATGAGAATCGGCGTGTAGACAATGATGAAAATCGCAAATGCGGCAATCCAGAATGCGCCGCTTGCGACGATGAGCTGGGAAAAAATTTGTGGAAAAAAGGGCGGGAGCAACCCGCGTATCACGGCCGCAAGGTTCATCAAAACAAATGCGCTGGTCAGGGCGGCTCCGGCTTTCAGAGGTCTTCCCGTATGGCCGAGGGACACGCGAGGCATCATCCCAAGGGTCAAGACGCCGATTCCGCCGACGGTAAATGCATGAATCGTAAACTGTGGCGGAATAAAGCCGAGGGCTATGGCGGCTTTCAAGGAAAATCCCAGAATGATCCAACCGTAGCCGAGATGCAGAACCCAGAGCAGGGGTACATGCCAGTAGCGAGGCGTGTACCAGCCGGCCAACCGAGCTCCATTGGCACAAGCGGCAAGAGCGGCAAAACTGGCGGACACAACCGAGTCGGGCGCAAGGAGCTCCGCTACTAAAAACAAAACAACACTCACGGGTGACAACCATTCAATTATCCGCCACCGCTTTATCACCACACCACTCAATGCCCGTTCGGTGAAAAACGGAATAACCCTTCCGCCCATGATCACGATCACCAGAACAATGAGATCGACGCCGAGGAGAGTTCCCTTACGCGTAAGATTCGGCGCCATACCCAGCGCATCGGCATGAACCAGCAAGTCCGCCGCCCAAAGAATCGTCAAAAGCGGCAAAAAAACCAGGTTTCTTTTTTCATCGCTCCGGAGTAACGGTATGCCGATGCCAATCGCAAGAGTCGGCAAGAATGCTAGATCCGCTGCGGCGATCAACCAGGGGGGAAAAATCGTCAAACAAAAGGGCAAGATTCTGGCGACGAGCCATAAGGCTGCCATTCCCGCCAGCGGCATTCCCGATGGTGTCGGTCTATTCGTCCAGTTCCGTACCGCAGTCAGCAAGAATCCGGCAATCACCGCCACAGTGTAGCCGAAAATCATTTCATGGCTGTGCCAGCCGATCTGACCATAGTAGGTATCGAAAGCAAACCCGCCGATAAACATCGGCACCCAAAATGCCATCAGGAGAATCGCAAGCCAACCCGCAAGCAGAAAAAAAGGCCTGAAGCCAAGAGCAAAAATGACCCGCATGCGGTCATTCCTATCTTTGCTGTGTGACTAGAGCACTGGCGCGGTTTCGCACGAGCAGCTCGGATCGACGAACGTTATCGCTTGGTCAGTTGTTTGATAAAACCTGAATTTTCCATTTCCTGAACGAAGCTCGCATCGACAAACGTTTTGGGGTCGGCGGTTGCCGCTTTCGGATTCTTCGGCGCCATATCATCGAGCAGCGTCTTGATGCCCGCGGGATCGGCGTACGGAACATCCATCAATACTGAAGTGTAATTACGGTAGGTTCGTTCGAGCCCCTCAGGGTCCGTTAGCCTGGTGTACTTGCCAATGATCGCTTTCGTGCTTTCTTTGTCGCTCTTGATGAAATGAATCGCTTCCGTAATCGCTCGGCAGAATCTCGCCACAGCCGGACGCCGGCTCTTGATGATCGCCTCGCGCGTCACCACGCCGTTGCCGTGCAAAGGAATTCTTAGATTGGCCATGTTGACCAGATCCCGGAAGCCTAGCCGCTCCGCCTCCTTGATAAACGGCTCGTTCATGATGGTGAATTGAGAGATTCCTTTCGAAATGGCTGCCAGCCGTTCGGGATTTCCGCCTGCGGGCACGATCCGAACGTCTTTTTCCGGATCGATGCCGAGCTTTTTGAGGGACAGGCGCATGCCCATATCGGAAATGCTGCCGAATCGATTGACCGAACCGGTTTTGCCTCGGAGGTGTTCAGGATTGGTGATATTTGCCGCGCTGATGATGTGATCGATGAAGGTTGGAATGATCGAGAGCACCATCACGACATCGGCGCCGCCCAGACGCGGATTGACGACGTTGGGCGCAGAGGTAACGACAATATCGAGGTCACCGGCCACCAAAGCTTGCATCGCCGGCGGCCCGGCACTGAAAAAGATCGATTCAGCTGCTAGTCCTTGCTTTGTTAGAAAGCCCTTTTCCTGCGCAACCCATAACGGAGTATGCGAAGCCGTCATCGCAGCCCAACCCACGCGCACCCGATCTTGACCGAAGCCGCTTTGAACACCGAGGAGAAAAAAAAGAATCGTCATCCAAGCGCGAACTGAAATCAGCATTACTCACCTCGGTGGCTAACGACCGAAAATCGCTTCTACCACGAAGTCACGAAGTACGCGAAGGTGCTAATCGAATGGACAAGCCCCCTTGCCCTACAACTTCGTCGAATCACCCCCGAATGCTTTAGTCGGAGTCCAGTCCGAATTTCACCCTGGATTCCCGCTAAAAGCATGCGGGAATGACGAGCTCCCGTCCGAGTAGGAATTATTCAGGAGGTATTCCTTTTCATGGTCTGTGGACAAACATAAGTTTATAAAACACTCGTGCTGAAATTACCCTTCGTCGCTTGCAAGGCAGTCTCGCTAGGATCACTTGACAATCGCATAGCAGTACGAGTCTCGAGGCTCAGCGCTCAAGTTAGGGTGCACCGACCAGCGCCGTAACGTTCCCTCTTTCTGCATGCCGACCTTTTCCATAACGCGCGCCGAGGCGATGTTTTCGATGTCGCAAACTCCCCAGATACGATAAATTCCCTTCTGTTTGAGCGCCCATGCAACGAGCCCTTTGATTGCCTCAGTCATGTAGCCTCGACCCCAATAGGCGCGCGCCAGAACATAGCCTAGCTCCCACTTTTCAGCAGCCACCCGGGCGATCATCATGCCGATGACTTCTCTGTCTTCGTGCCGCTCGATGACCCAATGAAATGCCTTGCCGATGTCCCAGGCGAGCTGACACATGCGCATATACTCACGTGTCTCATCGAGGTCCTTGTGCGCGCGCCAGCTCACGTAGCGGGTCACTTCGGGATCTTGAGCGTACTGGCGAAAAATCGCCTCAGCATCGGAACTTTTTGCTTTTCTCAGTCGTAAACGTTCAGTCTTGAGCGTCGTGGGCGGGTTTATCACTCTAGGAGAATCCGACCAGCATGATTGCCGAGTTTAGGATCACGCCGAAAAATTTTCAAGAGAGCGAAGCCGCGCACACCGTGTGCAATCGAATAGATTCTCCAGCCTTCGCCGAGCGCAAGCACAGGTAAATTGTAGTCTTCTGTCCTTTGTCGTGACTCATCGAGCGGCTGACTCCAAAGCTTCACCGACTCCCAAGCTCTTTCAGCGCCTCGCGCAGATAACTCTGGTCCACGTACTTCGCAGGCTTCGGTACGGGACCCTTCGACTGTGTCTGCTCCCAGTAGATTTGCGTGACGATCTGCAGCCCCTCCAGGTTAATATCACCGTTGGGATCCCACGTGCGGGTAGACGTATAGAAATCCCACCCGCGGCGTGCATGTTCCGGTTTGAGTTTCATCTCTTTCGCCAGAAGATCGGCTCCAGCCTCTTTGTTGCGGTACAGCCAATGCATCGTTTCCGCCATCGCCTTCATAACGCGCACAAGCACGGGGCGGTTTTTCTCGGCCCACGAGCGCTTGGTCGAAAGCGCTGCAAGTTGATAGTTCGGGATGACATCGACGAATCGGCCGATCTCGTCAAACCCGTGCTCCTCCGCTGCATAGTTGACCGGCAAAGACAACGCAGCGGCATCGATCTGTCCACTCAGCAATGCGGCATAAGTCTGCGGTGTACCGCCAATGACCAGCAGCTTGTAATCGCGCGGATATTCGAGTCCCTTGGCCTTCAAGACTTGCCGGAGCGCAAACGTTACTCCGGATGTGAGGCTGATCGCTCCGAAAGTCGCGCCGCGCAGGTCAGCGTAAGTTTTAAATTTCTTCGCGGCCATGATCGACTGTGAGAGTCCGTTGATAATGCCGCCGACGATCACCAGATCGAGGCCTTTTTCAATTGCGGCTATTGGGGCGTCCGACGCGCTGCCGGCGATTTCAAGGGACCCTCCGGCTAATGCTTGAATCCCCACATCCGAGGCCCGAATGACGACCAGCTCGACATCGAGCCCGTGCCGCTCGAAGAATCCCTTTTGCGAAGCAACCCAGAGCGGTCCATAGCCGAAAGTCTTGGTCGCAGAGCTGATCCTGAGCTTTACTCTTTCCTGTGCATGCGAGGCAGTGCATTGAAACAGCACGATCGATACGGCAATGACCGAAAGCTTTCTTCCAATCACAAGGGCCTCCAGCTCAACCCCTCGATTAAATGTTTGAACCAATTACGTGAGGACTTCTTCGTTGCGCCAGCTCTCGATTGTCGCCCGATCGTAACCAAGAACATCCATCAGAATGGACTCGTTGTCTGAGCCCAACCGATTGGGCAAGCGCAACGGCTCCTCGGTTGCGCCGCGAAATAAAAATCCACTGCGCGGAATTTCAAAAGGGCCGATCAGCGAATCGGCGAAAGGCGAGAAATAGTTTCTGTGACGGAGTTGAGCATCTTTCAACAGATCGGCGCCGGTTTGCACGACGCCGGCAGGAACGCCCGCATCCTGCAGCTCGCGCATCACATCTTCAGCGATTCGCGTTTGGGTCCATTCCTCGACGATGCGGTCGAGCTCGACGCGATGGTTGAGACGCGCTGGCAAATCGGCGAATCTGGCGTCGTGAAGCAATGCCTCTCGATCGATGGCACGGCAGAACGCGCGCCACTCGTCGTCATTGCGCACTGAAATCACGCACCAGCGATCTTCGCCTCTGCAGCGGTAGCACCCGTGCGGCGCCGCAGTTTCATAGTGATTGCCCTTGGGCTGCGGATCGTCGCCGTTGACTGAAGTCTCCAGATACGTCGTGCCCAGGACAGCGGCGGTGCCTTCGATCTGCGCGAGATCGATGGTGACGCCCTTGCCCGAGCGGCGACTATGAAGCAGCGCGGCAACCACAAGGGTCGGTCCCATGACGAAACCAAGGTGATCGGGATAGACGCCCTGGCTACCTATAGGGCGATCTTGCTCAGGGTGGTTCCACAAATACGTAATCCCGGAAAACGCCGTTAGGTTGAATCCCCAAGTCCCATAGCTGCTCTTCGGGCCTTCGCTGCCAAAACCAGGAAGCTTCACGATGACGAGTTTGGGATTGGATTTTCTGAGCTCATCATCTCCCAAACCCAGTTTATCCAGGACCCGCGGACGAAAATTTTGCAGTACCGCATCGGA
>Ga0075425_100004579_pt1 | contig 14277 bp, 8 predicted proteins | sample SoiMethybrSBSTD4_FD_75300 | JGI IMG/M metagenome (GOLD analysis project Ga0075425, IMG submission 75300) | Bulk soil microbial communities from a Populus tree surrounding site in Tennessee, USA - Soil MetaG P. TD hybrid SBSTD4 | ecosystem: Environmental > Terrestrial > Soil > Tree plantation...
CGTGAAGCCACTGAATCAGCCGCATATCGCGATCTCGCTTTCTGCCCAAGTCCACACAGGTGCGCTTCAGACGCCGCACGTCACCGATGCGCGCGAGCACGATGTCGCGCGCGGTCGTCGCCTCCACACCGCGCTCGACCAGCTCGCGCGTGCGCATCTCGATGTGGAACGCAATCTCTTCGTCGACCTCGTAATCGACCGGCACGCGCCACAACCACGAACTCAAGGACCGTTTCATATCGACTTGTCTCGACGCCGGGGCCCGCCGAAGCCTTAGCGGAGGCGGGCAGGACCCGGCCTACACTTCTCGCTTACTCCGCACGAAACGCCTGGACGGGATCGACGCGCGCGGCGCGAAGCGCTGGCACCAGCATCGCTGCCGTCGCCGTGATCGCCAGCACGAGCGCGACCAACCCGAACGTCACCGGATCGATCGGCGGCACGCCGAACAGGAACGACGCGATCGCGCGGCTCAACGCGGCCGCGGCCGCGAGGCCGATCGCCGCGCCGATCGCAATCGCCGGCGCCACGCTGCCCAAGACGATGCCGAGCACGTGGCGCGTCGTCGCCCCGAGCGCAATGCGAACGCCGAATTCACGAGTGCGCTGCTGGACCCAATACGCCAGCACGCCGAACACACCGACCATCGCGAGGACGAGCGCCAGCAGCGCAAACGTGCCGATCAGCACCGTTCGAAAACGTGGCTTCGAGGTGGCGGCCGCGCCGATGGCGTCCAGCGTCCGTATTTGTGCCGCCGCCTGGTCTTGGTTCACACGAGCGAGGGCTGTCCGCACCGCCGACGTGAGTGCCTCCGCGCGTCCGCGTTCAGGCTGAACGACGAGCGTGGCCGTCCACCAGGGGTTCTGCGCGATCGGGACGTAGACGTGGGGCTCCGTCTCGGGCTCATCGGGCTGCTCCTTGACGTCGCCGACCACACCGACGATCTGTCGGGTGATCGCGTGCGGCTGCATCACCATCGCGTTGATGGCGATCCGCGTGTGCAGCGGCTCTTTCCCGCGGAGAAAGCGGCGGACGAACGCCTCGTCGACCAGGCACACTTGTGGACTCTCGGCGGTGTCGGTGTCGGAGAAACCGCGGCCGGCGCGCACCGGGATGCCGAGCAGCGGCAGGTAAGAGGGGCTCACGATCTGATAGCCGGCGTTCTCTCGATCCGCCGGCGAGCGCGGTGGATCGCCGTCGATCTCGAAGGCCTGTCCGTAAAGCCGGCCATCGAACGGCAGCGCGCTGCCCCAGGCGACCGCACGTACTCCGGCCACGCGAGACACTTCGCGTTGATATGCGTCGTAGTTGCGCATCAGCGACGCCGGAGAGAGGTCGCCGCCTGGTCCGCCGGCGCCCACGACCATCGTCAGCAGGTTGCTCGCGCGTGAGCCCGATTCGACGTGCTCGAGAGCCAGCAGTGTGCGCAGCAAGAGCCCCGCGCCGCATAACAGCACCACCGCGATCGCCACCTCGCTCATCGCGAGCAGCCGTCGGACTCTCGAGTTCGATCCGGTCATCGTGCGGCCATCGATGGTCATGGCCTGCGAGGGTGCGGTGCCGCGAGCGTGCCACGCCGGTGCGAGACCGTACAAGAGCGCGACCACGAAGGCCGCGCCAGCGCAGAACATCAGCACGCGGCCGTCGAATCCGAGCTTCATCGTCGCGGGCAGCAGATTCGGCGGCATGACCGATGGTGCAGCTTTGAGGATGCCTGCACCGATCGCGGCGCCGGCGACGGCTCCCAGCCACGCGAGCACGAGGCTCTCGGTCAGGAGTTGTCGCACGATCCGTCCCCATCCGGCACCGAGCGCGGCGCGTACAGCGAACTCGCGCGATCGGGCCGAGGCACGCGCGAGGAGCACGTTGGCCACATTCGCGCAGCACATGAGCAACACGAGCCCCACCACGCCGAACAGCAACATCGCGGTCAGGCGCAGCTCGCGTCCGATCACCTCGTCGCGCAGCGGATCGGCGGTCGCCCTGTGACCTTTGTTGGTGGCCGGCCACTCCCGCGCCAACGCCTCGGACACCGCAGCCATGTCAGCCCGCGCCGCTTCAATCGTCAGGCCTGGTTTCAACCGACCGATCACTTGCAGAAAATGCGGATAGCGTTCAGCGGGCGAGCTGCCAGAAGACCTGCTCAGCAACGTCCAGACGCTACTCGGGCCTGCCGCAATCATGCCGGGAAGATCGAATTGAAAGTCCGCGGGAACGATGCCGATCACGGTGAACATCCGGCCGGCGAGCCTCGTGCTTCGACCGACGAGTGTGGGATCGGCGCCGAACCGGCTGCGCCACAACGTCTCACTGATGACGACGACATCTGATGCGGGCCCCTCGTCGGCGTCCACGAACGTGCGACCTGCGATCGGTGTCACACCGAGCACCTTGAAGAACTGTGCGGTGACGGTCTGCGCTGGAATCTGCTCGGCGGTGCCGTCGGCGCCGATGATGGAGCTCTGACTGCGCATGACCGCCGCGACGGCTGTGAAGCTGTGGGTGCGATCTCGCCAATCGAAAAAATCGAGGTTGTTGACCTTGGCGCCGCTTCTACCCTGCCAGAGCTCAGAGAGGAGGACGAGACGATCGGGATCGGGGAACGGCAGCGGACGCAAAAGCGTGGCGTCGGCCAGCGCGAACATCGCGCTGTTGGCACCGATGCCGAGCGCCAGCGTGATCGCCGCCACGGCCGTGAAGCCAGGCGCTGCCCTCAGCTGCCGCAACGCGTACTTCACATCGTCTCTGAGCTCGTTGAACAGGCGTGTGATGCGCATCTCCCGCTCTCTCCTCTTTCCGAGATCCACACACGTGCGTTTGAGCCGACTCACGTCCCCGATGCGCGCCATGACGATTGCGCGCGCCGCCTTCGGGTCCATCCCGCGCTCCGTGAGCTCGCGAGTACGCATCTCGATGTGAAAAGCGATCTCCTCGTCGACCTCTTCAACCAGAGGCACCCGCCACAACCATGAGCGCAAGGACCGTTTCATCTCGGCACGCCCCGACGCTTATTCCGCCCGGAAGGCCACGATCGGATCGGCACGTATCGCCCTCATTGCCGGCGCAGCAACGGCGATCGCGGCAGTGACGACCACGACGAGCGGGACTGCCGCGAAGGTCAACGGATCGAGCGGCGCAATCGGATATACGAGTGTGCTCATCCACCGACTGAGGATCGCGGCTGCGATCAGTCCGATCGCAAGACCGATCGCCGTCAGCCGTGCAGCGCTGCCACCCACGAGACGCAGCACATCGCGCGCGCCCGCACCCAACGCGATGCGAACGCCGAACTCGCGCATGCGAGCCTGCACCGAGTACGCGAGCACGCCGAACACTCCGACCATCGCCAGGATCAGAGCGAGCGCGGCGAACGTGCCGACCAGCACCGCTCGGAATCGCGGTCGCGCCGTTGCTTCAGACGCGACGACGTCGATCGTCCGCACTCGCGCGATCGCCTGCTCCTTGTCCACGCGTGCGATCGCCGCGCGCACCGCCGGCAGCAGCGCGGCTGCGGGTCCGCTCGCGGGCCGGACGATGATCGTGGCCACGTAAAAGGAGTTCTGCGCGATCGGGACGTAGAGCTGCGGCACCGATTCAGGCTCGTTCGGAACCACCTTCACCTGCCGCGCGACTCCGACGATCTCCCGTACGGGCGGCGGTGTGCGCGCACCTGAGGGCTCGCCGGCGAAGAGAATCCGTGGAACCACGAGCCGCATACCGATCGGATCGCGGCCACCGAGGTACCGCCGCACGAACGCTTCGCTGACGATGCACACCTGGACGCCGTCGCTGGTATCGGTGTCGGCAAATGCGCGGCCCTTGACGATCGGGATGTCCAGCGTCTCGAAGTACGACGGGCTCACCATCTGATAGACGGCACTGTCACGCGTCGACGGGGGCTTCGGCGGGTCGCCTGCGATGTCGAATGCCTGACCAAACCAGGCACCGTCGAGCGGCAGCGAGCCGCCGATCGCGACGCGGCGCACACCGGGCTCGCGGCTCACTTCTTCCTGGATCGCGTCGTAGAAGCGCTGCAGCGATTCCGGTGTTGCGTAGCGACTCGGGCCGTTAGCGCTCGGCATTGGTAGATTGACCAGCATCGTCAGCGCGTCCTCCGCGCGATAGCCGGCATCCATCTGCTGCAGGGCGACCAGCGCGCGCAGCATCAGGCCCGCTCCGCTCAAGACGAGTACGGCCGCCGTCACTTCGGCGACGACGAGAACTTGCCTGAACCGTCCACCGTGCGTGGTCGTCCGGCTGTCGGTGGCAATGGTCTGCATCATCGAGGATCCGGTCGACTGCCACGCGGGTGCGAGGCCGAACACCAGACCGACCGCGAACGCTGTCACGGCGCAGAACGCAATCACGCGCGCGTCGAACGACAGAGCAACGGTGCCAGGCAGGAGGCCGGGAGGTACGAGCGTGGGCGCAGCATGAAGAATCGCCCAGCCCACGGCCAGCGACAGGATGCCGCCGAGCGTGGACAACACCAGACTTTCCGTCAGCAGTTGCGCGATGATTCGGCGCCGCGTCGCGCCGAGCGCCGCGCGCACGGCCAGTTCGCGCGCGCGCGCCGCAGTGCGCGCCAGCAGCAGGTTGGCGACGTTCGCACAACACATCAACAACACGAAGCCGACGACGCCGAGCAGAAGGATCGATGTGAGCCGCGTTTCAGATCCGATGAGCGCTTCGCGCATCGGCTGCAGCGTCGGGTCGTGCCCCTTGTTGGTATCGGGGAACAGCTCCCCGTTGCGGTTGCCGATCGCGGTCATGTCGCGCTGCGCGGCGTCGGGTGAGACACCGGGCTTGATGCGACCGATCACCCCAAGGATGTGCGAACGTCGCATCGACACACCCTCCCGCGGGGGCTCGTAGAACGACCAGAGGCCAGTTGGCGTGCTTCTCGAGTTGAGGGTGGGAAGAACCTGAAACTCGCTCGGCACGATGCCGATGACCGTGTTGGCGCGTCCGCCGATGACGATCGATCGTCCAACGATCGTCCGATCGCCGCCAAATCGTCGTCGCCACAAGCCTTCACTGAGGACGACCACGTTGGGCGTCACGGCATCGGATAGCAGAAACGTACGACCCGCGATCGGCGTCACGCCGAGCACGTCGAAGAACCGTGCGGTCACCGCCTGCGCGGTGATCTGCTCGGGCGCGCTGTCTGGAGCGTTCAGCGTCACGAGCGCACCGCTGAATGCGGCCATGACGTCGAACGTCCGATTCTGTTCGGCCCAATCGTTGAAGTCGAGCGGCGTGACCGGCGAGAGATACCCATTCGGATATCGCTCCCAGATCATGACGAGGCGATCCTGTGGCTGTGCAAAGGGCAGCGGTCGAAGGAAGGTCGCATCGGCCAGCGCAAAGATCGCGCTGTTGGCGCCGATGCCGAGCGCCAACGTCAGCGCCGCCACGATCGTGAACCCGGGCGAGCCGTTCATCTGCCGAAGCGCCGTCGTCACATCGTCGCGGATGTCTTCGAGCCACTGCGTCAGTCGCATCTCACGATCTCGCTTTCTGCCGAGGTCTTCGCACGTCCGTTTCAGCCGGTTCACATCTCCGAGCCGGGCGAGCACGATCTCGCGCGCCGCTTTCTGATCGACGCCCCGCTCGACCAGCTCGCGCGTCCGCATCTCGATGTGGAAGGCGATCTCTTCGTCGACCTCTTGATCGATTGCCACGCGCCACAGCCACGACCGGAGCGACCGTTTCATTGCGCCAGCAAGATTTTCGAGACGCCGGCCACGAACTGCAGCCACGCGGTGGTTTCAGCGGTGAGCTGCTTGCGTCCTTGCGGCGTGAGGCGATAGAGCTTGGCGCGCCGCCCCAGCTCCGACTCGCCCCATTCGGCTTCAAGCCAGCCGCGTCGCTCCATGCGGTAGAGCGCCGGATAGAGCGAGCCTTCTTCGACGATGACCGTCTCGCCCGATGCGTCTTCGATGAACTTGGCTATGGCGTAGCCGTGACGGGGGCCGGAGGCGAGGGTCTTCAGAATCAGCGCGTCGAGCGTCCCGTGCAGCAGCGCATTCGGCGTCTTTGCAGCCATGTGTCCTCAAGCGTCGTACGTAGCGTCCGGCTTCAGCCGGACCATTACCAAGAGAGTCTTGGTAACGATGCCTTAGACGAGGCCAGTCGCCGTTCGGTTGGCGGACCAATACTGCGAATGTCGGGGTGTCGTAAAGGCGGGGTCGTAGAGGCGCGCGTCTTCAGTCGTAGAGGCGCGTCTTCAGACGCGCCTAAGGGAGAACTCGGCCTAGCCGGGTGTGCCGTCGTCGTCGGCGCCGAGGATGTACTCGGTCTTCACGACCTCGTCCGCACGCGCATGGACGACGTCCTCTGTGATCGCGACGGCCTCGAGCATCTGGCCGTCCTCGGTGAGACCCCCGGTATCGAAGTCGACTTCGACAGCGCCCTTTCCGAAGTCCTCATCGAAGGATCGATTCGTGCGCCACGGCATCGGTGCCTTCCTTTCCTCAGCAACTGCATTGACCGAGCGACGTAGCCTGCCTCGCCGAAGCCGTTGGGCTCAGGCGGGAGCCGAAGGGACCGCACGCAGAGATGAGGCGAGGATACACCTCAGGATTGGGAAGTCAATCAGGTCGTTCGCTGTTCCGCTCAGCCGTGGGCCGCGATCAAATCACGAAAACGCGGGTCTCAACTGAAAACGCGTCCACGGAGTAAGCAAAGCAGGTCGAAGGATGGTATTGTCCCGCGCGACTCATTCGCCTTAAGCGTTTCGCAGAGGGAGCAACCGAGATGGAGACCACTCGAGAGCCGATGCCCGCCGAGGCCATCGAGGCCTACAACCTGTACATTCACGGCGAAATCGACCGTCGATCCTTCATGGATCGCATCAACAAGATCGCGGTGTCGACTGTTACCGCCGCGGCAATGGTCGATGCGCTGCTGCCGAACTACGCCGCGGCACAGCAGGTGTCACCGACTGATTCGCGGCTGAAGACCGAATACGCAACCGTGCCGTCGCCGCAGGGCAACGGCAGCATCAAAGGCTATCTGGCCCGGCCGGCCAAAGCTGGCAATACGAAGCTGCCCAGCATCCTCGTTGTCCACGAGAACCGCGGGCTCAATCCCCACATCGAGGACATCGCGCGCCGATTGGCGGTCGAGAACTTCATGGCGTTCGCGCCCGATGGTCTCACCTCGGTCGGCGGCTATCCTGGTGACGACGACAAGGGCGGACAGCTGTTTGCCAAAGTCGATCGCATGAAGATGGGCGAGGATCTGTACGCCGCGGCGGTGTGGCTGAAGTCGCGTCCCGACAGCACCGGCAAACTAGGCGTGACGGGGTTCTGCTTTGGCGGCGGCATCGCCAACCAGCTCGCCGTGCGGATGGGCGCCGATCTCGCCGCTGCGGCCCCCTTCTACGGCGGCGCACCACCCGCCGCTGACGTGCCGAAGATCAAGGCCGCAGTGCTCGTGCATCACGGCGGTGAAGACGCGCGACTGGTGATGGCGTGGCCCGAGTACGAGGCGGCGCTGAAAGCGGCGGGCGTGAAGTACGAGGGACACATCTATCCAGGTGCTGTGCACGGCTTCAATAACGACGCGACACCGCAGCGCTACAACAAGGCCGCTGCCGATGCGGCGTGGAAGCGCACGATCGAGTGGTTCAATCAGTACGTGCGAGGCAGCAACACGTAGAATCGCACGCACAAACGGGTACGGCGTACGTAGAGGCGGGTCTTCAGACCCGCCTTCCACACGGGCGAGTCTGAAGACTCGCCCCTACGAACCCTTTGCGGAGTAGGACCATGTTGCGCGTACATCGATGCCTGCTCACTCTCGCTTCGTTCGCGTTCATCGTCTCCATCGGCATGACACTCGTGCATGCGCAAGAGCCGAAGACCGCGACGGTGTGGGACGGCGTCTACACGGACGCCCAGGCGGAACGCGCGTCGGCCGCGTTCAGCGCGAGTTGTGCGCGCTGTCACACGCTGACCGTCGATGGGAGCGGCAATCGACCGCTGACGGGCGAGAAGTTCTGGGAGGGCTTCACCCAGAAGACCGTGGGCGATCTGCTCAAGTTCGTCAGTACGAACATGCCGAACGGCGCTGCCGCCGGGTCGCTTTCCGCGTCCACCTACAACGATCTCGTTGCGCTCATTCTCAAGTCGAACGGATTCCCTGCGGGGAAAACGGAGGTCGCCCCCGACACGATCGCCAACGTCCAGATCGTGCCCAAAGGGGGCGCGGGTGAACTGCCGGCAAACACGCTGGTGAGGATGGTCGGCTGCCTGGGTCCCAAAGCCGGCACCGACTGGACGCTCGTCAACGCCACCGATCCCGTGCGAATCGAAAAGACCGGTGCCACTCCCGAGGATGCGACGCGTCCGCTCGGCACCCGCACCATCGCGCTGAAGTTCGTGCTGACCAAGCTCGACGCATACGCCGGGCAGCGCATGTCGGTCAGCGGAATCCTGATCGGTGCCGGAGGCGCGAACGGCATCAACGTCTCGACGGTGAACCGAGTCGCCGAGGCCTGCCCCTAGGCGTTGCCTGGTTGCCCGGGGCCTGCCCCAGGCCTGACCCCAAGCCAGCGTCAAAAATTCGGGCAAATTCACCGACCAGGCGTTGAGTGCCCGCGGTTTACGCTCGTTCTGGTTATAGGCTTACCGCATAGGTACACCGGCCGCGCCGAGGCGTGGCGGGTGTAAAATTGACAACAACTTAACGTAGGTTTCTCTGTCGCCGTTCGTGTGACTTGATGCGAAAGGGCGGGGCCAAGATGCACACCGCACGGAATCTCGCGCTCTTCCTCTCATTGCTGGCGATCGTCGCCTTTTTCCCGAGTAGTGTCGGACGCGCTGCAGGCGACAACGCCGTTGTCGAAGCTGCGAGGCACGCCGATGTTGCGGGCGTCCGCGCGCTGATCGCCAAACGCGAGAATGTGAACGAGGTCTCGCGCGACGGATCGACGGCGCTCCTGTGGGCCGCCTACCACTCCGACGTGGCGATGACGCGCGCACTCATCACTGCGGGAGCGAAGGTCAACACGCCGAACAAGTACGGCGTGACACCGCTGCTGCAGGCGAGCCGCAGCGGCGCCGATCAAGTGGTGCAGGCGCTTCTGCGCGCCGGCGCGGATCCCTCGCTCGCGCATCCCGATGGTGAAACACCGCTGATGGCCGCGTCGCACGCCGGCAGCCTGGCGACAGTGCGACTGCTGATCGAAGCGGGCGCCAACGTGAACGCCGCCGACACGTATCAGCAGCAGACCGCGTTGATGTGGGCGGCCGACGAAGGCCACACGGCCGTAGTGCAGGCGCTGCTCGACGCCAAGGCGGATCCGAACAAGAAGGCGCACGTCACCGGACTCGAAGAACGCAAGCACGCCGATCACGCCACGGGTGGCTTCACGGCGCTGATGTTTGCCGCCCGCAACGGTCACGAGGACGCGGTCAAGGCGCTGGTCAAAGGCGGCGCCGATCCCAAGATCACCAACGGCGATGGCGTCACGGCGACGATGATCGCGATCGTCAACGATCGGTTCGATCTCGCGAAGACGCTGATCGATCTCGGCGCCGATGCGAACGACGGATCGCTCTACTTTGCCGTCGACATGCACGACGCGACGACCGACATGCGCGCGAAAGACGGCTCGCGCCTGCGCGCGGATCATACAAACACGATGAGCGCGATCGATCTGGTCAAGGTGCTGCTCGATCGCGGCGCCGATCCGAACCGGTCGTTCATCGGCACATTGCACAGCACGACGCTGTGCTGCCCCGACGAGATCAATGCCTCGCCGTTCTATCGGGCGGCCATCGCGGCCGACGTCGACGCGATCAAGTTGATGCTCGCGCACGGCGCGCAGCTCGAATGGACCCCAACTGAAGTCAAGAAGGAAGGCAAAGGCGCGCGCGGCGGCGGTGGTGGTCGCGGCAACGGCAACATCGGCAAGACGCCGATGATGGCGGCGATGACCGGTGGACGCGGTGCGGCGTTCAATGCCGGCCCGGGATTCGATCGACTGGGTCCGCCGCCGTTCCGTGAAGCCTCGGATCGCGAGCCGATCAACGCCATCAAGGCGCTGCTCGCCGCAGGCGCAAACCCGAACGCGAAGGCGCCCGATGGGTCGTACCTGCTGCATCAGGCGGTGCAGGCGCGGCAGATCCCGATCATCAAGGCGCTCGTCGACGCCGGCGCCAAGCTCGATGTGGTGAACAAGGACAACCTCACGCCGCTGCTGCTCGCTGAAAAGCCCGAGCCGCCGCCGCCGCCCGGCAACAACACCGATTCGCGCACCTACCGTCCGCGTCGCGATTCGCGCGACGACGTGATCGCGACGCTGCGCACGATGATGGGGCTCGGTCCCAACGATCCCGCTCCGCAGCCTCCGCCGCTTCCCGCGTCGGCGAAGAGCGATGACAAGAAGGGCGAGGGCGACGAGTCCGACGCGCCGAAAGCCGACGAGAAGAAAGACGAGAAGAAAGGACCTGCCCTGAGCGAGCCAAGCGAGTCGAAGGGCGACAAGAAAGTTGGAGAAGGTACGGCGGGGACAACGAAATGAAGCACGCGTTGGTTGCTGGTGCGGGCCTCGTGTGGTTGAGCGCGGCGGTGCTCGTCGCGCAGACGGCGACGCCGGGCCGCCTAAAGGCGGCCCCTACGACACCGGCGGCCCCTACGACGGTAGCCACGACGACGGCGGCACCATCGCCCGATGACGCGCCGAAGTATCAAGCGTGGGTGAAGCAGTACTGTGTTGGCTGTCACAACAGCCGCTCGGCATCTCCTGCCAACAATCCGGTCAATCTCGAGACCGCAAGCCTCACCGATCCACTGCCGCATGCCGCCACCTGGGAGCGCGTGCTTCGCAAGCTGGCGGTGCGGGCGATGCCACCTCAGGGTGCGAAGCACCCGGCCGAACCCGAGTACGCCGCTTTCACCACGTGGCTCGCCGGTACGCTCGATCGCGCGTGGCAGGGCAAGGCGACACCGGGACGCTACGTCGTGCACCGACTGAATCGCGCCGAGTATCGCAACGCGGTCCGCGATCTGTTTGCCCTCGACGTCGACGTCTCATCGTTGCTGCCCAACGACGGCGGCGATTTCGGATTCGACAACATCGCGACGGCGCTGACCACCTCGCCGCTGCTGCTCGATGGATACGTCACCGCGGCGCAGCGCATCAGCACGCTGGCCGTCGGCGACGCGAAAGCCAGCGCCACGACCACCGAGTACTCGATCAATCGCGACTTCAGCCAGAACGGCTACATCGAAGGACTGCCGCTCGGCACCCGCGGCGGCAGACTCGTGCGCCACGTCTTCCCCGCCGACGGCGAATACAAACTCTTCGGCCGGCTCGTGCGCGGCATCGAAGAAGGCTACGCCGGCGTCGAGGGCAACGAGTTCCCCTACACGTTCGTGATCACGCTCGACGGCGACGAGGTGTATTCGGCCGAGATCGGCGGCCTCAAAGATCACGAGGTGCAGGTCAAGGACATGAACGAGGCGCGCGCGATCGTCGATGCGCGCATGACCGCGAAGATCAAGGTGAGCGCGGGCCCGCACGAGATCGGCTACACGTTCCGCGATCGCCCGTCGCGCCTGCAGGACGTGTGGCAGCCCTCGCAGCGCGACAGTCAAGAGATTCACTTTATCGGTGGCCTCCCGAAGCTGAAGACCGTCGGCGTGGAAGGTCCGTACAACGCCACCGGCGTCGGCGCCACTCCGAGCCGCGACCGCATTCTCGTGTGTCGTCCGAAGACCGCAAGCGAAGAACCGGTATGCGCGACGAGGATCCTCACCAGTCTGGCGCAGCGCGCATTTCGACGTCCGGTGTCCGCGCCCGACCTCGAGCCAGCGGTCGCGTTCTACAGCCGTGCGCGCAGCGAAGGCGGCTCGTTCGACGAAGGCATCCGCGCCGGCGTCGCCCGCATCCTCGTGAGCCCGTCGTTCCTCTATCGCATGGAGCGCGACCCCGCCGGCTTGAGCCCGGGCGCCTCGCATCCGGTCAGCGACATCGAGCTGGCGTCGCGATTGTCGTTCTTCCTGTGGAGCAGCATTCCAGACGAGCCGCTCCTCACCGCCGCGAAGACCGGACGGCTGCGTGAGCCTGCCGTGCTGGCAGCGCAAGTGAAGCGCATGCTGAGCGACAGCCGCTCCGACGCACTGGTCAGCAATTTCGTTGGCCAGTGGCTGCAGCTGCGCAACCTCGAGTCGAAGGTGCGGCCCGACATCCTGCAGTTCCCCGATTTCGACGACAACATCCGCGAGGCGTTCCGCCGCGAAACCGAGATGCTGTTCGCGTACATCCTGCGCGAGAACCGCAGCGCTCTCGAGTTGATGAACGCCGACTACACGTTCGTCAACGAACGGCTCGCCAGGCACTATGGCATTCCCGGTGTGTACGGCACCCGCTTCCGCCAGGTGAAGGTGACCGATCCGAATCGCCGCGGCCTGCTCGGGCACGGCAGCATCCTCGCCCTCACCTCAGTCGCGACGCGGACGTCGCCGGTGTTCCGCGGCAAGTACGTGCTCACGACGTTCCTCAATACGCCGCCTCCGCCGCCGCTCCCGAACGTGCCTGCGCTCGAGGATGCCGGCAAGGGGACGGCCAACGCGCCCAAGACCGTGCGCGAGCAGCTCGATCTGCATCGCGCCAACGCGGTGTGCGCGTCGTGCCATCGCGTGATCGATCCGGTGGGGTTCGCGCTCGAGAATTTCAGTCCCGTGGGACAGTGGCGTGAAAGCGACGTCGACGGCAAGCCGCTCGATACGGCCGGTGTGCTGGCGGACGGCTCAAAGGTGAACGGCCCGATTGCCTTGCGCAACGTCATCCTGAGCCGCCCCGATGCGTTCGCGACGACGCTCACCGAACGGGTGATGACCTACGCGCTCGGACGCGGCACGGAGCCGTCCGACATGCCGGTCATCCGCGCCATCGTCAAGAAGGCGGCGCCCAATAATTACGCGTTCCAGGCGATTATCATGGGTATCGTCGAGAGCGCGCCGTTCCAGATGCGGACCAGGCTGGAAACAGCCGAAAGACCGAACAGAGTTGCAGACGCGAGGAATCCGTAAGGGCCGTACGTAGGGGCCGCCTTCAGGCGGCCCACATTATGGAGCGACCATGATCATCACGAAGAAGCACCTGTCACGTCGGACATTCCTGCAGGGTACGTTCGGCGCCACGATGGCCCTGCCCTTCCTCGACGCGATGGTGCCGGCGCTCACGGCTCAGGGCCGCACTGCCGCCGCTGCGCCGTTCCGGTTTGGCGTGATCTACATGCCGTGCGGCGTGTATCCCGACACCTGGCACCCGGCGCAGACCGGCGCCGACTTCGAGTTCAAGCCGGTGATGCAGCCGCTCGAGCCGTTCCGGAATCAGCTGGTCACGATCAGCAAGATGAAGGCGCCGTGGGGCGAGTCGGTGCACGTCGGCGCGAGCTCGGCGTTCCTCAACGGCACCGGTCCGGTGGTGGCGCGCGGCGGCACGGGTGACGCCTTCGGCCAGATCGCGTCGAAGAAGACCGTCGATCAGTTCATTGCCGACAAGGTCGCCGGCGACACCCCGCTGCATTCGATCGAGGTCGGCACTGAAGACATGGGCACCGCCGCTGGCGCGTGCGACGGCTTCCCGTGCACGATCTTCGACACGCTGGCATGGCGCGAAGATACGCGCCCGCTGCCGGTGTCGATCAACCCGCGGGTGACGTTCGAGCGCATGTTCGGCGAGACCGGCACGCCCGAGCATCGCAAGGCGCGACTCAAGGAGAAGCAGAGCCTGCTCGACTCGGTGACGGACGAAACGTCGAAGCTGCGCGGCACGCTGGGCACGCAGGATCGCGCGATCCTCGACGAGTATCTGAGCAACATCCGTCAGGTCGAGCAGCAGCTCGATCGCATGGAGAAGCGGCTCGGCACGCTGACCGACAATCCCGAGTCGCCGATTGGGCTGCCCGAAGCGTTCGACGATCACATGACGGTGACCTACGACCTGATGCACCTGGCGCTGCAAGGCGACATCAGCCGCGTGTTCACGTTCATGATTGGCCACGAGCCGACCGATCGCAGCTACGCGCACATCGGCGTGCCCGAGACGCATCACAGCATCTCGCACCACGGCAACGATGCCGAGAAGCTCGCCAAGTACGCGAAGATCGGCACCTATCAGATCGTGAAGTTCGCCGAGTTCCTCGAGAAGGTGCGCAACACCAAGGACGGCGACGGCAATCTGCTCGACCACTCGATGTTCTATTGGGGCAGCGGCATGAGCAACGGCAACGCGCACGATCGCAGCAACCCGCCGGC
>Ga0075425_100004580_pt1 | contig 14276 bp, 15 predicted proteins | sample SoiMethybrSBSTD4_FD_75300 | JGI IMG/M metagenome (GOLD analysis project Ga0075425, IMG submission 75300) | Bulk soil microbial communities from a Populus tree surrounding site in Tennessee, USA - Soil MetaG P. TD hybrid SBSTD4 | ecosystem: Environmental > Terrestrial > Soil > Tree plantation...
GGGCGACGGGCACCTTGTCCTCCTCGAGAAGCGAGCGCCCCACGGAGAGACCGATTGCGCGCACGAAGTGGTTCGCGATCCCGCCTCCCAGCAGCAGCGTGTCCGCGCGGCGCGCGAGCACTCGCAGCGCGTCGATCTTGCCGGAGATCTTCGCGCCGCCCAGGATCGCCGCGAAGGGCCTCGCCGGCTCGAGCAGGCGCGAGAGCTCGCGGACTTCCTTCTCGAGGAGAAGCCCGGCGCCCTTTTCCGGCACGAGAGCGGGCACGCCGGTCACCGAGGCGTGCGCGCGGTGCGACGAGCCGAAGGCGTCGTTGACGTAGACGTCGGAGAGCGCCGCGAGTCCCCTCGCGAACTCGGCGTCGTTGCTCTCCTCGCCGGCGTGGAAGCGCAGGTTCTCGAGCAGGAGGATTTCCCGCGGCGCGAGCGCTGCGACCAGCTTCTCGACTTCCGGGCCCACGCAGTCCTCGGCGAAGCGGACAGGCTGCTGGAGCTGGCGCGCCAGCTCGACTGCGACGGGCGCCAGCGACAACTCCGGCTTCGGCTTTCCCTTCGGCTTTCCGAGGTGCGACGCGCACACCACCCGTGCGCTGCGATCGAGCGCATAACGGATGGTCGGGAGCGTCTCTTCGATCCGCGTCGCATCGAGAACTCTGCCGTCCTCGAGAGGAACGTTGAAATCGACCCGGAGGAAGAGCCTCTTGCCCTCGAGAGGCAGATCCCGGATGGATTTCATCCACAGGATCGTATCGTTTCGTGTCGCGTGTCCCGTATCCCGTGCCGATAGAATTCCCGGATGCGCCGAGCCGCAGCTTTTCTGATCCTCGTTCTCCTGGCGTTGCCTGCCCGCGGCGCCCCGTCGCAGGTCACTCGCGGCAAGGGCGGCGCGGTCGCCGCGGCGGAGGAGAACGCAGCGAAGGCCGGGATCGAGATCCTGAAGAAGGGGGGCAACGCGGCGGACGCGGCCGTCGCGGTCGCCTTCGCGCTCGCGGTGACGTGGCCGGAGGCCGGCAACATCGGCGGCGGCGGTTTCTGGATCTCGCGCGACGCGAAGGGCAAGACGATCGCCGTCGATTTCCGCGAAGTTGCGCCCCGGGGCGCGCGGCGGGACCTCTTTACCCGGGCGGGCCGGACCGGCGAGCCGCCTTCTTCGACCGAGGGACCGCTGGCGTCCGGCGTCCCCGGGTCCGTCGACGGCCTGTGGCGGGCCCATCGGCTGGCGGGACAACTTCCGTGGAAAACGGTCCTGGCTCCGGCGGTCCGTCTCGCCCGCGACGGATTCGTCGTGACCGAGACGATCTCTCAATCGATCGCGACTCCGAAATACCGGAAGCGCCTGGCGTCGGATCGGGAGACCGCGGCGATCTTCCTGCCGAAGGGCGAACCGCCGGTTCCGGGGACGATCTTCCGCCAGCCCGCCCTCGCGCGTACTCTCGAAGAGATCCGCGACCGTGGCAGCGACGGCTTCTACAGAGGACGGGTCGCGCGTCTGTTCGAAGAAGGCCAGAAGCGGGCCGGAGGACTCATCACCCGCGGCGATCTCGCGATCTACTCGGCGAAGATCCGCCGCCCGCTCCAGTTCCACTTCGGCGCGGCGGAGATCGTGACGGTGCCGGCGCCTTCGGGCGGTCCGGTGCTCGCGGAGATTGCCATCCTTGCGAGCTCTCTCGGGCTCGAGAAGTTCAAAGGCCGCGATTCCGCGTCGGCTCACCTGCTCGCGGAGGTCGAGAAGAGGGCGTTCCGCGACCGGAACCGGTTTCTTGGAGACCCGTCTTTCCCCGGCGTACGGGAGGGGTATTTCACTGATCCTGCGCGCCTGAAGCGAATCGCGGCGACGATCGACCCGCACCGCGCGACACCGTCCGACGCCCTCGGAAGGTTCGACGTGGAGCGCGCGTCCACAACGCACTTCTCCGTAGTCGATGCCGCAGGCGCAGCGGTCTCCGTGACCACGACGTTGAACGACTCGTTCGGAAACGCGCGGGTGGCGCCGGGACTCGGGTTCCTTCTGAACAACGAGATGGACGACTTCGCGACGGCGCCGGGGAAACCGAACCTTTACGGCCTGATCCAGGGGGAGGTCAACGCGGTCGCGGCCGGGAAGAGGATGTTGTCGGCGATGTGTCCCGCGATCGCGGTTCTCGGAAACCGCAATGCCTTCGTCTGGGGCACGCCCGGCGGTTCGACGATCCCCACGACGAACTTCCAGGTTCTGCTCGGTATTTTGCTGCGCGGCGAGTCGCTCGAGGAGGCGGTCGCCGCGCCCCGTTTCCATCAGCAGGACTTCCCCGACAAGATCCAGATCGAGCGCAACCGCTTCGACGCCGGCTGGATCGACGCCCTCCGCCGCACCGGACACACGGTCGAAGAGCGAGAGCCCGACAACGACCCGATCGGCCGCGTCCACGCGATCGCGCGCGGTCCAGACGGCACGCTGACCGCCGTGGCCGACCCGCGGGCCGGAGGCGTCGGGCTCGTCGTTTCGGAGTCTCGTTGACGGAGCTTCTCCTCCCGGTCTACCGCGAAGGTCCGTTGCTGCGGCTTCTCGACCAGCGACTTCTCCCCGCAAACGAGATCTGGTTGACGCTCAAGAAGACGCCCGAGGTGGCGGTCGCCATCCGCGAGATGGCGGTTCGCGGCGCGCCGTCGATCGGTGTTGCGGCGGCTTACGGCGCCGCGTTCGCGATGCGGAGCGGATCGACGACGAGCCCCGCGGAACGCTTCGAGACTGCGCGTAACGTTCTCGCGGCAACGCGGCCGACCGCGGTCAATCTCTTCGGCGCGTTGGAAAGGATGGAGCGGCGCTTCCGGGAGGTCAAAACGGAGCCGCCGGAACGGATCGAGTCGGCGCTCCTCGCCGAAGCCGACGCCATCGCCGCCGAGGCTCTCGAGTCGTCGCAGCGCCTCGGGCGTCATGGAGCCGAGCTCCTCGCGAGCGGCTCGACCGTTCTGACCCACTGCAACGCGGGCGCGCTCGCTACGGGCGGTTACGGCAGCGCGCTCGGGATCATCCGGGCGGCGGTCGAATCGGGGAAAGCGGTCCGGGTGCTCGCGCCGGAGACCCGCCCTTTCCTCCAGGGTTCGCGGCTGACCGCGTGGGAGCTCGCCCGCGAAGGGATCCCGGTCGAGGTGATCACGGACGGGATGAGCGGTCACTATCTCTCGCGGGGGGAGGTCGCCGCCGTCGTCGTCGGCGCCGACCGGATCGCCGGCAACGGCGACACGGCCAACAAGATCGGGACGTATACGCACGCCGTCCTCGCGAAGGAGAACGGGGTCCCGTTCTACGTCGCGGCGCCGACGAGCACGATCGACCTCGCCTGCCCCGATGGGTCCCGGATCCCGATCGAGGAGCGCTCGGCGGGCGAGGTGCTCTCCTTCGCCGGCCACGCGATTGCGCCGGCCGGAGTCGGCGCGAGACATCCCGCGTTCGACGTCACGCCGGCTCGCTACATCGGGGCGATCGTCACCGAAGAGGGGATCTGCCGGCCGCCGTACGAGACGTCGCTCGCCGAAGCGGTCGCCCTGGCGGAGCGCCGCCGGTCCGGCGAGCGCTGATCTATCGATATATGGCTATAATGGCGTCATGAAGAACGCCAGAATTTCGGAGCTGCGGGACAAGCTCTCGGAGTACCTCGCGGGCGTCCGCAGAGGCGAGACCGTGATCGTGTACGACCGGGATACGCCGATCGCGAGAATTGACCCGATCGTAGCGGCGCCGAAGGACACTCCCGACTGGGTGCTCGACGCCGAACGCCGGGGGATCGCCACGCCTCCGAAGATCCGCGACGGCAAGCGGATTCCGATGCCGCCGCCCAAGCCGACAAAGCCGCTCAATCTGCTCGAAGCACTCCTGGAGGAGCGGCGGAGCGGACGGTGAAGTTCTGGGACTCTTCCGCGATTCTTCCGCTGCTGATCGACGAACGCACATCCGCTTCGGTCGCGGCCGTTTACGAAGACGACGAACGTCAGATCGTCTGGTGTCTCACGGAGGTCGAGGCGGTATCGGCGCTGTCCCGCCGCGAACGCCAGGGCGGGGTGACCACGGATGTCGAACGAGCCCGGTCGACGCTGCGGATTCTCTCGGAGCGTTGGGAAGAGGTGACCTCGGTGGAGAGCGTCCGAACGCGCGCCATCCGTCTGCTCAGTACGCACGGCCTCCGGGCGGCCGATGCTCTTCAGCTCGCGGCAGCCCTGGTTTTCTGCGACGAGCAGACGGAGTCCCTCCCCTTCGTCTGCCTGGACGACCGACTTTCGGAAGCCGCTCGCAAAGAACGCTTCCCCATCCTCCCGTAGGAAGTCTCCCGTGCGCGTCCTCGGCATCGAAACATCCTGCGACGAAACATCCGTCGCCGTTCTCGACGGCGACGGCCGAGTGCTCTCCAATGTCGTCTCCTCGCAGCTCGCGGCGCACGCGCCCTACGGCGGCGTCGTTCCGGAGATCGCGGCCCGCGCGCACCTGGAGAACCTTCCCGTTACCTTCGAGCGCGCTCTCTCCGAAGCCGGGACGGACGTGTCGGGTCTCGACCTGGTCGCCGCGACCTCGGGACCCGGCCTGATCGGCGCGCTCCTCGTCGGACTCTCGGCCGGAAAAGCGCTCGCGTTCGCGCGGGGCATTCCGCTCGTCGCCGTCAACCACCTCGAAGGTCATCTCTTCTCGGCTTTTCTCCGTTCCGGAGCTACAGCTCTTCCGGTCGACCCTCCGTTTCACGGGCTCGTCGTCTCCGGTGGCCACGCCGAGCTCGTCCGGGTCGAGCCGGATTGCATCGTGCCGATCGCGAGGACACGCGACGACGCTCCGGGCGAAGCCTTCGACAAGGTGGCGCGGCGCGCGGGCCTCGGCTACCCGGGCGGACCCGTCGTCGACCGGATCGCCGCCCGCGGCGAAGGCGGCCGGTACCCTCTTCCCGTGGGCCGCACCGGCGACGGGTCGAACGACTTCTCGTTTTCCGGATTGAAGACCGCGATGCTCCGGGAGTTTCAGAAACGCGGTATCACCGGAGATCCGCTCGATCCCGAGTCGCTTTCGCCGGACGTCGTCGATCTCCTGGCGTCGTTTCAGCGGGCCATCGTCACGGCGCTCCTCGATCGAGTCGAGACCGTGCACCGATCCGAGGGAATCCGGATGCTGGCGCTCTCCGGGGGAGTCGCCGCGAACTCGGAGCTGCGGCGGACGCTTTCGGAATGGGGGGAGGCGCGCCGCGTGCGCGTACTCCTGCCCGAGCGTGCTTTCACGACCGACAATGCCGCGATGATCGCTTTTGCCGGCCTGTTGCATTACCGGAAGAACGGCGCGGAAGAGCCGGCGGTCGCGGTGGCAAGATCCCGGTGGCCTCTGGGAACTTCGTGACCGACCGACGCTTCATCCGCAACTTCTCGATCGTGGCTCACATCGACCACGGCAAGACCACGCTTTCCGACCGGATTCTCCAGCGGTGCGGAGCCGTCGCCGATCGCGAGATGCACGAGCAGATGCTGGACGACATGGAGCTCGAGCAGGAGCGGGGAATCACGATCAAGGCCCGGGCGGTGACGCTGCGCTACCGGGCCCGCGACGGAGAAGAGTACATACTGAACCTGATCGACACTCCCGGCCACGTCGATTTCTCCTACGAGGTCTCGCGCTCGCTCGCGGCGTGTGAAGGCGCGGTCCTCGTCGTCGACGCGACGCAGGGGGTCGAGGCGCAGACGCTCGCGAACGCATATCTCGCGATTCACAACAACCTGATGATCGTGCCGGTCATCAACAAGATCGACCTGCCGTCGGCCGAGCCGGAAAAGGTCCGGGAGCAGATCGAGCAGGTCGTCGGCATCCCTGCAGACGACGCGGTCCTGACATCCGCGAAGCAGGGCATCGGAATCGAGGAGCTGCTCGAGCGAATCGTGCGGGACATCCCGCCCCCCTCGGGCGATCCCTCGGCGCCGCTGAAGGCGCTCCTCTTCGATTCGTGGTACGACCCGTACCGCGGCGTCACCTCGCTCGTCCGGATCGTCGAAGGCACACTCCGTCCGAAGAAGAAGATCCGCGCGATGGGAACCGGCCTCGAGTCCGAAGTGGAGGAGGTCGGAATCTTCACACCGGCGCGCCAGTCCGTACCGGAACTGTCGGTGGGCGAAGTCGGCTTCCTCTGGGCGAACGTCAAGGACCTGCACTCGACGCGGATCGGCGACACGATCACCGAGCTCGATCGCCCAACCGCGGAACCGCTGCCCGGTTTCGCGGAGGCGAAGCCGATGGTCTTCGCCGGTCTCTTCCCGACGGAGGCGGACGACTACGCGAACCTCCGCGACGCGATGGAGAAGCTCCGCTTGAACGACGCCTCCTTCACGTTCGTGCCGGAGAACTCGACGGCCCTCGGCTTCGGATTCCGTTGCGGGTTCCTGGGGCTGCTCCACATGGAGATCGTCCAGGAGCGTCTCGAGCGCGAGTTCGACCTGGCGCTCATCACGACCGCGCCGGGCGTCAACTACCGGGTGACCACGACGAAGGGCGAAATCCTCGACATCGTCAACCCGAACCACCTTCCCTCGCCCACGCAGATCGAACGGATCGAGGAACCTTACATCGCCGCGACGATCATCACCCGGGACGACTTCCTCGGCGGGTTGCTCAAGCTCTGCGAGGAGCGGCGCGGAGTGCAGAAGTCGCTCGAATATCTTTCCTCCAACCGGGTCGTGTTGAGATACGAGTTCCCCTTGAACGAGGTCGTGCTCGACTTCTATGACAAGCTGAAGAGCATCTCGAGGGGCTACGCGTCGTTCGATTACGAGTTCGACGGATATCGCGAAGGCGACCTCGTCAAGCTCGACATCCTGGTCAACGGCGAGCCGGTCGACGCCCTGTCGCTGATCGTCCACCGGGAAGAATCTGCCCCCAAGGGAAGGTTGCTCGCCGCGAAAATGAAGGAGATCATCCCCCGCCAGATGTTCGAAGTGGCGATCCAGGCGGCAATCGGGTCGAAGATCATCGCCCGGGAGACGGTCCCCGCGATGCGCAAGAACGTTCTCGCGAAGTGCTACGGCGGCGACATCACCCGCAAGAGAAAGCTCCTCGAGAAGCAGAAGGAGGGCAAGAAGCGGATGAAGAGAGTGGGACGGGTCGACATCCCGCAGGACGCCTTCCTGGCGGTCCTGAAGACGGAATGAGTCCGGGCACCGCCGTCGCCGTACGGGAGGAGGAGCCCGCGGGCGGCCGGGCGAAACACTCCTCGGCCCGCGAGTGGTACGAGTCCCTGCTCGTCGCCGGAATTTTCGTCCTCTTCGTGAGGACGTTCGTGGTCCAGACCTATCAGGTCCCGACCGGCTCGATGGAAAAGACGATCCTCGTCGGCGACCACCTGCTCGTCAACAAGTTTGCCTACGCTCCGCGGCTGGCCGGGTGGGCAAAGCTCTTTCCCTATCGCGACGTTCACCGCGGCGACATCATCGTATTCAAGAAACCGGGGGACGACGTCAATCCCGGCAACGTGCTCGTCAAGCGCGCGGTGGCGGGCCTCGGCCAGACCGTGCTCGTGCGCGACAAGGCCCTTTTCGTCAACGGAAAGCCGGCGGACGGGCCGTACGTCCAGCACACCGATCCTGAGGTCTACCCGAATGACCCCGCGATCCCGGACATGGCGCGGCGCCGCGATCAATTCGGGCCGTTCACCGTGCCCCTGAACTCCTGGTTCGGGATGGGCGACAACCGCGACAACTCCCTCGACAGCCGGTACTGGGGGCCCATCCCGCGTGAAAACATTTTCGGCCGGCCGACGATCCTCTACTGGTCCTACGAGGCCGAGCCGAACTCGCACATCTGGCACGGGCCGGCGGCCAAGATCCGCCAGCTCGCGGACGTGGCACTCCACTTCTTCTCGCGGACGCGATGGAACCGGATGTTCCGACTCGTACGCTGACGCCCGAGACCGCTCCCGAGACTCCCGTGGCCGCGGAGGCGGGGTCGTCTCCCGCATCGACCGGCGCCGAGCCTGCGCCCGAAACGGTCCGGCGCGCGCGGTCGCGATCCCGCGAGTATGCCGAGGCGATCCTGGTGGCGATCATCTTCGCTCTCTTCGCTCGAACGTTCCTCTTCCAGGCCTTCCAGGTGCCGACCGCGTCCATGGAGAAGAACATCCTGGTCGGTGACCATCTCATCGTGAACAAGTTCATCTTCTCCCCGCATCGCGACGGTCTTCTCTCCCGGCTGCTTCCCTACCGGCCGGTCCGGCGCGGCGACGTTCTCGTCTTCAAGTTTCCGGAAGATCCCCGGCGGGACTTCATCAAGAGAACCGTCGCGCTGCCCGGTGAGACCGTGGAGATCCGCGACAAGGCGATCTTCATCGAGGGCAGGCGGCTGGAGGAGCCGGAGGTCTACTACTCCGATGACCGGATCTGGTCGGACGATCCCCACCTCCCCGACTCCTACCGCCGGCGGGACCAGTCCCATCCGTTCACCGTTCCTCCCGGTTCCTTCTTTGCGCTCGGCGACAACCGGGACAACTCGTATGACAGCCGGTTCTGGGGGGCCGTGCCGGCGGCAAACCTCAAAGGACGCGCCGTGTTCGTCTACTGGTCGTTTCCGCTCGAGCCCTCCTCGCAACGCTCGATTCGCGAGCTCGTCTCGATCGCCTTGAACTTCTTCCGTAAGACGCGGTGGGAGCGCACGCTACTCCCGGTGCGATGAGGGGACTCTTACTGTAAGATTTCCCCCAAAACCAGGAGGACCGGAATGAGGCGCAGACGCGGAATCAGCGGCGCGGGCAACCTCGGGTGCCTGATGTGGCTCGTGGTGCTGGTCCTCGTCGGTCACGTGCTCTGGCAGGTCGTCCCGGTCAAGATTCGCGTGTCGACGTTCTTCGACACGATGTCGGAACAGGCCTCGTTCGGCTCGATCAAGAGCGAACATCAAATCGAGTACGAGATCCTCCGGCGCGCCGAGGAACTGAAGATCCCGGTGACCAAGGACAACTTGAAGGTCACCCGGACCCGGAATTCGGTCATCGTCGAAGCCCACTACCAGATCCCGATCGACTTCTTCGGCGGAGCTTACAGATACGTCTGGAAGTTCGACCAGGTGGTCGAGCGCCCGACCTTCGCCGTCTGACAAGTCCCCGGCGGGAATAACACGTCCGGGGCCAGGCGTTCGGCCGCTCGAGGAGGACGATTTTCCATGCGACTCTTTCGCCCGATCCTGGTTCTCGCCGCCCTTTGCGCCCTCTCCGCCGCCGCCGTTGCCGCCACTCCCGCGGTCGGCGCCGCCGCCCCGGACTTTCAGCTGACGACGATCGACGGAAAGTCGTTTTCCCTTTCGTCGGAGGCGAAGTCGCACAAGGCGGTCGTCGTGATGTTCATCTCGACCCAGTGCCCATACTCGAACGCCTACAACGACCGGATGCGCGACATGGCCTCCGCCTATGCGTCCAAGGGAGTGCTGTTCGTCGGAATCAACAGCAACAAGAACGAGAACTCGGCGACGGCCAGCTCGCACGCGAAGGCGCACGGCCACACCTTCCCGATCATGAAAGACCCGGGAAACAAGGTCGCCGACCTCTACGACGCCCAGCACACTCCCACCGTCTACGTCGTCGACCCACAGGGGAAGGTGCGATACGAGGGTCGGATCGACGAGAACTACGAGGACCCTGCGGGCGTGACCTCCCCGGATCTGAAGAACGCCCTCGATTCCCTCCTGGCCGGCAAGCCCGTTGCGAAGACGGTGACAAAGGCGTTCGGCTGCTCGATCAAGAGGGTCTGACGCCGGTTCGAAGTTCGAGCTTCGAGGTTCCGACATGAAAATCGACGCGAGGAGGGCGATGATCGCCCTCCTTTTCGTTTTCGGCGGCGGGTCGCTCTGGGGCGAGGCTTTGACCCAGCTCGCCGGAGAGATCGATGCCGCGGGGCTCCGCGAGGCGGTCGCGCGGGAGAAGGGTCACGTCGTCCTCGTCAACTTCTGGGCGACGTGGTGCGTCCCGTGCCGGGAGGAGTTCCCGAGTCTCGCGCGACTCCAGGAACGGAATCGCAGCGCCGGTCTGCGCGTCGTGGGCGTCTCGACCGACTTCGAGAATCAGAGGCCGGCCGTCGAGAAATTCCTCGCCGAGCGGCGCCCCCCGTTCCCGAACTATCACCGGAAAAAGGGAGGAGACGATCAGGCCTTCATCGACGCCGTCGACTCCCGGTGGGGAGGCGAGCTTCCGTTCTCGGTCCTCTACGACCGGTCGGGAAGAAAGGTCCGAGCCTTTTCCGGCAAGCTGCCGATCTCCGCGGCCGAGCGCGAAATTCGGAAGTTGCTCGCGAACCCCTAGCGAACCCGAGGTCTCCGGCGGAGTCGCGCGTCGATTCCCCAGACGCGGCCCGCGTCGGCCAGGAAGAGAAGCCAGAGCAGGAGCAGCGCGAACTTCGTGGGGAGACCCGCGGTGACCCACTCGGTCCAGCCTCCCTTCCGGACGTCCGTCTGGCCGAGAAGGAGGATGACCATCAGGAGGATGCCCCCGACCGCGGCCGCGCGGGTCAGGAAGCCAAGAATGAGCGCCACACCCAGGGCGAGCTCCGCGAGCGCGAAGAACCACCCGAACCCGGTCGCGTTGGGGATCACGATGGCGCGTAGAAAGCCGCTCCACAGCGGCCAGGCCCGGCCGGACGCGATCTCGCGCGCCGATTCGGCGAACCCTCCCCGCACGAAGTTCCCGGTGATCTTCGAGAAGCCTTCCGCGAAAAAGATCACTCCGGTCGCGATTCGAACGATCGCGACCGGGTATGCCGGCCGGGTCGAAGCCATACGGAGAGTTTAGCTTCCGCCGCTGGACCGGGAATTGCTTCCCCGTGCGTGGCGGTTTGGTCTGGCGCGGGCCCGGTGCCCGGAACAGGAGAAAAGTCCAATGAAAGCTCGTTTGCTTCGCCCATCGACGGTCGTGACGTTTCTCACAGTCGCGGCGTCGCTCTCCGGATCGCTCGTCTCGGCCGCTCCGACGCACGTCGTTCGCCGGGGAGGAGCGGTACGGACCGCTGCGGCCTCCGCCTCCGCCGTCTCCTATTCCGTCGAAGTGCCGGTCGTCACCCGGGTGGTGGGAACGGCGCTCTTCCGGACGGCGATCGACGTCTCGAACAACACGGCGACCGGCACGGCGGCGAGCCCGGTGCTCGCACACTTCCAGTACTCGTACAACCGGATCAACTCCGACGGCTCGACGAGCTTCTTCCGAACGCCGCCCCAGACGATCAACCTACTCGCATTCGACAACTTCCACACCGATGATTTCGTCGCGTACCTGGGGACGCTGCCGGGCGCGCTCCAGCCCGGCGCCGACCAGAGCTCCTTCGGGACGCTTCTCGTGACGTTCGAGAACCTACCCTCGAGCCAGGGCTGGGAGGGAACGGTTTTCGCCCGAACCTACAGCCCGAACCCGACGGGCGCGGGGACGGTCGCGATCGCCTACCCCGGGTCCCTCTTCTTCGAGTCAGCGAACCAGGCGCTCGTTGCCACGATCCGCGACACGCAGACCAACCCCACGGTGGCCGGCCGGCTTCGCACGAACATCGGCGTCCGGAATACGGACATCCGGGGGACCACCCTGTCCGTCAGCGTTCAGCTCTCGTTCTACGACGTCACGCCGGGAAACGCCACGAATGGGCAACGCGTCGGAACCGTGCTGACGCTGCCCAACCTGCAGCCGGGAGAGGTGCGGCAGATCAACAACGTTCGCGCCGCAGCGGCGATCCCGGACAACGTGACCGGCATGCTCGCGTTTGCCGACGTCGTCGGCGCGACCGCTTCCACGCCCACGATCGAGGGCTACGTGAACATTCTCGACGGCGACACGCAGGACGGCGCGTTCTTCGAGATGAAGTGCGCCGACACGGACGGTTGCGGGAACTGATCTCGCTGTCGGAATGACGGCGGGAGAAGCTACATCCGGTTGAGCCCCGCCGCGCCGATGTCGCGGCGAAAGTGCTTGCCCTCGAACTGGATTTTTTCCGCCGCTTCGTAGGCGCGGGCGATGGCATCCGCGAGCGACGGCGCGGTCGCGGTCGTGACCATGACCCGGCCTCCTCCCGTCAGCAGGCGATCGCCGTCCTGCTGCGTATTCCCGTGGAAGATCTCGACGCCCGGGACTCTCGCCGCTTCGGTCAACCCGGAGATAATTTTCCCGGAAACCGTGACTCCGGGATATCCGCCCGCGCAGAGAACGACCCCGGCACAGACTTCCGCCTTCACCTCGAGCGGCGAAAAGCGCTCGAGCTCGCCGCGTGAGAGCGCGGCACGCAGCACCGCCGCCATGTCGGTTGCAACCCGCGGCAGGATCACTTCAGTCTCCGGATCGCCGAAGCGCGCGTTGAATTCGAGGACCTTCGGTCCCAGGTCGGTCACCATCAGACCGGCGTAGAGCACGCCGCGGAACGGCCGGCCTTCCTCGGCGAGCCCGCGAAGAGTCGGCCAGATGATCTCGCGCAGCGCCCGGGATGAACCTTCAGCATCGAGCACCCCGGCGGGTGAGTGCCCCCCCATCCCTCCGGTATTGGGTCCCCGGTCGCCGTCGTAGAGCTTTTTGTAATCGCGGGCGGTCGGCAACGGCAGGGCGACCTCGCCGTCGCAGATCGCGAGGAAGGACGCCTCGTGGCCGTGGAGAAACTCCTCGACCAAGACCCGGTCACCGGCCGCGCCGAAGACTCGCTCGCCGAAGAAGAGTCCGAGAGCCCTTTCCATGTCGCGAGAAGACTCGACGGTCAGGACGCCTTTGCCACCGGCCAGGCCGTCGGCTTTCAGGACGGCGGGAAAGCCCAGCCGGTCGACTGCAGCGCGTGCTTCGTCGGCCGAACTGCACACGACGGCCGTCGCGGTTGGAATTCCGTGCCGCCCGAAGAACTCCTTTGCGAACGCCTTCGAGGACTCGATCTGCGTGGCCAGCCGGCTCGGTCCGAAGATCGGCAGATCGCGTTTCGCGAACAGGTCGGCGATCCCGAGCGACAGGGGGACCTCGGGTCCGACGACGGTCAGGTCGATCCGCAGCTTCTCGGCGAATTCCGCGAGCTCGACGATCTCCCCGGAAGAGACCGGAAGGCAATCGGCGACCTCGGCAATGCCGGGATTGCCGGGGGCGCAGTAGATCTCTCGGGCCTCGGAGCTCTTCGCGAGCGACCAGCAGAGCGCATGCTCCCGAGCGCCCCCGCCAATGACGAGGATTTTCACTGGCCGGCATTCTAGTCTGCACTGGCCCGGCGTTTCCGGCGGCCGGTGGCGCCGCGGTCTCGCGGGGAACGCTCCCCTCGACCGTTCGCCGGGACGACTTCGAACCGGTCGTAGCGGCCCAGGAATCCGATGAGAGTCTCGAGAGATCCATAGGGCGCGAGCACGTATCCGAAGCGGCCTCGCTCGCTTGCAACGACGGTCGCGCCTTCGAGTGCCCGCGCCTCGAACGCGATTTTCCGTCCCTGCCACGAGCGGCCACCGTGGTTGGTGACGCGGATCCGGCAGAGGGTCACGGTGTCGCTCGACGTCTGGTGATCTCTCTCGATCGAGAGCGTGAGCTCCTGCCAGGGGACCGCGGACTCGGATCCCGGGAGCGCGAGAAGCAGAACGAGCAGCGTATTCATCCGGTTTTTCTCCTTTCGGAGGCCGGAGACCGCCCGCTCGACGAGGACGAAGTGAGACTACCGCCCGGAAGCGGCGGGAGGAAGTTGTCGGGATATTTGACACCCCCTCGGGGGCAGGTCTACTGTTGCGTGAGCTCTTTGACCCTGCCGGCCCGGCTCCGATGGATTGCCCTCGCAGCCTTCCGCCGGCCACATCGAGAGTGGGTGAGGGACCGGCCCGACTCCCGGCCTCGCGGCGAAACGCGCGGACGGGCGCGAACCCACGGCAACCGGAGCAGCGCGTCGCGGCGCGACTCGCCAGGTGCCAAATCCGGATTCTCCGCCCGGGGGGCCGGGGGACCGCAAGGTTCCCTGCAGTCGGGAGAAGAAGATGCGAGGGGCGCCGCGACCGTTCGGATGCCTCTCGCCTCGGGAGGCATTTGCATTTCATGAAGAAAGACTTTCGCAAGGCGATCGCCGAAGACGTCCTGCTCGCCGACGGGGCGATGGGCACCCTCCTCGTCTCCCGCGGGGCGTCGCCGGACCAGGCCAAGTCGCCGCTGAACGTCTCCGACCCGGAAGCGGTGCGCGACGTTCACGAGGACTATTGCGACGCGGGCGCACGCATCGTCACGACGAACACGTGGGATGCCAACCGCGTGAAGCTGACCACTCACGAGTGGGCCGACTCGCTCGAGAAGATCAACCGCGAGGGCGCGCGCCTGGCGCGGGAA
>Ga0075425_100004582_pt1 | contig 14272 bp, 6 predicted proteins | sample SoiMethybrSBSTD4_FD_75300 | JGI IMG/M metagenome (GOLD analysis project Ga0075425, IMG submission 75300) | Bulk soil microbial communities from a Populus tree surrounding site in Tennessee, USA - Soil MetaG P. TD hybrid SBSTD4 | ecosystem: Environmental > Terrestrial > Soil > Tree plantation...
AAACGATCGCGTAGAGTCGCGGTCGCGGTTTCGAAGTTTCTGACGAACTCGTTAACATTGTCCTCTTGCCTGGTCCCGTCGATCCGGCTCTGATTAAGCGCGGCATAAAGGCTCTGACGAAACTGGGTCGATCGCGTCTCGATGCGCCTCAGCAACTGATCGACTTCTTGTTGTTGACTGATACGATATGGGCGCTCTTGCGCCGAAACACTGAGACCGGCGCCCATTGTCGTTATCATCAGGACGACAATGAGCGCTGCCGAAAGGAAATGTCTTACTGTGCACATAGCTTGTTACCTCCAAGTTCAACTACTTGACCTTTTCCGCGCCGGCCGCCTCAAGGATTCTACGGGCCTGATCGGAACGGTCATCGTGAGCATAGACGCCCAGCAGCATCCCACCCTTTTCAATTTCGTCACTGTAGAACCGCGCTTCGTGTTCGGGAAGGCCAAGGCCGATCAGACCTCCGGTCAACCCACCTGCGGCACCTCCCGCGCCCAGACCGGCAAGGGCCGCGACCACCGGGCCCGCAGCAACCAAAGGCAATCCAGGAACAACAATGATCCCGAGTGCCACCAACCCCGCGGCGACCGCTCCGAGAACACCGCCAATGGTCGCTCCGGTCGCTACACCTTCGGGCGCTTTGGTAGCCATCTGAAGACTGAACTCGCGGCCGCGTGTAGCGTCAGACATCAACAGGCTGATGTCATCCCGCGAATATCCGTAGTCTATGAGACTTTCGATTGCACGTTCCGCCGACGCGCGCGTTTTGAACAACCCAGTAACAAGTGTCGCCATAAAAACCCCTCCGTATCGGTTTGAAATCGAGTTGCTCAAGTGCAAGTGCAATGTCAATGCCATAGTCGCCTTCCAATGGTGCTCACACTTTTGGCCTCGAGCAGCGCAGCTTTCGTAAGCTTTCATGTCAGCCTTAACCCGCTGTTGTATTAAATCTATTCACGCGGTCCTAAGCCCTTAAGAACCAACATCCCTGAAGCAGAACGGCGAGCAAGCTGGCGCCGCCGGCGGGGCAAACTGATTCTTAGACTAAGGATCTGAGGGCGACATCACTCATTCGAAAAATCAGCCGCGGCCTAACGATTTGATGCTATGTCTGTCGCTATGTCTTGTTCGATCTTGCAGGTGAGTGCTAACATCGAGCGAAACTAAGGATCTGAGGTGGCAACGCTACTGACATCCCCGCATGCACAACCTTCCCCCCCAAACGTATGAGGATTTCCTGAGTCTGGCTGCTGAGGGCACCGTTGTGCCGGTCGTCAAGCGCGTGATGGCGGACCTTCTTACGCCGGTTGCCGCTTACTTGAAGATCGAACGGCTCAGCTCCTACTCGTTTTTGCTCGAATCCGTGGAAGGAGGGGAGAAGGTTGCGCGGTACTCGTTTCTCGGATTCGCCCCCGAGATCATCGTCCGCAGTCGCGCGAACAAGGTTACAATCGAGAGAGGCTCAAGCAAGGAAGAAACTGACGAGCCGATGCTCGCAGTGCTCCGACGCCTTTCGGGGCGCCACATCCCGGTGAGGTTCGCGGAACTTCCCCCTTTCGTCGGCGGGGCTGTCGGCTACTGGAGCTACGACGCGGTGCGCTGGTTTGAGAAGATTCCCGATTCTCATCACGATGACATCGGGATCGATGATGCGGTGATGATGTTTTTTTCTCGGCTGCTGGTCTTTGATCACGTGCGTCACCAGATTCACCTTATCGCCAACATCTTCACCGGCGGCCAAACCGATGGCCTCGAGGTCGAGTATCAAAAAGCGATTGACGACATTGAGGCGATGGAGGCTCGGCTTGACGACGCGATTGAGCCGCTGCCGCGCCAACAAGCTGCAGATGATCCGCGGGTGCGCTCGAACCTGTCACGGCAGAAGTTCGAACAGGCAGTAATCGCCGCCAAGGAGTACATCGCGGCCGGGGACATCTTCCAGACGGTGCTCTCCCAGCGATTCGAAGTTGGTCTCAGCGCGCATCCGTTTGAGGTTTATCGCGCGTTGCGCGTAGTTAATCCCTCACCATATATGTTCTTTCTGAAGATCGGCGATCAATCGATCATCGGCGCGTCGCCCGAGATGCTTGTGCGGGCGACCGGCCGCCGAATCGAGTATCGCCCGATTGCGGGAACACGACCTCGCGGCGCGACTGAAACGGAAGACCTGTTGCTCGGCGAAGAGCTGCGCGCCGACGAAAAAGAGGTGGCAGAGCACGTCATGCTTGTTGATCTGGGTCGCAACGACCTGGGGCGCGTTGCCGACTACGGCTCAGTAGATGTCACTGATTTGATGATCATCGAGCGGTACTCGCACGTGATGCACCTTGCGTCTGCGATCAAAGCGCGGTTGAGGCTGGGGTTGGATCGCTTCGATGCGCTTGCGGCGTGCTTTCCGGCGGGAACCGTAAGCGGTGCACCAAAGATCCGGGCGATGGAGATCATCGACGAACTAGAGCCCACACGCCGGGGAGTTTATGCCGGGGCGGTTATGTACCTCGACTATTCCGGAAATCTCGACTCGTGCATCGCGATTCGAACGATAGTCACTAAAGACGGACGGGCTTATTTTCAAGCGGGCGCTGGGATAGTTGCCGACTCAGTGCCCGAGAGCGAGTACGTCGAAACGGTCAACAAGGCCCGAGCCATGCTTCAAGCTATCGAGATGGCGGATAAGCAGTAGACTCGTGCAAGGAAGAATGTGAAGTCGTTCCTGGTGCTCAGCTTGCTGCCAGGAAAAAGCGGGTTGGGCAGCGAGGCCCAACCCGCAGTTCAAGAGAACTAACGTTGAGGCGGATTTAGAATTCGACGCGGAGAGAAAACTGAATCCACCTGCTCCCGGAAGTTCGATTAGCCGGGACGAACTGAGTGGTAATCACTCCAAACGCGCGAGAGTTGTTGAGGTCTAAACTCGGGTTCGCGAAATCCACCTTGTTCAGGAGATTGAAGAAGTCTGCCGAGAAAATCATATTCACCCGCTCGGTTATAGACGTCTTCTTGCCCAGTGAAGCATCGACATTCCATCTGGGGAGTCCTCGCAGTGGATTGGCGCGGCCAGCACGGCCGTCCGTGCTCACGTTGACCCTTCGAAACTGGCCGAAGACGGATGCGGGGTCCGCAAACAGGTTTAGGCCAGACCCTCCCGTTTTCGGATCGCCGGTCACGCCAATATTGTTTGTGCCCGGAATACCTCGATTCACGCTGTGACTCAAGGAGTTGGGATCGACCGTCGGAATCGCCCCGGAATTGAATCCGAGGAAAAGGCTGCCACCCCATACTCCTGCTCCCTCGTTAACGGTCAGGGGGTCGCCGCTCTGGGCGGTGTAGATCCCCGAGACATACCAGCCTTCTAACACCTTGTTTAGAGGTTTGAATGAGCTGCGGAAATAGCGGCTGCGCCCAAATGGAAGGTCGTACAGCCACGACGTGTTGAACAGGTGAGTGATGTCAAACGGTGATGGCCCATACTCGGCGTTCAGATCGAAGCTGTTGGGCATCACACTTGCCGCGTTTTGGATAGCGCCGAGCTGATCCAGTGACCTTGAGAACGTGTAGTTCACGGTGAACAGCAACCCCTGTGACATACGTTTGTGCAAAGTCACAAACAGCCCGTTGTAGTTGGACAATCCTGTGCTGGCACGCAGGAAGAGTGTGCGTGCCAGATAGTTGTTGAACGGCTGCTGTCCGGCCAGCATCCGGCGCTGGTCGATCGTCAAGAAAACGTTGTTCAGGTTTCCGTTGATGAAGTTCGCCGACTGAAGGCCCGCCAGAGTCCGCGTGCCACCGGGCGACTGGTTTTCAAACCACGGCTGGGGTGTTACGGCGGCGGCCGCCACGCCAGCTCTCAGCTGGTTTGCCACCGCATCAAACGCCTGAGCAAATGTCTGCCCTGACGCGGTATCAAGATGCATATAGGGCACCTGCCCAAAGCTCATGCTCTGCGGAAGCTTCCTGGCGAAGCGCCCAACGTAGCCGGCTTCAAACAACATGTTCCCTTTAAGCTCCCGCTGCCAGGTGAGGTCGATTGCGTGGTTCTCGCCGACCTCGATAGACGGGTCCACCTGGAAGGAGAGGATTTCGGGAAACAGCGTTAATGTTCCGTTCGGGTTCCGGCCCCAGAACGGCGAAATCGGAACGGACAACTGTGGGACTGTCGGTATCGGAATCCTTCCGTCCACGCCAACGCGGAACCCGCTGAGGGCCGGATTCGAGCTGGTCGCATTGCATCCTCTGCCTCCACCGCCAGTGGCGTTGCAGAGCGGAGAGCTGACGTTGAGCGTCTGAGCAAAGGCCACACCAAGAGTGGGCACGATCACGCTCTGCACCGTGTTCTGGCGATCGAATACAAGACTGTACCCGCCTCGAATCACGGTCTTGCGATCTCCGAATAGCGCATTCAGGAACTTGTTTTGAAAGGATGGGTTCCAGGATGCGGCCACACGCGGAGCAATGTTATTCCAGTCTATGTCGAATACACCGTCGCGATTCGCTTTCTGGATTGGTTGGAAAGCGATTGGCGGGTTAAAGATTTTTCCGGCTCGAGCCGCTTCTTCCCTCGCCCGCAGATATTCGCGGGCGGTTTGCGCTTTGAGCGTTTGACCGTCTACTTGAACGCTCTGGCGCCCAAGCTTTTCCGTCGGCGGCGTCTGCCATCCGTAGTTGAGACCCAGCGTGAGCGTCAGCGACGGACGAATCCGCCAGACATCCTGGAAATAAAACTCCGGCGCCCACAGAGTAGTGTTCGCCTCCAGGAGCTCACCGAACGGAAGAGGCTTCAAATCGCCGTCACGAACCGCGAGGACGCTGACGTTGTCGATGATCCCGGTCGCGGAAGCGAAGAACCGGTTCCAATTCCGAACGTCGGTCGCAGTCAAACAGTTTGTGGTGAGTGTCGAACTGCACGTCGGCGGCCTGTTTGTAGCGGGAATCGAGACACTGCCAAGATCCGAATCTAACTGCGCAACCAACGCCCCCAAAGCCCCCAGCACCTTGTCATCGCGTAGGTGCCTGGTGGGCAGGTAGCGAACATGCGTTCCGAACTGGAAGGTGTGCCCGCCTCTTATCCAGTTCATGTCCGCGTTGTATTGCCAGGTCTTGTTGTCGTTAGCCTGCTTGCGGGCCACCTGGGTGTCAACGTCGACCGGCTCCGAAAGCAGGCTATTGAAGCCGCCCAGAGCTCCTAGATCGAGAGCAATGTGCGATTGTCCGTTGGTGATGCCACTCTCCGTTCCGGGTATAGCCAACAGCGCAGCCGATGCGTTTGGCCGCACGCGATCGGTTGCTGTCCGAATCCTGATCCAACCGAAACGGAACTCGCCTGTCAGGTTGGGGGTGAAAGTCCCGGTAATCCCCGCGCTAACCATGTTCTGCCGAGTGGGAGATTTCCCGAAGCTCTGGAGATTTCCGTCGATGATGGAACTCGGGAGCGTCAGCCCATCCAGCTCTCCGAAGTACCGAAAGGCTGCGTCAAAGCGCCAGTTGTTGGAGATGTTGTAATCCATGCGAGCATTGTAGTAGTCGTTTGTGAGCGGGTTGCCAACATTTCCTCGGAAGCCGATGGTGTTCAACCCATCTCCCTGCGTTGTGTCGTTCCCCGCAGGCAGCCTGGAGAACAAAGAGGAGATGGTGGAGCTCAAGCCGATGCCGCGCGGATCACAGACCTGATTACCAGCAGCGCCGCAGAGAGAGGAATTGGCAAGATTGTAAGAAACGATGCTGCCCGAGGCGTCACGGAACCGCAGAATGCCGGCGCGCAAAGAGTCGGTCGGCACGATGCGCACAATCGGGGTGCTCCGCGGGAAGCGCCGTCCTTCATAGTTCAGGAAGAAGAAAGCCTTATCTCTCCAGGGCAGGATCGGCCCCCCGAATCGGAACCCGAAGCGGTTGTCTTTTAACTCGGGCTTGCGCACAACCTCGGTGCCGTCGGCTTTCCTCCCCAGGCGCTTATCGGTCCAGGAGGCGGCGTTGAGGTTATCATTCTGGTGATACCAGTACGCCGCGCCATGAAAGTCGTTAGTGCCGTGCCGGCTGATAACCGAAACCTGGCCCCCCGCGCCGCGACCGAAAGCGGCGGTGGGGTTGGCGACGCCGACGCGAAACTCCTCTATTCCATCTATTGGCAGTCGTGCGTAGGTCCCGAGCCCTCCGACCGAGTTGTTGGTGATGTCGATGCCGTCCAGAAGGAAGGTACTCTGATCGGATCGCGACCCGGCCACTTCCCCACTAGGTGTCGCCATGGGTTGCAAAGTTAGCAGCTCGTTTGCCTGGCGGGTAAGAGCTGGAAAGCGGGGCATTATTGATCCCGATATCACATTGCCTATTGTGGAATCGGTCTTCTGCAATTCCACTTCCGCGCCGGCAGCGACCTGGACGACTTCCTTCACCTCGCCGACCTCGAGCACCGCATCGAAATCGTATGACTTCGCGACCTCAACTTTCACGGAGGCAAAGCTCGTTGTGCGGAATCCCTGTTTAGTAATGGTCATGTTATAGACCCCGGGCGCTACCGTAGCGAAGACGTATTTCCCGGAGTCGTCTGTTGTCTGTGTCAGACGCTGGTTGGTAGCGGGGTCGGATAACCCGACCACCGCTCCGGGCAGCACCGCTTTATTGGGGTCGGTTACGATTCCCGAGACCCTGGAAGTGGTCGCCGTTTGCGAGAGCACCGTCGTGGTGGGAGTCGAAAGGATCAGAAGCGCTACTAGCGAAATCGTCAGCTTCAAGCCTCGCGCGTGTTGTCTTGATTCAGACGTGCCGGGAGCGCCACGCAGCAATGAGAATGCAGAGTTCTTCATCAGATTCTCCTCCTTCGTGTCGTGTATCCTCGGATGTGACTCCGGCGAGCCCTCGCGCAACGAGAGGCCCAACGAAGTAGTTAATCTTGAGGTCCTAGTTTGCGCCTTGAACTGGAGCACGTATCACGGGGATGCCTGTGATACCTGTCGGCCGCTGCTAATTCAGATGAATTCGGAAGATTAGTGCAATGAGGAAGCCAGATTATTCCGAAGCGCGCGCCAAAATGCAAGTGGAGTTTGACGCTGATTAACCTCTCGGTATTTGGACGAGTCGGGGAACCGCGACTCATGCATCGCGATTCGAACGATAGTCACGAAAGATAGTCACGAAAGGCGGCCGGGCATACTGTCAAGCTGGCGCGGATAGTTGCGGACTCAGTGCCTACTTTTCTCAGAAACCTTTCTCAGTGCCCTCGCTCGCTAAAGAAAAAGGAGCGGCTCCGAGAAGCCGCTCCTTTTGAGGAACCAAACAAGGTTGTTTTGGCCTTACCAGTTGACGCCGAGCAAAAAGCTGATCTGGCGTTCTATCCCCGTCGTGGTGGTAATTCGGCCAAACGTAGTGGCGTCAAACGCATTACCGTTGTAGACGAAGTTTGGATGGTTGAACACATTAAACACCGTCATGCTGAACTGTAAGTTAGCTCGCTCAGTGAAGTACGTCCGCTTGGACAGACTGAAGTCCGTCTGGGTGAATCTCGGTCCGAAGAGTGAGTTTATTGGGAAGTTGCCGAACGTCCCCGGAGCCGGCTGAGTCAGGATGCCGGCCTTGAGACTGGCGCTTGTCAGGGCGCCGGTGGTCGGGTTGACGACAATGTTCAAGTTGATCGGGTTGATGAAGAAGATGCCGACCGGCGTGCGGAACACACCGAGCTGCTTCCTGAACTGCTCAAACGTCATCGACCCCAACTGCGCCGGGTTGTTTACGGAGCCGTTGTTGGATCCGGTCCCCGAATTAAACTGGTTAAACGTCGAACGGCCGGCGGTGATGAAGAAGGGAGTGGCGGTCTGATACGTGACTATGGCTCCTGCCGTCCATCCCTCGATTGCCTTTCGAGCAGGCGCCCAGAGACCGTTAAGGTAGCGACGTCCGGTGCCGAATGGCAGGTCATAGACGACATTTGCTACGAAGCGGTGTCTCTGATCCTGAGTTGAGTTGACGTAATCCAATCTCTCGTTTCGCAGCGATCGGAAATTTGTGAGAGTGCTCTGATTGTTGATAGTACCGGTCCCGTCGTTCAGCGTCCTGGCCAGCGTGTAATTGGCCTGGAACGAAAGTCCGCTTGAGAACCTTCGGCGGATTTCTACCTGAAGAGACTGGTACTTGGAGAAAGAGGAGTTTCCGAGCACTCGGGCGAACGCTGCGTTCGGGTTCGTCACGAAGAAAGCCGCCGGCAGATTTGCGCGGGAGGCCTTGAAGGTCGAGCTGAACGCCAGGGTGTTGGCCATGGCGCCGATGTTGTTTTGCTGCAGGTTGCTGATGAACGTGGAGTTTGCGAAGCCATTCGCATTAGAGATTCCGGTGAACAGCTTGGTGAAGATTGGGAGCGCAACAGTTCCAGCCGCACCCGCCGCGAAGGTAGTGTTATTGTTGACCGCGAGATTCTTCTGCGCGTTCAAGAACTCCTGCAGGAAGCCGTTCTCGAAGATGTTGACTTCGTTGTAGTCAACCGCACGATAAATCTTGACCGCATGGTTTGCAGCGTACCGAATCTCGATAGCGGTGTTGGAGTTTATCTCGCGCTCGATGCCGAACGACCACTGCTGGACATACGGCGTGCGCAAGTTCGGATCAAATGCCCACAGCCCATTGCTGGTGTTATTCGTGAAGTTCTCAGCCGAGGTGATCGGAACTTTGAAAACCGGGGTAGTCAGCGGCACACCGCCTGACCCCAATACGCCAGTCGGCGTGTTGTTGGCGGCATTCTGAATCAGCCCCGGGTTCGTGGTGCCGGTGCCGAGTGCGTTACTGACGACCGTGAAGCCATCACGCAGGTAGCTGATCGAATAGCCTGCGCGAATCGAGCTTCTGCCCTCTCCGCCGAAAACCCAGTGCAGCGGTCCGCTCTCGAAATTCGGTGAATAGGCGAATCCGATGAACGGGGCAAAGTTGTTCCAATCGTTCTTGTACAGACCCTTCCCCGTCTTTCCGCTAACGAAGTCGAGCGTCGCGGAAGCATTCCCCGCCGTCGAGTTCGGGTTGAACAGGTTGCCCGGACCGGCGACGCCGAAGATGTCGTTAAAGTTGGTCGGCTGTAATCCAAGCCCGTCGGGCAGTGTCGGAACTCCCTCGAACTCATATCTCAGGCCGTAGTTGAACGTGAGGTTGCGCTTCACCTTCCATGCATCCTGGAAGTAGAAGCTCAGATCACGATACAGGAACTCACGCGAGCGGGTTGCGCCCGGAACGAACCCTGAACTCGGGCTGGTGACATTGAACGTGGCCGCTGCGTTGTTAAGCATGCCCGTTAGGTCGCGGTAGATCGCCCTGGCATTGTTGAAGATTGTTGTCCCCGCAGCCGTCAACGGGTCGTTGGCCCCAGCGCCGGTCCGAGGGATGTTCGGGAAAGCGGTGTTGAGAATGCCGTCGGGATTTGCGCTGTTGGTGCCCAGCGTGATGGTCTTGTTGATGCCCGCATCGTTGGTGCTGATGGCGCTTACCGACTGTACGTCCGTGCCCATGCGGAAAGTGTGCGAGCCCTTTACCAGCGAGAAGTTGTCAATGCCCTGCCAGAGCTGCGTGTTGCGGCCCTGAGACATGAACGTGTTGTCGAAGTTTGTGGTCGCTGCTCCAAAAACGATGAAGGGCGCCGTAGGCTGGGATGTGCGCAGGAACCCGACGGGCGCGTATTGACGGCCGAGGCGCGCTTCGTTTGTCATATGAGCGCCGAAGGTCGAGTGAACGGCGCCGCTCCACAGCACTCTCTGCGAAGCCTGGAACGCATCTACGCCGCCCGGGAAAGGCGCTTCAATGCCGTTGAAGGTATCCGGAGTGAGCAGAAAATCTCCGTGGTGGTAAGTGAACTCCAGCTTGTGTGATCCCCACTTCTGGCTATCCCACAACTGCTGATCGAATCGCCCGTTGTACCGGTCACTGGGGTCGGTGCCCGACACGTTGTAACGGAAGCCTTGAAAGTTCAGTTGATCGCCCACATCCTTGTTGTTAGCCGCAGGCATAGCGTTGAGCTGTCCAGTTGAGATCGGGTTGAGGCTGTGGAAATTTCCGAGCGAAAGCAGGTTTATCGTCTGAAGCGCGCCGTTCGCGCCGACGTACTGGAAAATCCCCAGCCGCGCCTGATCGCTAAGCACCGTGCGATTGCGTGTTGCTTGAAATTTCTCGCGGAAGCCTTCGTACGAGAAGAACCAGAAGCTCTTGTTGCGGCCGTCGTACAGTTTCGGGATATACACCGGACCGGAAGACTGTATGCCGAAGAAATGTTGGTTCAGCCTTGGCGCCTTGTCCCCGAGACCAGTGTGGGCAGCGTTGTTGAGGCCGGAAGCGTTGTTGAAGAACGTGTTGGCGTTAAATCCGTCGTTCCGGTTTTGATAGAACACGCCGCCGTGCAAACCATTGCTTCCCGACGGAGTGACCAGGCTTACTTGCGCAACACCTCGACCCGCATCGGAGCCGACCGTTCCTACGGTGATGCTGAACTCGCTGGTTGCATTAAGCGAGGGAGAGCTGATGGCGAAGAACGAGCTGCCCTTCACGAAGTTGTCCATTGCGTTGATGCCATCTTGCGTAACGTTTGTGGCATTGCCCCGCAGCCCTTGAACCGACGCATTGCGGACGTCCGTGCCCTGCACCGCAAGGCCAGCCTGAAGCCGCGCGAGGTCAAGCGGGTTGCGCGACAGCAGCGGAAGGTCCTGGACCTGCTTCGCAGTGATGGTCTTTGAAAGCGTAGGACTGGTCGTGTTGATGACCTCCTGCGCGGTGCCGGTAACGGTGACTTGTTCGGTCACAGCGCCGACCTCGAGACTGACCTCAACAGCCGCCGGTTGGGCAACCTCGATAGTTATCTCGGTTAGCTCCGTTTTCTTGAAGCCACCGGCTTCTATCGTTGCGGTGTATTTGCCAGGCGAGAGCGACGGAAAAGAGAAAGCCCCCTGCGCGTTGGAGGTGGCCTTGGACTCTTCGCCGGTTCCGGCGTTCTTCAAAGTGACGGTGGCGCCCACTATAGCGGCTGAGTTGGGGTCCTTGACGACACCGCTCAAACTACCGCGAGTGCCCTGCCCGAACGCCGGGACGCTCGCTAATAATAAAACTGTCAGAATCACTGAAGTGAGTCTTCTCATCATAGATCTTCCTCCTACCACTTACTTTGTTGTTTACGAAGAGAGCAATATCCGCACTCTCGGCTTTGACAGATGCGGGTATGGCCCTGTGGACCGAAGGCGTCTGAAGAAGCAAGCGCCGCCAGGGCAACAACGCTGTGCGCACTCGCTCCTATCCCAGTTGATGCTGCTGATTTCATTCGGAAACCTGGTGAACTGAATCCCGCGGGCCTGTCCACCGCGAGGCCTGAACCTAAGTGCAGAATGAAGCTTTGCGTATTGACTAGCCCGGCAGATAACCTCGCCAAGATTGACGCTGCCGCACACTCCGCGCCGGGTCTTCTTTCCAATGATCGGGTATTTCTTAAGTTATTTCTGAGAGTTGGCGGTCGTTAGGAGCAAGGCGAATGCCACTTTGCTCCCTGAGCCCCAACTACTACCCGTTCGAATCATATCTGTTCAATGTGAAGGGTTAACGGACTATCTATCGCTGGACGCGCCCGCGGGATGACCGGGTTCGGCTGACGACGCTGGCCGGCGCTTTCCAAGTTTTCGGATATTAATTCAGGAATTTGTAAAACAGGCACGTCCAGAAGGGCCCCGGCAATTGGTTTCACCTCGCGAAGTACCCGCGCTTCGTTCTCACCCTCACCCCTTGCAAGTCGACCGCGATCGTGATCTTTCTCCACTTTCCGTCCTTCCGCACGATCTTTGGAGCATAGGCCATGCTATATAGCGAATGCAGCTCGGCCGCGACTTGCTGGTAGACTCCCTCGAGGTCTTCCGCTCGCTCGGCTTTGAACATCATCGCGCCGGTCTGATCCGCCAGGGCCTGAAGCTGCTTGCGAGCGGTGACGTAAGCCTCGTGTCCATCGCGCCCGCGGGCGCCTACCGTCTCATATTCGGTATCAAGGTAGACCGGATAAATCGTCGCATCGGCTTCTACGGTGCGCGCGAGCAGATCGTCGAAGCCGTGCCTGGGATCAAACTCCGCTGCGTCTGGATGGTCCAGCGAGTTGTCCACGCCATCGGTCAGGACGACGATCGCTTTGCGCGTTGTGTTTGCTTCTTCCAGCAGATCGAGCGTCGCCCACATCGCGTCGTAGTAAGCCGTCCCTGAGTGACGATTCTTGATGTCGCCAATACGGTCCTTGAGGAGCTTATGGTCGGTGGTGAAATTGCAGATGATGAAGAACCGTCTTGTGAACGCCGCTACAGCAATACGGTCGCTCGGTTTGAGCGAATCTACGAACTTCTGCGCAGCCTTTTTGATTACCTTAATCTTGTGCTCGGTGCTGCCGCTCAGGTCGAGTAGCAGAACGATGTTTAGCGGAGCCGTGACGGGCTCGAAATAAGAGACATCCTGCCGGACGTTGTCTTCGAGGACGACGAAGTCCTCCTTTCTCAAAGCGGGCAGTGTCTTTCCGTCCGCGTCGGTAATCTTCACGTTGAGGTTGACCAATCGCGCCTCGAGCTTGATGACGTCTTCGGCGGCTCCAATGCCGTCAGCGCGTGTTGGCGCGCCGGCGTTCGATGCGGGCATCGATTTCAGGCCGGATGAGTTCGCCTCATTGTTGAGATCAGGCTTACCAACGTTATCCACGTTTCCGCTTAACGACGTGCTGCTGGAACCAGCCTCGGGAAGAACAGTGATGTTTCCGCGCTGACTTCGCGCGAGCACCGGCGGTCCACCTGTCCCAAGTTTCCCGTCGAGTAAGTGGACGTCAGTTTGGCCGAATACTTTAATCGGCAGACGAGATTCAACTACGCCTCTGATCGTGCGCAGCGACAACTCTGCGTTTGACTTCTCCGGCAGGTAGATCGCGACGCTGCCCGAAGAGGTTTCGACCGAAAGGCTGGCTGTCTGGCCTTTAATGCTTACGCGCTCTGTGCCACCTCTCACCGAGAGTTGTGCCCAGGTCGGCAGGTGAACGGTCAAGGTTATGGGGCGGAAGAGGCTGTCCGGGTTTGTGACGATCCTCAGAGTGTCGCGCGCAGCCTGTTCGAATAGTACTTCGGATTCAAGCCCCGAGTTGTTGGGACTGCTCGCGCGCGATGCGGTAACGCTCACCGTCAGTGAGGGCCACGTCCGAACTTCTGTTGGCCCGGCGAGGTTCTCGATGGTTATCACTCTTATCGGGTCATTGAAAGCCCGAGTGAAGGTGGCACCTTCGCCAGTTGAGAGGAAAGCAGGGAAAGATAGGAAAGGCAATGACGCCGACAAAAGGATCGCGCTAATAATTGCCGACGCCATGGTTCATACCTCCGGACTGACAAACCCTATCGCCGATCTGTCGAAACCGGTTCAACTTAAATTGAATCGTCCATCGACAGGCGTGACGTAATCAAGGTGCATTGACCGCAAACCGCCGAGGTTAAATATCGCACTGTTCACTCCAATTGCAAGGGAGAGCGCGAAACGCTACCGCGCTCCAATTTCCAGTCATTGCCGAGGTGATCTCATTGGCCACCCGACATCCAAGGGTTGAACCCGTGGCCTTGTCAGGTGCTTCTTCTAATTACGCGGGCGCCAGAGCCGTCAGGTGCACATTTATTCAATGCTTCGTTGCCGCCTTGCAGCCACTTTGCTTGACCGGATGGCCAGGGCCTCATTAAGATGCCCCACGGACTGAAAAGTCGATAGATGGCTTGATGATCCATAAGCAAAGAACATGGATGGTTGTCATAATCGAAGCAACTCCTCTCCAGGTCCATTACGCACTTCCTGTCACACGCTTCGTTAAGCTGTTCAGCAGGAGCCTTCGCGTGCGCCGGACCTGACGAATAATAGGATGAAATGAAACGAAATCATATTCTGGCACTTATCTCTATTCTCGCAGCCGGCCTTTCGCTCGTTACTTCAGGCAACCTACTCCGCACTCGCGCGTCAGGCGTTGCGGCACTGGCGCAGGGAACGGGCGACATCCGAGGATTTCTAAGCAGTTTCGCGACCGCACACGCGGCCGGTCGAGGTAATCCCTGGATTAGCTTTCGCGATGGCTACGGCGCGCCTGCTCAATATCAAGGGTCTTCAAAGCTGATTCAGCAATTGAAGGATAACCAGACACGTCCGTTGTCGGTTGGCTCTGCTGACTTTGACGAGGACGGAGTGCCGGACATAGTTGCTGGTTATGCAGGAGCGAAAGACGGCGTGATAACCATTCAGCGGGGCGACAACGACGCGGTCTTCCCGAACATCCGCG
>Ga0075425_100004583_pt1 | contig 14269 bp, 13 predicted proteins | sample SoiMethybrSBSTD4_FD_75300 | JGI IMG/M metagenome (GOLD analysis project Ga0075425, IMG submission 75300) | Bulk soil microbial communities from a Populus tree surrounding site in Tennessee, USA - Soil MetaG P. TD hybrid SBSTD4 | ecosystem: Environmental > Terrestrial > Soil > Tree plantation...
ACGGCGTCCTCTGCGGCCGGGCCTGAGTCGAAATACCAGCCGCCGCGCACGAAGGACGGCCGGCCGGATCTTCAAGGCGTCTGGAATTTCGCGTCAGACGTGCCGCTGCAACGGCCGGCGAAGTTCGCCGACAGGAAAGTCTTGACGAAAGAGGAGTTCAACTCGCAGCGCGATGCCTTGCGAAACGTGTTGGGACTCGTCGTGAAGTTTGCGCCGATAGAAAACGTCGGCCTCGACTGGATCGACAACAAGGTCTATGTCGACGACGTGCGCAGCTCGCTCATCACGTACCCTGAGAACGGCCGCCTGCCGGCGCTTGTCGACGGGGTTCGGCGCAATCCCGGCCTCGACGAGATCCTCACCGGCCTCGGAGACGCCGGGGCAAACGGCCCGCCGCCGGCGGAGTTCGGGTCGCTTCTCGCCTCGTTCGCCGGCGCACCGAAGAACAGCTACACCGATTTCAATCGCGGACAACGTTGCCTGGCGTCCATTGAGGTTCCATTCCTGCCTGAGTTCGGCAACGACAACTACGTGCAGATCATCCAGGCGCGTGATCACATTGCGCTCGTGCTGGACTTCGGCCGACGGATCATCTCCATCGACTCGAAGGCTCCGGCATCGAGCGGAGTGCGCACGTCGTTGGGGACATCGAGCGGCCACTGGGAAGGCGACACGCTGGTCATCGAGACGCGGAACTTCACGGCGAGAACACCTGGTTTCGCCGGCGCTGGCAACTCGCGCGACAAGGTCGTCACCGAACGCTTCACACGGACGCCTGGAGGTCTCGAATATGACGCCACTGTCGTCGATCCGTCGACGTTCAAAGACCGCATCCAGCTGTCGTTCCCGATGGCGCATGTGGATGCCCGCATCTATGAGGCCTCTTGCCACGAAGGCAACTACAGCCTGGCAAACACGCTGTCGGCTGCGCGCAAACAGGACGAGGCCGTCAAATGATGCGGTGGGGGCTGCAAGTTGCTGCGAGTCTGGTGGTCCTCGCAGCGGCCTGCGCGCTCGGAGTTGCGGAGGGACAGTCGTTCGACGTCGTGTCGGTGCATCAGAACACATCCGGGACGACGCAGACGAACATCAAGTACACGCCGGGAGGCGTGACATTCACCAATCTGCAGCTCAGAGCGATCATCCAGTTCGCGTACGGCATCAACCAACCAGCTCGTCTCGCGGGAGTGCCGGACTGGGTCAACAGCGAACGCTTCGACATCGTCGCGCATGGAGCGGTCGCCACCGTGGAGGTTCGACGCCTGATGCTGCAGACGCTGCTTGCCGATCGATTCAAGCTCGCGGCGCATACCGAACGACGCAGCCTTCCGAGCTACACGCTTGTCCTCGCGCGCAGCGACGGCAAGCTCGGGCCCGCGCTCAAGCCTTCAATAGCCGACTGCGTCGCTCAGCGCTGCGGTGCGCGCCCAGGCGCTCCTGGCGACGTCAATCTCACGGGCGTCCAGATGGGCGCGTTTGCCTCGATGCTGTCCATCACGCAAGGGCGATCGGTCGTCGACGGCACGGGTCTGACCGGTGTGTACGACATTCATCTGACCTTCGCGCCCGACACCACCGTTGGGCCTCGGGCCGGCGCGACGACTGCGCCCGACGACCGGCCGTCGATCTTCACTGCGCTGCAGGAACAGCTGGGTCTGCAACTCCAACCGGATCATCGACCGGAAGATGTGCTCGTCATCGATCGCGTCTTGCGTCCGGAGGAGAACTGAATGACTAACTGACCAGCGACAACCAAGCGTAGAAAATGACGTCTAATAGTCGGCATGCCTTTCCGCCGTGCGGCGCTTGCCCTGCTGATTCTCGTCGCGCCATTTTTCGCGCGCGACGCGGCAACGCAGACGCGCCCCAGAACGCCTTGGGGCGATCCCGATCTTCAGGGCGTATGGCCCGGCGGTCCGGTGTTCGCCGTGCCGTTCGAGCGCGACCCTGAGTTCGGCACACGCGCGATCCTTTCCGCCGAAGAGGCAGCCAGGCGGAACGCCGAGGTCGACGCGCAGTCCTCGTTCGTCACCGGCAACTTCTTTCCTGAGCTCGGACACGCGCCGCCGCTCACCTCGCTCATCAGCGACCCGGAGAACGGCCGTCTTCCGCCGATGACCGATGAGGGCGTCCGCCGCGCGGCCGCGTGGCAGGTCATCGCCGACCCGGAGTACGCCGCATTCGGTCCCGAGGACCTCCGTCCGTACGACCGATGTATCACCCGCGGCGTTTTAGGCTCTGCGTTTCCTAATTCGTACAGCTCCGGTATGGACATCTTTCAGAGCCCGGGATTCGTCGTGATCCGCTACGAGATGATTCACGAGACGCGGATCATCCCGCTGGATCGCAGGCCGCACGTCTCTCCGGCAATCCGGCTCTACCTCGGCGATTCCCGAGGCTGGTGGGAAGGCGACACGCTGGTGGTAGAGACGACGAATTTCAATGGCTTGACTGGTTCGTATGCGCGCAACGGCGACGGCAATCCCACGTCGACTTCGCTGCGGCTCATAGAACGCTTCCGGCTGCAGGATGCGAAGACGCTGTCCTATCAGGTGCGCGTCGAAGATCCGCAGACCTGGGTGCGCTCTTGGACGGTGACGTTTCCACTCACGCGTGACGACAAGTACGTCGTCTACGAATATGCCTGCCACGAGGGGAACTACGCGATACAGAACATCCTGAGCGCCGCCCGCGCGAAGGAGAAATGACCCGAGAGCCTTCGAGAGACGACATCGTTGGTCTGCTGCGAGACGGATGCTGGACCTCGCTGCCGATCGACACGATCAAATCGCTGGTCGACGGCGGACGAATCAGGACCCTGCCCGCCGGAGACACCGTCTACGCCGAAGCCGATGCCGGAGGGCTCGCCGTGATTCTCGACGGTCTGCTTCGCGTGTACATGCACGCGAGCGACGGCCGGCAGGTGACCGTGCGCTACGTGCGCGCCGGCGATCTTCTGGGCGTGCCATCACTCGTCGGCGGACCCGCGCCCGTCTTCGTGCAGGCGGTCGTCTCCGCGACCGGCTTCTTCTTCGACGGCGATCGCATCAAACGGGCGGCCCACAGTGATGCGTCGATCGCGTGGGCGTTTGCCGAAGAATCTGTGCATCGGCTGTACGACGTGCTCGAGGAGTTGGCGGGGAGTGCGTTCGCGTCGGTACGACAGCGAGTCGCACGGCATCTGCTCGATCTTGCCTCGTCACGTCCCGCGTCCGGCAGTACGCTCACCGCGTTCGTGAGTCAGCAGGACCTTGCGAACAGCGTCGGCTCGGTTCGTGAAGTCGTCGCGCGCGTGCTTGCCGAGTTGCGCGCGGAGCGTCTCGTTCGAACGTCGCCAGGCCGTGTGGAGATTCTCGACCCCGTCCGGTTGAGCCGCCAGTTGTGGTCTCGCGCGCGGTAACAAAAGTCACAGCGCCTGAAAACCGTTCCCGCCACAATCAGGTCATGACCAAGATCCATGCGATCAGCACTGGGCTGGTGCAAGTGCGACGGCCGCAAATGGAAGCGCGGCGCAACAGCGCGCCCGGCCGCCTGGCCGACATGTTGTTCGTTCCCGAATGGTCGGACTGGCTGCCAATCTACGTCTGGATCATCGAGCACGAGGAGGGACTGATCGTCGTAGATACGGGCGAAACGGCGCGCGTCCACGAACGCGGATATCACCCGCGCTGGCATCCGTTCTATCGGCGCGCCGCGCACTTCTCGGTCCATCCGGAAGAAGAGCTCGGACCGCAGCTGCGCGCGCTCGGCATCGGGTCGCGCGATGTCAAACAAGTCGTGCTCACGCATCTTCACACCGATCATGCCGGCGGACTCCATCACGTGACCGGCAGCCGTGTGTGGGTGCACCACGGAGAATTCGAACGGGCGATGGGAATCGGCGGACGCGTGCAGGGTTACCTGCCGCATCGGTGGCCAAAGTGGTGGCAGCCGGAATTCATTCGCTTCGATTGCCGGCCGCTCGGTCCGTTCGACGAGGCGACGTCGCTGACGCGGCGGGGCGACGTCATGATCGTGCCGACGCCGGGCCACACGCCGCATCACGTCTCGCTGCTGGTCTGCGGCGATCCGTCCTTTCTGCTCGCCGGCGACACGAGCTACAACCAGCACCTGCTGCTCGCCAGGAAGATCGACGGCGTCAGCCCCGATCCGCGCGTCACCAGCCGCACCCACGAACGTATCCTTGCGCTCGGTCGCGAACGGCCGCTCGTCTATTTGCCATCTCACGATCCGGAGTCGGCATCACGCCTCGCGCAGCGTTCAGTGCTCGAGGTTTGATCCTTATCTCTCCTTGTGGAATGTCTCTTGCCTTCGTCCGACCATGCTCCGTGGCTGGCGGTATGTCTCGGACGATTCGAGGGATCTCCGCAGCGACTGGCTTCGCGGCCTCGCGATGACGTGTCATCGTCAACCACTCGAAACTCCAATCGCTACTCAGCTGGGTTTCTTACGAACGATTCTGGACGGTTACCGCGGCCGAAGTGTTTGTTGTCCTGTCCAGTACGGTACTCGGAATCGTGTACGGGAACAGACTTAGGCGTGGTGAATGGCGCGAGGCCGTCCGCGGATCGCGGGCATACTTGCCGCACGAAGGCACCGGCCCGTTCATCGAACGTCGGCGCCAATCGGAAGACTGCAGGTGTCGCCGGCTTAGCGGTCAGACGGAAAGATCAATCGTTGCCGGAAGGAGGTACGAGATGGACGCTCCTGAACGCCCGCCGAAGAATCTCGACGTCGATCAATCGGGAACATCGCGAACCGGCGACGACATGGGTTCGCATGAACCGCTGCTGCCGGTGCCGCCGATCGACACAGACGAACGATATCCATCACCCCAAGACGAGACGTACGAACGGACGGGCGATACACCTGAGCGCGACAAGTCCGAGTCGCGTGCTCTTGACGCGAGGACTCGCCAGTCTGACCCGAGGTGTCGCTAACGCGCCACCCAGTATGCGGCCGCCAGCACAGCCACCAACGCACCGGAGAAGAGCGCCGGCACAGGGAAGATGAAGCGCCACGAAATTACACCGCTGGCGAGCGTCGCGAGCACGAACACCGCGATCATCGGGCGGACGCGGGCGGGATCTGGCTGCGCCAAAGCGGCCAATTGCCACAGAAGGATCGTCTGCAGCAGCATGGCCACACTGATCGACCATCCAAAGCCGAGGAAGAAATCCAGATACGAACGGCTCGCGCCCATGGTATCGAAGCGAACGGCCGTCATGGTTTTGAGTACGTCGTTCTCGCCCATCGGCGACCATTTCTGCAGCCCGCCCAGAGTATGGCCGGCGGTGAAGAGGAGCGAAACCGCCGATGCGATTCGAAGAAGCAGCGTCGTCGTCATGGCACAGTGATCCTGTATCGGATTCTCGATCTTTCCTTTCGGCTCGGTCTTGTAAAAATAGGAACGATGACGACTCGCTCGTCAACGCACCGAAACCTGGCGAACGAGGCGGCGTCCGAACTCATTGGACACGTCGCGGACGAACTTGTGCGGCGAGTGTCCGGTCATTCTCCGGAATTCTTTCGTGAAGTGCGACTGGTCGTAATAGTGATCGTACAGTTCCGTCTTCACCAGATCGAATGACAGCCCTTCCGCCCATTTGCGGTAAAACCTCTGGAACCGGAAGATCTCCGCCAGAACTTTCGGAGAGAGTCCGACGTGCTGTCGAAAAAGCCTGTCGAGATATCGCCGCGAAAAGCCGGTTTGTTGCTCCAGTTCGCGAATCGGCATTCGGCCATCAGCGGTTCGAAGCGCGCTGACACAGTAGTCCACGATGCCGGCTTGTCGGCGATGCTTTCGCAGCAGAAGCGTCAGGCCCTCTTGGAGACACACGAGCTTGTCATGCAGCCGCTCGAGGTTGTTGAGTCTATCCTGCATCTCACGGCCCCACTGGCCGAAGGCACAGTCGCATTCGCAGAGCGTGTTGGAGGTTTCCGACATCGGCACGCCAAAGACCTGAAACGCTCCCTGTGGGCGAAACTCGATGGCGATAAAACTCGTTCTGTGCGTGCTGGATCGAATGTGGGTAGCGCTGTCGCGGTTGCCGACAAAGTACATCTGCTCCGCGCGGCTAGTCTGCGTTCGCCCATTCGCCACGGAGACAATCGCATTCTCGCAAGGGATGATCAGTTTCGGGCAGCCGTTGGGCGCGGCAATGCTGTCGGCGGTCGCCGGCAGGCCGGTGAGACTTGCCAATACCCAAAACGATTCAATGTACGGTTGCAGCTCGGCGCGAGGTGTGATGAACGAGATTTTCATCTGGCCCGTCACAGTCTGATGCGTACCGGATGCGTTTGCAATTCATCGCGCCGCCTACTTGGACTTGAGGCGGCTGACGCCCCACAGCAGGACGAGACCAACGGCCATGACCAGAAGTTCTGGAACGCCGATGCTGCCAAACTCAATGTGCGGTGTCATCGTCCTCAAGTCGACGGAGTTCCGTGCGGATTCGTTCCACCTCTCGATTCACACGTAAGAAAGCCGACAACGTTGGTCCTACGATTTCGTGGCTGGCGTTACCTGTGTAGTTGGCGATGCCTTCATCGGGTTCTTCCGGGCGACTGTAGTAAAACGCATTGCCAAACTCCTTCCTGATCTCGGGCATTCGAGCGGAAAGGTGGACCACTTCTTCGAGCAGCGCCGCACGACGTGCTCGCGCGTCAGCAAGCTGCTGTCGTAGGCGAGCGAGCTCTCCGCGACTGTTGTTGTCGTCGGGCACAACTAATCCTGCGTCGGACGTTCGATGTGATCGATCACGACGACATCCACCGGGCCTCTTCTCGAGTCCAGCTTCAGGCCTAGCTGCTCCTGCAGAGCGGTAAAGACCGACGGACCGTTGAGATCGACGTTGATCGGTGGGGCGCCGAGAGGGACCTGCGGCAGTTGTTCCGGCGTCCAGGTCAGTTCGAAGTCCCATAGCCCGGTGAGTCTCGTGTCGTTGGTGACGACACGATCGACGAACCGGCCGAGTGAACCCGAGAGCGATTCAATGGGAAAGCCGATCGCGGTAATGGCGCCCGGGATGGTCCGGCCGCTTCCGCAAATTGGTATCGCGCCAGGCACTGGGGGTGGCACGGGCTCCCGTCGTTGAATCGCCGCGCGGCGTGCCTCGCATGCCGCCTGATCCACTTGTGAGCGGCGCAGGCGAGGCGCTTTCTCCGACGCGACAACGAGCACGTAGATCGGCATGTCGCGAGTCTCGTGATGGGCGACGAGCTTGAAGCGATCAGTCATCATGGCGCGCACCATCTCGCGCATCTGATCCAGCGTCCAGGCGCCAGTGACCTTCGCGTTGACGTCATACCGCTCGTCGTCGACCGAGCTCGGCACGCTAACAATCCGAACGGCCGTGGCGTCCTGCGAGATGCCGTACGCGAAGGCAATCAAGTCGCGCGCCAGTACATTGGTCGCGTGGAAACGACCGTCCGGCGCGGGACCGATCTCCTTCGCGAAGCTACCTGAGTTGTTGACTTTGACCGAAGCGACTTCGAACGTCACAGGCTTTTCGTCGCGCACCTGGCTGTGCACCAGGACAGATGTGCTCAGTGCGAAGATGACGAGCGGGCAGAGCCAACGGCACATTCCGTACCTCGCAGGCTCGATGCTACACCCGGGCTGTAGGTTTCCGACTGACTCGTCGCTACATAGCGATTTCTCTATTTGTGGAGGCGCGTTCTATCCGAGTAGGATCGGGGCTTCACACCGACATGACGAAACGCCGTTCCACGCGCTCCGCTGCGCGTCAACGTCGCTATCCGGTCACCGCTCGCATGTACGAAACGATGCGGCGCGATATTGAACGGCTGACGGAAATCTGCGAGAAGCTCGCCCGCGAATCGGCGGCGAACACGCGACGATGCGGCGAACTCCAGCGTGACATCGACGCGCTCAAAAAGCTGCTCGCTCAGTAGGCCGATTTCACCATCCCAAAAGGCATGCACGGCGCGATGAGGGATTGGTTCAACTTCGCGACACCAGTGCCGCTGTCCACGCTGCCCGCAGACGGGCTCGCCGCGCCCTGGATGTATCTCTGTAAGAAGAACTAAAGCGCTGAGCACGGCCAGGAGCAACGCAATGCGCCAGAAGTACGTGACTTCGAACTCCAGCCGTCGTTGCGCCTGAGCGGAGAGCAACACTGGCAATACTGTCAGGAGAGTCGCCGCGACACGTGGAGCAACGGCTCGAGCAAGAGGCCCATCTCGCACCTTCTCCCGCTGTTTGACACCGCGAGTCGGCCAACGCTCCCCTCTCGACGTCTATACCGAGACCCTGCAAGCAGGGAGGCGCTGATGCTGTGGTCTTCCCTATTCCGTCTCTTCATGCTCGTCACCATCGCGGCACTCCTGACGGTGTCTGCCAGCGGTCAGCCGCTTACGTTCGACATCGCCTCGATCAAGGTCAATAAAGCTGGCCCCGGCTCGCCGCAACGTGCGGGCTTAACAGCAGGCGACCGGCTGAATTTCACCAACACTCCCGTATTCGTGCTGATTAGCACTGCCTACGATGGCGCCGAGATCGTGGGGCCAAGTTGGATCGGCAAACCCGGCCAGCCCAATTGGGATGTAGATCGGTTCGACGTTGTCGCGAAAGCGTCAGCTCCGGTAACACGCGACGAGTTGAAGGCCATGTTGCGGACGCTCATGGCGGAACGGTTCAAGCTCGCGGTTCACACGGAAACACGATCCGAGGCGATTTGGGCGCTGGTGCTGGCCCGACGCGACGGCAAGCTCGGTCCGACTCTCCATCCTGCAGAAAAGAGTTGCGTCGAGCTGCGCGCAGGATGGCAACCAAAGACTCCCGGTGAGCATGATCCATGCGGAACGTGGTCGTTCGTGAACGCGCTCAGAACCGGCCACATGAGCGTCTACGGATTCGCCCTCGATCAGCTTGCGATGGTGACCGCCGACGTCGGTCGGCGACCCTTCATCAACAGGACGGGCCTCTCGGGATTCTACGATTGGGATCTGACGTGGACCCCGCAAGTGTTCCTGCAAGCACCGTTCGATCGGAGTCGATTCCCTGACATCAATCCCGATGGTCCGTCCGTGTTCACGGCGCTCGAAGAGCAACTCGGCCTCAAGCTGGAATCGCAGAAAGGCGACTCGCCTGTTTTGGTCATCGATCACATCGAGCGGCCGAGCGAAAACTGATCATGCCAGACGTAGTCCGCAGATCCGCTCGACTTCATCAAGCAGCTTGTCGATAGTAATCGGCTTGGCGAGGCACACGTCGTGCCGATATCGAAGAGATTCGCTGCTAGTTAGGAGTGACTCGGCCTGACGAAGAACAACTCACGCAGGTGCGTCGAGAGCTGCGTGTTTCTCGCAACACGTGGCTTTGCCTGCGATCAGAGTCTGAGGGTTTGCTTTGAGCAGCCGCGCGTAAAAGATCAGGTTTTGAGCAAGGTTCTTCGCCATGTGCGCCGTCGCCATGTTCTTCAGTCGCTTGTCGCGATCCTCAGACGTCGGCTGACCGACCTCACCAACCCAATACGCGCCGCACTCTGGTGGCAACGTAAAGCCCATCCAGCTCAGCACCATCATGATGCTGCCCATCACGCTAAGAGCGCCATCTTCACTCCCGGTAATGACGATGCCGGCGACCTTGCCTTTGATGGCGCTGCGGCCGGTGGCGCTGTACTCTTCATCAAGCGCATCGAGCCGCTCGATGACGCGCTGCATCAAGCTCGAACGGCCACCCCACCAGATCGGCGTGCAGAAGAGCACGATGTCCGCGGCCTTGATCTTCGTGACGAGAGTCGGCCAGTCGTCGTTCGCGCCTTCGCGGAAGCCCAACCCGACAGGCAGCGTCTCGTCAGAGAGGCGAATCACATCGCCGCTGATCGTGGCGAGCGCGCGCATCTCCTCGAGGACCAACGACGCCAGTTCTCCTGTGTTCGACAGCGTCGGCTCGTGTTTCAGCGAGGCATTGAGCGCGAGGACATTCAGCGGTGCGTCGGACGGCATGCTGCAACGAAAACACGGCTTGGTCTTGTACATCGTTACCTCAGTTTTTGAAACTCGAGCGCAACCCGAGTTCTAACCACAATCTGTGAGCGCCGCAGAGGATAGTGACGAACTCCCCTGAGTCTCACACAAATTGGGCGTACTTCGAACGAACCGTCACAGAGCGCAGGGTATCTGCAGGGTGGCGGCGCCGATCGTGAACGAGCTGTTTGAGTGCGGATTGATTCCGTGAGCGTCAGCGTCCGGCGGCTCGACGCGCTTGATCCAAGTGGGCGCGGATATCGAGTGCGGCGGGATCGAGCCCCACGGCCATCTCCAACTGCTGAATTGCCGCCGCAATCTGTCCTTGACGAACGAGCGCTTGCGCCCAGATATCGCGACTCTCGGCATCATTTGGACGCAACGTGACGGCCCGACTCGCGTACTTTGCCGCCTCGTCAAAACGACCCACCTCCTCCAACGCCATCGCCGCATTCTTCTGCACCGCGCCGTCGGTCGGACTCACATTGGCGGCGCGGACGAACCACGGGACGGCATCGGATGGCCGGTTGAGTCCGACCAGGCTGATGCCCAAGCCGGTGGCTCCACGCACATCATCGGGACGCTGCTGCACGTACATCTGATATCGCGCACGCGCGGCCTCGTAATTCCCTTCGCCACGGAGCGCCTGAGCCCAAAACAGCTGCGCATCGAGCGCGTCGTCACGTGTGGGATTCATCGACAGCACTAACCGGCACTGCTCGATCGCGTCAGGCCACTGCGACTCACGCTCAAGCGCCTGAGCGAGGTAGAGTCGCGCCGACCGCACCTCCAGCAGGAGCGGCTGCAGGTCTATGAACGTCCGCAAGTCGCGGATCGCGGCCGCCCATTCCTCGGCGTCAAATTCGACCAACCCCAGGCTGTAGTACGCGCGCGGCGCGCCCGGCACAGCGCGTTCAAGATGTCGCCGCGCTTCTGGCTTGTTTCCCGCCAGCAACCATTCCGTCCCGAGCACCTGCTCGCCGACGCTCGAAGGCCAGCGATCAACGGTCGATTGCGCCAAGGTCAGCGCGGACCGGTATTCACGGTTGCGACGGACGGTTCCCGCGATAAACAAAATCGAGAGCGCCGCCACTGTCCACCAGCCGAAGCGGCGTGCGAACGCCCGCCTGGACTGAGACTGCGCGCTCATCCGATCCCACAGCGCTACCGATCCAATCACCAGCAACGGGAGCAGCGCCATCAGCGGCAGATACATCCGCCGCTCCGCGCCCACTTCGCTCGCAATCGGCATGATGCTGGACGTCGGCGCAAGGGTGAGAAAGAACCACGCACCGACGAATCCGACCGCTGGCCGTCGCCAGAGTCCGACGATCGTGACGCCGAGCAAGCCACTCACCACGACGGCCTTCGGCCAGACGTCTGCCAAGGTCAGCGGCTGTGGCCAGCCGTAATTCACGACTAAGGAAGTCGGCCAGATCGCCAAGCGGAGATACCGAACGATCATCACTGACTGATTCAGCAGGTACGTCCAGCTATTGGCAAATGTGACAAAGCCCGCGGACCGCAACGGCGGCGCGAGCGACACCAACACGCCGAGAATCAGCCACGTCGCCACCAGTCCCACGTAGAGCCGCCAATGTGCCCGGAGCGCGGCAGTGACGGACTCGGACACAAAAACGGCATCCACGAGGAGAACTGCGAGCGGTGCCGTCACCATCGATTCTTTACAGGCCATGCCGCTTGCGCAGCACACGACCGCCGTTACAGTCCACCAGCCGTTCGCACGAGACATCGCGCGCACGCTCGTATACAGCGTCGCGAGATAGAAGAAGCCCATGAGGCTTTCGGTCCGCTGCGTCACATAGTCGACGGCTTCGGTGTTCACCGGATGCACGGCCCACAGCGCGGCCGAGGTGAAGGCGACCGCGGTCAATCGTGTCCCGACGAGCGATCGCAGCCTGGACTGCGCCAGCAGTTCGCGCATGACGGCAAAGAGCAGCAGCGCGACGGCGACGTGGATCGCAACATTCACAACGTGATAACCCCGAACCGTTTCACCGCCGAGCGTGTAGTTCGCGGCGAACGTCAGGGCCACCACTGGGCGACTCGTGACCGGCGTCTCTTGCGAGGACGCCACAAGATCACGTAGATGATGCCAATCGTGGATGGACGTGTTGTCGGTGATCGTCGCCACGTCGTCGACGACGAACGAACCGTCGAGACTGTTGGCATACGCCGTCAGGACCATCACCACGAGGAGCAGACTCCACCACCAGGAAGACACGCCACTCCGAGGTGGTATCGCGTCGCTTATCGGTGCCGTGTGGCGACGCGAGCGCCGGCGCGCGATGCCGCGGCGGTCCGTGGCGTCACCTCAGCGCGCGCGGGTGCGCGACAAACTGTACGGGAGGAAAACTATCGGCGCGCCGACCGAGCAGATCGAGCGCACACGCGACGACGAATGTCGCGAGCCACACGCCAACCTCCAGTTGCAGGCTGGCGCTTCGGTATACTCAGCGAAGTCCAGTCCGCACGCGACTGCGGATTGCGATTAGGGACGACGACGCGTTCCAGCGCGGCGTCGCCCCGAATCGGCTGACGCGCAGAGGCGTAGCCGACACGACGTACTACGGCCCAGTGCGAGTGGGGTTAACTGTTAACCGTTAACCGTCGCAAACCGATTGCTTAGACGCCGTTCACGCGAAAAAGTTGGCGGCGGGATGACAGTCACACCGCCTTTATCATTCCATTCGAAGTAGTTCAGCCGGACTGACCCGTGCGACTTTGCTCGCGGGACGCCAGATAGCAGCCAGCGTGACGAGAGCAAGAATCGCCGGGGCGACGACAAAGGCGACGGGATCGCGCGGGCTGACGCCATAGAGAAACGCGGTCATGATGCGAGCGCTGGCCCAGGAGGCGACGAGCCCAATCGCCAGCCCTGCCCCCGTCAATATGGCACCGGTACGGAGCAGCATGTTTCGCATGGCGCGGCCATCGGCGCCGAGTGCCATCCGAATCGCGATTTCTGGTTCGCGTTGCCGGGCGGCATACGCGACAAGGCCATACACGCCGATCGACGCGAGCAGCAACGCCGAGACAGCAAAGACAACCAAGATCCAGGTGTTGAACGCCGAGCGCGTCGTCGTTCGCGCGAGCACGTCCTCCATCGTCCGGACGCGGGCGACGGGCACGCCGGTCGATTGCGCCAACAGATGTCCGAGCGAGGCCGGGGAAACCTGAGTACCGGCAGTGGTGTGAATCACCCACGCGATGGAGCTGCTCACGATTCTGGCGTTCAAGCCGTCCGTGAGCTGCGCGGCGGGCACGTACATCGTCGGTTGGGGCGCGCGGTCGAGTGGGCCGTCGTGGACATTGGAGACGATGCCGACGACTTCGCGCGCGGGCTCGTCGAATTCCGGTCCGGTGCCTTTGCCGATGAAGATCCGTGCGTGCAAGGGATCGGCATTCGGCCACGAACGCGTCGCCATGGCCTGATTGATGATGACAACGCCGGGCGCGTTGTGACCGTCGGCGTCCGCGAACCAGCGCCCACGGACGAGCGGAATCGCGAACACATCGAAGTAGTGCGGAGACACGCTCGTCCATGGGCCGAATCCGTGAAACGGCCCGGTCAGCGGACGGCCCTCGATGACATATGGAAGCACGGCCCCGCCTTCAAGGGGCACGTAACTCGTATATGCCGCAGACGCGACGCCAGGAATGGCTTCGACCTGTGCGACGCTCGAACGAATCAGGCGATCGACCGCGGCAGTCGTCGCAAATCGGGGGCCGCTCAGGGACATTCGCACGGTCACGACATCTCTAGTGGCGATGCCGGGATCGATGGATCGAAGACGCACGAACGAGTGAATAAGGACGCCGGCGCCGGTCAGGAGCATCATCGCGATCGCGAGCTCAGACACGATGAGCAACGATCGGATCTTCAGATATCGCGGCGCGGTGCCAGGCGCGCCGTCCTTCAGAATTACATTTGGATCTACTCGCGTACCCGTCAGCGCAGGACCGATCCCGGCCACGAGTGCCGTCGCAACCGACAGGACGGCTGTAAACAGGACGACGACGGTGTCGACGGTGACGCCGGTCCCTGATGCTCCGACGCGAGGAATGCTCCCAGGACTCAGGGCGAGCAGTGCACGCATCCCGGCGTGCCCGACCAAGAGGCCGAGTGTTCCACCAATGAGTGCCAGCGGAAGGCTCTCCGCGATGAGCTGCCTCACTACGCGACTGCGTGACGCTCCGAGAGCGGTGCGAATAGCAATTTCCCGTTGTCGGCCGAGCACCCTGGCGATCTGAA
>Ga0075425_100004584_pt1 | contig 14269 bp, 15 predicted proteins | sample SoiMethybrSBSTD4_FD_75300 | JGI IMG/M metagenome (GOLD analysis project Ga0075425, IMG submission 75300) | Bulk soil microbial communities from a Populus tree surrounding site in Tennessee, USA - Soil MetaG P. TD hybrid SBSTD4 | ecosystem: Environmental > Terrestrial > Soil > Tree plantation...
CTCCTCCTCGGCGACAAATGCGGCGCGCACACGTTCCCGTACATCGAAGTGCGCAACTCGACGGCGACGATGGAGCACGAGGCGTCGACGTCGAAGATCGGCGAAGACCAGCTCTTCTACTGCCAGCAGCGCGGGATCAAGGCCGAGGATGCGGTGTCGATGATCGTGAACGGCTTCTGCCGCGAAGTGTTCCGCGAGCTGCCGATGGAGTTCGCGGTCGAAGCGCAGAAATTACTCGGGGTCAGCCTCGAAGGTTCGGTTGGATAACGTCATCCTGAGCCGCGAAGACGGCGAAGGAACTCTTCTACGAAACTGCTGCGTAGAAGAGGTCCTTCGCTTCGCTCAGGATGACGAGGAAAAACAGATGCTCGAAATCAAAAACTTACATGCCGGTATCGACGGCAAGGAAATTCTCAAAGGTCTCGATCTCTCGGTGAAGCCCGGTGAGGTGCACGCGATCATGGGGCCGAACGGCTCCGGCAAGTCGACGCTCGCGAACGTGCTCGCGGGGCGTCCGCGCTACGAAGTCACGCGCGGCGAGGTGCTGTTCGAGGGAAAGAACCTCCTCGAAATGGCGACCGAGGATCGGGCGCGCGAGGGTGTGTTTCTCGCGATGCAGTATCCGGTCGAGATCCCGGGCGTGAACAACATCTACTTCCTCAAGGCTGCGCTGAATGCGATTCGCAAGCATCGCGGCGAGGAAGAGCTCGACGCGATGGAGTTCCTCGAGCTGGCGAAGGAAAAGATGAAGGTCGTCGAGCTCGACGACGCGTTCATGAATCGCGGCGTCAACGAGGGATTCTCGGGCGGCGAGAAGAAGCGCAACGAGATCTTTCAGATGGCGGTGCTCGATCCGAAGCTGGCGATCCTCGACGAAACGGATTCCGGTCTCGACATCGACGCGCTGCGCATCGTCGCGCAGGGCGTGAACGCGCTGCGCAGCGAGAAGCATGCGGTGCTCGTGATCACGCACTACCAGCGTCTCCTCCGCTACCTCGTGCCCGACTTCGTGCACGTGCTGGCGAACGGACGGATCGTGAAGTCCGGCGGCAAGGAGCTCGCGGAAGAGCTCGAGCAGAAGGGCTACGAGTGGGTTGAGACGGAGGCCGTGGCATGAGGCAGGCTGTCCACATGGAGCGCCGGCATCCTGCCGGCCGTTCCGCCGCCTTCCAGGCGGCCGCATGTGACGCCGGCAGGATGCCGGCGGAACGGCCGGCTGGAAGCCGGCGCTCCCAGGTGCGCCTGTGACGACCGCTGTTTCCACCGACCTGCGCGAGCGCGCGGCCGCACGGTTCGCGGAGCTCGGCTGGCCGACGCCGCGCCTCGAGGCGTGGAAGTACACGAATCTCGCGCCGATCGAGAAGACGCTGTGGCATTCGGACGACGATCCGCAGCCGATCGAAGTCGCGGAGACGCTGGCCGGCCGCGCTGTTCTCGAACTGCAGTTCGTGAACGGGAAACTCGTGCGCACGACCGGCGAGAACACGTTCGGCACAAACGACGAGATCGGCCGTTACGCCGACTTCCATCAGAACGCGCTCGTCGCGCTGAACGCGGCGCAGATGCAGGACGGCGCGCGTTTCGAGATCCCCGCGAACACGGTCGTCGACGGCTTCATCCATCTGCTCTTCATCGGCAACGGCGACGGCATCTGGTCGCATCCGCGCAACGTGATCCGCGTCGGCAGCGGAGCGCAGGTCGCCATCGTCGAGACGTACGTCGGTAAAGGCCATTACTTCACGAACGCCGTGACGGAGATCGTCGCGGAGGACGGCGCGATCGTCGATCACTATCGCCTCGAGTGCGAGTCGCTCGACGCGTATCACGTCGGCAACGTCTTCATCCATCAGGGGCGTTCGAGCAACGTCACGTCGCGCAACATCGCGGCGGGCGGAGCGCTCGTGCGCAGCGAAGTGCACGTCCTGCTCGACGGCGAAGGTGCGAGCCTCAGTCTCGAGGGTCTCTTCGTCGGCACCGGCACGCAGCACATCGACAATCACACGGTCATCGATCACGCGCGGCCGCACTGCGAGAGCCACGAGCTGTACAAGGGCGTGCTCGATCAGAACTCGCGCGGCGTGTTCGACGGACGGATCATCGTGCGCCCCGGCGCGGTGAAGACGAGCTCGAGGCAGGAGAACCGCAACCTGCTGCTCTCCGAAACCGCGATCGTCGACTCGAAGCCGACGCTCGAGATCCACAACGACGACGTGAAGTGCAATCACGGCTCGACGATCGGTCAGATCGAGCAGGAGCCGCTCTTCTATCTCCGCTCGCGCGGCATCGGCGAAGAGGAAGCGCGCAGCCTGCTCGTGCACGCATTCGCGAGCGAGATCGTCGATCGGATGAAGATCGAACCGGTGCGCGAGCAGATCCGCCGCGCGCTGTTCCACGTCATGCCCCAGCGCATGCCCGAACGCAGGGCCGCGGAGAGGGCAGAGGACAGAGGGCAGAGGGCAGAGAGATGACCACCGCAAATCCAGCACGACAGGCATCGGAAGCATTGATCGATGTGGCGGAACTTCCGCCCTCCGCCCTCTGCGCTCCGCCCTCTCGTTACGACGTTGCGAAGATCCGCGAGGACTTCCCGATCCTGCGCCGCACCGCGCGGGGCAAACATCTCGTCTACCTCGACAACGCCGCGACGACGCAGAAGCCGCAGGCGATGATCGATCGCATTGTTCGCTATTACGCCGAGGAGAACTCGAACGTGCACCGCGGCGTGCACTACCTCTCCGAAGTCGCGACGATGGAGTACGAGAACGCGCGCGGCAAAGTCTGCCGTTTCCTGAACGCGCGCAGCGAAAAGGAAATCGTCTTCACGCGCGGCACGACCGAGTCGATCAACCTCGTCGCGCAGTCGTGGGGCCGCGCCAACGTTCGCGAAGGCGATCAGATCCTCATCACCGCGATCGAGCATCACTCGAACATCGTGCCGTGGCAGCTTCTCTGCGACGAGAAGCGCGCAACGCTGCGCGTGATCCCGGTGAACGACGCCGGCGAGCTGCGCATCGACTCGCTCGAAACGCTGCTCAATCCGAAAGTGAAACTGCTTGCGGTCGGCCACGCGTCGAACGCCCTCGGCACGATCAATCCGATTCGCAAGATCGTCGAAATGGCGCATGCGAACGGAACGCTCGTGCTCGTCGACGGCGCGCAGGGCGTCCCGCACATGAAGGTCGACGTCCAGGCCCTCGGCTGCGACTTCTACGCGTTCTCGGGGCACAAGGTGTACGGCCCGACCGGCATCGGCGTGCTGTACGGACGCGAGGCGCTGCTCGACGCGATGCCGCCGTGGCAGGGCGGCGGGGACATGATCCTCTCCGTCAGCTTCGAGAAGACGACCTGGAACGCGCTGCCCTACAAATTCGAGGCGGGCACGCCGAACATCGAGGGCGTGGTCGCGCTCGCGGCGTCGCTCGATTACGTTTCGAGCCTCGGTCTCGACAACATCGCCGCGCACGAACAGGATCTGCTGCACTACGCGACCGCGCGTCTGCTCGAGATCGACGGGCTGCGCATCATCGGCACCGCGCGCGAGAAGGCGTCAGTCATCTCATTCGTTCTCGAAGGCGTGCATCCGCACGACATCGGAACGATCGTCGATCAGCACGGCATCGCCATCCGCACCGGTCATCACTGCGCGCAGCCGCTGATGCTGCGATTCAACGTTCCCGCGACCGGCCGGGCCTCGTTCGGGCTGTACAACACGAAGGAAGAGGCCGACGCGCTCGTCGCCGCGCTGCGCAACGTCATCGAGGTGTTCCGGTAAATGTCCGACCTCCGAGAGCTCTATCAGCAGGTCATCCTCGACCACAACAAGAACCCCCGCAACTTCCACGAGATGGCGGATGCCTCGCGCAAGGTGGAGGGATACAACCCGCTTTGCGGCGATCACTACACGATCTTCGTGAAGTTCGACGACGGCACGATCCGCGACGTCAGCTTCACCGGCAGCGGATGCGCGATCTCGAAGGCCTCGGCCTCGGTCATGAGCTCGACGGTGAAGGGAAAGACGGCCGAAGAAGCGCAGAGTCTGTTCGACACGTTTCACCGACTCGTGACCGGCGACATGAGCGGACTCTCGGCTGCGGACCTCGGCAGACTCGCGGCGTTTTCAGGCGTGAGCGAGTTCCCCGCGCGCGTCAAATGCGCGACCCTGGCGTGGCATACGCTACGCACTGCTCTCGATGGGCAGGAAGATAAGGTAACGACGGAGTAGTTTCCTCAGGACGACTATGCGCGAAGAAGTTACCTTTGAACGCAACGCTGAAGCGATCATGATCCCGAGCGGCGAGCGCGTCCTCGTGCCGCAGGGTGCGAGCGCGACGATCACGCAGTCCCTCGGCGGCGCCTACACGCTCATCACCGACCGCGGCCTGATGGTTCGCGTCTCCGGCCGCGAGGTCGAGGCCATCGGCAAGGAAGCGCAGGACGTTCCGGAAGTGAAACCGGAAGAACTGACGCCCGAAACGCTCGAGGCGATGGTGTGGGACGCGCTGAAGACCTGTTACGACCCCGAGATCCCGGTGAACATCGTCGACCTCGGCCTCGTGTATCTCTGCGAGATCGAGGAAGAGGACGCCGGCAAGAACGTGAAGATCAAGATGACGCTCACCGCGCCAGGGTGCGGCATGGGTCCGGTCCTCGCCAGCGACGTGAAGATGAAAGTCGAAGCGATCCCCGGCGTGAACAACGCCGACGTCGAGGTCGTGTTCGATCCGGTCTGGGACCGCAGCATGATGTCCGACGCTGCGAAGCTGCAGCTCGGCATGATGTGGTGAAGCCGTCATCCTGAGCGCAGCGAAGGAACTCAAACGTCGAAGAGGCCCTTCGCTGCGCTCAGGGTGACGATGAAAATCACCGAGGCGGATCTGGACGATCTTCGCGGTCTTCCTTGATGTCCTTCGGCGCGTTCCGATGAAACATGTCGCTTCCCGGCATGACGTTCATCGTGAACACGGCATCGGTGGAACGCGCGGTGGCGACGGCGTGCTGGCCGGGAAACTTCTGCACGGTTCCAACGAGTGTCGCTGACGATTTGGCGAGGAATTCGGCGACCGCTGCATCCACGGTTTCGGCCTCGACGAGGTGATACCGCGCATTCGGTGGCGGCCGGTCCTCGCGCGGTGCAGTGAGAAAAATCTGTTCGACGGTGAAACGCATCGCCGATGCGACGTGCAATTTCGATGCGTGCGTAACGGGCTCAGCCGTCAGCGGGCCGTCAGCCAGCCCCGCGTCAGCGCCAGCGCGACGTTCCACGCGGCCCATCCCGCGAACGCCGGCGCGAGATGCAGCAGCGCGCCGTAGCCGACGATGAAGTGCACCGCGAGCGCGCAGGCGAAGGCGAGGTTGCCGCCAATGGCCAGCGCGTTCCAGAGCCATCGCGCGCCGGCGCGGAATCCCCACTGCGCGCTGAGCCACACCGCGATGCCGTTCGCGATCAGCATCCCGCCGAGGCTCGCGCGATCGTGCGCGACGAGCGGGACGAGCGTTTCGTACGAGCGGCGCAGCTCCGCAGCCGTCGTGCGCATGAACGCGAGATCGGTGTGCACGAAGACGGCGGTGCATCCGATCGCGGTGATCACGAGGCCCGCGCCGGTGAGGCCCGCGCCGATGAGGATGAACAGCAGCTGGCCCCACTGCCCGCGACGCCACGCCGCGGTCTCGGTCCATTCGCCGATCGGCGATTGCACCGGCGACGGCTGCATGACCATGCAGAGCAGCGTGAACTGCAGCATCACCGCGGTCACGAACGCGTGGAACGGATCGAAATACCCGAAGCCGAGGAATGAGAAAAAGGTGAAGAAGCCGGCGATAGCGGACATGACGACCGTGACCTGGGCCCAATGCGCGCCGCGACGGATGCCATACCAGCCGAGCGCGGCGTAAAAAATGCCGATGCTCAGCATCGTGCCCGCGAGCGACACGCGGTCGTGGGCCATGAACGGAAGGAGGCGCGGATTGAGTTGCTCGAGGTGCGCGCGGGTCATGCGGGCCATGCTCTCGTCGTACGGCAGGACGACGCGCGTCGATGCGATCGCGAGTGCGAGAAGGCCTCCGAAGAACATCCCGACGCCGAGCCAGAAGGCCCAGAACCACGAGCGGCGCGCGGCGTCGAGCGAGAGCGGCTCCGGCTCCGCGGCCGCGGTCATCGTGGAGAGCAATGCCTCGTTGCAGCGCTTCACGAGGCCCGGTCCGGAATCGATGAGACCCTGATCGATGACGACGACATTCGCGCCGGCTTCGAGCAGGCGGCGAACATCTTCCGGTTGTTTCACGCCGCCCGCGACGACGAGCGCATCGCTTGGCAGAGACGCGGGAATCTCGCCGCGATCGATCCACACGCCCGCGGCGCCGTCGACCCATTCGCCGCGAATCAGCGTCGGTTTGAGATCGCCGATGGCGCGAACGTCATCCGCGGTCGCAACGCTGAACATCGCGGCGCGATCCTGCAATCGTTCGGCGATCGCGTGCGCATTCGCGCCTTCCGCGATGCGGATGCAGATCGGAATCTTCGTGCGAACGCGCGCGAGATTGTGCGCGACCTCGTCGACGTTCGAGTCGACGGGCCCCACTTCGATCAGACCGACGCCGAATCGCGCGAACGCGCCGACCGCTGCGCCGCACGGATCGATCATCGCGCCGAGCGCGATCGGTCCAGGCAGCTCGATCGCGCCGACGCGTGTGCGCAGGCGCTCGTCCGCGCGCATGTGCCCGAGGAAATCGATCGTGGCGGGACCGAGCGGAAGACGCGAGAGCGTCGAGAGCGTGCTCACCGCGACGGCGCACGCGCGCTGCGGACCGAGCGAGAACAGGACCGGCCGCAGAAACGTCCTGTAACTCCAGTCTGGCATCGGGGACATTATGGAGTGCGGCGACCGCAGTCGCCGCTTTGCCTCGCGCGAGCCGCAGCTCGCGCTACACCGGTCGTCGTTGGATAGGGGCGCGAGCTGCGGCTCGCTCAAAGCAAAGCGGCGACTGCGGTCGCCGCACTCCATAATGTCCCCGTGAACTGCTCTCGCTGCGGCACCAGCATCCCCGACGAGAATCCCGCCTGTCCGAATTGCGGTCTGCCGCGGTTTGCGCAGGACCACGCGCCGCATCGGCCGCAGGTGTCGTACATTCCACCGCCGCCGCCGCTAACGGAGCCGGTGCGCAACTACCTCGTCCCGTCGATCATCCTGACGATCTGCTGCTGCACGCCGTTCGGCATCATCGCGATCATCTTCGCCGCGATGGCCGCATCGAAGCAGTCGAGCGGCGACATCGCCGGCGCGCGTGAGGCCGCGAGCAAGGCACGACTGTTCTGCTGGCTCGCGTTCATCATCGGGGTCATCTCCTATATCGTCTTCATCGCGATCAATGGCGCTGCGAGTTTCTTCGAAGCTTTTCGCCACACTGCTGGTTAGCGCGGGCGCGGTCGTTCTGTTCTTCAACGATCCGTCGACGCATGCCTTCTATCCGAGGTGCGTCTTCCACGCGATCACGGGACTCGACTGCCCCGGCTGCGGCGCGACGCGTGCGCTCTACCATCTGCTGCACGGCGAGCTGCGCACGTCGCTTCATTACAACGCGATGCTTCTCCCGATGCTCGGCGTCGTCGGTGTCTCGGTGAGCCGTCCGCGTTTCATCGAGCGGCCGTGGTTCCTCTGGAGTCTGATCGCGATGTTGTCGATCTGGTGGGTCGTGAGAAATCTGCCGATCACCGGTGGTTGGTGAAGAACGTCCACGGCCCGAGCGGGAACCCGTCCTTCAACTGCTTCGCCTGCATGAATCCGTCGACGGCGTAGAGGATCGACAGAATGCCCGCGCCCGATCCGCAGGTCGGAATCCCGACCACGAACCAGAGCACGATCGCCGCGATGCCTTTCATCTTCTGGCCGATCCAGAGGTAGCCGACGCCGGCGCAGAGATTCAGCACGAGCGTGAGGATCGGATCCTTCGGAGGCGTCGTCGGCTGAACGAGATCGCCGCCACCCCTCGCGGGTGGCGGCGGATTCAAATCGGTCATGAGGAGAAGTTACAGCTTCTCGGCGAAATCGGTGATCACCGGGAGACGCGGACGTTTGCCGTTCACCGCCTGGATGATGCAGTAGACGCTCAGCGCGAGGAAGGCGATCCAGACGACGCAGTTCACGACGGCCACACCGCACGCGAGCACGCTGCGCATCGCGAAGCCGAGGACGAACAGAACGATCCAGATGATGACCTCCGCGCCGAACAGCGCCACGCCGTTCTTCGCGTGCCACTGCACCTCGGCGTCATCCTTCTTCGCGAGCCAGGGGATCAGCGAGAGGATGCCGAGGTACGACAGGATGAGCCATAGCGTCCGGTCACCGCCGCCGCCGGCGGGTGGTGGCGTGTAACCTCCTCCGGGCGGTGGCGGCGGAGGCGTATACGAGCCGCCGCCGGGAGGCGGGGGCGTCGCAGGTGGCACGGTGGGCGGGTAATCGCTCATTTGCTCTCCTTCGTCATTGTTTCGTTAAGCGCCTGATTCTAGTCGCTTTCACCGAGCCGCGTCAGCGCACGCTCGGCGGCGAACAGAGGTACCACCGCGAGGAGCGCACTCACGGTGAGCGCGGTCACGAGCGCGATGGCCGCGCCGAGCCATGACTGCTCGCCGCGAATGCCGAACACATGCGCAAAGAGCCAGCGCATGACCGGCCGCGCCATGAGAAACATCATGAAGCCGACGTAAAGCATCGAGACCGACATGTACGCGAAGCCGCCGAGCGAGAGTCCAACCTGCAGCGGATTCTCGGCATTGAAGTTCGGCGAGAGCGCGCCCATCCCCACGCCGAGGCTCACCAGCGTCAGCGCAAGGAGCGACGCGCCGAACATCGTGAACGACCAGACGATCGCATTCGCGCCGAGCATCAGATTCGCGAACGCGGTGAGGATCAGTGCGATGAGCGTCAGCGGCGTCGCGTAGACGAGCACCTTCACGCGCAGGAACTCGCGGAACGAAACCGGCGAGGTCTGCAACAGCCAGAACGCTTTCCCTTCGGACGACACCGACGGATACGCGAAGCGCAGACAAACCGCGGCGACGACGAAGCCGGCCATGCCGAGGTTCGCGTAGGCGACGATCGCCGCGCGCGTGTCGCCGCCGAGCGGCAGCATGCGGATGTTGTAGAGGTAGATGAACATCAGCGCGGCCATCAGGAAGACCTGCGACCACTGCGCAACGTCGCGCCCGAGCGTGCGGATCTCCTTTCCGATGAGCGCGCGCACCGGCGCGCTGCGATGCGCGAAGAGGCGGTCGATGAAGCGCGTCACCGACGCGGAGCCGAGCGCGACGGGCGCCATGCTCTCGCGAGCGCGCACGAACGCGGCAAAGTACGCGCTGCGCGCGAACGCGAGAAACGCGGCAAGTAGCGCCGCGGACGGAATCCAGATCTTCCACGGCGGTCCCTTGCGCCAGTGCGTCATCTGATCGGCGAGCGCCGTGCCGGGATACGCGTCCATCGACGGCAATTCGATCTGCCGCAGCACCGTGATCACGTCATCGGTCGAGATCTGCGTGAAGAAACGCTCCGGACGGCTCATGCGAAACGCAACGACGACCATCGTCAGCACGACGATCGCCAGCGTCGCGACGATCTGATGCACGCGCCGCACGGGAAACCATCGCACCAGCGCGAGGATCACGAGACAGGCGAGGCTCACCGGAATCGTGAGCAGCAGCGCGAGATTCGCGAACGTGGATGGATAGAACGTCCACGGCCGGTCGTAGACCCGCGCGAACGCGACGAACATGGGGATGAGAAATCCGAAGACGACCGTCGCGCTCTGCACGAGCGTTTTCATCCACCGCGCGAAGACGATGCGCAGTTTCGATCGCGGCGCGGCGTGGTAGAGGTCGAGATCGAGATCGGTGAAGAACGAGCCGATCGCGGTCGTCATCGCCGAGGAAAAGAGGACCACCGTCGCGACGAGAAACACGAGCGCGATCAGATTGCGCAGCAGTCCGAGCGCGAAGACGGGTGTCGTCACCTCGACCTGCTTCGTCGCGTGAAACAGACGGCGGAAGAGAACGAAATCGCCGAACAAAAACGCGGCGACGAGAAAGACCACGATCGACGCATGAAGGATGCGCGCCGCGTTGACAGGGCGGAGTTTGGCGATGCTGAGCTTGAGCGACCACATGACTAACGATGAACGATGAGCGCTGAGCGATGAACGATCAACGAAGCCCGTCATCCTGAGCGAAGCGAAGGACCTCTACTACGCAACTGTTTCGTAGTTTGAGCTCCTTCGCCGTCTTCGCGGCTCAGGATGACGAAACGTTCATCCTTCATCGCTCATCGTTCATCGCTACGTCAAGGCCTGGACCTCATCGAACCACTTCATCGTCGACTCCGCGCGCGCGGCACGCGAGCGATGCCGTTCGATGCCGAGCTCGATCAGACGCTCGATCAAACGGGGGTACTTGATCTCGGTCGCTTCCCACAGCTTGGGGTACATCGAGATGTTCGTGAAGCCGGGGATGGTGTTGATCTCGTTGAGGAAGAGCTTGTTCGTGCCGCGCTCGAGGAAGAAATCGACGCGCGCGAATCCCGACGCGCCGACCGCGCGGAACGCCGCCACGGCGTGCCTGCGGATCTCGTCGATCTTTTCCTTCGGCAATTTCACCGGAATCACGAGCGACGATTTGTTCTCGACGTATTTGTCCGCGTAGTCGTAGAACTCCCGTCCCGTCACGATCTCCCCCGGCACCGAAGCCTCGGCCGTCTCATTGCCGAGCACCGAGACTTCGATCTCGCGCGCATCGAGGCCACGCTCGACGAGGACTTTTTCGTCGAAGCGCAGCGCGTGCGCGATCGCGGGCTCGAGGTCGCCGACCTTCTTCACCTTCGTCACGCCGACCGACGAGCCGCTGTTCGCCGGCTTCACGAAGTACGGCAGACGCAGCACGTTCGAGATCGAGCGAGACACGCGATCGCGCTCGTTCCGCCACTCATGCTCCTGCACCGCGACGTGCTCGACCATTGGCAGCTTCGCCGAGGCGAAGGCCTGCTTCATGTGGACCTTGTCCATGCCGACCGCGGACGCGGTGACGCCGCTGCCGACGTACGGCAGTCCGAGGATCTCGAGATAGCCCTGCAGCGAGCCGTCCTCACCGCCGGTGCCATGGATCAGCGGAAAGACGATGTCGATCGTCTGCGCGCGCGACCACGTTTCGAACGAGAACGCGGGATGCCCGTGATCGCTGCGCTCCGTGCCGTCGAGGATGTGCTGGCTCTGCTCGGGCGGCACGAATCGCCCGTCGCGCGCGATGCAGATCGGCGTGATCGTCACGCGCTCCTTCGGCGCCGCCGCGGCGACGGATCGCGCGGAAAGAATCGAGACCTCGTGCTCGGCGCTGCGGCCGCCGAAAAGGAGAATGGTATTCATTCGTCGATGACTATTTGCCCAGCGGCAGCGTCCCCAGGAAGTACTTCAGATCGTCGTCGCGCCACCGCAGTCCTGCTCCGACGATGAACGCGGTGTCGTTGAGCACGTTGTCCACGCCCGACGTGATGAAGAGGCGCGGCGTGTTGCGCTTCTCCTTGCGAAACGTGTACTCGGAATAGAGGCGGAAGTGCGGGTTGTCGTCGCGGCGGCCGCCGAAGTCGAAGGCTTCGCCGATGAAACGCGTGCGGTCGTTGAAGTCGTAGTCGACGCCGATGCCGCCCGTCGAATCGAACAGACCGGCGCGCACTTCGAAGTCCTCGAGCCGCCATCCGATCTGCGCGGAGAGGAGGTAATCGCGGTCCCAGCGCGTCGTCTTCGTCACGACCGTGTTCGACTGCCCACTTGCATCGGTCGTCGTTTCGACCTGCACCTTGTCGCGGCGGCGGCCGAGCGGATCGTCGCTCAGCTCGAAGTTGTAGAAGCGGTTGGTCTCGGGATTCGGCCGCAGACGCAGCGTGACCGCCGATCGCGAGCTGCCGCCGAAGTCCGGCTTCACGCCGTCCGGCATCGTCGGATCGGTCTCGGGCTGGCTGATGCCCGCGTAGTAGTCGGACTTGATGCCGATGTCGAGGCCGATGCGATTCACGCGGCCGAGGGTGTTCTTCAGCTCGCCGATGCCGCTCTGTACCGCATCGAGCGCGCCCGTGAGCCGCGCGTGCGCTTCGTCGCTGTACAGCAGCTTGCCGACGGTTCCCTCGCCGCTGCGGACCTGTCCCGTGATGCCGTTGAGGTTGTCCGCGGTCGTGCGCAGATCCGAAGAGAGTCCGCGCAGGTTCGTCACGAGCTCGTGCACCTCGGCGCGGTTCTCGCCGACCGTGCCGCCGATCTGATCGGCGACCGTTTCGATCGAGCTCGCGAGCCGCGGGATCTCGTCGCGCAGGCGCGCGGTGATCTCGCGCGTATTCACGAGCGTCGCGTCGACGTTCTCGCGATTCGCGGCGACCAGCTCGCGAATCTGCGCCGTGACCGTCTCGACGTTCGCGACGATGCGGTCGAGACGCTGCTCGCCCTGCGGCGTGCCGACGACCTGCCGCAGCGACGACGTGATCGCCTTCACGTCATCGGCGATCGCCGAGACCTGACTGGTGATGTCGTCGAACGACGAAGGCTGCGTGCCGCGAAGGACCACGACCTCGTCCTTCACGACCGGTGCCTGCGGCGTCCCCGGATTGAGATCGATGTACTTCTCGCCGAGGAGGCCGAGGTTCGCGACCTTCGCGGAGGCGTTGGCGTGGAGCGGCACGTCGTCGTCGATCTCGAGCGTCACCTTCGCCTTGCCGTCCGGCAAAACCTGGACCTTGCGGACGACGCCTTTGCGCACGCCCGCGATGCGCACCGCGGATTTCTCATCGAGGCCGGCGACGTCGTCGAACACGATGTCGACCGTGCGGGTCTTGCCGCGGCCGCCGAGGTGCACGTCCTCGATCTTGAGAGCGAAAAATCCGAGAACCGCGAGTGCGACCAACATCACGACGCCGACTTTTGCTGCTGAAGTCATGACTCGTTACTCCCTTTGAAGCGGATCCATCCCCGCCCGGCGAAGCATGAGAAAAAGCGTAGCAAGGGGCAATCCGACTACGTTCGTATAGCTCCCGTGGATGGAGTCGATGAACATCGCTCCGATTCCCTGCACGGCATAGGCCCCGGCCTTGTCCAGAGGCTCACCCGTGCGCACATACCATTCGATGTCGTCGCTCGACAGCGGCAGCATCCGCACTTCGGACTCCGCGACGCGCGTCTCGCAATACTCGCCGTTCTGCAGCGTGACGCCGGTGTAGACGACGTGCGTTTTTCCCGCGATCGTGGCGAGCATGCGCGCTGCATCGGCGCCGTCGACCGGCTTCTCGAGCAGCTGATCGCCGAGATGAACGGTGGTGTCCGCGGCGATGACCCATCGCGACGGATGGGCGCTCGCGATCGCGTGCGCCTTGTCGCGCGACAACCGCGCCACGTACTCCTCCGGCGCCTCCCCCTCCTGATGCACCTCGGGCACATGACTCGGAATGACCTCGAAATCGAGGCCGATCGAGTCGAGCAGCTCGCGGCGGCGAGGCGAAGACGACGCGAGGATGAACTTCACGGCGCGGCAGTGTATCTCCGCGTGAGCGCCCTCCATCCCTCGGAGGTCGTGAACCCGGCCATCAGCGCGAGCGGGCCGAGGTCGACGAACAGATAACGCGTCCAGGGCATCGGCAAGGTGAGAACCATCGTCGCGACGATGGCCAGCGACATCAGAACGGCGATGCGCATCGGAGGAGCGACGAAATTCCGTCGGACAAGGAGCACCACGACGCTCAGCATCGCGGAAAGGCGCAGAAAAAAACCGGGCAGGTCGCGGGTCACGAACAGGTACTCCACCTTTTCGAGTGGCGTCCGTCCCTCTCCGCGCCGCGGCTGGACGAACGACGCTGCGAACTCGAGGTCCTTCTTCTGCTGCACGAGCCGCGTGATCGGACGCATCGGTCCGCGGTCACTCGAAAACGGTTCGATCGGTCTCGATGGCGTGCTCCAGTAGTACGGATTCAGAAGCAGCGTCGTGCCGACGAATGCGGCCGTCGTCAACAACGTCGCGAGCACCGCCTTCCGGATCGCGTGCCGCAGAGTGATCCAGAGAAACGCGATCGCGACGATGAACGCGTAAATCCCGTTGAGGCGAGTTTGAAAGGCAAGTGCCGTGGTGATGCCGACGCCGATGCTCGCGAGCACCACTCTTCGCGTCGAGGGCGCGGCCGCGAGCACGACCATCAACGCGATCGCGGCCATGAAGAAAAGCGCGAACAACGGATCGAAGACCGCGGTCGCCCAGAAG
>Ga0075425_100004585_pt1 | contig 14269 bp, 14 predicted proteins | sample SoiMethybrSBSTD4_FD_75300 | JGI IMG/M metagenome (GOLD analysis project Ga0075425, IMG submission 75300) | Bulk soil microbial communities from a Populus tree surrounding site in Tennessee, USA - Soil MetaG P. TD hybrid SBSTD4 | ecosystem: Environmental > Terrestrial > Soil > Tree plantation...
TCGTGGACGACGCGATCGACGGCGCGCTGCCGCGGCTTCTGGCCGTCGGTCCGCCACACCGAGCAGAACGAGCAGTGCTTCGGGCAGCCGCGCACGGTCTGCACCGAGCCCCACATGTAGCGCCCCTCCGGCAGCAGGTCCCATCGCGCCGACGCGAAGTGGTCCGCGTCGACCCGTCCCCCGTCGTAGAGCGGCAGCGGCCGCCCGGCGAGGCAGTCCTCGACGACGCGCGGCCACACGACGTCGCCGTCCCCCTTCACCACCGCGTGCGCGCCTCCCTGCTCGCGGACCTCGTCGGGAAAGAGCGTCGCGTGAATGCCGCCGAACACCACCCATGCGCCGCGCGCGCGCGCCATCTGCCCGATCGCGTAGCCGCGCAGCGCGTTACCGGTGTGAATGCCGATGCCGACGACGTCGCCCGCCGACACTTCAGCGGGATCGATGGGATCGAGCGTCTCGTCGACGACGTGCGGATCACCCCACCGCACGCCCGTCGCCGCGGCCAGCACGTACAGCCAGCGCGGCGTGATGACGGCAACCCCGAACGAGACGTCGCTCGGGTTGACCAGATGGACACGCGGGGATCGGGCAACCGTTTCAGTGAGCATCAGAGTCTGAAGAGTATACGTGCATTGACTCTTTCACGCCGCCGACAGCATTTCTCATACCGCGCTCAGGACTTTCAGCGTCCGTTCGCCGATAGTGGGTGTCGGAGGCTACGTATGGAGACGACATCCGCCCGGCTGCTGCTGTGGGTTCCCCGGGTGCTCGGCGTCCTGGTCAGCGTGTTCATCGGCATGTTCGCGCTCGACGCGTTCAGTGGCGGGCCTTTCTGGCAGGCGCTTCCCGACTTCATCATCCACCTGGTCCCGGCGTTCATCCTGCTCGCACTCGTCTGGGCGTCCTTCCGGCGTCCCTGGATCGGCGCCGCCGCCTTCACCGGCCTCGCGATCCTCTACGCGCTGACCATGTCGAGAGGCCGCGTCGACTGGATGTTGACGATTTCCGGTCCGCTGCTGCTGGTCGGCGCGCTGTTTTGGTGGAGCTGGCTGCAGCGCGGCAGGATGCCCGCCTGAGGGCGCGGGGACGACATTCGGCTACGGCGCGGACCGCTCGTACCAGCCGAGGACACGCAGCGCCCGCAGCGTGTTCCATCGGCTGGGGCGGCCGTCACCGTCCTCGAGCGCGAAGTGGACCTTGCCGGGATGCGTGTTCTCGAGCAGCCAGGTGCCATCGGGCTGCTGCTTCGATCGGAGGATGGCGATCGCCTCGTCCGTGCGCGGGTCCGGCGCCTCCCCGGTGGATCGGAAATAGTCGAGCGCGCGCAGCACGTCGTAGCGCCAGCGCGTCGGAAACGAGAACTGGAGCCAGGCCGGGTTGACGACCTCGCCGGTGCGCTTGCGGCGGAACAGCCGTCGTTCGAGGAGGTACGCCTCGCCGCGGCGCCGGGCGGCGATCGACGGCGGGGTCGCGCGGCCGGCGCGCTCGTGCGCGAGCAGTCCTTCCAGGACGTTGATCGTCGTGGCGAACGACGAGCGAGTGGATCCGTTTTCCGCCTCGCAGTTCCACCCGCCGTCCTCGAGCTGTTCGCCGACGAGCCGATCGACGATCGCATCGACGTCCTGCTCGAAGTAGGTGCCGAGGCCGACCGTCCTGCCATTGATGCACGGCTCGACCTCGCCGCTGAAGAACGGCTGCCCCGCGTGCTCCCACCGGCAGCGGTCCCTGACGTGCGCGATCGCGCGGCGCACGCGATCGTCGCGGGGATCGACGCCGAAGGCGCACAGCAGCTCGAGCGTCGGCAGCGTGGAGGTCCAGGGTTGTCCCTCGCCCCGGTCGCGGCGCCAGCCTTCCGCCGGGAAGCACGCGCCTCCCGCCCACTGGCCGTCTCCTCCCTGCAGCGCCAGCAGTCTCGCGCCCCAGCCCTCGGCGGCCACGCGTGCGCGCTCGGCGGCGACGGCCTCCGCCGGCGCAGGCACCAGATCACGCAGCACCTGCCACCGGATCGCGGGATCCGAATCGAGGAGCCAGTCCGTGTCGCTCATACGCCTGACTATACCGGCTCCCACCGGACGCCCTCGGTACGCCAGGCGCGGGCACGGTTTCTGCTATTCGACCTGATGGGGGCGTCAATATCATTGAGCGGCTCGGGAATTCAGCGGTGATTCCGGCGACGACTGCGACGTCCGGGACGACGCGGCGCGGCAAAGCCTTGCTGATCCTGCCCTACTTCGGTAGCTTCGGACCCTGGTTCCCCCTCTACCTCTACAGCCTGGCCAATCAGACGACGCTCGACGTCCTCCTGCTGACGGACACCCCGCCGACCCGGCTGCCTGCCAACGTCCGCCGCGTGGAGATGACGTTCGACCAGTTGCGCGAGCGCACGCGCGCACGGCTGAGCACCGCGGTCAGCCTCCACCGCATGCGCAACATCTGTGACCTGCGGCCGGCCTACGGGTTGATTTTCGAGGAGTTCGTTCGCGGGTACGAGTACTGGGGTTTCGGGGACGAAGACGTGCTCTACGGGGACGTAGACGGCATGCTCGCGCCGCACCTCGACGGTACCGTCGACATCGTCAGTCCCGGGACGAACGGCAAGAGCGGGCATCTGACGCTCGTCAGAAACGTCCCGCGCACGAACGAGCTCGCGCTGCGGGATCCCGCGTTCAAAGAGGTGTTGGTGTCGAGCGAGCACTGGGCCTACGACGAAACGAGCTGGCGCCGCGGCGCCGACTCCAGCTCGTTCTACGCGCTCATGAAGGCGGCGGAGGCGCGCGGCGAGCTGAGGCTGCACCAGGGGCTGGCGCGCCGCGTCAACGTACCGGATCCGGGCCGGTGGTACGTCTACGACGGACGCCGTCTCCGCGCGGACGACGGCACGGAGCTCCTCTACTACCACTGGGGACGGATGCGGCACCTCAACCTGCGATGGCCCGACGCCGAGGAGGCCAGGCGCGGCTTCGCGTTCGACCGCTACGGGTTCTACGACCCCCAGCTCGGGCCCGCGCGCCTCGTGGTCAGGCGCAGCCTGGGCCGCGCGCGCGAGCTCGCCAGCCAGGCCCGACGCCGGCTCAGCGACGCGCGCGCATCGATGCGTGCCGCGAAGCGTCGCGCGATGCCCACCTAGTCGCCCCACCCTGCCGGACAACCGCCGCCGCGGCGACTCGCGTATATACGTTGACACGTATATGCCACGCGGGGTATAACATCGGCGTGGGATCCGTGTTCGACATCATCGCGGAGCCGAACCGCCGCGCGATCCTGAGCCTGCTGGTGTCGTCGGAACTGTCGGTTGGAGAGATCGAGCGCCGGCTGCGCATGCCGCAGCCGACCGTGTCGAAGCACCTGCGGGTGCTGCGCGAGGCCGGCTTCGTGGAGTCCACGGTCGACGCGCAGCGCCGTCTCTATCGGCTGAAGCCGGACGCGCTCCGGGATCTGGACGCCTGGCTGGCGCCGTTCCGGCGCTTCTGGGCCGCGCACGTGGACGCGCTCGAACGGCACCTCGATCGGATGGATCGAACGGCGGCTGCGAAGAAGAAGACAAGGAGACGAACGTGATCGATCGCGAACCGTACGCGCCTGGCCCGGCCGGCGGAGCCGAGGTCCGAAAGGATGGAGACAAGTGGACGCTCGTCCTGGTCAGGGACCTGCGTCACTCGCCCGAGAAAGTCTGGCAGGCGCTGACCGACCCGGCGCACCTGCGCGAGTGGGCCCCCTTCGACGCGGACGGCAGCCTCGACGCGGCCGGGCGGACCGTGAAGCTGACCACCGTGGGCGCGCCGGCGCCGATGGTCTCCGAAACGACCGTGACGCGCGCCGAGGCGCCCAGGCTGCTCGAGTACAACTGGGGCGGCCAGGACATCCGCTGGCAGCTCGAAGCCGCCGGCGGCGGCACGCGCCTGACGCTGTGGCACAACATCGACCGCCGCTTCATCGCGATGGGCGCCGCGGGCTGGCACATCTGCTTCGACGTGCTCGAGCGGCTGCTCTCCGATCATCCGATCGGACGCATCGTCGGCCCCGACGCGATGAAGTTCGGCGGCTGGCAGCAGCTGCACGCCGAGTACGCGAAACAGTTCGCGGTCGGGAGGCCGGAGTGAACTGGAACATCTGGATCCGGCAGACTCACCGGTGGCTGTCCATCGCCTTCACGGTGACGGTCATCGCCAACTTCATCGCGCTGGCACGAGGGGGCGGGATGCCGCCGCCGTGGATCACCTACTCGCCGCTCCCCCCGCTCGCGCTGCTGTTGTTCACCGGTCTGTATATGTTCGTGCTGCCCTACGCCATCAGGCGGCGCAGCGGGAGGAGATCATGAGCAAGTCGGTCGCGGCCCAGGAATCGGCAGCGGCGCTCATCTCGAAGCGAATCGCCGAACTCGCCGACTGGCGCGGAAAAACTCTCGGCAGAGTGCGCAAACTGATCAAGGAAGCCGACCCCGGCGTCGTCGAGGAGTGGAAGTGGGTCAAGCCGACCAAACCGGGCACGCCGGTCTGGTCGCACGACGGGATTATCTGCACCGGCGAGTCCTACAAGAACGCCGTCAAGCTGACGTTCGCGAAGGGCGCGTCGCTGAAGGATCCGGCGCGGCTCTTCAACTCGAGCCTCGACGGAAACGTGCGCCGAGCGATCGACATCCACGAAGGCGAAGACATCGACGCCGCCGCCTTCAAGGCGCTCGTGCGCCAGGCGGTCGCGCTCAACGGATCCGCGAAGCGCAAGCGGTGATTACTTCGCCTTCGCGGCTTTCGCGGCGTCGACCTTGGCGTGGCCGCGCACGACGCCATCTTTCTCGCCGGCCATCTCGCCCTGCAGGCGGCCCTTGACGATCGCCAGGTTGAACTTGAACAGCGGCCCGTCGGGCTGCTGCACTTCGAACGTGGCCTTGCCGGCGTTGACGGCGCCCTTCTCGATGTTCCACTGCTGGTCGGCGGGACCTGCAGTGCCGGTGAGGACCTTGCCTTTCTGCGTCAGGTCGAAGACGACCGGCTTCGCCGGGCCCTCGGTACCGTCAGGGCGCTGCATGGTGAAGGTGCCTTCCCATTTGCCCGCGAAGCTGGCGGGGGTCTGGGCGGCGAGAGTCGGCGCGAGCGCCGCGAGAACGAGTGCGAAAGCTGCGAGTGTTTTCATAGGGTTATTCCATTCGGAGGGCAACGACGGGGTCCACGCGGGAGGCGCGCCGCGCCGGGACGTAGCTCGCCAGCAGCGCGACCGCAATCATGACGGCTGACATGCCCGCGAACGCGGGCACGTCGAACCGGCCGACGCCGAACAACAGCGTCTGGATGTACTTCGTGAGGGCTGCCGCGGCCAGCGCGCCGACAGCCACGCCGAGCAGGGCGACGCGTGCGCCCTGCCAGATGAACATGCGGCGGACGGTCTTCGCCTCGGCGCCGAGGGCCATGCGCAGGCCGATCTCCGGCGCGCGCCGCATCGCCCGGTACGAGAGCACGCCGTACAACCCTACTGCACCGAGCACGAGCGCCAGCGTCGCGGCAAGGCCGACCATCAGCATCGTGAACGACAGGCTGGCCATCGCCTTTGCCGCCAGTCGCTCCATCGTGAAGATGCGATACATCGGCGATTCGGGAATCATCTCGCGGATGATCGCGCGAACCTCGGGCTCCAGTTGGTCCGCACGCGCCGACTTGAGCACGTAGGCGGGCGACGGCGAGACGCCAGGCAGGTAGACCATCGGTTCCGGCGACTTGCGCCGGAGGTCGTCGATCAGCACGTCCTCGACCACGCCGACGACGGTGAACCACGGCTGGTTGGCCCCGGCGGCCGGCCGCAACTGCTTGTCGAGCGGATTCTCGCCGGGAAACAGCAGCGTCGCGGCCGACTGGCTGATGATCACGATGCGTGTGCCCCGTTCCTCTTCGACGCGGTCGAAGTAGCGCCCGCGCAGCAGGTCGATCCCCATCGTCTGGAAGTAGGCGCCGCCGGCGCCCGCGAAGCGAACGAGAGGCGCCTCCGCGCCACGAGCGTCGATCGCAGGAGTCGTGATGTTCTGCGTGCCCGCGCCTTCGTCGAGCGGCAGCGTGGTGATGAACCCGACGGAGGCAACCCCGGGGATCGCCTTCAGCCGATCCATGAACGCGTACTGGAACTGCGACACCGACATCCGGTCGTGCAGCTCGGGGCGGTTGGGCGCGATCTGAAACGTGAAGATGTCCTTCGTGCTGTAGCCGGCGTCAACCCCGCTCAGCTGCCAGAAGCTGCGCACGAGCAGCGCCGATCCCACCAGCAGAACGAGGGCGGAAGCAGTCTGCACGACGACCAGCGCGTCGCGCGTCAGGCTGCGGTGGCCGACGATGCCTCGTCCGGCCTGCTGCAGGCTGCCCAGCCGCGAGCCCGAGGCGCGCAGCGCGGGCAGCACGCCGAACGCGCACGCCGCGAGAACCGAGATGCCTGCCGTAAACAGCAGGGCCCTGAGATCCAGGCCGGCCGTGGCGAGCCCGGGTATCGGTGCGCTGCCGAATCCGCCGGCAACCGCATCCGGAGCCGCGCGCACCAGGAGCGGAACGCCGGCCCACGCGAGAAGCGCGCCCGCCGCGCCTCCCACCGCCGCGAGCAGCAGCGCTTCGGCCACCTGCGAGCGCACCAGGTCGGCGCGGCTCGCGCCGAGCGCCCGCCGCACTACGAGATCCCGCCGCCGGTTTTCTGCCCGCACCGTGAAGAGATTGGCGACGTTCGCGCACGCGATGAGGAACACGATGCCGACCGTGCCGAGCAGGATCCACAGGGGCGTGGCGATCTTGCCGACCAGCTGTTCCCGCAGCGGCTTCACGATCGGCCGGTGGCGCTCCATGATCCGCACGTACGGCGCGGGACCGCCGAGGCGCTGCTGCACGCGACGTGCGAGCGGCTCGAGCTGCGCCACCAGTGCCGCGCGGTCCGTTCCCGGCTTCATCCGCGCCACCAGTCTCGGCCCGAACCCGCCCGGCGTGACCTGCGCCGCGCGAATCGTCAACGGGATCCAGAACGCGACGCGCTCATCCGGGAAGCGGAACTCCGGCTTCATGATCCCGATCACCTGGCGCTTGTCTCCGGCGAAGGTGTAGCTCTTGCCGATCACCCCCGGGTCGGAGCCGAACCAGGTTTCCCAGAGCCAGGAGCTGATGACGACGACGCGGTTGTCGTCCTGATCGGTGGGCAGCCGTCCGCGGAGGGGTTGTGCACCCAGCGTCGTAAAGAAGGAGGGAGTCGCCTGGGTCAGGAACAGCTGATCGACATGGCCTTCCGCGCGCGTCGTGGACGACCCGGTGCCGTAGAGCCCAAGGTCTTCGAGCCCTGGCACGCTGTCGCGGTACTCGAAGTACAGTTCGTCGGGAACGCCGAGTTCCGCGGGCTGGTCGGTCCCGGGGGCGGTCCCCCCAATATGGACCAGGCGGTCCGCATTCGGGTACGGCAGCGGATCGAGCAGCACCGCATCGACGACGCTGAAGATCGCGGCATTGGCGCCGATGGCCAGCGCCAGCGTGGCAATGACGATGAGGGTAAAGCCTGGGGCGCGGCCAAGGCTGCGCGCGGCGTACGTGAAGTCCCTGAGCCAGCGTTCCAGCATCGCGTTTCGTTATCTCCTGCGGTCGTACACACCCAGACGTGCGAGAAGCCGAAAGATTACACTTTGCACTACCAAGTTATTTACGGCGCCGCGGCCTGAAAGTTCCGCTCGACGGATTGGCGATCAGCGCGCCGGCGATGCTTTCCGGGCGGCGATCCAGCGCTTGAAGCGAAAGGCGTTTTCCGGCAGCTGGAGATCCATGCCGTAATGATTCGGGCCGATCGGGGCCACTTTCGCGACGATCACGCTCAGATCGTCGCGCGCCAGGGCCTCGATCGCCGCCTCGCCGAACGCCATCACCGAGTCGACGGCCGCGACCTGCTCGATGCCGGCGGCGCGCGCCATCGCCGCGAGATTCGTGACGCCCGACGTCGTGTGCGAGTCGAACCCGCCGGTCGAGAGCAGGCTGCCGTTGTCGAAGATGACGTGGACGAGATTGCGCGGCCGGTAGCGCGCGAGCGTGGCCAGCGTGCCGAGATTCATCAGCACCGAGCCGTCGCCGTCGAGCACGACGACTCGCTCACGCGGCAGGTGCAGCGCGAGGCCCAGGCCGATCGACGACGCCAGCCCCATCGCATGCTGCAGGTAGAAGAAGTTTTCCTTGTGGCCGAGATCGTAGAGCTCCTGCGCGCAGGCGCCCATGATGGTGACGACGGGCTTGTCGTCGAGCTCCGGGTAGAGCATCCCTATGCATTCAGCTCGCTTCATCTATATACCGAGGGGCCTCGCCCCTCGGACTCCCCTACACGCGCCCTCGCTCGCCGCTGCGCCGGCTCGCTCCGGTCGCGTGGCTCACTCGCGCCGCTCGTTCGCTTTGTCACAGCGTCTCTTCCATCAAGTCGCGGGTCAGCAGCAACGCGACAGGCGACAGCGAGCTTTGCGAGAAGGTGTAGGCCTCGCGAATCTGGCGTCCGACGTCTTTCGGGCTGCGGGCGTACTCGAACGGAATGTTCAGCGCGCGCAGCACGCCTTCGGTGACGATGCCGCCGCGCGTGTGCCACGGGTAGGGCTCGCCCCAGTGGCCGCGTAGCGCGATCAGCATGCACAGCGGGATGCCGTAGAGCATCGCCAGCGAGACGATGCCGTTCATCGCTGCCAGGAAGCCGTGGTTCTGCATCAGCAGGATGTGCTTCTCGCCGGCGAAGTAGGCGCCCGCCGCCACGCCGATCGCCTCTTCCTCTTTCGCGACCTGGATCAGCGTCATTTCCGGATCGCGTTCCGCCTGCTGCAGCAGCAGGCCGAGCCAGGTCTCGGGCAGCGCCGACAGGGACGTGATGCCGGCGTCCTTGATGCCCTGGAAGACGATTTTGGAGTTCTCGTAGGAGACTGACATGGACGACCGGCGATTGTAGCGCGGGTCGAGAAGGCAGGTCTTGCGACCACGGCTCCCGTCCGTCGAATTGTCGCGCTGACACAGCGAGGCGTATGATGGCCGCGTTTCCGTTCGAGGAGGCGCCATGCTGTCACCGGCCCGCCGGTTCATTCTTGCCGCAGGTCTCGCCGTACTCGGGGCGTCGGCCGCCACCGTCGCGCAGCGCGGCGGGTCGTTGTCAGACGAGCAGCGCGCGCACCGCTGGGAGACGGAAAACGAGCTGCAGTCGCTCGCCGTCGTTCAGCGCAAGGTGATGATGCCGATGCGCGACGGCGTGCGGCTGGCGACCGACGTCTACGTGCCGAAGAACGCCGGCGCGAAGGTGCCGGCCATCGTCGTCAAGACGCCGTACAACTTCAATTTCTGGGACGTCCGCAACGGCGTGCCGGCCGACATGACGACCATCCTCAACACCGTCAAGCGCGGCTACGCCTACATCGGCCAGAACGAGCGCGGCCATTTCTTCTCCGAGGGGAACTACGACATCCTCGGCGCGCCGATCACCGACGGCTACGACCTGATGGACTGGATAAGCAAGCAGGCGTGGTCGAACGGCAAGGCGGGAACGACCGGCTGCTCGTCGACCGCGGAATACCAGCCGGCGGTGGCGTCGACGGGACACCCGGCGTACGCCGCGATGAACGTGCAGGGCTTCGGCGCCGGGATCGGGCGCGTCGGGCCGTACTTCGAGCAGGGCAACTGGTACCGCGGCGGCGCCGTGCAGATGCTGTTCATCACCTGGCTGTACGGCGAGCAGAACCAGATTCGGCCGATGTTCCCGCCGAACACGTCGCAGGCGGACCTGATCCGCGCGTCGAAGGCGTTCGATCTCGCGCAGCAGCTTCCCCCCGTCGACTGGGCCAAGGCGCTCTGGCACCTTCCGGTGCAGGACATCATCAAGGCGGTCGACGGGCCGCACGGGATCTTCGCCGACGAGATGCCGATCGCCACGGGCGGCGGCATGATCCAGCGCGTGCCCAACGATCCGGCCTGGTACAAGGGCGGTCTGTGGCACGACGACATGCCGATCAACATTCCCGGGCTCTGGTTCATGTCGTGGTACGACGTCTCGATCGGGCCCAACCTGGCGGCCTACAACCACGTGCGCAAGACCGCCAAAGGCGAGGCGGCGAACCAGCAGTGGGCGATCATCGCGCCGGTCGCGCACTGTTCCTACACGCGCGCGGCCGAGAACACGGTCGTCGGCGATCGCAGCATGGGTGACGCGCGGCTGGACTACCAGGAAATCATGTACGCGTTCTTCGACAAGTTCCTGAAGGGTTCGGCCGGCACCCGCATCGACACGCAGCCGAAGGTCATGTATTACACGATGGGCCTGAACAAGTGGCAGTCGTCGGACACGTGGCCGCCCGCCGGCGCCGAGACGCGCACCTTCTTCCTCGCGAGCGCCGGAAAGGCCAACACGATGGCGGGCGACGGGACGCTCACGACCACTGCGCCAGGCGAGGACAGGCCCGACCGGTTTACCTACGACCCGATGAATCCGGTCACGTCGTACGGCGGCAACGTCTGTTGCACCGGCACGGCGATCCAGGCGGGCGCGTTCGATCAGCAGAAGATGGAGACCCGCCAGGACATCCTCGTCTACACGTCGGAGGCCTTCAAGGAGGCCACCGAGGTCAGCGGCCCGATCACGCCGACGCTGTACGTGTCGTCCGACGCGAAGGACACCGACTTCACGGTGAAGGTGATCGACGTCTATCCGGACGGCCGCGCCTACAACCTCGACGAGTCGATCCAGCGCATGCGCTACCGCGACGGCTACACGCGGCCGCCGGTCTGGATGGAGTCGAACAAGGTCTACAAGGTGACGCTGCAGCCGCTGACCACCAGCAATTACTTCGAGGCGGGCCACCGGCTGCGGATCGAAGTCTCGAGCAGCAATTTTCCGCGCTTCGATCGAAACCTGAATACCGGCGGCAACAACTACGACGAGGTGAAGGGGATCGTCGCGCACAACGCGCTGCACCACTCCCGGCAGTACCCGTCGCAGGTCACCGTCACGGTCGTGCCCAGGCCGGGCTCGACGAAGTAAGGCCACGCGTCAGCCGGGTCGTCACGCGTCCTGGATCGGGCCGTCCATGCCCCAGATGGCCTTCCACGAGCCATCCGCGCCCTTGCGCGCGACCTCGAGGTATCTCAACTCCGACACGGACGGGCCGTCCTCGCCAGACACCGTCCGCACCGCGATGCGCCCGCGCACCAGCGCCATCGCGCCGTCGATCAGGATCTCGTCCGGGTGAACGTCGATGCGCACACCACGCTGAAGGACACGGGAAAAGTACGCCCGCCGCTCCTCGAATGACTGCACCGGCTGGCGCAGGTTGACATCGACGTAAGTGTCGCCGTAGAACCGCATCAGTCCGTCGAGATCGCCGGCATTGAACGTGGCGGCGAACCCGGCGGCCATCGTCCGGAGGTGACCCACGTCCGTTTCGCGGGCGAGCCGCGACCGGTTCGGCCGGAAGCGCGCGAGCGTCTGTTCGACGAACGCCGGTAACGCGCGCAGCCAATCGATGAGACGGACGGTCACGTTCATCAGCTATCCCTCCCCAACGAGCGGTCAAGGCCCGTGCGCTGCAGCAGCGCGCGGAGGCGCGCCGCGTGATCCGGAGCGGCGAGCAACGGCTGCTCACGAAAGATGTCGGCGTAGCGGCGCTCGAGCTCCTGGATCTCGTGGAACCGATCGTTCGCGACGTCGCGAACCGCGGCGAGACGGCCGGTCACGAACGGCAGGCGCGCCGGGGAGACGATGCCCCTGTCGATGAACCCCTTCGCCTTGCGCGCGCAGCGGCACGCGTTGGCCTGATCGACGAGACCGCACTGCTGTTGAAGGAACGCATACAGTGCGCGCCGGGCCCGCGACAGGATCTGTCGGAAGTTGACGGGCGAGGTCTCGAGCACCTCCGCGCCGACATCGTCCGGAACGCCCAATACCTCGCCGATGAGGAACGCCATGCGCTGGCGGGGCTCCAGGCACAGCAGGATGCCGGTCGTACACGCGATCTTGGCTTCTTCGACCAGTAAAGACGTCTCGACGCACGTGCTGGCAGGATCCGGAACGTCCTCGTCGCGTATCTCGGCGAGCGTGCGGGCGACCGTTTCGAAAGCCTTGACCGTCCGGCACCGATCGAGCAGATGGTTGCTCGCGATTCGGTACAGCCACGTCCTGAATTCGCTTCGGCCTTCGAAGCTGTCCAGCCTCGTGACCGCCTTGAGCAGGATCTCCTGCGTCGCGTCCTCGGCATCCGCCCGGTTCCACAGCATCCGTTGAGCGAGGTGAAAGATCCACGCCTGGTGACGGCGGACCAGCGCGTCGAGGGCCTCGACATCGCCGTTCCGCGCGGCCGAAGCCAGGCGACGGTCCTCCGCCGGGTCGTGGATGAGCGCCCGCATGGTGGTGTTCACTGATATTGGACGAAGCCGGCCGCCGCTTGTGACAAGGACTCCAGTATCATCCGGTGGCATCCCGGCGCCGGAGCGCGTGGGGCCGGAGAACGGATGCCATGTCACACATGAAGACGCGATCCAACCTGGTGCTGATGCTCGCGCTGGCGCTGGCGGTGACCGGCGCCACGTTCACGACAGCCACACAGGGACCGGCCGGCCGCAACGCTCCTCCGCCGAGACCCCAGGGGCCATGTGACATCTACGCCGCCGCCGGCGACCCCTGCGTAGCGGCTCACAGCACGACGCGCGCGTTGTACGCCGCGTATGACGGGCCGCTCTACCGCGTGCTGCGCCAGTCGGACGGCAAGGCGCTCGACATCGGCGTGGTCCGTCCGGTCGCGTCGCCGGTTCCGGATGCGGGCGGCTACGCCAACGCGGCGGCGCAGGACGCGTTCTGCGCCAGCACCTCCTGCTGGATCGCGACGATCTACGACCAGTCCCCGAAGCACAACGATCTGGTGCAGGCGCCGCGCGGCGGATTCAGCGGGCCGGCGATGGGCGGGTTCAACAACCTCCCGATCGCCGACATGGCACCGATCACGATCATGGGCCACAAGGCCTACGGCGTCTTCATCGCGCCGGGCATGGGCCTTCGCCAGAACGACGCGAAGGGGACGGCGGTCGACGACCAGGCGGAAGGACAGTACTGGGTCATCAACGGCCATCATTACAACTCCGGCTGCTGCTTCGACTACGGCAACGCGGAGATCGACAGCCGTGACGACGACAACGGGACGATGGAGACCACCTACTACGGGAATGCCACCGGCTGGTATCACGGCAACCCGCCTGGGCCGTGGATCATGACGGACCAGGAGAACAACCTGGTCGGGTGCGTCAACCCGGGAAGCACGTCAAAGCTCTGCGACAGCTTGCCGAACATCACCTGGCGATTCGTCACCGCGATCGCCAAAGGCGAGCCGCATCACTGGACCTCGATGGGCGGCGACGCGCAGAAGGGCGCGCTGTCGGTGATGTTCGACGGACCGCGCGTCGATCACACCTACGACCCGATGCGCAAGCAGGGAGCGATCCTCCTCGGCAACGGCGGCGACAACAGCGTCGGGTCGCAGGGCACCTTCTACGAAGGCGCGATGACGGCCGCGGGAACGTTTCCGTCGGACGCAACCGACCAGTTGGTGCAGGCCAACGTCGTGGCAGCGAAGTACGACGTGGCGCGGCTCACGCTGACGCCTGCGTCAGCAACGGAGGCGCCGCCGGGCTTCCCGACGGTTCCACCGGGAGGACTCCTGACGCTGTCACCGGGATCCTCGCGGGACATCTTCGTGCGGTTCACCAACACGACCGGCGCGCCGGCCATCCTCGAGCTGAGCGTGCCGCCGCCCGACCGGCGCTGGAGATCGGCGGCGTTGACGCCGGCGACGTTCGCCGATCCGGTCGCGCCCGGAGCCAGCGTGAACGCGACGTTCCGGATCACGTCGGGCCAGGCGCCCTTCAACGGCGATCTCGTCGCCACCGCGCGGTGGGCAGCCGCTATGGGAGGCGCGAAGCAGTCAGAAACGGCGGTGATGAAACTGCGCAGCGTTTCGCCGGTGACGATCAACGAATTCCGCGTCAGCGACGGCTCGACCACCAACCCGACGAATTCGTTCATCGAGCTGTACAACGCCGGCGGCGGTGACGTCGATATCTCGAACTGGACCCTGACCGCGCATCAGACGCAGCAGGCGATCTTCTCGAGCGTAACGATCCCGGCCGAAACCAGGCTGGCGGCTCGCGGCTTCTACCTGCTCGGCCTCTCGACGTCCGGACTCGCGGTCCCCGCGCGCGCGGGCGAGAGCACCATCCACGTCAGGAGCATCGCCGGCCTGTCGGTTGGCGATGCTCTCGACATCGGC
>Ga0075425_100004586_pt1 | contig 14268 bp, 15 predicted proteins | sample SoiMethybrSBSTD4_FD_75300 | JGI IMG/M metagenome (GOLD analysis project Ga0075425, IMG submission 75300) | Bulk soil microbial communities from a Populus tree surrounding site in Tennessee, USA - Soil MetaG P. TD hybrid SBSTD4 | ecosystem: Environmental > Terrestrial > Soil > Tree plantation...
CGGCCCCGAACCACCTTCGTAGCAGCGGATTCGCGCGCCGCGCCACTCGTGACGGCGCTCCTCGAGGCCCTCCAGGAGAATCGCTGCAGCCGTCACGCGGATCGATTATCCTGGGTACATATGAGCTTGACGGCGACAAGGCGGGGCGCGTGAAGACGTGCCCTGTCCTGCGCCGCGAGGAGCTGGAGACCTGGCCCGCTAGCGCTTAGGCGCGGCGGGCTTTTTCGTGGAAGGAGCGAGATGGCAAACCACCTGACGCCCGACGAGCTTTCGAAGGAGGTCGGGATCGACCGTGACGAGGTGATCCGGATCTGCGTCGAGGAGCACGTGCCGATCTACCACGGCAAGATCGACAAGACGCTGTTCGCCGCGCAGCTCCAGGCACTCGGAGCGCTCCCCGCGCGGCACTAGCTCTTCTCTTCAGCGCTACTTGGAGGCGGCGGCGCGTTTACGCGGCGCCGCCTTCTTCTTGGCCGCGGCCGGCTCCTTCGTCGAGGCGGCCGCGACAGACGCCTTCAGCGCCTCCATGAGGTCGACGACCGGCGCCGGCGCCTCCGCGACGGGCACCTCGAGCTCGACTCCCTGCAGCTTCGCCTCGAGCATCTCGCGCAGCGACTCGCGGTACTCGCTGCGGAGCTCGGTCGGCTCGAACGGCCCGGCGAGCGAGTCGATGATCTGCTTGGCGAGATCGAGCTCGGGCGGACGCACCTCCGACGTCGCGACCGCCTCGTCGATCTCGTCGTGGTCGCGCACGTCCTCGTGCACGAAGAGCGTCTCGAGGGCGAGCGCCTCGCCCATCGGCCGGATGAGGCACAGCTTCTCCTTGCCGGCGAGCACGAACCGGCCGAGCGCGGCGACCTCTGCGTCCTTCATCGCCTCCAGCAGGAGCGCATACGGGCGCCGCTGCGCCTCGGCGCCGGCGGGGACGAGGAAGTACGTGCGGTCGAAGTAGATCGGGTCGACCTCCTCGAGGCGGACGAAGCGGCTGATGTCGATGGAGCGGCTCGTGTCCCTGTTCTCGATCGCTTCCAGGTCCGCGTCCTCGACCATCACGAACTGGCCCTTCGTCACCTCCCAGCCCTTGACGAGCTCGTCGGACTCGACGTCCCGCTCGTGGACCGGGCACCAGCGCTTCTGCTTGATCGGCGACCCGCACTCGCGATGGAGCAGCCGGAACGACACGTCCGACTGACGTGCAGCGGGCTTCGTGGCCGGCGCCAGGCCGACCGGGATGTTCACGAGCCCGAAGCTCACCGATCCGTTCCACGTCGTGCGCATGAGTTGAGAATCCTACCCTCGGACGTGCCGCATTCGCCCTTCCTGGCGAGGTTCCTGCGGGCGTGCTCCCGTCGGAAGCCGATCATCTACATTGGCGGCGTGGCAGAAGCCCGGACGATCGCGAACCTCTGGCGGAACGCGGTCGTGGCGGGCCACGCCGATCCCGCGTACCTGCACGAGGTGGACGGCGAGTGGCGGGAGGTCTCGCGGGCAGAGGCCGCCCGCGCCGTCGACGAGCTCGCCAACGGCCTGCTCGCGCTCGGCGTGCAGAAGGGAGACTCGTTCGGGGTGCTCGCGCGCACGAGCCTCGAGTGGGCGCTGTTCGACTTCGCGCTCGCGCTCGTGGGCGCCGTCGGCGCGCCGATCTACGCCAACAGCTCGCCGCGCGACGTGCAGTACGTGCTCGACCATTCGCGGGCCGTCGGCGTCCTCGTCGAGGACGAGGAGCAACGGGCGAAGGTGGCCGGCGTCGACAACGTCATCTCGTTCGCGGAGCTCGACGACCTCCGCGCGCGCGGGCGCGAGTACGCGTCGCAGCACCCGGACGCGCTGCGGCAGCGGGGAGACTCCATCGACGAGGACGACCTCTTCACGTTCATCTACACGTCGGGCACGACCGGACCGCCGAAGGCGTGCATGATCCGCCACCGCAACTACCACGCGATGGTGCAGAAGGGCGACGAGCTCGAGGAGCGGCTCACCGAGCCGGGCGACCTGATGCTGCTGTACCTGCCGCTCGCGCACAACTACGGGCGGCTGCTGCACCTCTCGGCGGCGTATATCGGGTTCACGATCGCGTTCCTGCCCGACCCCTTGCGGGCCGGGGCGGAGCTTCCGCGCGTGAAGCCGACGCTCTTCCCGAGCGTTCCGCGCGTCTTCGAGAAGGTGCACACGGCGGTCCTCGCGAAGTTCGAGGAGGAGACGGGGCCTCGCCGCAAGCTGATCGACTGGGCGCTCGACGTCGGCCGCCGCGTGTCGAAGCTGCGCCAGGCGAGGCAACCCGTGCCGCGTCTCCTGCTCGTGCAGCACCGGCTCGCGGACAAGCTCGTCTACAGCAAGGTCAAGGCGCGGCTCGGCGGGCGGCTGCGCGTCGCGAACGCCGGCGGTGCGCCGCTCTCGCGCGACATCGCGGAGTTCTTCCACGCGATCGACATCCTCATCCTCGAGGGCTACGGGCTCTCCGAGGTGACGACCGCGGCGACCGTCAACCGCCACGACGACTTCAAGTTCGGAACGGTTGGCAAGCCGCTACCCGGCGTCGAGATCCGCATCGCGGACGACGGCGAGATCCTCATCCGCTCGAACACCGTGTTCGCCGGCTACTACCGCGACGAGGCGGCGACGAGGGAGGTGCTCGACGACGAGGGCTTCGTCCACACGGGCGATGTTGGGCACTTCGACGAGGACGGCTTCCTCGTCATCACCGACCGGAAGAAGGACATCATCGTCACCGCCGGCGGGAAGAACGTCGCGCCGCAGAACCTCGAGAACGAGCTGAAGGCGCACAGCATCGTGTCGCAGGCGCTCGTCGTCGGCGATCGCCGGCCCTACGTCGCGGCGCTCATCACGGTCGATCCCGAGGTGGCGAACGGCGCCGACGTCGGCGCCGCCGTGCAGGAAGCGGTCGACTCGGTGAACGCGGAGCGGTCGCGGTACGAGCAGATCAAGCGCTTCGTCGTCCTCTCGCGCGAGTTCACGCTGGAGCACGGCGAGATGACGCCGACGCTCAAGCTGAAGCGCAAGGTCGTGCTCGAGCACTTCGCCGACGAGGTCGACGCGCTCTACGACTGAAGGTTGGCGCCGAACCAGGTTCGGGCGCGGGTCTAGAGGATCCGGCGGGCTCCGACGTACGTCGCGGAGTACCAGCCTTCGGAGAGGCTCGAGATCTTCACCACGTCGCCGGTGTGCGGGGCGTGCACGAACTGGCCGCCGCCGATGTAGATGCCGACGTGGCCGAGCCCGTCGAAGAACACGAGATCGCCGGCCTGCAGCTGGTCGCGCGACACGGGCACGCCGTAGCCGTACTGCCCGTACGACGAGTGCGGTAGCGACACGCCGACCTGCGCGAACGCCCACATCACGAGGCCGGAGCAGTCGAAGCCGCCGGGCGACGCGCCGCCCCACACGTACGGCGTACCGAGCTGCGACATCGCGGCGCTGGCGGCGCTGCCGTGCGTGGCGGGAGGTGCGGCGACCGCGACGGGAGTGTCGACCGGAGTGGAGGACGGCGCCGAGGTCGGCTCGGTCGGCGCGGTCGTGTCGTTCGACGGGGCGGCCGGGGCGATCGCCGTCGCACCCACGACCGTGTCCTGCGCCTGCTGCTGCGCGACGCGGTGCGCGATCTCGAGCCGGTGCTGCGCCGCTGCCGCGAGCTGTCGTTGACGCGCGGCCTCTGCGGCGACCATCTGCGCGATCTGCCCCTTGATGGAGGAGAGCAGGCTGTTCGCCTGGCCGATCTGCGACTGGATCGATTGCTTCGCGGCCGCACGCTGTGCGACGACACGCTCCTGGGCCGCATGCTCCTTCGCAAGCAGCTCGCCGTTGTGCTTGACCGCGCGGCGGAAGATCTTCACCTGCGCGAGGACGCGTGCATCGAGCGACGTCACGCTCTTCGCGCTGTCCATGCGACTGATCATGTCGTCGAGGCTCCGCGCGCCGAGCACGACCTCGAGCGTCGATGCCTGATCCGAGGTGTACAGCGTGACGAGGCGCTGCGCGATGACGGCCTGGCTGCGCCTCAGGTTGTGCTTCGCGAGGCCGAGCTCGTGGCGGTTCTCACGGACCGCGCGCTGGATCCTCGCGAGCTGACGCGTCGACGCGTCGTACTGTGCGCGCGCTCGTTCAAGCGAATCGGACAGTTGCTGGAGCTGGCTCATCACGTGCTCCGCCTCTGCACGTTTGGACGAGATCGAGGGGTCGGCGAACGCCGGGACTGCCGCGAGGAGGGCGAAGCAGATCCCTACAAGAACGTACGGCGCCTGTCCCAGCCTACGAATGACGACCCCCGAGACGGGGACGGGACGGGCGCACCGGGAGGGGCCGGTACGTCACGACGCGCGAGGTTAGCAACCTTTTCGGACGAACGTCAACGCACAACTGTCACAAGCCACGGACAAAACCTCGCAATTTCTGTATCGAGCAAGCGGTCGTCGTTCGTCTGAGGTGTGGTACGGTCCCGCACCGTGCTTGGGCAGGCACACACGCCGCGGCAGCGGCTTTTGCTGCTGCCTGCGCTGGCTCTTGCCGTGCTCGTGGCACCGGCAGTGAGCGGCGCAATCCCGTCGCACAGCGCATCCGCGCTGCGAGCACACGACGCAGTACTCGCGGCGAAGTCGCGTGCAGCCACGCTTCAGCTCTACTCGCTCGACGAGCAGCTCGCGAACGCGGAGTCGCGACTCGCCGCGTTGCAGGAGAAGGCCGACACCTTGCGCGCGGAGCGAGTGAGCCTCACGCATCAGATCTCGGTCGCAAAGCGCGGAACGCACCTCGCCGAGCGCCGGCTCGCACAGCAGCTGCGCACGCTCTACGAGCAGGGCAACGTCGAACCGCTCGAGATCGTGTTCGGCGCGAAGTCGATCGACGAGGCGATGTCGAGCCTCGACAACCTCAGCCGCATGACCGACCAGGGCGAGGACGTGCTGCGCCAGCTCGAGTCGGCGCGCGTCCGGCTCGGCTCGGCCTCGCGGCAGCTTGCGACCCGGCAGGCGGCGCTCGCTTCCGCGGTGAGCAGCGCACGCGCGGCCGCGAGCTCGCTCGCCGCGACGCGCGACGCCCGGAGCTCGTACATCGACGGGCTCGCCGCACAGCGTCGGCTGACGCAGCAGCAGATCGCAACGGTCGTCGCGGCGGCCAACGCCGCACGCGTACGGACCGCGCAGCTCGCGAGCGTGTCGGCGTCGGACTCGGTCGCCGCCACGGCCGCGACGGTGGACGCATCTGCCGTGTCGCTGACCTCCGCCGTCCCGAGCGGTGCGCACACGGTGACCGTGTCCGCGACCGGCTACTCGCTGACCGGGCAGACCGCGACCGGCCTGCCCGTCGGTTCGGGCGTCGTCGCCGTCGACCCGTCGGTCATCCCGCTCGGCACGCACATGACGATCCCCGGCTACGGCGAGGCCGTCGCCGCCGACACGGGCGGCGCGGTCGTCGGCAGCACGATCGACCTCTGGTTCCCCACCGTCGCGCAGGCGAACGCGTGGGGCCGCCGGACGGTGACCGTAGTTTTGCACTAGTACACTGTCCGCCCCAGCACGTGCGCGCGCCCAAGTAGGCACAGCTGAGCGAAACGGTAGACACCAGCACCGAGAGCCTCCCTCGGGTCCTCCTCGTCGACGACCACGACCTCTTCCGGACCGGGTTGCGCAACCTGCTCGAGGAACAGGGCGTGCAGGTCGTCGGCGAGTGCGACAACGGAACGGACGCGCTGCGCGCCGTCCGCGAGCTCGCGCCGGACGTCGTCGTCATGGACCTGAACATGCCGGGCATCAGCGGCGTCGAGGCGACACGGCAGATCTCGATGGTTGCGCCGCTGACGCGCGTCCTCGTCCTCACGATCTCGGACCAGGACAACGACGTGATGGACGCGATCATGGCCGGCGCGTGCGGGTACCTGCTGAAGGATTCGTCGATCACCGAGCTGATGCAGGGGATTCGCTCCGCCGCCGTCGGGGAGTCACTCGTGTCACCGACGATCGCAGCGAAGGTGCTCCAGCGCGTCCGCGCCTCGAGCGCCTCTCACCGGGAAGCCGAGCTGATCCAGTCGGAGCTGTCCGACCGCGAGATTCAGGTGCTGAAGCTGATCGCGAACGGCAAGGACAACGCGATGATCGCTGCCGAGCTCCACATCAGCCCGAAGACGGTCAAGAACCACATCTCGAACATCCTGATGAAGCTGCAGATCGAGAACCGGATCCAGGCCGCGGTCTACGCGGTCCGCTCCGGGATCGTCTGACCGCTACCTGACGGCCGACTCGAGCCGGACCGCGTCTGCATGGCGGCGCAGGTCGGCGAGCAGCGAGCGCAGCTCGGCGAGATCGCCGGCATTGGCGTCGACCTGCTTCGCGAGCCTCGACAGCTCGCGGACCTTCTGCGCGGTGTCACCGCGCTGGAGCCCCTGCGCGACCTCGCCCATCCGCTTCTCGAGGCGCCACTTCTCCGCCTCGAGGACGAGTGCGTGGGCATACCCGTCGGTCAGAATGCGCTCGATCTCCTCGAGGTCATTCGCCGACGCGCCGATCAGCGCGGTGATCTGTTCGCAGAGTTGGTCCATGCCTCCCTGGCCGCTTCCATTGTTCGTGTGGCGGGCGTCTGGCGTAAGGGCCGCGAGTCCCATCTTCTCCCGGGGTCAGGCCCAACTCCGCCGCAGCCTGGGTCACAATGGGTTCCGTGCGCCGCGCCCTCATCGTCGCCTCGGTCGCCCTGCTCTTCGTCCCGGCCGGAGGCGCCGGCTCCCTCCCGCTGACGACGCGCCTCGCGAACGCCCTCGCGGTGCGCGGCAACTCGACGGACGACTCGGGTGCGGTCGCAGTCGACCTCGCGACCGGCCGCACGCTCTTCGCGCGGCACGCCGACCTCCCGCTCGCGCCGGCGTCGAACGAGAAGCTCGCCGTCGCGTTCGCCGCCTTGCACGAGCTGGGCGCGAGCTATCGCTATCACACCACCGTCTTCGCCCGTGGCTCGCAACAGGGCGCGGTGTGGCGTGGCGACGTCTTCCTCAAGGGCTTCGGCGATCCGACGCTTACCTCGCTGCAGCTCGACCGGCTCGCGACGCAGCTCCGTTTCCTCGGCATCCAGCGCATCACCGGGCGCGTGCTCGGTGACGAGTCGTGGTTCGACTCGGTGCGCACGGCGCCCGGCTGGAAGGCTGCATTCTTCATCACCGAGTGCAGGCCGCTGTCGGCGCTCGTCGTCGACCGCGGCTTCTACGATCGACACGTCGCGCTGCAGCCGGCGCTCGCCGCCGCCGGCGCGTTCCGCCTCTTTCTGCGCAAGCACGGCATTCGCTCGGGCGCCGCGGCGCTCGGCCGCGCGCCGGCCGGGGCGCTGCCCCTCGCCGAGGTCGAGTCCCGCCCGCTGTCGCGCATCCTCGCCGACATGGATCACGAGAGCGACAACTTCGAGGCGGAGATGCTGCTGAAGACGCTCGGGGCAGAGGTCGGCGACGGCGGCACGACGCCCGCGGGCGCGGCCGTCGTGCTCGGCGACCTCGCCGCCGCCGACATCCCGCTGGCGGGCGTGCGCATCGTCGACGGCTCGGGCCTCTCGCTCTCCGACAGGCTCACCGTCGACGCACTCGCGGCGTTGCTCGTCGCGGCGTGGAACGACGTCGCGATCCGGAAGGCCTTCTGGGGCTCGCTGCCGGTCGCAGGGATCAACGGGACGATGGAGCACCGCTTGCGCACCGGGCCGGCGCGAGGCGTGGTGCGCGCGAAGACCGGCACCACCAGCCGTGCCTCGGCGCTCAGCGGCTACGTCCGCGACCGCTACGTGTTCGCGGTGCTGCAGAACGGCTTTCCGGTCTCGGCCTGGCCCGCACGCAAGGCGCAGGACCGGTTCGTAACGGCCCTCGCCTCAGCGGCGTAGCAACGCCTTCAGGTCGTCCTCGGCGAGCAACGGCACCCCCGCCTTCTGCGCCTTCGCCACCTTCGAGCCGGGGCTCCCGCCGACCACGACGCCGGTCGTCTTCTTCGACACGTTGTCGGAGACCTTCGCCCCGAGGGCCTCGAGCCCAGCGCGCGCCTGCTCGCGCGACATCGACTCGAGCGTGCCGGTGATGACGTACTGCGAGCCCGTGAGGGGGCCTTCGACCGGCCGGTCCTCCTCGTCGGACTCGAACTTGAGGCCCAGCGCGCGCAGCTCCTCGACGAGTCGCTCGTTGTCCTCGTCGGCGAACCACTCGGCGATCGCCTCGGCGCGCTCGGGGCCGATTCCCTCACACTCCATGATCTCCTCCTGCGTCGCGGCGGCGAGACGCTCGACGCTGCCGAAGTGGCGCGCGAGGTTCTGAGCGGTCACCCAGCCGACGTCCGGGATGTTCAGGCCGAACAGCACGCGCCGGAACGGGATCTCCTTCGACGCCGCGATCGACTGCACCGCGTTCGTGGCGGAGATCTCGCCGAAGCCGTCGAGCTCCAGCAGCTGCTCCTTGTTCAGCCGGTACAGCTCCGGGAGCGAGCGCACGAGGCCGAGCTCCCAGAAGCGGCGGATCGCCTGCTCGCCGACGCCGTCGATGTCGGCGGCCGCCTGCACCCAGTTGATCAGCGACTCGAGCCCGCGCGAGGGGCACGCACGGTTCGGGCAGCGGTGCATCGCCTCACCCTCCGGCTTGACGATCTCGGCGTTGCACAGCGGGCAGTGGGTCGGCATCTTGAACGCCTTCGTGCCCTTGCGGTGCTCGCCGGCGGGCCCGACGATCTGCGGGATCACGTCGCCGGCGCGCTGCACGATCACGTCGTCGCCCTCGCGGATGTCCTTGCGGTTGATGTCCTCCTCGTTGTGCAGGGTGGCGCGCGAGATCGTGACGCCGCCGACTTCGACAGGCTCGAGGAGCGCCCAGGGGTTGAGCGCGCCGGTGCGGCCGACGCGGATCATGATCTGGTTCAGCCGCGTGGTCGCCGTGAGCGGCGCCCACTTGTAGGCGCGCGCCCAGCGCGGCCGCGAGTGCAGCGCACCGAGGCGCCGCTGCTGGTCGTAGTCGTCGACCTTGATCACGATCCCGTCGATCTCGTAGTCGAGCTCGGCGCGCCTGCGCTCCCATGCGCGACATGCCTTCGCGACGTCCTCGATCGACTCGAGCCGCTCCGCGAACGGATTGATCGGGAAGCCGTGCTCCTTCAGCCACTGCAGCGTCTCCCAGTGCGTCGTCAGCACCACGCCTTCGTGAGCGCCCACCCCGTATGCCCAGACGGAGAGCGGCCGCGAGGCGGTGATCGCCGGGTTCTTCTGCCGTAGCGAGCCGGCGGCCGCGTTGCGCGGGTTCGGCGTCGGCTTCTTGCCCTCGTCGATCAGCCGCTCGTTGAGCTCGCGGAAGCCGCTGAGCGGCATGTACACCTCGCCCCGCACCTCGACGAGCGGCGCGTCGCCGTCGCCGAGCATCCGCAACGGGATCGACGGGATCGTGCGCAGGTTGACGGTGACGTCCTCGCCGATCTCGCCGTCCCCGCGTGTCGCGCCGCGCGTGAAGAGGCCGTTCTCGTACGTGAGGTTGATCGCGAGCCCGTCGATCTTCGGCTCGAGCACGAACGCGACCGGCTCGTCGCTGTCGAGACGCTTGCGGACGTCCTCCGCCCACTTCAGGAGCGACTCGTCGGTCGTCACCTTCTCGAGCGAGCCCATGGACGTGAGATGGCGCACCTTCTGGAACTTGTCGGACGCAGGCGCGCCGACGCGCTGCGTCGGCGAGTCGGGCGTCACGAGCTCGGGGTGCTCGCGCTCGAGCTCCACCAGCTCGTCGTAGTTGCGGTCGTAGGTCGCATCTTCGACGGATGGTTCGTCGAGGACGTGGTACTCGTAGAGCCAGCGGTTGAGCTTCGTGCGCAGCTCCTCTGCCCTGGCCTCAGACAACGTCGAGCAGCTCCTCCGCTCGATGGACGACGACGTCGGCGTCCGCGAGGCGCGCCGCCGGATGGATCCGGCCCCAGCTGACGCCGATCGCGCGCAGCCCCGCGGCCTTCGCCGATTGCATGTCGAACGGCGAGTCGCCCACGTACGCCGCCTCCTCCGGGCGCGCGCCGAGCCGCTCGAGCGCGAGCAGCAGGGGCGCCGGGTCGGGCTTCTGGTGCTCGGTCTCGTCACCGCCGACCACCGTCTCGAAGAGGTGCTCGATCGGCAGGCGCGCGAAGGCGAGGTCGACCGTGACGCGCCGCTTGGCGGTCACGATCCCCAGGCGGTGGCCGCGCTCCTTCAGCGTCGCGAGCACGTGTTCCATCCCCGAGCAGCACTCGAGGGTGTCGTGCAATGGCTCGTTGTGTGCGCGGTACACGCGGACGAGCTCGTCGACGCGTGTCGGATCGAGCGCCACCATCTGCGCCTCGAGCCCGGGCCCGCCGACGGCCCGCATCAGCTCTTCATCCTTCCACTCCCCGCCGACGACGGTCTCGGCCGCATGCCGCATCGACGCGAGGATGATCGCCCCGGAGTCGATCACGGTGCCGTCGAGGTCGAAGAGAACGACAGGGTGGCGCACGCCGCCGATCGTAGCCACCGCCCTCGCGGTCGCGGCTACAGCCGGAGCGTGTCGCGCAGGTGGTCGAAGAGCGGGCGCCGCGGCGGCGCCGCCGGCTGCGGAGCGACGAACTGCGCGAGCCGCGCTGCCTCCTCCTCGGTGAGCGAGACAGCAGCGTCGGCCGAGTCGCCCGACCAGATGCTGAAGCGAAGCTGCGGCGGCCGCTCGTCGGTGCCGAAGTAGCGCGAGACGCGCAGCGCCTTGCCGGCGTCGCCCGGCATCGCGGGATGAGGCGCGAAGAACTCGACGAGTTTGCTGCGCTGCGGCACGGCGCACCACGGGCAGAAGCGGAACCTGTCCTCGACCCCGTTCCCGCAGTGCCGGCATGTGTGCACGCGCTCATTCTGTGCCCCCGAGCCGGGCCGTTCAACCTCGCGGCTCGTACGAGACCCCGGTCAGGTACAGGCCGTGCGGCGGCGCCGTCATGCCGGCCTCACTCCGTGGGCGCCCTGCGAGGAGCGGTGCCAGCTCCCGGCCCTCGAGCATCGTCCCGACGAGCGTCCGCACCATGTGCCGGAGGAAGGAGTCGGCGGTGATCTCGAACGCGATCACGTTCTCGTCCAGCACGCTCCAGCGCGCGCTCCGGATCGTCCGGACGAAGACCTCGTGCTCGGTGTCGGTGGGGGTGAACGCGCGGAAGTCGTGCTCGCCGAGGAGCGCCTCGGCACCTGCGTTCAGCGCGTCGAGGTCGACGCGGCGCGGGTGCCACAGCGACCGGCGCGCCTCGAGAGCCGAGCGCTCCCGACGGCGCCAGACGCGGTAGCGGTAGGAGCGCGAGCGGGCATCGTGGCGCGCGTGGAAGTCGTCGGCCGCCTCCTCGGCGTGGACGACCGCGACGTCCGCCGGGAGGAGCGCGTTGATCGCCGCGGGCGCGCGCTTCGCCGGCGGGCCGCCGTCGACGCCGATCGAGACGACGTTCGCGAGCGCGTGCACACCGGTGTCGGTGCGGCCCGCGACGGCGAGGTGGTCGAGGTCGTACAGCTCGGCGAGCGCGCGCCGCAGCTCGCCCTCCACCGTCCGCTGCGTCGGCTGACGGGCCCAGCCGCGGAAGCCGGTGCCGTCGTACTCGACGGTGAGCTTCAGGCGCACGTCAGGCGTCCCTGACTGTACTTGTAAGGTGTGCCTGATGCTCTAGTCACTTGGTGTTCGTCGGCTACACTATACCCGTGTCAGAGGAACATCACTTCCTGCTGCAGCGGGTCCAGCCCGCCATGGTCGGTCTGATCGACGGCTCGCTGTCGACGCTCGCGCCGATCTTCGGCATCGCCTTCTACACGCAGAGGCCGCACACGGCGTTCATCGCCGGGCTCGCGACCTCGATCGGGGCGGCGATCTCGATGGCCTTCTCCGAGGGCCTGTCGGACACCGGCGAGCTCACGGGCCGCGGGAACCCCGTCATCCGCGGCTCGATCACCGGCGTCGGCACCTTCCTCGGCGGCATCCTGCACACGCTGCCGTTCCTGATCACGAGCTACCACGTCGCCGTGGTCGCCGCCGCGATCGTCGTCGGCTTCGAGCTCGTCGCCCTGGCGGTGATCCGCTGGCGCTTCTTCGAGACGGGGTTCGTGAAGTCGCTCGTCGCCGTCTCGGCGGGTGGAGCGGTGATCGCGATTGTGGGCGCCGCGATCGGCTCGGCCGGCTAGCGGTTCGGCTCAGCGCCGGGCGTCGGCTCGGCCGGCTCGTCCTCCGCCGTCGGCTCGGCCGCCTCGGCTTCTTCGGCGAGCACCTCGGCGGCGGCCTCCGGATCCTCGACGCGCTCTTCCTCGGTCTCGGGCAGCTCCTCCGCGGCCTCGACCGGGACGTCCGGCTCGGCTTCGGCCTCGGCGGCCTCGGCAGGCACGGCTGCGGCGGGCTCCGGCGTGCGCGCCTCGCGCTCCCTCGCGACGTACTCCTCGTCGACGAGCTCGAGGTAGGCCATCTCGGCCGCGTCCCCGGGCCGAGGCCCGAGCTTCACGATCCGCGTGTAGCCGCCGGGACGGTCCTTGAAGAGCGGCGCGACGTCGGCGAACAGCTTGTGCACGACGTCCCGCGAGCGCAGGAACGACGTCGCCTGGCGACGGGCGTGCAGGTCGCCGCGTCGCGCGAGCGTGATCATCTGCTCGGCGTACGGGCGCACGGCCTTCGCCTTGGTGACCGTCGTCTTGATCCGCCCGTGCTCGATCAGCGCACCGGCAAGGTTCGAGTAGAGCGCCTTGCGGTGCGCTGAATCGCGGCCGAGCTTCTTCCCTGCGCGAGCGTGACGCACCGGCTACTCCGCGCCGTTCCCGCCGCCGCGCAGGTTGAGCCCGTGCTGAGCGAGGGTCTCCTTGACCTCTTCGATCGACTTCTTGCCGAAGTTCGGGATCGCGGCCAGCTCGTTCTCCGACTTGGTGACGAGATCGCCGATCGTCTCGATGCCGACGCGCTTGAGGCAGTTGTACGAGCGGACGCCGAGCTCGAGCTCCTCGATCGGGAAGTTCTCCATGCCGCCCGCGAGCGAGACGCCGGCGGCCTCCCCCCCGCCGTCCGCGGCCGATGCGGCCGACTCGCCGAAGCCCTCGATCTTCTCGAGGTCGGTGAAGATCGCGAGCTGGCGGATGAGGATCTCCGCGCCCTCGGCGATCGCGTCCTTCGGGTCGATCGAGCCGTTCGTCGTGACGTCGAGGATGAGCTTGTCGTAGTCGGTGCGCTGCCCGACGCGCGCCGCCTCCACGTCGTACGCGACGCGGTTGATCGGCGAGAACATCGAGTCGACCGGGATGACGCCGATCGTGTGCGCCTGGCCGCGGTTGCCCTCGGCGGGCACGTAGCCGCGGCCGCGGCCGATGGTGAGGGTGACCTCGAGACGGCCCTTCGACGAGAGGTTCGCGATCTCGAGGTCCGGGTTGAGGATCTCGAGGTCGGCGGGCGCCTCGATGTCGGCGGCCGTGACGACGCCCTCGCCGCGCTTCGTCAGGCGGACCTCCACCTCCGGCGACTCGCCGTGGAGGATGCAGACGAGCTGCTTGAGGTTGAGGATGATGTCGGTCACGTCTTCGCGCACGCCCGGAAGGGTGGTGAACTCGTGCGCGACCCCTTCGATCTTGACCGAGGTGACCGCTGCGCCCTCCAGCGAGGAGAGCAGCACGCGGCGCAGCGAGTTGCCGAACGTGTAGCCGAAGCCGCGATCGAGCGGCTCGATCACGAAGACGCCGCGGTTCTCGTTCACTTCCTCGTGCGTGATCTTCGGGACCTGGAAATCAGTCGCGCGTACAGCCAACGTGTGTCCTTTCTTACTTCGAGTACAGCTCGACGATGAGCTGTTCGGAAACCGGGGTGTCGATCTCGGCACGCTCCGGCCACTTCAAGACGGTGCCGGTGAGCCCGTCGTGGTCTGCCTGCAGCCACGGCGCGACGGCGGCGGTGAGGTCGGTCGCGTCGCGGACGATCTGCTCCGCGCCCGACCCGGTCTTCAGCGCGACGACGTCGTCGGGCTTGACCTGGTAGCTCGGGATGTTGACGCGGCGGCCGTTCACCAGGAAGTGACCGTGGCGCACGAGCTGGCGGGCCTGTGCGCGCGAGGCCGCGAAGCCGAGCCGGTACACGACGTTGTCGAGCCGCGTCTCGAGCATCCGCAGGAGGTTGTCACCGGTGATGCCGCCCTGCTTGTTCGCCTTCTCGTAGTACGTGCGGAACTGCGTCTCGAGCAGGCCGTAGTACCGGCGCGCCTTCTGCTTCTCGCGCAGCTGCAGCAGGTACTCGCTCTGCTTGATGCGGCCGCGGCCGTGCTCGCCCGGCGGGTACGAGCG
>Ga0075425_100004587_pt1 | contig 14266 bp, 12 predicted proteins | sample SoiMethybrSBSTD4_FD_75300 | JGI IMG/M metagenome (GOLD analysis project Ga0075425, IMG submission 75300) | Bulk soil microbial communities from a Populus tree surrounding site in Tennessee, USA - Soil MetaG P. TD hybrid SBSTD4 | ecosystem: Environmental > Terrestrial > Soil > Tree plantation...
CACTTCCAGTATTCGGAAGTCGGTATCGTCGATTCCCGTTTCCTCAAGCCCCGCATAGAGATACTTTGCGGCTGCGTGGAAGGCCTTCATCAATACCAACCAACAGTGAATCGGGTCTTGCGAGCTCTTCACCATGACAAGAAATACTTTGCTCCTTCGTGTAACCAATGTCCAGCAATAATGTATCTATATCAATATAATTGGCATCAATGGTTAGCGAGAGGGAGGAACACTGCATATGGAATCCACAAATAAGAAAGTCATCGCCGTCGTCGGCGCAACCGGGCAACAAGGAGGCGCCGTGGTACGCGCCCTTCAAGCAGGCAAACAATTCAAGGTACGCGCACTGACTCGCAATCCGGCCAAGCATCGCACACTTGCCAACGAAGTCGTCGAAGCAGACTTGAATCGCCCCGAAACCCTTGTATCCGCGTTTAGTGAAGCCCATGGCGTATTTCTGGTAACCAATTTTCAGGAGCACGGAACGAGCGAGCTCAACCAGGCAACCACTGCAGTACGGGCCGCCAAGGATGCCGGCGTCAAGCACTTCGTCTGGTCCACGCTGCCGGACGCCGAAGCAATCAGCAAAGGCAAGTTGCACGTTCCCCACTTCACTGGGAAAGCCAAAGTCGACCGGATAGTGAGAGAAGCCGGGTTTGCGAATCATACATTCGTCATCGCGCCCTTCTACTATCAGAACCTTATCGGCGTTCTTGGTCCGCAAAAGCAGCCTAACGGATCTGTGGGATGGACTCTCCCGCTGGACCCAGCTGTCCGAGGTATTCACATGGGTGACATCGCCGACCTTGGAGACATCGTGGCCGGAGCTTTCGCTCACCCCGATCAGGCAGGCCATGGTGAGTATCTGCCCCTAGTCGGAGACTTCATGAGCTTCAATGAAATCATCGATACTCTGAAGCAGCAGGGTCACAGCTTCTCTTTCAATCAGGTGCCAAAGGAAGTCTTCGCGAGTTTCTTTCCTGGAGCGGCCGAGATAGCAGAAATGTTCGCTTACTTTCAGGCGCACACGTACTTGGGCTCGGATTCACGGGACGAAATCGCGCTCGCCGACAAAATAGCAGGCAGGCCGGCAACCAAGTTTTTGGCCTGGGCTCGAGTAAATTTCCCGGCTTCAGAGACCGCCAAGGCAGCACCACGCTGATTGCACTAGCCAGCCTGGAGAGGAGACACAATGCAAGCAATACGCGTAGCACTCACCGCTAGTTTTCTTGGACTCTTTGGTGTTGCAGGGCTCTTTGCGAATTACGGCGTACCGCCCAGCACGAGCTCGGACTTAAAAAAAACGGAGAATCAGCCAAACATGCCAAACAGCGCATCGACCTTACTGACCCGCAATCTTAACGACGTCTTCGGTGAAAACGATCCGGTGCGCAGACGCAAAGCCATCGACGAACTATTCATCGAAGACGCGGTATTTTACGATCCCAAAGGCGGAGTTTATCGTGGCCGCGCCGAGATCGACCGCATCGCGGGCGAACTCAGGGTTATGCACCGTGACTTTCGGTATCAGCCAATTGGCGAGCCCGAAGAAGTGGGAAATGGCGGACGCGTTCGATGGACAGAGGGTCGCCCCGGTGAGGCGCCAGTAGTCGCCGGCACTGATTTCATCGTTACTCGAGATGGCCGAATTGCCGCTATTTATCTTTTTTTCGACAAGCTACCCTGATCTGAACTGGGACCTTCTTAGCCATACGAAAATTTGAGGCCAGTGGACAGACAACGGTTTTCCAAACCGCTCCCTACTAGAGCAAGTTTCACGGATGAAATCTCAGTACCAGATGCTGACCTGCTCAAGAAAATCGCTTGCAACACTGTTGCGTGAATTTGATTGGACCGAAGGTCGGATATTTCCAGGTCTCGTGGAGTGACCCCCTGGATTGAGACATTCTCCTAAGGCACACTTTGCAGGATTGCAAGTGCCAAAGAGACGACTGTTCAGATTGTTGGGACCGGTTCGCCGTCGGTATAAGCTCTGTGGGGCTTCGCGAGTTCGCTTGAGAGTTTCGTCTCACGGTCGACTAGCCTGCTCACGATGGCGAACAGGAAGCTCGTGGACAACCCGCACATCAGGACACCGATGATGCTTTCCAGTGGACCCAAGGTCCGCCACATCTGCGGCAGAACGATGCCGCCATAGCCTACGGTGGCATAACTGTTTGTCGAGAAGTAAAATGCGGACTCCCACAATGGAAAACAAAACCAGCGATAAAACGCGGCCCAAAGCAGAATCTCGAATATGTGTAAGACTATGAAGGCAGTCATCAATCGCACCATGAGCAGAGCGGAACGGAGAGGCCCTAGTCTGAGATCGTCAGGTGCCAGACTAGGTTTAGCAAAGGAAATCAGCGCGGCCATCCCAGCACACTGCAAACAAAGTGTGAACATTACCAGAAAAACCGCTGTGCCGGCTTCCCGCACGAAACTACTCATTGTTCTTGCCAGCCTCCACCGAGGTTTCTGTAAATGCGAACCAGACCCAGGAGCTCATTCAACTGAGCCTGAGCGAGTCCCAACTCAGCATCAAAATAGTTGGTCTCGTTTGTTAGCACCTCCAAGTAGCTTGTGGCGCCGCCTCGATAGCGCGTCTCTGAAAGTCGCGCCGCATCTTGAGCGGACAACGTGAGTTGCTCCTGCTCCTCGCGAAACTCCCTGTCTTTCCGATATTCCACTAGCGCGTCCGAAACTCCGCGAAAAGCCTGCTGAATGGTCTGCTGATAAACCAACGCCGCTTCCTGTTGCCGCGCCTCCGTGAACTTTACATTGGAGCGAATTCTTCCCCCGGTAAAGATGGGCTGCACCAGAGAGCCTCCGAAACTCCACAACCCGGCTGGACCCGTGAACAGGCTTGTAAGCGCTGAACTCTGATATCCGCCGCTCGCGGTCAAGTTGATTTGCGGGAAGTACGCTGCTTTCGCTACTCCAATTTGCGCGTTGGCCGCAACCAACTGTGCTTCGGCCTGGCGAATGTCGGGCCGCCGCTCCAAGAGGCTGGAGGGTAGACCTGCCGGAATTTCAGGCGCATGCGGTTGCTCCGTCAACTTCGTACCACGTGTGATCGGACCGGGATTGTTTCCGAGAAGAGTGCTTAGGAAGTTTTCCTGCTGCTCAATTCGTCGTTCCAGATCGGGAATGGTTTCGGCTGTGGTGAACACCAACTGCTCCGCTTGCCGGACATCGAGCATAGAGGTAGCCCCGCCGCTTGCCAACGTTTGTGTGAGCTGCAGCGAATCGCGGCGCGAGGCCAGAGTTCGTCGCGAGATTTCGAGTTCCAAGTCGAGCTCACGAAGCTGGAAATAGGCTGCGGCAACATCGCTGATGAGTGTGCTGATGACAGCCTGGCGGGCCCATTGCGTTGCCAAGAGATTTGCCCGCGCCGACTCGCTGGCTCGGCGATATTTCCCCCAGAAATCAAGCTCCCACGCCAGCGAGAGATCGACTTGGTTCGAACTCGTTTCGAACGCAGGAAAAAACTTTGAGCGTGCCGAGCGCTGATTGACTGCCTCAACTCCGCCGCTGATCGTCGGCAACTGGTCGGCGCGAGTGATGCCGACTTGTGCCTGGGCCTGCAAGATTCTCGTTGCCGCAATGCGAACATCGTAATTCTGTTGGAGGGCCGTGCGGATCAGGTCTTGGAGCTGCGGGTCCTGGAAGACCTCCCACCATTTTTGGTCTCCGATTGATTCCGCCGCAGGCTGGGTAGCCTCTTGTGGAATAGCTCCACGGTACGTCCCGGGAACATTTACGCTCGGTCTTTTATAGTTGGGCCCCACGGCGCAGCCCGAAAGCTGGAGCGCAATTAGCGAAAGAGCGATCAGTCTTCTCACTTAGTCTGCCTCCGATGGGCTCGGCTGCGGAACAGAGGGACTGAGCGCGGCACCGCGGCGTTGCGCCAGGCGCTCGACCAAGACAAACAGAGCCGGAATGATGAAGATGGCAATGGCGGTTGCGGCTGCCATGCCGCCGATTACCGTGGTCCCCATGATCTGACGAGCCACCGATCCCGCGCCGGTCGCTATCCAGAGCGGCACGCAACCGAGAATGAACGCAAAGGAGGTCATCAGAATGGGACGCAAACGAAGCCTTGCCCCTTCGAGCGCAGCATCGACCAGAGGTTTTCCCTTCTCGTACTCCTCCTTGGCGAACTCAACGATAAGAATCGCGTTCTTTGCGGCCAGACCGATCAGCATCACCAGTCCGATTTGCGAGTAGACATCGCTCTCGATCTGCACCATGTAGGCGGGATAGAAAGCGCTGAGCACAACCCGGCGGAGCCACAACACGGCGAAAGCACCAAACACAGCGACCGGGGTGCTCAGTAACACGCTGAATGGCAGCGACCAGCTTTCGTACAACGCCGCCAGAATCAGAAAGACAAACAACAGCGACAATCCGAAGATCGCCCAGGCCGGAACTCCCTGCCGTGCCTTTTGCTCTTGATAGGACATGCCCATGTAATCGAAGCCCATTTCTCGGGGCATCGTCTGCCTGAAGACCTCTTCGAGAGCCGCCGTCGCCTGGTCGGAGCTATAGCCCGGCGCGGCGCTGCCGTTGATTTGCGCTGACCGATACTCGTTGTAACGCATGGTGAATTCCGGACCGGAACGCGGCTCAAAATTCGTTAGCGCAGAAAGAGGAACCCTCTGGCCAGCGCTGTTACGCACGTAGAATTGCCCCAGATTCTCCATATTCGACCGGTAAGGGGCTTCGGCCTCCACGTATACTTGCCAGGTGCGGCCGAAATCGTTGAAGTAGTTGATGAACAGTCCGCCCATGAACGCCTGAATGGTTTGGTACACGTCGCTGATGGCGACGCCTTGCTTCAGAACTTTCTCCTGATTAACGTCCAAGAACTTTTGCGGCACGCTCGGCATAAAGGAGGTGGATAGCGAACCAATCTCGGGACGCCTGCGAGCGGCCGCCAAGAATTTGTCCAGGTTGCCTGCTAGAAATTGGACGTCCCGCCCGGAGCGGTCTTCGAGGACAAACTGAAATCCGCCGGAAGTGCCGACTCCAGGAATTGCCGGTGGCGAAAAGCTGAAAGCGGTTCCTTGCGGGAGTTTGCTGAGCTGCTGGTTCAAGCGCTGCTTGATTTCCTGATACTGTTCCGCTCTTGTTTCACGATTACTCCATGGCTTCAAAGTGACGAAAAAGAAGCCGTTGTAACTGGTCCTGACAAAACTGAGCAAGCTGAAGCCAACCACGCTTGTCGTGTATTCCACGCCTGGCGTGTTGGCGAGAATATCCTCAACCTGCCTCGCCGCTTCGCTGGTACGTTCAAGCGAAGCCGCGTTAGGCAGATCCATATTGATGTACACGTAGCCCTGGTCTTCATCGGGCAGAAAGCTCGAAGGCAATCGGCTGCCAAAAAATCCCGCCGCTACGCTCAAGATCACGAGCACCACTAGTGCAACGGCACTCTTGCGCATCAGCCCGCCACATAACCGGACATATCCCTCCGTGGCGAGTCCGAACACACGGTTGAACCAATCGAAAAATCGGTTGAGCAATCCTCTGCTCTGTTTCTTGGGTCGAAGCAGCAGAGCCGCGAGTGCCGGGCTGAGAGTAAGCGCGTTGAACGCGGAGAGCAGAACCGAAATCGCGATGGTCACGGCAAATTGCTGGTAGAGGCGTCCCGTGATGCCCGGGATAAAGGCTGCGGGCACGAATACGGCAGACAGAACTAGCGCGATACCGACGACTGGGCCGGAGAGCTCTTGCATTGCTTTTCGAGCTGCATCCTTGGGTGCAAGACCCTCCTCGATGTGGCGCTGCACACCCTCGACGACGACGATGGCATCGTCCACCACCAGTCCGACGGCCAGGACCAGCCCGAACATGGAAAGTGTATTGATAGAAAAACCGAACAGCGGGAAGAGCGCAAATGTACCGACGAGCGAGACGGGCACAGCAAGAAGCGGGATCAGCGTAGCGCGCCAGTCTTGCAGGAAGAGATAGACCACAAGGATGACCAGCGCGATGGCGATCAAAAGCGTTTGAATGATCTCTCTCATGCCTTCTGTAACGGCGGCGGTCTGGTCGAGCGATATGGCATAATCCATGTCTTGCGGGAAGCTCTGCTTCATTTCCGCCATCAGTTTCCGAACGCCCGCAGCTGTTTGGACCGCATTGGAACCGGGCAACTGGTAAACCGGGATGACGATGGCGGGCTTGCCGTTTAAGCGGCTGACGATGCTGTAGTCCTGTGCGCCAAGCTCGACGCGGGCGACGTCTTTCACCCGAACCGTTCCGCCATCCGGTGCCTCGCGTACGATCACATTTTCGAATTGTTCCGGGGACGTCAGGCGGCCCCGCGCGAGGACGGAATAGGTGAATTGTTGGTTCGCGGCAGCGGGTTCACCTCCCACCTGACCCGCAGGATTGACCTTGTTCTGCGCCTGCACGGCATTGACGATGTCCGTAACCGTGATGCCCAGCTTCGCCAGTTTGTCGGGCTGCACCCAGAGCCTCATCGCATACTGCCCGGCCCCGAAAACCTGCGTCTGGCCCACACCGTACAAGCGAGCGATCGGGTCGTTGAGGTTGATATAGGCGTAGTTGCCGAGAAACTTCGTATCGAAAGTGCCCTTTGGGGAAAACAGGCCGACTAACATGAGCGGAGCGGTCACGGACTTTCGGATCGTCACACCGTAGCTGGTAACGTCAGGCGGAAGCTGACCGACAGCCAGTTGTTGGCGCGACTGCGTGAGGATGAGATCCGTGTTCGGGTCCGTCTTCAGGTCGAAGTTCACGACCATGGTGGTTTGCGAGTTGGCGGTGGCATTCAGGGAATACATGTAGTTCATGTTGTCCACGCCGTTGATTTGCTGTTCGATCGGCGTGGCGACCGATTGCTCCAGGGCCTGAGCGTCCGCCCCGACAAAGGAAGCTTGCAGCTGAATTTCCGGTGGAACGATGTTGGGGAACTGCGCCACGGGCAGGCTCGCGATGGTGACCGCGCCCACAATCACCATGAGGATGGCAACGACCATCGCCACGATCGGACGGTTGATGAAGAACTTGGACATCGTTCAGTTTCCTTCCCCGGAAAGATGCACCGGCTTGGGCGTGACGAGAGTTCCTTCCCGGATTTGTTGCACTCCTCCGACGACAACCTGCTCACCCAGCTTGAGGCCCTCGTCGATCACCCACATCGTCCCGACCGTCACGCCGGGCTTCACCGCGCGCATACTCACTCTGTGATCGCCGCCGACAACCGCGACCTGATAGCTTCCCTGCAAATACACGACAGCGCTCTGCGGTAACAGCAGCGCGTCTCTCTTCGTGCTGGTTTCGACGCGTACACGTCCATACTGGCCGGGGCGCAGAACGCTGCCGGGATTGGGAAAGGCGGCAACGATGCGAATCGTGCCGGTGCCAGGATCTACTTGCCGGTCGGCTAGCAGGATTTTGCCTTTTTGAGCGTAGATGCTGCCGTCGGTCAGGATCAGTTGAAGCGAATTCCCGAAGAAACTGATGGTGTGTTTGCTGGAAATAGCTTTGCTCTTGCTTTGCGCGAGGAGATACTCATGTTCGCTAATCGGGAAAAGCGCTTTGATGGGATCCACTTGCGAGACGGAAGTCAAAATAGAAGTGGACCCGACCAGGTTGCCCATCTGGACCTGAGCGATTCCCGCGATGCCATCTACCAGCGAGGTAACTTTGGTCCACTCCAGGTTGAGTTCCGCCTGTTCCACCGCGGCCTTGGCCGATTCGACAGCCGCCTGTGCGCCTAGCTTGGCTTGTACCTCGTTATCCAATTGGCTCTTGGCGATGGCCCGGGCGTCGGCAAGTGGCGTGTCGCGCTCCACGTCAAGCGTGCTTTTGCCAAGTTGCGCCTGCGCTTGCGCAAGGTCGCCTTTAGCGCGATCGAGCGTCGCCTGAAAGGGCCTTGGATCTATTTCGAACAGCACCTGGCCCTTGCGTACGAGCGAACCTTCTGTGTAGTTCTGCTTGATGATGTAGCCTGAGACTTGTGGGCGAATCTCTGCGTTGACGTAACCGTCCAAGGTCGCCACCCATTCGCCATAGATTGGGACATCGCGCGTTTCTACCGTGGCTACTTGGACTTCCGGTATTGGCACCGCCGCTGCTGCCTGACCCTTGTTGCACCCTGAGGCAAAAATACCGAGGGCCAGCACTAAGATGAGTGTTGGCATAGTGCGTGTGAGCAAAGGCGGGAGGGTCATTCGGCCGATAAATAAAAGGTTCGGTGTTTGAGTGTGAAATGTCACGGTTTGTGCTTTTCTCCTATCGTGGCTCGCATGAAGTGCGCTGCACTTTCGATTTCTCGCTCAGCCTGGAACCAGTCCTTAAGCTCTTGGCCCGGGAGGCCGCCACGCTCCAAATAGATTTCGTAACCGCGACGCCTAACCTCGTCGTGATTCGGCGCGCGGCTTTCAGAAATACCGTTCGTATGAGACGGGACGCTGTTTGCGTGAAGCTCCAACGCGTCAGTTGTCTTGTCTTTTAACTTCATATTCGAATCCTTCCTTCGCAGGCTGAATTAGCATTCGATCTCCGCGAACTCCTGATCTCTCCGAGCCACGAATCAGCGACGCTGCCAGGCGACCTGATCCTGGGAGAGATGTCTGGTGTTGCCGATAGTTCCTGAAGCAACTCTCCCGGAGGTCCACGCTGATCCGACAAAGTGATTCAATCTCTCGCGCAATTTCTTTCGTCCGTGAAACACTCGAGCTTTTACCGCACTGACGGAAATTCCCATGATTCGTGCGGTCTCCTCGGTCGATCGCTCGTCAAGCTCCCGCAGCTCGATTGCTTTCCGTATTCCTGGCGTTAACTGATTCATGGCCTCGGAAAGAATTCGTTGCTGTTCCTGTTGGGCGTAGAGCTGTTCGGGACTCGGGCCTCGGTCTTCGACTCCAATCCGGGGAGACGGTTCTTCGGTTTCGGCCGATTCATCCAGTGACACATCCCACAGACGGTGCTTCTTGCGCAGTTTCATCAGGGCGGCGTTGATGGCAATGCGGGACAGCCACGTTGAAAACCGGGAATCGCCGTTGAAGCTCTTGAGATGGATAAACGCCTGTTGAAACGACTCCTGGACCACATCTTCCGCGTCTTCGGTATTCCGCATCATTCGCCGTGCGACGTGGAAAACCGTGTTTGCAGACTGTTTGCAGAGCGTCTCGAACGCGGCCGAATCTCCGCGTTTTGCCGCGGCCAGAAACGGATATTCCTTTCTTGCGATTGTGAGTCGTTGGCTCGCCCATCCCGTTCCTCTCCTTTTGCGATTTTTCAAGTTTTGCGCGTGCATGCGGTTGCTCCTTTCAGGCAATTGCAACTGGTAATTCCTCACACCTGACGATTCGATTTTTTTCTATTGAGGTTCTGTATGACGTGCAAGGTGTAACAACCGGTCGCGATTAGTTCCGCGCCTTCTTTGGACAACTCGGCGAGCACCTTCTCCCCGTTCTTGTCGATGAAGGTCACGCCGGCAAGATCCACGACGCACTTGCGTTCACGGCGAGCGTTTTCGGTTTTCGTCCAGGTGGATTTAAGTTCCGAAATCCAAGGCTGAACGAGTTGCCCTTCTAGCGTCCACTTTTGTTCGGTCAGTGTCTCCATGACAGTGATTCGTAGCATTCCCATGACTCGTGTTTCGTCCGGTGGCCTTTACGAATGGGACGCGGTTCGCGCTCGCTTGCGCATGTGAACTTCCGACCCGCCTCGTTCAAAGTGCACGTCGTCCATGTACGCTTTCATCAGTGGGATGCCGCGCCCGTGTTCGGAATCGGGTTCCGTTGTGATGCCGTTACCGACTGTTTTTTCGAAATCGAATCCCTTTCCCTGATCTGTCACGACGATTGATATTTCCTTGCCGGGTTGGCAGCGGCAGCGGACGTGTACTTTTCTTTCGGGGTCTTCCTGATTGCCATGCACGAGTGCATTTTCCAGCGCTTCCCGGAGCGCCAACTCAACATCGAACTCCTCTCCCGGAACGCACTCCGACCCTTCAATCAACCTCATCAAGCGGTCCACCAGTGGTGAGATCGCTTGAATCTTGCTGGGCATCCAGGAGTCAATTTCCAGAACGGAAGTACGAGAGCATTTTCTGGAGAACCGCGATTGAGAATCTGTCGCTGGGCTCGGGCTTCGCATTCCATTCATGGCAAGCGCCTCACACTTAGGAGAAATGCATCGTGGGTGCCAAAACGCGGAAGACTGCAGAGGCCACGGAAGTTATTGATTTGGAATGGGATGGCGAATCGAAAGACCGCTCTTAGATCAAGATGCCAGCGTGCCAGTGCCAGCAAGGTGGTAGGCTGCCAGTTTCCTGGCACAGGAAAGAGGAAAGGCGATTAGGACGAAAGCATTTCAAAAGGAGTATGGCAAAGACAGGTCAGAGGGCTAAGCAGAACCGCGCGTAATTCCGAGCTTTTGCATTCTCAACTGCAATGTGGATCGCTTCATGGCAAGATGTGCCGCTGCGCCGTTCGGGCCGGACACAACCCAATCGGATTCCTTGAGAGCCTTAAGAATCTCTTGGCGTTCCGTTTCCTCCAGAACGCTGCGAAGTGCGCCATTCGTTGATTTCGGAGAAGCGGGTTTTTTCGCCGGAAGGTCGGCCTTTGAAAATTTAAGATCGCTAACGTCGATATTTAGGGCATGGCCCGTCGAGATAATTACGGCGCGCTCGATCACGTTCTGAAGTTCCCGTATGTTCCCCGGCCAATGATACCGGGCCAGGGCATCCATTGCCGCGGACGGAATCGTTTCAATCACCCTGTTCATGCGCCGGGAAAACAGCTGCGTGAAGTGCCGCACCAGCAACGGAATATCTCCCTGGCGTTCCCGCAAGGACGGAACGTGCACGGGAAAAACATTCAAGCGAAAGAAGAGGTCGGATCGGAATTTCTGCTCACTCACCATCGCCTCTAAATTGCGGTTCGTCGCGGCAATCAAACGCGCGTCGGTTCGAAGCGTGCGCGAGCTGCCCAGCCGCTCGAACTCCCTCTCTTGCAACACGCGGAGCAGTTTGGTTTGCAATTCGAGAGGAATCTCCCCAATCTCGTCCAGAAAAATCGTGCCGCCATTGGCCACTTCGAAACGGCCGATGCGTTGCGCGATTGCTCCCGTGAATGCACCTTTTTCGTGTCCGAACAGCTCGCTTTCCAGCAAACCCGTCGGAATCGCCGCGCAGTTGAGCTTGACGAAGGGCTTCGAGCGCCGAGGGCTCAAATCATGAATGGCTCGCGCAATCAGTTCTTTTCCTGTGCCCGTGTCTCCGTAGATGAGCACCGTCGAGTCCGTCGGAGAGACTGTTTCCACTTGCCTCAGTACACGCCGCAGGGAAGCACTTTTTCCGATGATTTGCGCAAAATTCATTTCGCTGCGGATTTCGTCTTCAAGATAGAGCTTTTCCTGCGCGAGCTTGTCTTTCAGCTTTCGAATCTCCCCAAAGGCGGATGCATTCTCCACGGCAATCGCAACCTGATTTGCGATTTGGGTCAGAAACTCGATATCGTCGCTGGTGAACGCAGCGTCCTGATATTTGACCACGCCGAATATCCCCAGCACGCGACCTCGACTAACAAGAGGAAGGATGGAGACCGTTCCAACTTCGGCTCGCGCGGTGTCCTTCATTCCCTGACGTCTCGCCTCCTGGACGCTACCGCACCAGGGTTTGCCCGTGCGAAAGACCGCTCCGGAGATATCTTCATCCATGGAGATAAGGCTCTCTTCTTGGACGGATTCGTCGCTGAAGGGGAAATCCATGGCGTAGATCCGCAAGTGTGCATTGTCGGTATCGGGAAGAGTAATGCCGACGCCATCACAGCCCATAACCCGGCGCGTGCTGGCCACTACGGCTCGGAGGAGGTCCCGGACCTCGAGATTGGAAACCACATGATTGGTCAATTCAAGCAGAAGTCCGAGACGTTCGTTCTTTCTCACCAACTGCTGCTGCGAGGCTCGCGACGCATCAAAATGCAGCGCGTTGTCGAATGCGAGAGCGATCTGTTCAGCCACTACCGAAAGAAATTGAACTTCCTCGGCGGTATAGACATCGGGAGCCTTACTGCCAAAGGTGAGGGTTCCGACTTTGCTGTGGGCTGTCGTTAGAGGGAGAGTGCACAGACAGTGGACACCGTACTTCTTTAAAATCTCTTGGAGTTTGGAAAACCGAGCATCGCGGGTTTCGAGCGGAGTGACCAAAGGCTCTTGATTCTGATAGACCCACCAGGCATCCGATTCCTCCATGGCTAGTTCCGGGTCTGGAAGGATAGCTGCTTCTGTTTCCGCGTCGACAACATGCCGGTGAAAGGTATTCGATTTCTCGTCACGAATCGACACACAGACATAATCAAACCGGACGACCCTGTGCAACTCCCTCACCAGTGCGCTAAATAGATCCTGTGGATCTCGATGCGTTCCGATTGCATTCGATACGCGGACGAGCGATTCATATCGTGTGGCCACAGAAAGTCGAGGCCGGTCGGCGACTTCTTCCGCTCGCATGGGCAAACCTCTCAGAAGCTTCCCCTTGATGGTTGGATGCGCGACTTGAGCGTAGGTTAGAACCTGCCTAGATACTTCCAGGTCTGGTGTTCGGTCTCGATTGTGCCGGCTTTTGTGCCCACCCAACAGACAGATGGGCACATCTGGGCACGGCCAGCCACATGCTACGATCACAACCAAGTTGTTTTGTTTCCGCGGAAACACTGGAAACAGGAGGCTTGTTTTGAGTAGACCTCCTGCCGTGGGCGCAGCAGGCCCCGGTTCAAATCCGGGCGCCCCGACCACTAACTTACTGAACTAACTGACTCACCCCGTTCCAGAAACTGCTGCAGGATAAGGGCCCGACTCCGGTTCCTGCTCTCGATTTGTTGGAGGCGCTGTTCGATTTCCGCTTTCTTGTCTGCCGCTATCGCGAGGAAACGCGAATCGAGATTTCTAGAATTACTTCCTTATAGCTCGCGGGTGCGACAAAAATGTGCAAGTGCAGCCTAACAACGTGTAGCACGGCGTTGCTCTTAATTGACAGCCGCGGACACGGCAGAAGATACTGCAATCGGCGCATGTAGGGTGCATCGGCGCGTCGCCGAAGGGCAATGCCCACCTACGATCTCATCGTGGAGGCCTGCATGCCCGATCTAGAAAACCTCAGAAAGCAAGCCAAGCTCATATTGCGTTGGCATCGCGAACGGCACTATCCCGTCGCCGCACAAATCCGCGGGCTTATGCCTCGTTTCCTGAATATGCCCGACTCGGAAATTCTTTCGGCGAGCTTTAAGCTCAGCGATGCACAAGAAATGGTCGCGAGACAGCACGGCTTCGATAGTTGGCAAGCCCTGAAAACTGGACTTTCCACCACGTCGTGCCAGGTGAAATCGTCGCCATCCAAAGCGACGATCGTCTGTGCAGAGCCGCAACTGTTCGTCACCGATATCAAGAGATCATGCGAATTTTTCCGTGAGAAGTTAGGCTTTTCGCTTGTATTCAGCTACGGCGAACCTCCCTACTATGCACAGGTGAGTCGCGACGCGGCGCGTCTCAACCTTAGATATGTCGAGGAACTCGTAATGGAATCGAAGGTCCGCGATCGTGAGGAACGGTTGTCGGTATCTATGACCGTCGCTACTGCGGACGAGATCAAGCTATTATTTCTTGAGTTTCAGTCCGCTGGCGTTACCTTTCACCAGACACTGAAAAGGCAGCCATGGGGCGCCAAAAATTTCGTCGTCAAAGATCCGGATGGGAATCTGCTGCTGTTTGCCGGACCCGCAAACTAGCATCCAATAAACCGAAGGATTTGCTGATGAGCGTGGATCGTTCGGCTACTCGCTAAGGCTTCGCAACCTTAAAGGAAATCCTTGCGAATGCAACAATGTGCCGTGTGTATGACGAAGAGCATGCCAATCGATTCGTTGCAGGCCGGCTCTCTTGCGCGGGGTTCCTAGGCATGTGCGTCCTCCGGCACTGTGCTTTTGGTGTCGAGTTGGCGCCTGTAGGCTAGTTACTCTTTGGCTGGAGCGGATTCCTTCGCTTTTTTAGGTGTTTTCTTCAGGCGCTTGCTGCGAGGGAGAAATTGCACCAACGGCGGTTTTCCTTCCAGTTTGCGCTCCCGTTCGACGCCGCGTATCAAGCGACAGATTTCTTCGTTGGTCAGAGGTTCGTCGGAAAGCCAGGCGTTGAATTCTTCCTCGAAGCGGGACTCATCGTCCTCTTCCAGCTTGCGCATTTCGAGCATGAATTGCAGGTTGATGATGGAACGACGACGTTCGAG
>Ga0075425_100004589_pt1 | contig 14262 bp, 12 predicted proteins | sample SoiMethybrSBSTD4_FD_75300 | JGI IMG/M metagenome (GOLD analysis project Ga0075425, IMG submission 75300) | Bulk soil microbial communities from a Populus tree surrounding site in Tennessee, USA - Soil MetaG P. TD hybrid SBSTD4 | ecosystem: Environmental > Terrestrial > Soil > Tree plantation...
TCCGCCTCGTCGCGCTCGGCCCAGGAGCGCACCGTGCCTTCGAGAATGACCTTGCTGCCTTCGATCTTCACGCTGATGCGCCCGGCATCGAGCTCGGCGCTGCGTACCAGGGCCTGTTCGATCTTCTCCTTGAGGGCAGTCGGTGACAGTCGAGGCCGAACGGCGATCAGGTTGGAAATGCCTCGCACGCCTTGCAGTCGTCGCACCACGCGCTCGGCATCCTGCTTCTGGTATTGCCATTCCACCGCACCGCGCAGCGTCACCCAGCCCTTGGAGACGGTGACGTCGAGCTTGTCGATTGGGATGGCGGCGTCCCATTCCAGCGCCTTGACCGCCGCGGCCGCGATCTCGGGGTCTGTCCGCTCGGCGGACGTCGGCAGTCGCACCTCGATGTCGTTGGCCACGGCCTTGACGCCGCGTACGCGATGCGCCGCCTCTTCGGCGGCCCACTTCTTCGCGTACGAATCCACCCAGCCGGCCAGCGTCACAACGCCGTTCTTCACTGCTACACCGATCTCGTTCGGTTGCACCCGCGGCTCGAACCGCAGCTCACTCAGCACGTCGCGTTGGATATGTTCATCGGTCCGCGCGCCCTGTACGACCGTCGCCATCCGTTACTCCTCTCCGCGGCGACCTCGCGCCGCCTCCCGATTCCACGAGTACCGCGCGTGGCGTGTCCAAGCATCTCAAAGGTGTGTCTGAGCAGCGTGTCGACGATCGTGCTGTTTCTAATCGCATTGCGCCTTGCACGACGTGTCCGCGAATCTCGAAGGCGTCGCCGGCCGTCCGGGTGCGTTGCATCCCGTCGACAAGCGTGCGAGGAATGTGACGGACAGATCCACGCAGTCCGGATGGGAGAATCCACGCAGTCCGGATGGGAGGAAGCACAATGGCCGCATTGCAGCCAGGCACGAAAGCGCCGGACTTTTCGTTACACACCACGCCCGATCAAGCGGTCTCGCTCCACGACTTCCGCGGTCGGCGGCTGATTCTCTGCTTCTATCCGGCCGATTGGAGCCCGGTGTGCGGCGACCAGGTCACGCTCTACAACGAGCTGTTGCCGGAGTTTCGGCAGCATCGTGCCGAGTTGCTCGGCATCTCTGTGGACGGCGTGTGGTGTCACCTCGCCTACGCGAAACACCAGAAGCTGCACTTTCCGCTGCTCTCGGACTTCGAGCCCAAGGGTGACGTCGCGCGTGGATACGGCGTGTACCACACGCCATCCGGCACGAGCGAGCGGGCGCTGTTCGTGCTCGATGAGGCGGGGACGATCCGTTGGAGCTACGTGTCGCCGATCGGCGTGAACCCCGGTGCCGACGGCATCCTCGGAGCGCTGGAGGCGATGGAGGGGACGCGAGCGTCATGAGCGCGCGCACCGCGCGCCTCACGCTCGCCGTCGGCAAGCGTGATCACATCCGTGGTCCGATCGACGCGCCGCTCACCCTCGTGGAGTACGGCGACTTCCAGTGTCCGCACTGCGGCGCGGCGTACCCGGTCATCGAGGAGATTCGGGCGCGGCTGGGTCCGCGGCTGCGGTTCGTGTATCGTCATTTCCCGTTGACCAACGTGCATCCCCGCGCCGAGCCCGCGGCCGAGGCCGCGGAGGCGGCCGGCGCGCAGGGACACTTCTGGGACATGCACGACCGCCTCTTCGTGCACCAGGACGCGCTCGAAGACGAGGATCTCGTGTCGCATGCGGACGCCCTCGGGCTCGACGTCCAGCGATTCGTCGATGAGCTCGCCGAAGGCGCGCACGCGCCACGCGTGCGGCAAGACTTCCTCAGCGGCGTGCGGAGCGGCGTGAACGGCACCCCGTGCTTTTACGTCAATGGGGTGCGCCACGACGGCGGGTATGACATGGCGTCGCTGCTCGGCGCGCTCGAGGCGGCGCTGCGCGCTGCGTGACCGGTCGGTCGCTTCAGTGTGGCGACCGCGCGCTGCGTCTCAGGCGATGGCGCGCTCGACCCGCCGCGCGATGTCGGTCTTCGGCTGCACGCCCACGATGCGGTCGACCTCGCGGCCACCCTTGAACACGAGCAGCGTCGGGATACTGCGAACGCCGAGGCGGCTCGCGACGGCCGGATTCTCGTCGACGTTCAGCTTCGCCACACGCGCGCGACCGGTCAGCTCCGCCGCGAGCTGCTCGACCACCGGCGCGATCATCCGACACGGCCCGCACCACGGCGCCCAGGCGTCCAGCAGCACCGGCAGGGGAGACCGCTCTACCTCGGTCACGAAGGTAGCGTCCGTCACCGTGACGGGTCGCGCGCCGTGACCGCCGGCGCCGCCGGGGAGCGGAGTCTTGCAGCGGCCGCACACGGGCTGCCGGCCCGCCGCGGCCTGGTCCAGCGGCACGCGGTTGCTGGCGCTACAGGTCGGGCAGCGCACGACCCGGGACTCGACCATGGCCGGTTATGCCGCCGCGGCGCGCCTGAAGCGACAACCCGATTCGACGAGACGCTGACGCAGGTACTGCCGAGCGTGGTCGAGCAGCCGATGAATCTCCGGTGTCGATGTGCCGAGCATTCTCGCCAGTCGAGCGTAGCCGAGACCCTCGACGTGGCGCAGCAGCAGCGCGCGCCGCCAGTCGCGCGGCAGCCCCGTGAGCGCAGCGCGCAGGCACTCGCGCAGCTCGCGTCGCGCTGCCTCGTCCTCCGGGGTCGGCATCTCGAGATCGGGAAGCAGATCTTCGAGCTTGAGGTCCTCGTCGGGCTCCCAGTAATCCAGCCGCTCTTCGCCGAGCGTCGTGACCCACTCGCGTGGTGGCGTATCCGGGATATCCGCCTCGAGACGTGCGGGCGTGCGCCGGCGCCAGGCTCGCGCGCTCGCCACGGCTGCCGCCAACGTTTCACGCGCCAGGGCGATCAGCCACGGGCGCAGCGTCTCTTCGTCGCGCTTGTCGTCGAACTCGCGAGACGCGCGGAGCAGCACCTCGTCGATCACGTCGTCGGGGGTCACGTCACCGGCTTCGAGATCTCCCGTGGCCTCGAGATAGGCGATCTCGTGCCGCAGGAACTCGGACAGCGCCGCGAGGTGCGGCGCGACCCGCGCGAAGAACCCGGTCATGCGCGCCTCCTGTCGTCGGCGTCTGCCGATGAGAGGGAGTGTGGCGCGGCGCGAGTATCCGGTCGTCCGGGACACGTGTCTGGTAGTCCCAACATGGTCGTGGTCGACCGTGCGTACAACGTCGACGCCACGACTCGGCCACAGCTCTCACACGTCGATCCGCGCCGGAAGCCGCCGGTCTGCGCGACGAGACCGGCGGTGATCTTCCGCATGGCGGTGAGGCTCGTGTCGCAGGCGAGCGCGAGGCAGGCATCGCAGAGACCGACCCCGGGCTCGGTCTCGAGGAGTTGACGCGCGGTCTGGGGCGCCGGCACACACGCCTCAGAGTCTCGCGGTGGCCATCGGCAGGCGGACGATGAATTCGCTCCCTTTGCCCGGACCGTCGCTCGAGGCGTGGATCGTCCCACCGTGAAGGGTCACCAACCGTTTCGCCAGCGTCAGGCCCACGCCCATGCCCTGGCCGCCTTCCGGCGCGATCTGAGCGAACGGGTCGAAGATCGTCGTCAGCTTGTTGTCGGGGATTCCGATGCCGTTGTCACGAACGCTCAGGTAAACGCTCGCGTCGTGCCGCGCGGCCGTCAGCCGGATCTCGCCGCCGTCCGGCGTGTACTTAGCCGCGTTGTCGAGCAGATTGATGAGGATCTGCAGGAGTCGGACGGGATCGGCACGAAGGGCGATGGATTCAGGCGAGATGCTGACCAGCAGGCGGTGACGGCGGCGCTCGACGGCGCGCTGGACGGCCTGCACCGCATCGCCGACGACCGTCGCGAGCTCAACGTCGCCCGCATGAAGCTTCAGCTTGTCCTGATCGCTCCGCGAGAGGTCGGTGAGATCGTCCACCAGTCGGGAGAGGTGCCGACTCTGACGATCGAGTGCGTCGAGCGCCTGGCGGAGCGCGGCGTCGCGATCACCGCTGAGTCGCCCGACGAGCGCCGTCGACGCAGCGATGGCGGCGAGCGGATGGCGTAGCTCGTGGCCAAGGATCGCGAGGACATCATGGGTGCGCCGGATCGATGCCTCGACCGCGTTGTTGCGCGTCCAGATGTCCCATGCGGCCGCCGCCCACGCCGCCAGGCTGCGCGCGAGCCGTTCGTCCTCGGCCTCGAACCGGCATTCGCTCGTGTGGACGCCGAGCCACAGCACCGCGCTCGGCGGCTCGGGAGCCGCCAACGGCACCAGCAACAGCTCGACGAAGCGTGGCTCCCCGCCGAGGGCGGCGAACGTCCGATCTGGATACGACAGCAGGTGAGAGCGCCGCTCATCGACGCAGGCGCTCGCAGGGCTGGCGGCGCGGGACAGCGTCGCCGCGCGATGCGGCGCATAGAGACCAGCAAGGCCGCACCACCGCCAGACGTCGCCGTCGAGCACGCTCACACCGGCCGACTCGGCGCGGCAGAGCGGCAGTGCGATCTCGGCCAGTCGTTGGCAGAGATTCGCGGGATTGCGTCCGAGCTCCGTCGCGAGATCGAGCAGGGCCGCGGCCTCGCCGGCGTGATCGGGCGGGCGGCTGCGCCGCGACGCGAGCGTGCCACAGGCATCGAGCGGTGCCGCGCCGACGCGAGGCACCAGACTCAGCACCGGCGCAATCGTGGTCGTGCGAAACGTCCTCGGTGCGGCCCCGTGAATAGCGAGGAACGCGCGCGTGAACGAGCTCCTGCTCGAGTATCCCGTACGCAGCGCCACCGCCTTGACGGGCAGATCAGTCTGCGCGAGCAGCTCGGCGGCGCGCGAAAGCCGCAGCCGCTTGAGAAACTCCATCGGCGGATGGCCCACGGCCTCGGCGAAGTGCGCGGCGAACACCGATCGACTCATGCCGGCGACGCGGGCGAGCTCGTCGACGGTGTAACCACGCTCGGGGTGGTCGCGCATGGACGCGATGGCCGCGGCGAGCCGCCGATCCTCGAGTGCCACCATCCACGCGGGTCGTGCCGCGGCATCGTGGCCGTACCGTCGCAGCAACAACAGCAGAGCGCGCCGCAGAAGAGTCTCGGTCATGGCGCATCGGCCGGGCCGCGCGGTGGCGATCTCGTCCGACAGATCTCTCACACACTGCCGCAGCGGCGCTTCGTCGGCCAGCGGAAGCACCAGCGGCTCGGTGAGCCTGTCGAACAGGCTCACCGCCGTCTCGCAGGTGGCTCGAATGCGGAACGTGGCGCCGCCGACGACCGCGTCACCGCGGATGGCGCCCTCGGTGCCGCGCATCAGCACGGCAGGCGCCTGGCGGGCCGGGATGATGGTCACGCTGTCGCTCGTGAACCGCACGGTGGCCCCGCACTCGAGACGGACGACGAGCATGCCGCCGGCCAGGCACTGCACCGTCACCGATTGGCCGGCGTGGCCGGCGAGTGGCTCGACGTCCACGCGAACACCGTCGAGGAGCTGATCGAGGCCGATCATGGCCCTCACGCTACAGCGCCGGCGCGGACCGGCTAGTTATACGTTGGTATGCGGCAGCTAAACGCTTCTCGAGGGTAGCGCGAGGCGGTCGGCGGCGCGTACGAGCTCCGGGAGCGACGCGACGTTCATCTTCTGCATCAGCCGGGAGCGGTGGACTTTCACTGTGACCTCGCTCATGCGCAGCTCCGCGGCGATCTGCTTGTTCAGCTGACCAGTCACGACATGTGCCATCACCTCCCGCTCGCGCGGCGTGAGTGAATCGTAGCGCCGCCGCAACGGGGCCTCGTCGGCCAGACGCTGCCGCTCGAAGCGATCTCGCGCGAGGGCGCGCTGGATGGCGTCGAGCAGCTGCTGATCCCGAAAGGGTTTGAGGAGAAACTCGACGGCGCCGCTCTTCATCGCTTCGACGGACATCGGCACGTCGCCGTGTCCGGTGATAAACACGATCGGGATGGCGCGGCCGGTGCGGACCATTAGCTGCTGCACGTCGAGGCCGCTCAGTCCGGGCAACCGGACGTCGAGCACCACGCAGGCGGGCGCATCCGGTCGCGCCGCGTGCAGGAACTCTTCGGCGGTGCGAAAGGTCTGCGCGCGAAGGCCGATGGACGCGAGCAGGCTCGTCACCCCTTCACGCACCGAGCGATGGTCGTCGACGACGAATACGATCGGCGACTCGGTGCTCATGACGGCCGGGTGACCGGGATGGTGAATCGCAACGTCACGCCGTGCTGCGGGTTCGGCATCGCCCAGAGCCGCCCGCCGTGGTCCTCGATGATTGACCGCGCGATGGACAGGCCCATCCCGAGTCCCTTCGACTTCGTCGTGTAGAACGCGTCGAACAGTCGCGCGGAATCCGCCCCCGCGAGCCCGGGCCCAGAGTCTTCGAGTGAGACGACCACGGTGCGACCGTACTCGAGATGCCCGGGGGCGGCGTGGATTCTCAGGATGCGTGGTCGCTCCGACACCTCGGCCATGGCCTCGATGGCGTTGAGCATCAGATTGAGCAGCACCTGCTGCAGCTCGACGCGAACGGCCAGCAGCGGCGGCAACGAATCGGCGATGGATTCGTCGATGGCGACATCGTGCTTGGCGGCTTCCGCTTCGATCAGCAGACGCGCCTCGCGAATGACGTCTGCCACATTCAGTTCCGTCTTCGTTCTGGCTGTCTTCCGCAGAAACGCGCGCATGTTGCCGACGACATCCCCCACCAGACCGGCGTCTCGCATGATGCGGCGCACCGCGGCCTCGGCTTGCTCGAGATCGGGGGGCTCCCGCGCGAGCCAGCGCAGACAGGCGCTGCCTGTGGTCTCGATCGCCACGACGAACTGGCTCAGATCGTGGCCGATCGAGGCGGTGAGCGCCGCCAGGCTCAGCACGCGCGTGAGATGCGCCAGCTCCTGCTGCGAGCGACGGAGCGCTTCGTCCGCGCGAACACGCTCGGTCAGATCGATGATCGTCCCAACGTACTCCGCGAGCTGCCCCGTTTCCGAGAAGACCGGATGGGCAAGGCTCCGGGTGTATCGGATCTCGCCGTCAGGGCGCACGATGCGACAATCGAACGCGTACGGTCGACGCTCGGCCACCGCCGCGACGAACGCGGCTTCTAGACGCAGCCGGTCATCGGGGTGAACGCCGCCGAGGGCGACGTCGTAGGTGGGCGTCACCGATTCGGGCTCGAGGCCGAAGATGCGGAAGTGCTCGGCGGACCAGAACAGCTCGCCGGTCGTGGGATTCCAGGCCCATGTGCCGGTGTGGCTCAACGCCTCCGCATCCGCCAGATATGCCGCAGTCCGCCGAAGCTGTTCTTCGAGTCGCTTCGATTCGGTGACGTACCGCTGAAAGATCGCGATGCCACCCTCCGCGGCGGGATAGATCCGGTTCTCCACCCACTCCCGCAGCGGCTCGTCGTAGTGCACATGCATCGTCGGCCGACGCTCGCACATCGCCTCCCGCAGCGCCTTCTCGGACGACGGGTCGCGGAACTCGTCCCATAGAAGCTCGCCGATGAGCTTCGCGGGGTCCTTGCCGCGCATCCTCAGGTGCGCTTCGGCGTGGGCGTTGAATTCCGTATACCGCCACGCCGCGTCCACCGCGTAATACCGGTCGGCCATGCCGTCGAGGACGGCCTTGCGCATCTGCTGTTGTCGAGTCAGGGCGTGCCGGGTCAGGCGCGCGATCTCGAGGCGGCCGCTCACGCGTGCGAGGAGCTCGCGCGCGCCGAACGGCTTCACGATGTAGTCGTCCGCGCCTGCCCTGAGGCCCTCGACGCTGGCCTCCTCCCCCGCGCGCGCTGACAGCAGGATCACGGGGATCGCGCGGGTCTGAAGGTCGCCCCGTAGCGCACGCAGCAGGCCGAAGCCGTCCAGGCGGGGCATCATCACGTCAGCCAGCACCAGGTCCGGCGGGCGGGCGCGAGCGGCCGCCAGCGCCGCTTCCCCATCCGCGACCGCCTCTACGTCGTATCGCTCACCCAACAAGCGGCGGACGTAGTCGCGCATGTCCGCGTTGTCATCGGCCCAGAGGACGTGTGGCCGGCCAGCCCGGGCGCCGGCGGGTCCGGTGTCGCCGGGCGGAAGGCCGGGGGCGGGGACCTCCGGCCGCAGGGCTTCCCGTGGGGCGCCTTCCGACAGAGGGAACGAGCCGGCGGGGGAGTCATCGGGCAGCCAGCGAAGGGCCTCCTCGACGTAGACGTCCGCCTTCAGTGTGGTGGAGCCGAGCGTGCGCGGCGCCCCGATGCGGTCGGCCGGCAGATGGGCCGTGCCCAATGGCACTGAGACGAGGAACGTGCTGCCTGCTCCCTGGGTGCTGTCCACGCGCACCGAGCCACCGTGCAGCTTCACGAGCTCGTGGACCAGGGCGAGGCCGATCCCCGTCCCCTCGTACGTGCGGCCGCGGGCGCCCTCGACCCGATGGAACCGCTCGAACACGCGGGGCAATTCCTCGGCCGGGATGCCGATCCCGGTGTCACGGACTGACATCTGCGCCGAGGCGTCGGCCGTCCGCAGACAAACCTCGATCATCCCCGCCAAGGTGAACTTGAAGGCGTTGGAGACAAGGTTGAGAACGATCTTCTCCCACATGTCACGGTCGACGTAGACCGGCTCGGGCATCGGCGGGCAGTCCACGGTCAAGCGCAGCCCGGCCTTGTCGCAGGCCGAGCGGAAGTTGCTGACCAGCTCTGTGGTCACCGCTGCGAGATCCGTCGGCTCGTACACCGCTTGGACTCGGCCAGCCTCGATTCGCGAGAACTCAAGAAGTGTGTTGACGAGCTTCAGGAGCCGTAGGCTGCTCCGGTGAACCGTCTCCAGTCGTTCCCGCTGTCCGAGCGGCAGGGGCTGGGCTGCGTCGGCAAGCGCGTCCTCGACCGGGCTCAGCATCAAGGTCAGCGGCGTGCGGAACTCGTGGCTGACGTTGCTGAAGAACGCCGTCTTCGCCCGGTCGATCTGCGCCAGCGCCTCGGCGCGCTCACGCTGCGCCTCGTACGCCTGCGCCCCTGAGATCGCGGTCGCGATGTGTCCGGCGACGAGATCGAAGAACGTCCGATACGCCGCGTCCAACGGCCGGCGCGGGCTGACGCCGACGACGAGGAGCCCGGCCAGATCTTCCTGAGCCGCGTGGATCGGAACGACGAGCGCCGTCTGCGTGAAGTCGCGCCACGGTCCGGCGTGAAGCTGCACGCCGTGTAAGTCGATGCCGAGGCAGTCGGCGGCGCGTTTCGTTCGCAGGACCCAGGCGAGCGGCCATGGTGACGCAGCGTCATCGTCCGACGCGCGCACGCTGGACGGCAGGCGGTGTTCGCCCGTCAGCCTTGCGGCGCTCAGTCTGGCATCGTCACCGTTCGCGCCCACGACGTAGATCGCGACGAACGGCACGTCCCGCATGTTTTCGCCCAGCACGGCCGCGGCTTCGTCGCACGCCCTATCGACGGTCCGCGCTTCACCCGCCCGAACGGCCAGCTTGCGAAGCGTCTCGAGTCGTCGCGCGCCGATGACTTTCTCGGTGGTTTCCGAGCACGGACAAAAGATGCCATCGACCGTGTGTCCGTCGGCGGCCAGGATCGGCGTGAAGCTCCAGGTGATGTAGACCTCTTCCTGCGGGACCTTCCGGTTGTGGTAGAGCTCAGTGTCTTCCGACCAGGAGGCTTCGCCCGTCGCGATGACCCTCTCCAGCATCGGGCCGATGATGTGCCAGTCTTCGCTCCAGACCTCGCGTCCGAGGTGCATGAGTGCGCGCGAGTGCTTCGTGTCGGAGAGCCAGGGCCGGAACGCGTCGTTGTAGAGAAAGCGCAGGGGGCGCGCCCACCACAGACAGATGGGAAACCGCGACGTCAAGCACAACCGGATCGCTACGCGGAGGTTTTCCGGCCAGTCACGCGTGGGGCCGAACGCGCTGGCTGACCAGTCGAATGCACGCATCCGGCAGGCCATCTCGCTGTCCCCCGGGAAGATTGTGGCCAACGGATCATGCGCGGAAGCCGCGAACTCACTCATGATGGACACCCACACCAACTGGCGGCCTGAGATCGATACGTTCCGTGAGGAAGCGCCCGCGACATCGCGATCGAGAACGCCGAGCACCGACGGTTTCGATATACAACCGCGGTACCCCGGAAGCAAGGACGCGGTTGCTGCCAACGCAGCACGCGCTATGTCGCCACGCGTCTTGAAAATATTACTCGAGGTCTGCAGCAGAATCTGGGGAGCCGGCGGCCCGGGTGCCGCCGCAACATCGTACTAGTCGCGTTGACCGATCTCGATACACTTCTCGCAGCACAGGTCGGGACGTTGTCACTGATGGGAACCATCGGCCGCGCGGAGCTCCCGATCCGATGTGGCTATGCAGGCGCCGCATGCGCAGATCGAACCGCTCGGCGATCAACTTCACATCGCCAAGATACTCGTGCCAGATCCCGAAACTCGCGGGTGGCCCGCCCGTATTCGTGCGATTCGTTGCGCCGCTGCCCAGACCAGGGTTCATTCTCACCGACAGGTCCCGGCCGGGCGCACACATCCCGAATGCCTCGAGCTGGTAAAGCGAGCACGCATTGAATCGCACACCACGGCTAATCGCTTGACGCTGGCACCCGCGGTCTTACACAGAGCGTCTCATCGTTGGCGTGCAAGATGTACGAGGAGCGCCGCAGCGAGCACGACAAGCGACACTCCGAGCACTGGCCACAACCAGATTTCGGTGAGAACGCCAAAAACGATGAACGTGATCATCACTAGGGCCATCGCCGAGAGTACGCTCGCGACGACTTTATCCATCATCCGGGCTCACGTTGCTCGTTCATCCGTCGGCGGTAGCCGTGCGCAGACATAACAAAGCTTGTCGCGCTCGCGGTATCGCTTATCGGTGGCAGGACACGATGGCCAAACTGCGACCGCAGAGAAATGCGAGTGCCCGCCGGCAGACGGGGGTGGCCACCGTGTACGAGTACGCGTGCCCAGCGTGCGACAAAGCAGGCGTCGCGGCGAAATCGTGCATGCACCGGGTGCGATCGCTCACCGACGCTAAATTAAATTGGAGCAACCCACCAAGTTCGCGCTGGTGATCAACCTCAAGACCGCCAAGGCTCTCGGTCTGACGGTCGCACCGTCGCTGCTGCTGCGCGCAGATCGGGTCATCGACTAGTGGACCGCGCAGGGTGGCTCAGAGTCGCCGGAGCTTCGGCTCAAGCTCGTTCTTCCAGAAGCGCAGAAAGGCGTCCTGATCCGGTCCGACGCCGATGACGACGATATGGTCGAATCCCGCCTCGACATACTTGCGGACGGCGGCGACGTGTCGTTCGACATCCGGCCCGCACGCGACGTACTGCGTCACGTCCTCCGGCCGGATCCAGCGGGTGGCGGCCTCGAATCCGTCGGGACGCGGAAGTTCGGCCATGACCTTCCAGCCGAGGGCGGCGAAGCGAAAACGCTCGTACGCGATGCGCACGGCCTCAGATTCGGTGGGCGCCCAGCAGAGCGCGACCTCCGCGAACAATGCGCCCTTGCCGCCGGCCGCCTTCCACGTGTCGATCAGTTCGGGGCGTGGCTCGGTGGCAAACAGGCCGGCCGCCTTCTCGCCCGCAAGCCGCGCCGCCTTGAGGCCGCCGGCCGCCACGGCGAGCGGAGGTGGCGAGTCCGGGACGTCCCAAAGCTTCGCGCGGTCGGCGGCGATGTGCGCGCCCTCGTAGGACACCGTGCGACCCTCGAAGAGGAGTTTGATCACATCGATGGCCTCCGCGAGCATTTCGTGGCGGATCTCCGGCCCTGGCCAGCCGCGGCCAACGATGTGTTCGTTCAGATGCTCGCCAGCGCCCAGCCCGAGCGTGAACCGTCCAGCGCTCAGCACGGCCAACGTCGCCGCGAACTGCGCGACCACCGTGGGATGGTAGCGGAGGGTCGGGCAGGTTACCGCGGTGGCGAGGCCGATACGCTCCGTGCTCGCGGCAACCGCGCCGAGGACAGTCCACGCCTGTGGTGAGTGTCCCTGGCTGTGCAGCCAGGGGTCGTAGTGATCGGAAATCGCTGCGAAATCGAACCCTGCCTGCTCGGCCCGACACGCGTTGCGAACGAGCTCGCAAGCGCTGTGCTCCTCGCTCATGAGCTTGTAGCCGTAGGACGTCATACGTCGTCTCGCTCCTTCCATCGCTCGTAGCGGGGCACCTCGTGGCCGCGGACCACCGTCACCACCTGCGCGATGCCGACCGCTTGGAACATATTGGCGACCATGTTGTCGGAAGTGTCGACCTGTGAGCGTCTCTGCACGTCCGAAACCGGTGTCCGAGTGACCGATTGCGCGCAGCACGTCGGACGGGCCCTCGCGCATGATCGGCGACGTATGCCGGACGGTCGCGCACTCTGTGCTCCGCATGCTGTCACCACTTCGGGACGACTGAGCACCCGCTCTGCTGGACACTTACCGTGCCGAAGCGCACGCCTCGCTGAAAGGACACGCCTAGCTGAAAGGAGAAAAACACATGGCAACTGTAACGGCCACTCGGATCGGAACCCGAGCCGACGAAGAAATCCAGAACGATGTATTGGCAGAGTTGGGGTGGGATGCCCGAGTGCAGCCCAACGAAATCGGCGTCATCGTCAAAGACGGCGTGGTGACCCTCACGGGCACCGTCGACTCCTACTTCAAGAAATGGGCGGCGGAGGAAGCCGCCCATCGCGTGCGGGGCGTCAAGGCGGTCGCGAACGACATCGAGGTGCGACTGCCGAGCTTCGCCGAGCGCACCGACGCTGATATCGCGGCGGCCGTCGTTCGCGCCCTCGAGTGGGACGCCTTCGTGCCAGTCGACAAGCTCGACATCACGGTCTCCAAGGGCTGGGTCACGCTTCAGGGGGAGATCGAGTCGCAGTATCAGAGGGAGGAAGCCGAGCGCCTCGTCCGGCGCTTGTCGGGTGTCCGGGGGGTGACCAACTTGATCATTGTTAAGCCGCGTCCTACGCCATCTGAGCTCAAGCAGAAGATTGAGCAGGCCCTCGTACGCAACGCAGAGCTCGACGCGCGCCGGATCACCGTCGAGGTGCAGGGGAGCAAGGTGATCTTGAGGGGCACAGTGCGTTCGTGGGCGGAAAGGGAGGAGGCGGCGCGAGCGGCGTGGTCGGCGCCTGGGGTGACTTCGGTGGAAAACCGCGTCACGATCTCATACGACTGAGCGCTCGTCGCGGTTGACGAGGGGTTGCGCGGGGCCGGCATGTCCATCGTGCCCCGCGTTCACGCGCGATGACGACTGAGCCCGTAGGGGGCGGGGTGTCGGCCCCGTGGCTCATCGCAATGTCGGTGATGCTGCCGACGTTCATGGAAGTGCTCGACACGTCCGTGGCCAACGTCGCGCTGCCGCACATCGCCGGCAATCCAGCAGCGAGCACGGATGAATCGACCTGGGTTCTGACGAGCTATCTCATCTCGAATGGTATCGTGCTTCCGGCCACGGCATGGCTCGGCGCCCTCTTCGGTCGCAAACGCTTCTTCCTGGCGTGCATCGTCGTTTTACGCTCGCCTCCGCCCTGGCCGGCGCGGCGCCGAGCCTCGGCGCACTGATCGTAGCGCGCGTGCTGCAAGGCGCCGGCGGCGGAGCGCTGCAGCCGATCTCGCAGGCGATCCTCTTTGAGTAACGATCAGTGGCGTATCTGTTTCGAGTGGCCGGAGGGTTCTGTCGGTCCGGTCAACGTGGAGATCGTGGACTATCATTGGTGGGGACGGGTGAGGGACAGGAGAAACGACCATGGGACGCCCAGCGATCCATCCTGGCGAACATCTCGCTGAAGAACTGAAGGCACTCGGTATGAGCGCCGCGGAACTTGCTCGCCAGATGCGGGTGCCGACGAACCGTGTCACGGGGATCCCGAATGGGCAGCGCGCCCTGACCGGCGACACTGCCCTGCGCTTGGGGCACTTCTTCGACACGAGCCCAGAGTTTTGGCTCAACCTCCAGAGCCTCTATGAACTGCGGCTAGCCGAGGAGAGAGCCGGCAAGACCATCAGGAATTTGCCCACGCTCAAGCGGCAGAAGGTTGGGCGCCAGGCCGTCAACGCCTGACGGCGGCGGGTAACCTGGGCGGGTCAAAACCGGGGGAAAAGCCAGATCAAGCAACGCGCAGAATCGGGCCCAGGCCAACGCGTTTCGGCCACGTAATTCTTGCGGATTCTGCCCGATGGTGTCCGATATTGCCCTGCCCGAAGTGACTCTTAATCAGCGGGTCCAAGGTTCGAGTCCTTGACGGCCCACCAACCCAATCAGGCACTTCCAGAGCACCGGGGGTGCCTGATTTGCTTTTTACGGCTTCATGCGTTGACGCTTGC